>MDTE01178242.1_pt1 | contig 36054 bp, 27 predicted proteins | sample 811231 | NCBI WGS metagenome assembly MDTE01 (sample SAMN05326651, study PRJNA326480) | marine metagenome | isolation source: seawater | place: Indian Ocean: Red Sea | collected 2010 | reverse complement strand
ATAACGGATAAGATTCCATTGTCAATAAAATCCGTTGAAACCAAAGGATTACTGGAGTTCCAGTAAAATCACTAATCGCAGGATGCCCGGTTCAATCCCCCTCAACCCCCTCCGAACGAAGTATTCTGCTACCGTATAGCTACCCATATCTGAAGCCTGCCTCTCTCATATCCTATCAAAAGACCTTTGGTTTGTAGGATCTCGGCCTCTCACTGTCGTATCAAAGTGGGGTAGTTGCTTAAACAGATCATTCAAAGTCTTCGAGAAGAAGATATTCATACATCTTAAAAAAAACAAGAGCTCAACCCTTTCATTATATTGGATTGACAGAATAATCTAATTATAACTGGATGAAGAAATATGGAGGATTCAGAACACATTCAGCTCTGAATTATGTATTCTCTACACCTTTGGCAATTGTGCTGAAGGTGCAGAGAAGGCATTACCTAATCGAGCTAATAGGTTGATCAAATATTAGGGACTAGAGACTATTTAACAGCATTTTAAGCTTATCAAGACTTTTTACTGCTTTTCGTGACTCTGTATGTTTATTGACCTATTTTGACGTAAACAGAAATTCAGCATTCATGTCCCATTGTATTGTACCTTGGTTCCATTCTGATATTATATTTGGGTTTACGGCCCAAACCTCGTCCACGTTAGCAATTGGGAGAGTAATGAATTTATCGGAGACATATTGCTGAATGTCTCCCACCGCTTTATTCCAGGCATCCATGGTAGGTGCGCTGTCCAACTTCGCAACGATTTTATCAAGGTCGGAATCACCTGCATGCCTCCACCTCCCATAAGTGGTCCAATTCTGATTTGCTCCAATAACCATCGACCATCTTTGTGAGTAACCATAAAGCGCAACACCTGGTAGGCCTTCAGGTTCTTTACTGCCTTTCCATATAGGCCAATACCTTGCCCCTTCCATAGGATGCACAATCGCTTTTATCCCAACGGCATTCCAATATCCTGCTAGGGCTTGGGCTACATCGGTACTTTCAGGAAAAACCATTATGGCGTGAATATGGATTGGAAATCCATCAGCTGCCCATTTGGGATAATCGGCCTTTAACTCGCTCAGAAGCTGTTTTGCACGCTCCGGGTTGAAGGGAATAGCTGGCATTTCTTTATAGCCCGCTGACATTGGACCCATCGGATAATTGCCGGTAAGCGCTCCCTGATCTTTGAAAACGTATTTTAAAATTTCTGCGGAGTTTACGGCTAAAGTTAGAGCCTCACGCACCCTTGAGTCTCCCAAGGGACTACCCTCATACCATTGACGCATGAAGTGTACACCGATTCCTAAAGCCTGTTTTTTCCCGAAGATGTTAAAACCAGCCTCTTTTGCTTCATCAACTCTAGATGATGTAATGGGAACGGCATCTATATCTCCAGCCTTGAGCATGGCCACTCGAGTACCCTCTTCAGACACCCTGTCAAAACGTAAATTTTTGAACTTGGGTGTACCTGTTCGCCAGTGGTTCTCTACTGCCTCATACTCAAAGTAGGACGCGGGCACTGCCTTAACAAATCGATAAGGGCCACTACCCACTGGATTCCTAAGAACACCTTCGTTCCCAACTTTCTGTGTGTAGTCCTTTGGCACGACGTAACAACTGCCCCTGAAAGGTGTTAGATAAACCCAGAAGATTACACTCGGCTTCTTGAGGTGATAAACCACCTTATTTGGTTCCTCCACCTCAATCCTATCTAATATAGCTGAAATTGCTTTTTTGTCAGCGCCCTTCGAGTTTTCATCAAAGACATATCTGTCCATGCTGAATTTAACATCTTGAGCAGTTACATCATCTCCATTGTGGAATTTCACTCCATCTCTTATCCAAACCGTAAAGGTTTTATAATCGGGACTCGCTTGCCACTTATAGGCCAACCCGGCATTTGGATCTAATTTTCCCTCATCATCTACCCCGATAACTGAGTCATACATAACAAGATACGTGAAAATCTGCTTTATTCCGCCTACGGAAGGGTCATTGACCCCTGATGGTAGTTTAGAAACGGCAAGTCTAAGCGAATCTTGTTTTGTTTTTGCGATTATACTAGAAGCCCCCATAATGCTCAGTATGGAAGCAATGAGTACCAATAATCCCCAAAAGTGATGAATGCTTTTCGAACGAATAAAGTCCATTATTACCTCCTTTATTTAGGTTGTAAGTGAATCGTTTCTTTAAGCCTAAAAAACAACTTTTTGGATATGTAGTAGTAATAACTACATTGATGAAATGGTTATGTCAAGAAAAAAATACATCAGGATTTAATCTAATCATCCAAACTTGGATTTACGTGTCTAAAGGTTCAAATTCGTTGATGACCGATAAGGAAACAGCTTCGATGAATTCTTCAATGCGAGTTTGAACTAAAAAAAGCTACCAACGAATAATTAAAGAAAAATTTCCGGTCCTTTTTTTCTTCAGTAGCATCTTTGGTTTCTCACCTTTGATGAATCTTTTTTACTATTTATAGTAGGTTTCCCAATGAAAAACTCTCAATTCGGTATAAAGGTGTTTTTCCCATCCTTCGTGGTAACACGGCCCTTGCAGCCCAAAAAATCTTTGGTTTCCATCTCCATTAGCAGATCTATATCCAGTGGGGTATTCGCGATGAATCGACGATCGTCATTCAACCTCCCAAACAGGATGGAAAATGAAGGCCCCTTCCTGTCGTGCATTACAGTGTATGTCTCGATCTCGGCAGGGCCTTCGGCATGTTCAACAATTTCCGGTCCTTTATTAGCATCGATTTTCGACTGATAAGTAGCTGGATCTACTGGTAAAAAGTGGTTTTCCGGAATAGCAGTGGAATAAATGCCCGCTGACTGCTTGGTCAAGTACCAACCATTTGCGGTTACCAAACCGTAAGTACCGGGCTTGGCACGTAAAGTGTCCAACATTTCTGCAATTGAGTGGGTAACGTAATTATTTCCTGGTCCCCCGAAATAGGGCAGTCCTCCTGTCACAGTCAATTCGCGTGGATCATTTTCGTCTATTCCCATCTCAGCACAGGCGATTTGCACCGCCGAGGGAAAGCAACTGTAAATGTCCATATAATCAATTTTGTCCATGGTCATGCCCGCCATCTTAGTCGTTATAGTGGCCACGGTCTGCATGGCTGGAGAGGAATGGAAATTAATCCGCTCGGACAGGTACCAGTGGTCATTTGCGTCACAACATCCATGGAGATAAACCCATTTGTCTTTTGGAATTCCAAGTTCCTTTGCTCTTGTTGTCGACATCAGTACCAAAGCCGCAGACTGGTCAATGAATACGTTAGCGTTCATCAATTTGGTGTATGGGAAACCGATGAAAGGATTCTTCTCGTTAACCGTAGCGATCATATCTGCTGAAAAACCGTTTCGCCGATCAGCTAATTGATTAGAAGCTGCCACTCGAGCAAACCGTTCGAAAAGACGTCCCATGTTGACCATATGCTCATCAATGGTTTTTCCCTTATGTCTACGAATGGCGTTTTCTACCATGGGATAAGCACAGATTGCGCTCATCATACCGTGGCGCTCTTCCATTTCGCTCCAACCTTGCTTGCCAATACCCCATTCCTCAAAGGTTCCACCAGGATCTTCCGACCAGTCCAGCTTTATCCCAGTCCGTTGAGCTGTCTTTTGTGTTGAAAGGGCTTCACCGCCTGCAATCAGAGCCGCGCTGATTTCATTTCGTCTTATCATTTCGAAAAGTCTATTGACACTCCATTGCGGTATGTTTCCTCCGGGATGAGTATAGATCAAACGTTTCGCGTTATCGGCCCCAAGTCGATTAGCGAGTGACTTGGGCGGATTGATGTACTTCCCGAAAGGGCACTTAAAGCGCCAACTGGTATCTGAAAATGAGCGGATCTTTACAATGGTGTCAAGAATTGGAAAAATTTTTTCTCCAACACCTGTATCTTTTGCTGCTCTCCGAGCCGCAACTGCTGTTAGGTCCATCGGGGAGAGGGCCTTTAAGGGGTCTTCCTCTCGTTGAGTTACCTGCCCCACTCCTACAAGAATAGGGATGGGATCATCATAGACCTTCTTCATAGGTTTCCCCTGAATGAATCCTTACTCAAAATTTGAGGTAGCATATTAACTTACTATCCATACGATTTAAGCGGCAAATCCTCCAAATTGACATCATCACAAAATCATTTATGTCAGAACTCATTTTTTCGATTCTTTATTTCTAAAAAAATCTGCTGCATATAAGTATTAGCCATCTTGTTTGAAGGATTGCCCACCAAAACCTTTACCAGGTTACATTTTTTCAAATTTTTTTTAATTCAGCTGACTTAGCTAGGAGTTAGAGGCATATTTATCGGGCTTTAACTAAAGAGATTTCAGATATAACAAATATGCCGTTGACCACAAGAAGTGAAAAAATAATTTAGGCACCTGTCTTAATCTCAGATTTTCTTAAAAGAATTTTTATCTCTAAAATTAGGATTGTATTTCTCCTCAAAATTATGGCCGCACATCCGAGTTCCATCTTTGATGTGGTTAAGTTAAATGCTGTTATCAGTGATTTTTTCTAACCCATCTTTTTTTTGTATTGCCCGCCATAATGACTCGTTTGTAACAGGAATGTTTTCTAAGCGAATGGTTGTTGCATTTTTGATCGCATTGGTGATAGCCGCAGATGGAGCAATAATGGGAGGTTCTGCCGCACCACGGGCACCAAAGGGTCTGTTGGGGGCTGGATTATTCACCAGCACAGTATCTATAAAAGGCACGCTATCCGCTTTAGGGATGTCATAATCCTGGAAACTTGCCGTCACGAGTTGGGCGCTTTCATCGTAAACCATTTTTTCATGAAGGCCTAAACCGATACCCTGCACTACCCCGCCGTGAATCTGACCTTCTACCATTAATGGGTTGAGGGCAAAACCTACATCTTGAACTGCTACAAATTCGAGAGGTGTCACTTCCCCAGTATCTGGGTCAACTTTCACCCGAATGAGGTGCGCAACAAAAGCTGGTGCATTTTGTCCACTTGTAGCAGTTCCCTCACCTAATAAAGGCCCAGCTCCATCAAACCGGTTATTTGCCATGGTGGCCAGTTGAGCAATTGACAAGGAGCGACCTGGCATTCCCTTTACCGATGCTTTACTGTCCTTAATCACTATGTCATCCGGACTTGCCTCAAATTCATCTGCAGCAAGCTCGTTCAATTTCTGCCTGACTTCCTGTGCTGCAGGAATAATAGCATTCGCTATACTTGAGGTAGCAACACTAGCTCCACTGGATGGTGCATGTAAACCTGTCGATGTATCTCCCTGGATAAGCTCTACCTCATCTGGATGAACCCCCAAAATCTCGGCTGCGATCAATACTATACTGCTGTTCAATCCGGAAATATCGACCGAGCCAATTTGTAGACGTACTACTCCATCATTGTCAATCTTGCAGACTGCGGCTGCAGGGAGCATACGGCAAGGCCAACCACCTATAGCGATACCCACTCCTTCATTTTCATTTAGCTTATTTCTATTTTGCCAAGCTGAGTGTTCTTTCAGACGCTGAAGAACAAGCTTTAATCCCAAATGAGGCCAAGGCTGATTGTCCCCACGTAGATCTCCTTCCTCTACTGCATTTTTCATTCGTAACTCAATGGGGTCAATGCACAAACCCTCTGAAAGTTCATCAATGGTAGACTCAAGAGCGAAAGTAGCCTGAGGCGCCCCAGGTGCACGGTATGCACCGGTCTGAGCCTTGTGGGTACACACTTCGTAACAATCGATTTTTACATTATCAATTTTGTAATAGCCGCCTATCAAAAGGCTAATGTTACGCCCCCAGTGAGAAGTAAAAACGCCACTATCGTTGAAGTCAGTCACCTGCAAGGCCGTCATTGTCCCATCTTTCTTTGCACCAATTTTGACGGTCAATTTGCAAGCCGGTGCTGGAGTGGTGGTCAAGAAATCTTCCGAACGGGTTAATACTATCTTTACAGGTCGCTTCAAAGTCATGGCTATGGCACCCGCTAATGGTTCTAAAATTCCATATTTGGCTCCAAAGCCACCACCAAGTGGTGCCGCTGTAAGGCGGACCTTGCTGCGTGGCATATCCAGAATATTGGCGACGCCAGCTCGAACAAGGTACTGCCCCTGAGTTCCTGTGTGAATATGTAATGTATCTTTATAAGGATCTGGGTTAGCTAATACTGCATGCGGCTCCATATACGCCTGATGTACAGATGATACCCGATAGGTTCGTTCAACTATTAAATCTGCATGAGAAAATCCTTTCTCGACATCACCACGGCTATGATGGACTTCATCATGAACATTAGAGAATTTCTCCCCCGTCACCTCTTCTCCACTTTCACTTGAACCATGTGCTGCAGTTATATCTGAGTCTGCCCCAGGCCTTCCATTTGGCCAGGTTAGAGGGGAGTCTGAGGTGATGGCTTTATCCATATCTATGACGGTTTTTAAGGGCTCATAATCCACAAAAACCAGATCAGCTCCATCTTGTGCTGACTCCTCTGATTCAGCGACTACAGCTACCACTGGTTGACCACAAAAGAAAACTTCATCTTTGGCAAGAATGGCGCTGTTACGTGAAGAAATTACTTTATCTTTAGTGATCAAATCCTGAGCTGTCAATATGGTCACTACACCCGGCACCTTTAAAGCCTGTGATGAATCTATTGATTTTATTTTAGCGTGGGCATATAGACTCAGCACTGGCCGAATGTACAACATACCGGGCACAGAAATATCCCCTGAATATTTAGTTTGACCGGTAACTTTTTCAAGCCCATCCAGGAGTTTTCGTCCTTTTCCCAAATATTGGAACTCATTATGTGACATAGTTTTTTCGCTTTGTGTTATTAGCTCACAGCTATTTTTTTGATTTCTACAGATTCGAAAGAGAAAAATAATTACATCTCTTCACTTAATTCCTTCTAGATAATCACCTATTCACTGTATTGAGAGATGTTTAGTAACTTCCTCCAATGCAGACAAAATAAACAAAGAAGAAGCAAAATTTTCTGGTAGATCTTGGATTGAAACTGGTTACCAGATCGAATACCCCCCATCAATTAGAAGAGTGGACCCGGTAACGTATTGAGATGCAGTTGAAGACAAATAAAGCACAGTCCCGACAATTTCTTCGGGTTTCCCAAATCTTTTCAAAGGAATTTTTTTTAATAAGAATTTATAGTGCTTTTCATTAATTTGTTGTTCTGCTGTCATACTCGTTTGGAAAAAACCGGGTGCGATACAATTTACCCTTATGTTGAAAGGCGCCCACTCTAAAGCCAATGCCTTAGTCATTTGAATAATGGCAGCTTTAGATGCACAATAATGCAAAGAATTGACGGAAGCCATTCTCCCATAGATCGAAGCAATATTAATGATGTTTCCATTTTTTTTTTTGATCATTTCTTGACCTACAGCTTGAGACAATGTAAAAACGGAGTTCAAGTTAGTGTCCATAACATGATCCCAGCTAGCTTTAGATATTTCTGTGGTTCGTTCTAGAGGAGCTATACCCGCATTATTAACGAGAATATCTACTCTGCCGAGACTTTTTATTGTCGCTCGAACCATGCTAAGAACGGCCATATCATCACACAAGTCAGTCTGAAAGGTAGTGGAAGTACCTCCAGCTCTTGAAATTTCTTTTGCAGTCTCTTCCAATAATTGTTCATCCCTTCCAATGGCAACTATATGGGCGCCAGCATTTGCCATTCCTAATGCCATTGCCCGCCCCAAACCCCTACTAGCACCTGTTACAATCGCAATTTGGTTTTCAAGGCTGAATAAATTCATTTCTATTCTATTTTTAAGGCTTGATGAACTCATCCGCATAATCTTTCCGAATCTGTTTCTTATCAAATTTTCCAACCCCAGTTTTCTTAATTTTCTCTACAAATTTGACTTTATCGGGAAGCTGCCACTTGGCAAATTTTGAGGAAATGAATTGAAAAATCTCTTCCTCAGACAAGCTTGAATACCCCTCACCTTGCATTTTGACGACTAATGCCAAAGGACGTTCTTCCCATTTTGGATGCTTCAATCCGATCACTGTTGCCTCCTCAACACCAGGATGAGCGGTAATTGCATTTTCCAGGTCAACCGAAGATATCCATTCGCCACCACTTTTGATGAGGTCTTTGTAACGATCAACTATTTTAATATAGCCGTTTTCATCAACTGAACCGGCATCCGCGCTCTTCCAGTAACCATCAATGAAAGATGATTGATTACGTTCATCATTGTAATAAGAGCCAGTGATCCATGGTCCTTTTACCAAAATTTCACCTGCTGTTTTGCCGTCGCGAGGGACTTCTTTGCCTTCAGTGTCTACCACTTTGACGTCTAACCCGGTGACAGGTTTACCCTGTTTTTTCATCAATTCCCATTTCTCATCTTCCGTTAATTTTTCATCCAGATCAGGACTCGTGACATTGCAAAGACAGATGGGACTTGTCTCTGTAGCTCCGTATATATGGATGAATTTTGCACCAGTGAGCTCCCACCATCCTTTCATAGTTGACAGAGGTGGCTCAGTAGCTCCGCTGATTATTCTGGCTCCTTCAAATTTAGGTTTTTGATCCATTTGTTTGATATAATTTATTATTGGGGTAAAAAGTGCTGGTGAGCCATTGGTGAGTGTCATTTTTTCTTCCACCATCAGTTCAATAATCGAATTGATATCTTCTAAACTGTATCTTCCTGGCAATACGATTTTTGCTCCCATAAATACGGCAGACTGCCAAATTCCCCAGCCTTGGGCGTGGAACATTGGAACGAGTTGAACAAGAGTATCTTGACAAGTGATGCCTCCATAGAGAGCGTACATCATTGCGTGAATGTAAATACTCCTGTGAGAGTAGTATACTCCCTTTGGTTTTCCCGTCGTTCCAGACGTATAACATGCACTGTATGCTGAAGTTTCATCTAAGACCGGCCACTCATAGTTTGCTGAAGAACCATGGATCAATTCTTCGTAATTCATAGTTGGAGTAAGAGACGTCTTAATTTTATCTTCTTTTTTTTCTGTCATTAAAACGAAGGTAGTTACATTTATCAGTTTAGGTGCTAACTCCTCTGCAAGGTATAAAAGGGATTCGTCAACAAAAATGTATTTGGCTTCGCTGTGATTTGCTACATAGGCTAGTTCGTCGGAACTAACTCGCAGATTTAGTTGAAGAAGAACAGCGCCGATACCAGGAATGGCAAAATAGGATTCGAAAAACCTTTTGGAATTCCAATCCAGAATCCCGACACGATCACCAGGCTGAATACCCATTCTTTGAAGGGCATTCGCCAAGCACTTGATTCGTTGATAAGCCTCCTTGTAATTATACCGTTCAAAACCATTGTCCGTTTTGTAAACAACTTCTCTTTGGGGGAAATTCCTTGCTGCATGTCGAATAAGGGTAGTATGATTCAGCTGATAATCATCCATTGAAGTCGATGAGCAACCTTTGATCATTTTCATTATTTTTTCCTTCTGTTATTAAATAAATTTTAAATGTCTGCTTTAAGGCTTTTTTCTAATTCGAACACACATTAAAACAATCTTTGCGGTGTACATGTTTCATCAACCTTTATTACAACAGCATCTCCCTGAGCCAATCCGCCACAAATACCTACAACACCAATCCCTCCCCCTCGCCTTCTAAGCTCATACATTGCGGTCATAAGAAGTCTTGCTCCACTGGCACCAACGGGGTGACCGATTGCTATGGCCCCCCCATTAGGATTTGTTATAGCCTTGATTTTCTCCCATTTTGTTGAATCGTTCTTAGCAAGTATTTTGGTTGAAACTAAGGGAACAGCTGCAAAAGCTTCGTTTATTTCAATAAGATTAAGATCATCTAACGAAAGGCCTGCTCGATCTAAAGCTTGCTGGATTGCATAAGCGGGAACTTCGGCTACAAGATGGGGTTCCCTGGCAATGCTCCCAACTGAAAGAATGATACCCAAAGGGTTCAGTCCAAGCGATTCAGCAGTGGAACGTTTGGTAATAATTATAGCAGCCGCACCTGAATCTAACCCTGGGGAATTACCTGCAGTCACTGTAGGACTTTCGTAAACAGGTTTAAGTTTTGCTAGTTTTTCAAGCGTACTGTTTGGTTTAGGAAATTCATCTTCTTCTAAAATCAAATCATCACCCTTTTTAGAAGGAATGGGGACAGCAATGAGTTCCTCGCCTATCATGAATTTTCCTGTTTTTTTAGCGTGTTGGTATTTCATTTGGGAATTGAAAGCCCACTCATCCTGCATTTCTCGTGTGACATTATATTCCAGTGCGATTTGGCCTGCATCGGCAGCAATGGACTTGAAACCGACATACATTATTGGATTCAAATGATCCACCAGGATCGGTTTTTCCAAATGTGTCCCCCAACGATGCCCATTGATGACTATTGGAGTATTGCTCATGTTCTCAGCTCCAACAGCCATGCATATGGAAGCTTCGTCCAATAAGATTGATTTACGACCAAGCTGGATGGCTGTCAATGATGAGCAACAAGCCCTGTCAATGGTCAGTGAAACGGTTTCTGGGGATAAACCAGCATGAATCAAAGCCTGCCTGCCGATAACGTTATAAAGCAATGCAGCTTCAGATTGGATACACATTCCGTAATACAATTCATCAATTGCATTACCATCTAGCTCAGTTCGTGATAGCACTTCTTTAATAACTAGCGTGCCAAGGGCAGAGCTGTGGATTTCCTTAAGGACTCCTCCAAAACGCCCAAAAGGGGTCCGAACAGCACTTACAATCACAAGATCGTTCGGATTGTTGATTTTTTTCATCTTAAATTAAAGTCTAAGAAAATTTAGATCATATTAGTTATTGTATTCGTACCAGCCACTTCCAGTTTTTCTTCCAAATCGACCAGCTTTTACCATCTCGAGTAAAGCCTTTGGTGGGCGGAAACGATCTCCAAAAACTTTGGTCAATGATTCACAAGAAGGGACTTCAATATCCAATCCTGAAAAATCGGCGAGTTCAAATTGTCCCATGGGATGGCCAAAGGCCAGTTTGAGAGTTTTGTCGATATCTTCTTTGCTGGCGACACCTTCTTCAAGGAGTCGATAGCACTCAAGCCTAAGCGCTAGAAGAACACGGGTGCTAATGAAACCAGTTGAGTCTTTGCAGACAACACTCTCTTTTCCTACCTTGGCCGCAAAGGAGCGGACCGATTCGACAACTGCATCCGATGTGTCCAATGCCCTTACGATTTCGATCAGCTTCATGATTACAGGTGGATTGAACCAATGCATTCCGATTACACGGGAAGAATCCGACACCACTTTGGCAATTTCGGTGATGCTGTATTGGGAAGTATTGGTCGCTAGGATTGCACAAGGCCGAGTAAATTTTTCAAGTTTCTTGAAAATCTGATTTTTTAATTCGATATCTTCTGGGACAGCTTCCACAACCAGATCAACATCTTCGACCGCATTTTTAAAGTCACACTCCAAAAAAATGCGTCTGAGGATGGCTGCCTTATCATCTTGTTTGATTTTCCCTTTTATAATTCCTTTATCCAGTGTTTTATCAATATTGCCCCAAGCCTTTTGGAGAACATCATTTGATATATCATTAAGTTTCACGGTTATGCCTGCAGTAGCAGCTACTTGAGCAATACCATGACCCATAATTCCTGATCCAATAATTCCGATACTTTTGATTTCCATTTTTTTCTTAAATTAGAGTAGTTCGTGAAATTGGATTAAAAGGGGCATAATGATTTCGCTACCCGTTTCTATTTATAAATAATCTGACAAAATCTCCCCAAAAAAGAGGATGAACTGATAGTTCCATGATTGGTTTATGCATAATTTTTAATCAATATATGATGAAGTTAATTTTTAGCATGGCAATCCACTTTTCTTTGTTTCAACTTCAGTTGCCTTGAAAGTTCCCTGGACGTCTTTCTGTTACTGCTCGAATCCCTTCTTTAAAATCGTTCGTCTCTCTCTGCCAGGTTTGTTCTTTGCTTTCATGTTCAATTTGAGGAATTATTTTTTCGTTAAGCCTCTGTCGTAACGTTGCTCTAACCGAAAGAATGGCGAGTGGGGCATTCCCAGCAATTTCTCTGGCAAGATTAATAGCCTCTTCTCGAACTAGATCCTGGCTTGTCAGAACATCTGCCAATCCCCATTCTAATGCCTGCTCTCCTTTAATTCTTCGACCGGTTAAAAACATAAGATTTGCTTTTTGCTGACCAATTAACTGAGGAAGAGTATGAGTCAATCCAAAACCAGGATGAAAACCAAGCTTCACAAAATTGGCTGAAAATCTTGCTTCAGGACAAGCGACTCTGAAATCAGGGACAAGAGCCAGCCCCAATCCTCCACCAACTGCCGGGCCATTAATTGCACCAACTATAGGTTTTTTGCAGGAATACAGACGAATCGCTTCTGTGTAAAGGGGATTTCTCCCGTCTTTTTGTGCCAAAACACTGGCGGAACTTGCATTCTGAACATTAAAATTTCCTCCTGCACAAAATGCATCTCCTTGTGCAGCAAGCACTATTGCACGGCATTCTTTATTTTCATCCATTTCAGTGAATGCTTCGGCAATATCATGAATCAATTCCGAATCAAAAAAATTATGGGGAGGTCTTCTTATTTCAACCACGGCGACATAATCAATAAGATTTAAAAACACATCCCCATATTTTTTTTTCATCATCTCTTCTAGGTGGAGTATTTCCTAATTGCTAAAAAAATTATTTAAGTTTAGTTTAGGATTTTGAAATCTTAGGATTCGATCAAAACTACATTGTCCTAATAGGATAAATTCATTTATACTCAGTTTTAATTTGGGTAGAGGTAAGAATGCCCACCAGGAACCTCTTTGCAAACGAGTTTAATCGTAGCCTGGCCAGGGGCTGTTATTTCTGAGCGATGGTTTTCTGCCCAGATTTCCAAGTCTACTAGGAATTCATCCCCTTCCTTGTATTTCCTGACAACATTGCCTTTACAGAAAATAGCATCACCAAACAATACAGGACGACGGATTTCTACATAGAGTTTTTTTAGGAAACCTTCGTCTCCCATCCAATTGGTCAGGGCATGGCCTATCCAGCATATTCGATCATGGCCATAATCAAATGCGGCTGGAATCCCAATGTCCGCTGCTGCATAGTCATCTTGGTTTACTCGTTCTACCGGCTCCAGTCTGTTTGATTGAGGGTGATGGTATCCATAGGCAGGATGTTTTTTCAGATACCTTAAAAGGGCACCGTAAGCTAAAACCGGAAGAGTTGTTGAGCAGTATGCCTGTATGTCTCCCAGTGCAAGAGGTCCCTTTGCAACAGGGGTTATTACATCACCCTCTTTGACATCATCCCAATAACGGATTTTATCACCACGGATTTTCTCTTCATCATAAGTCCTCTCTATAAGCTGTATTTGGTCTTTAGTTAAAGGTGATCGGCTAAGGTTGACATACTTACTTTTCTCTCTAAGAGCTCCCCTTTCACATCTAATAGCCCAACCCTTAGCTTTGGCAACTACATCATCATGTTGGTTTTTGTAAATCACATCTACGTATTGAATAACACTTCGTCCAGCGGCTTCACTTTGGTCCTTCTCGACTACATCGCTGAGTTTAGCCTTAGCGCTGAGTTTGTCATCAGCTCGAATTGTCTTATACCACTCCCAATCGTTCCCTCCAAAGAAGGAGTGGACGCCAGGCAGCCCTCCAGCTAATGCTCCTGTGGGTACTAGGATGCTATATAGGAAAGTTGGGGGTGCGATCATGGTTCCAAACCGCGTACTTTTGAAGCCGTGTCCTGGGTCATGCCACATAGGATTTGGGTCTCCTATTCCGCTCGCAAACTGCCTGATTGCATCTTGAGATGCTTCCTCATTATACTGCCTTACACGAAGATCAACTCCAATCCTGCTTCTCAATTGATTCAGACCTTTCTTTGTTATTTTTCCATCTGGCATTAACATTTTTTTTCTCCACTTCCTCCTTTATTTTCGGGCAAAGTGCTACCTCTTAGACGGTTCTTGATGGAAGAACAACAGTTCCACGAGCAGGGGCAGTAATTTCGCCATTCTGATTCTCACTCCATACCTCACAGTCTACTAAATGCTCACCCTTTTCTACGCGTTTTTTTGAAACCTTACCCTTGATCCATTGAATGTCCCCAAAGACATTAAAACGTCGATATTCACAATAAAGTGTCTTTAGCCACCCATCATCGCCCATCCAGTTGGTGAGGATCTGGCTTACCCATGAGTTTCTCTGGCAACCCAGGTCGTAGGCAACCGGGATGGCGATACCTTTAGATGCTTTGTCCTGACCATGAACCCCCGAGCCAACGGTTTCTCTAGCACCAGTTTCTGGGTTTCGCCACCCCCAGTCGGGATGTTTACGCAAGGCGTTTAGCCTAAAAACATGTGCTTGCCCACCCCTACCTATTCCTCCTAACCAAGCATTCATTTCCCCGATTGAGAGAGGCCCCTTAATAAGCTGCGGCAATTCATCGCCCTCTTTGACGTCTTCCCAGTAGCGGGTTTTGTCACCGCGCACCTCCTCTTTTTCGTAGCACTCCTCAATATACTTTTGTTGCTCTTCGTCAATCTGGTGCACCTTTACCTCTCGATACTTGCCCTTTTTACTGGCAGCGCCTCTCTCTGCCCTTATGCTCCAGCCGATACACTTGGCAACAGTCTCGTCTCTCTGGTTTCGGTAGACTCCTTCGGCATATATGATCACTGTCTTCTTGGCAAATTCGCTGACTTTCTCCACAATGTCTACTGGCCGATATGTACAGCTAATCGTGTCGTTGAGCTTAACCGGTTTTAGCCACAACCAGTCCCAGCCTGCATGAAATGAATGAACACCTGGCAGGCCTCCGGCCCTCATGCCTGTTATGAGGTAGACACTGCTCAGAGAGCATGGCGGGGCGATGATACTTCCGAATCTGGTCTTCTTGGCATATTCTTCGTCCCGAAAAAGACGATTATCATAATCTCCTATACTGTCACACCAGTGTGCTATGGTTTGCCTAGTCATCACCTTGTTGTGAGTAAAAAGATAATCACCACTAAAATTTGAACCGATCCTGTCTTTTAACTGGGCAATACCTTCGTCGGTTATGCGTCCCTCTTCCAATACCATTACAACACCTCTTTCCCTAATGTATCTTCTATTGGTTCATCATCAACACTGTCAAATCGTTGACATTCTCCAGATCTTCAAGCATAAAGCACTTATCCATTGGCAACCTCTCTGCTAATCATTCCTCGATCGTGCGAGTATCCGCTTATGGCACAACCCATGACATCAAGAATCAGAAGTTTTGCCTGGTGGATGACTTCCGGTGGTAATTACTCGAACTTTGTTTCTGCGATGAATTCTGCAATTTTGCTAGTAAAAAGAGTCACGTTATTACCCAAACATTTTTGCAGCTTGTTTTTTGAGTTCTGAGCGGAAATCCGGATGAGCAATAGCAATAAGTTCTTGAGCTCTTTGCCGCCTTGTTTTGCCGAAAAGATTGGCTACACCATATTCAGTAACAACGCGATCAGCAAAAGTGCGTGGTATACTTACTATAGTTCCCTCTTCCAGCACCGGTACAATCCGTGAAATTGTCCCCCGTTTAGCAGTCGAGCGCAGCACGCTGATAGAGCAACCTTCTTTCGACATCATAGCAGCCATCAGGAAGTCCACCCCTCCTCCGGGTCCTGTGTACATTCGGTAACCTACCGAGTCCATCGCTATCTGCCCTTCCAAGTCAATTGCCAGGATGCCGTTGATGGAGACCATTTGGTTTTGAGAGGCGATCACTCGCATGTCATTGACGTATTCCATAGTGCGGACTTCGAAAATGGGATTTCTGTCAAAAAAGTTAAGATCTTCCTCTGACCAGTTTTTCCCTGCCAGGCCGTTGCTGACAGCCTTACCAGTGTCGATGTTCTTTCGCTTCCCATTTATGATCCCCTCCTTAATCAATTTAAAAATTCCAGGAAGTATAAGGGTACTATGACAGCCCAAATCTTTCCTTCGATCCAGGGCGCCAAGCAGTGGAATGGAAGAAGTTACCAGTCCTGGTCCTAGGTGGATTGTGTCGCCATCCTTAATCAGCGTTGATACGTGATCGGCTACACTCTGTTCATCTTTTGAGGGAGTTGAATTGCTGAACAGTTTTTTTTGAGACGCCTGTATGTGAGGCACAAAGTAGTCTATCTGAGAGACGTGAATATAATTATCACCGTTTGACTTTACCATCATAAAGGGTTCTTCACTGACTTCGGCGAGAACTTTTTTTGCCATCAAGGCATAGTCTTTTTTATTTGAAAGATAGGTCCCAAAACTACAGTAGCCTCGCTCATCTGGAGGTGAAACGACAATCATAGCCACGTCTATGGGTAGGGTAGCATGTCTTAGGTTTCCTTCTCGGTGTCCTTTGAATCGAAATGAGGTAAGGAATGGCATGAAGTCTATCTTTTTTTCATTCAAAGCTTCTGAAGTGCCTCCAGCTTGTGTATCAGCGATTACCTCAATATTGGGTTTGTAATCATTATCATCCCAGCCGAGATTAGCACCTGAAGATCGAACAAGAAGTCTGATATTTTCAACTTCATGCTGCCTACCGATAAGCGCCTGTGATAATGCTTTTGCTGCTGTATCAATTGGAATAGCAACAACTTCACCTGATTTTATGCATTTGACAGCCTCATCTGCAGAGACAGACTTTCTTTTGTATTCATCTTGCCAATTTGACATAAGAATTCTTCCATTTGGGTCAAAAGCATTCATGAGTATTTGCAATGAGATCAACTATATTGTAAAAAATACTACAATCATGTAATATTTATTTCAACAAAAAAATAGTTTGTTGGAAAATAGTATTAGTCTAAAGATCAACAGTATTCATCTGAATTTCAATGAACTTTAAAGATTATTCTGTCTCTTAACGCATTAATATTAGTATTTAAATTTACTTTTAACATAGATATTACTTTTTTTAAAAAAATATTTCATTTTGATTTGTTTGATTTATAAATGTTTATCGGAATATGTGAGGCAACACTATTAATGAAATTTGAAACCTTATTTTTTACAACTGATTCGTTCTTAAATGAACTTCCGATCTTTAGTGCTCTAAACGAATTAACACATACCTTGAATGCTAGTTTGCAATACAATTTATTAGAAAGTTTAATATGGTACTTTATGAACAATCATGAGGTAGATTTCAGTTCGAAAGAAAATATTAAATTAATTCAATAACTTTTCCGCACTTAAGTAAATGCCACAATAAATTCACAAAACATGACAAAACTATCAGTCTGCAAGATCACGGCTACTGATCTCTTACATTAAACAATAATCGTTTAGGTCTATTATGAACAAAAGTAATGATCCCTTGTTTCAACCATACAATCTCAAGCACTTAAAATTAAAAAATCGTGTTTTTTCAGCAGCTCATGAGCCGTTTCTTACTGAAGATTCGATGCCAAAGGAAAAGTATCGTTTGTATCATGAAGAAAAGGCGAAGGGTGGTATTGGCATGTCTATGATTGGTGGTTCTGCTGTAATTAGTCAGGATTCACCTGGACCATTTGGCAATATCAACTTATCGAATGACAATGTCATCCCTTGGCTTCAGAAACTTGCTGATAGTCAACATAGATATGATTGCGCAGTTGTAACCCAGATCTCCCACATGGGCCGTCGTTCGAGTTGGGCTAAAGGTGATTGGTTACCTTTAATTTGGTCTTCTTGCCAACGTGAACCTGCCCATCGAAGATTTCCAAAAATAGCAGAAGAGGAAGATATTTTTCGTGTGATCAACGATTTTGGTCAGGCGGCTAGAAGAGTCAAAGAGGGAAAGCTTGATGGGGTAGAATTCTTGTGTTCCAGCCAATTAGCAGGATCATTCGTATCACGCTCACAGAATTTTCGAGAGGACGACTGGGGTGGCTCACTAGAAAAACGTATGCATTTTAACTTCGAGGTAATAAAGGAAATTCGCAAACAGGTTGGTGCTGATTTTATTCTTGGCTTGAGGGTTACCGGTGGAGAAGGAACTCGGGGTGGTAACGATGAAAACGAATCACTTGAGATCATGAAACGTTATGCCGAAAGTGGCCAAGTCGATTATCTCAACATCAACTGGTCAACAGGAGGGGGCAGTGATGTTTCAGTGAGCAGGGCTATTCCACCTCTTGGTTCACCTTCAGCGCCAAACTTAAGCAAGGTGAAAGCCGTAAAAGCTCAAATCAATATCCCAATCCTTCATTCATGTGGAGTGTCTGATGTAGCTACAGCGCGGTATGCAATTCAATCGGAATCAGTTGATTTAATTGGTATGACCCGTGCTCATTTCGCAGATCCACATATTTTGAAAAAAGTATCTGAAGGTAATGAAGATCGTATCCGCCCTTGTGTTGGAGCCAATCATTGTATTGACCAAATATACATGACCGGGGCTGCATATTGTCTGCACAATCCTTCAACGGGTCGTGAAAAAACTATACCCCAACTAATAACTTCAAAAAGCAAGCAACCAAAGAAGATTGTGATCGTTGGGGCAGGACCTGCCGGACTGGAGGCGGCAAGGGTTTCAGCTCTTCGGGGGCATGAAGTAAGTGTATACGAAGCAACTTCGAATGCTGGAGGACAGATTCTGACAGCGGCGAGGGCACCAAGACGAAAAAATCTGCTTGGCATAATCGATTGGTTAGTTTCAGAACTGGACCAGATTGCTGTACCCATCCACTATGATAGATACATGGAAGTTGAAGATGTTATAGGACTGAAAGCAGATATTGTCTTAGTTGCAACGGGTGGCCTCCCAAATTTCAACTTTCTTGAGTTTGGGAGAGATTTAGCAGTGTCTTCATGGGACGTACTGGACGGCCATGTTCCCTTGAAAGAAGAAGTACTTCTCTATGATGAAAATGGGACAGAAGTTGGCCCCAGTTGTGCTGAAATGATTATGAAGGCTGGAAAGACGGTTGAATTTCTTACTAGGGATCGAATGATTGGGTCCTGGATTGGTGCAACGAATTACCCACCAATGCTTCACGAAATTTATAAGAACTGTAAAAGGCTGACAACAGACACACAACTGATAGGAATATCAAGGAACGGTGGACGTCTAGAGGCTCATCTCTGGAACGAATATTCCGAAGAAAGCAGTAGTCGAATCGTGGATCAAATTGTTGTGGAATATGGAACTCTACCCAATGATGATATTTTTTTTGACCTTAAAACTGCCTCCAAAAATCATGGCCAGATTGATTTTAAGGAACTAACTGACCTTAAAGTACAAACACTAAATCCTAATCCGAAAGGTAACTTCAAACTTTTCCGTATAGGCGATGCCGTCGCATCACGAAACATACACGCTTCATTATACGATGCGCGCAGACTTTGTCAGGCATTTTAATGTTATTTTTTTTATCCTAATGGCAAATTTAATTGATTCACATTTTTTATGAAAAAACATGCAAAAGCATCCAAATTAAAGAGAAAAACATCTAAAAAGGAAATCAAAATTTAAAGTATGGATAACATCAATATCGATCACATGATAGGAAATCGGCAAGAAGGATTTTCTCTTCCTCAGGCATTCTATACCAATTCGGATATCTTCAAACGGGATATGGAACGGGTATTCTATAAAGAGTGGCTCATGGTAGGCGTGGGACGTCAGATTCCAAATAATGGAGATTACATGATATTCGATGTGGCAAGAGACTCCATTATAATAATCCGTGGCAAAGACCATAAAATTCGTGCTTTTCACAATATTTGCCGACACCGAGGATCTAAGATCTGTCTAAAGACAAAGGGGCATTCAAAGAATCTGGTCTGTCCTTATCATCAGTGGGTTTACAACCTTGAGGGAAAACTAATCAGCGCCCGAATCATTGAAAAGGAAGAGAACTTTAACAAGGAGGCCTATTCTCTCAAAAGGGTAAATGTCCAAATTCTAAATGATTTGATCTACATCAGTTTGGCTAAAGAACCTCCAGATTTTAGGGGTATCAAAAATGCTATTGAACCACAATTGAGTTTGCATCAACCAGAGAAGACCAAGGTTTGCCACCAAAATGAATTTGAGATTAAAGCCAATTGGAAATTAGTACTGGAGAACAATCGGGAATGTTATCACTGTGCTACAGTTCATAAGGAATTTATGAGGTCCAACTATGATTTGAGGGTTTTTGATGAAAATTATGAGGACCGAAAAAAGACATATTATGAGAAATGGGAGAAGCTAGGCATACCAACTCAGGCCGTGACATTTCCAAAAGGATCCTCATATCGTTGTGAGCGACTAATTCTTAAGGAGGGATTTGTAACGGAGACACTAAATGGAAAACCCTCAGCCCCATTATTGGGAAAGATCCCTAGTGCGGACATAGGATCGGTTCGATTCATTACTCTTCCCAACTCATGGAATCATGCCAATTGTGATTATATAATGCTTATTTATATAATGCCTTTAAATCCTGGACTTACTAAAGTTCGCATGACCTATTTGGTACATGAAAATGCAGTTGAAAACGAGGATTACGTGACAGGAGATGTAATTGCTGTTTGGAATGCCACTTCTGAGCAGGATCGTTTCGTCTGTGAAGCAGCACAGGAGGGAATTTATTCCTCTTTTTATGAGCCCGGTCCTTTTTCTAAGCTTGCCGAAGGGTGGGTTGAGGATTTTGAACAATGGTATTTGAAGAGAATCCGATAAATTTTTATTCTTTCCGAAATATCATAAGTTATAGAATGAATTTAAATTATAAATCTTTACCAACTAGATTTAGTCCTTTTAATAGAAGAAAATTATTTAATTTCTAGAATTTATTAATTTTTCAACACTAATCAACTTATCTTAAAATATTTTGAAAATTTCTAGTGAAACCCAAAAAATAGTGCAATAAATTAGTTCATTTCGAAGCTTCTATAGCATAAAAATAAATTTTGAGAAGTATTATTATGTGACTAAAAGTTTCAACTTAGCATTTGCTATAGTGTCAAAGCCTGGACTTCAGATTAGCTGCCAATTCTAAAATGTTAAACGAATGAGGCATTAATAATATCAGTGTCGTTTAGCTCTCACTAATTTTTCTTAATTTTAATCAAAGTATTTCAAGTGATACGAATTCACTTAGTGGGACGCTCCCTACCAAGGTAATTTTGGCATTGGCGTTGGCACTATATTAGCGTTCTCCAAAACCTCATCCCAATTCTTGGGAAGCTCTATCTCCTTTGTTATTGTTTTTACATAGGACTCACTGGAAAAATTTGGATAAAACTGCCCCTCAAGACCGGCCCCTCCCGCTACAAATATATGGGTATGCCTAGGATCTGGAGACCAGGTAGACATTGGATGATCATCAGGCAAGGCTTTAATCCACTTACATGTACCCTCTCCTAGCCAGCTATCTCTTACTAAACCAATTTTTTTAACAAATTCTTTTTTTGGTAGAGAATGTTCCACTGAAGCTCGAGCGGCCCAAAGGTTCCTAACATCATATTTTTTCCAACCGGCGAGAGCAAAACATCGCGCATTTTCGGGGGTAAATACCCAAGTTGACATTTGTGCGCTCATCTCTTTGTTTGAGCCTCTTAACCAACCTGCTCCACCTACTGGTGCGGATGCCCAAATCATGTTATCCATGAAACTTTCAGGATTGTCTAATATTCCACCATAGGGGAATACAATCTTATAGCCCGCCATTGTTATGGTTGCATGAACGGTATTAGCATTTTTATCATACCCCATTTCCTCTGCAAAGTTTGGCCAGCCAATGTCATCAAGCACATCTTGATTTTCTGCAAATACAATTGATGTATAGGTATGAGTATTGCCTAGAGTAGACATATCTGAAACTCCAGGAATTGCACCACCAATGCAATGAAAAATCATTTCGATAGTGCGGCCAATACCTGCATTAGCCCGCCATCCATAACCCAATGCATTACTTTTTGAGTTGATGTCTAACTGTTTAGCTATCGGGCCATTGATGACGACCATTGGAGCGCAGGCAGATGTAGTTGCTACACTTCCCCATCCCCAAGGAATTTCATCAAAGGCCCGTAATGCTGTAATAATTACCGGCATATATGCTGGTAGGGCTCCCGCCATCACTGCGTTGATTGCAATCTGTCTAACTGTAGCGGACCTTCCACTGGGTTGAGTTTCTTCAACAATCACTTCTTCAGGATGAAGATCAGTTCCTGAAAGCATCCAATCAACCTTCTCCTTTGTAGGTGGAATCAACGGAAGGCCATCTCCCCATCGCTTCTCAAGGAAAAGTCGGTTGAATTGTTCATAAGCATCAGTGTAATCATTGCCAACAATCTTAATCACCTCAGCTCCAGCCACTTCTGCATTTAATTCGGAAGAATCAAGTGTCAATTTACTGACAATGGTATCAATAGCATCCTCAGCTTGTTTGCGAACTTCTTCAGCGCTTCTACCCTCCAAGGGATGTGGCATCACTACCATCCCCATGTGTGGTACACCAAGTCCTTTGGCGTTCGTTTGTCCTAATTTCTCAAATAAGGTTGATACATGTACCGCCATTGGAATGCCTAATTCTTCTAATTCAACCGTGTCGCGGATACTCCACGACGTGCATGCGCCTCAATCACCAGAAGTAAATACACCAGCATCAATTTCTTTTGCTATCGCCTCCAACTCCCCCTGAGGTAGCTTAGTACCAGAAAAGCTTACTCGATGAGATACAGTCTTAGCTGTGGGATATCTCTCCTTAAGCAATTTTCCAATTTCATTAAGAAGTTTGTCACCGTTTGGCTTGCCATTCCATACTAAACCTATCTTCTTTCCTTCCAAAGTTTTGAGCCGAGGTGCCAAAGTCTTCCCTTTCTTAACTCTTTTGCCCTCAGGATTTAACACTTCTAATTCAATTTTAGCTTCCATTTTGTATATACTCCTAAATCAATTATTAGAAATTTTTCGTTTATTCAGTTCACAATTAAAAGTTTACATTTGACTCTCTTTAATATTTTTGGTCCTCAATTAATTATCTTGATAAAATCTTAATAAATCCCTTATCAATTTATTTCCGAGAAACTACGAAGTTACTAAACCTGGCGCAACCTAGGATCTAATGCATCTCTCAGCCAATCCCCAAAAAGGTTGAATGATAGAACTACTAAAGTGATAACTGCACCAGGGAAGAAAGAAAGCCACCAAGCACTGATTAGATATCCTCTGCCCTCAGACAGCATATTCCCCCATGCAGGAGCTGGGGGTGGAACACCGACGCCAAGAAAGCTGAGGGTGGCCGTTATTACGATTACCTGCCCTACTATCAGGGTTAGCAATACTACCCAGGTGTTTAAAAGATTGGGAAAAATATGTTTTAGAATAATTCGGAATGAGGAAGCCCCAGCTATTTGAGCCAAGACAACATATTCCCTCTCCTTTATGCCCAACGTCTCTCCTCTTATAACACGAGCGAAACGAGCCCAGTAGATTGCAGCTATAGCAATAATGACAGTACTTATCGATGGCTTCAGTGCTACTATTAAAATCATTGCCAATAATATCAAAGGGAAAGACAGGGTACTATCCACCACTCTCATCAACACTCTATCCAGCCATCCACCCTTGTAGCCAGAAATCATACCTAGGACTAACCCTACTACCCCTCCTAAGGTTAAAGCAGCAAATGCGACACTGAGGGAGTAACGGGCACCTAGGATAATGCGACTCAAAATATCTCTGCCCAATTTGTCGGTTCCTAAGAGGTGCTCTAATTTCCCCCCCTGTTGCCAGAAGGGGGGCACCAGTTGTTCGGATAGTACAATATCATAAGGGGAATGAGGCATAAGGACATAGGGCATCAGCGCGGCAATAGCGCAAAAAAATAAAACAAAAGCAGGCACAACAGGAACTCGCTTCAATTTATTTGCCAAACGGTAAACAATCTTTATTGCCTTGATCAATGCTATAATCCAAGAGGTTAGTTATTACTTTTCTCAACTTGCGTCCCTGAGCCTGATACGGGGATCAAGATAGCCATAAAGAACGTCTACTATGAGATTGAAAAAAATCACTATCGCAACCGACACAAGTACCATTCCTTGAATAACAGGGAAATCTCGTAACTTAATGGCGTCATACATCATTAAACCCATCCCTGGCCAGGCGAAAACAGTCTCGGTTACCACCGCAGCAGTAATCATAAGTGCGAAATAGACACCAGTAAAAGTCACTACTGGAATTAGACCGTTCCTCAAGGCGTGGTTCCATATAACTCCCCTCTCTGATACTCCCTTAATACGAGCCAACAAAATGTAGTCACTGTCCAACACTTCTAACATGCTGGAACGTATCAAGCGTGCGTATGCGGCTAAAGCCCAAGTAGCCAAAGTCATGCTTGGCAAAATATAATGCTTCCAACTCCCCATACCTGCTACAGGAAGGATTCCAAGATTCACTGCAAATATCTGAATCAGCATCAGGCCAAGCCAGAAACCGGGTACAGACTGACCGAAAACAGCTACTGCTCTCACAATGTAGTCCAAAGTTCTACCCCGATGTACCGCAGCCCACACCCCCATCACTAGCGAGGGAATCATAGCCATTACCAAAGCCACTGAAGCTAGCTTGATTGAATTTGGTAAACCTACCGCGATTAGTTGACTTACTGGAAGCGAAGTTTGGAAGGAAATCCCTAAATTACCCTGCAGCACCTGCAACAGCCAACTGTAATATTGCACTGGAAGAGGCTTATCCAATCCAAATATCCTTTCTAGATCTTCAATCTGCTCAGAAGTTGCCCCTGCTGGCAGATAAAGATCAATAGGAGACCCTGTTTGCCTAACCACAAAGAAGATTACCATCGACATAATTAGAAGGGTAATAATCCCTTCCACAAGCCTTATAAGGATAAACCTCTGCATTTCTAACCTCCTATAGCAAATGCAAAGAAATAGCTTTGGGAACTAATAACATTAGTAAATTTAGTTCCGTAAGTGACAGTTATGATCTCCATTAATCTCAATCAAAAAGGTGACAAGCTACGAAATGTCCTAATGACTGTTCTTTTAGTTGAGGTTCCACTTCCAAACAAACGGGCTTAACATAAGGGCATCGACCATGAAAACGGCAACCTTCGGGTGGGTTCAATGGACTCGGGACCTCACCTGATAGAACTTCTTCCTCACAAATTAAGTCAGGATGGGAAGGCAAAGTTGATGCAATCAAGGCTTTCGTGTAAGGGTGCAAAGGATTGGTAAATAGTTCTTCAGATGGACTTCTTTCCGCCAGTTTTCCTAAATACATAACACCCACTTCATGGGCCATGTATCTGACGGTTGCCAAATCATGGGCAATAAGGAGAAAGGCTAATCCTAGTTCAGACTGAAGGTCCTTGAATAAATTCATGACCTGAGCTCGAATGGATACATCGAGGGCTGAAACCGGCTCATCTAAGACAATTAACTTAGGGGAAAGAGACAAGGCGCGTGCTAAAGCTATCCTTTGCTTCTGTCCACCACTAAACTCATGTGGAAAACGTTTTGCCGATTCTGACTGCAAACCTACTTGAATTAATACTTCATCAACCCTTTGGTTGATGGCCTTCTTTGACATGGCTCCACTTTTATTAATCACCAAAGGCTCTGCTACTATTGAACCAACTCGCATCTTAGGATTTAAAGAACTGGACGGGTCCTGTAGAACGACCTGAGTCGAGGCGCGGTACTGTCTTAAATCTTTACCCCGGATTTGATGTATATTCATCCCATGAAATTTAACGGAGCCTTCAGAAGGCTTCTCCTGTAGCAGGATAACCTTAGCTGTCGTGGACTTGCCACATCCTGACTCTCCAACCAAAGCAAAGGTTTCGCCTTTCTGGATTGAGAAAGTGATATCGTCCACGGCCCTGATCCGTCCCACCTCCTTAGAAACGACTATGCCACTCGTGACCGGGAAATGTTTCTTAAGGCCTTGTATTTCTAAAATATTGTTATCCATTTTTCGGTACATTCCTCCAGCATCTTACAAGGTGTCCTTTCTTAATCTCCTCTAAGGGAGGAACTTCCTCGGTGTGGCATCGTGAGATTACGTATTGGCAACGATCCTTAAATGCACAGCCTTTAGGCAGCGAATTTAGAGCGGGAGGTTGTCCTTCGATACTAGCAAGTCTTTCTACCCTGTCCTCTACCTTGGGAACCGCGTCCATCAATGCCTTGGTGTAAGGATGTGTGGGATGATTAAAAATTTCCCTCACGGCTGCTTTCTCAACTATCTTGCCTGCATACATGACCGCCACCTCGTTGCACACTCTTGCCACTACGCCAAAATCATGTGAAACAACGATCATAGATAGCCCAAACTGCTTTTGAAGTCCTAGCAGAAGATTCAAAAACTGAGCTTGGATAGTAGTATCAAGAGAAGTCGTAGGCTCATCAGCAATCAGAAGTTTTGGCTCACTAGACAATGCTATTGCTCCAACTACCCTCTGTCTCATGCCTCCGCTCAACTGATGAGGAAAATCCTTTAGCCGCATTCCCTGATCAGGAATGCGAACTAATTTCATTAGCTCACATGCCCTTTCCCATATAGCTTTTTTTTTCAAAGGAGTATGGATACTTATTCCTTCAGTAAGCTGTTTTTCGATCCTAAATACTGGATTCAGGGAAGTCATAGGGTCTTGGAGGATCATGCTTATCTTACCACCCCGTATCTTACGCATCTCATCATCGCTCATTTGCAAGAGGTCTTTACCTTCAAGTAAGATCTCTCCTTCAACTATTTTTCCAGCAGGATAAGGCACCAACCTTAATAGTGAACGGCAGGTTATGCTCTTACCACTCCCAGATTCCCCAACAATGCCAAGAGTCTCACCTCTTTTTACAGTAAAGCTAACCCCATCTACCGCTTTTACCGTCCCATAGCGAGTAAACAAATGTGTTTTAAGGTTTTTAACTTCCAAAAAAGATTCGGTCATATTTACTTAATCTCTAAAACCTTTTGGACTAAAATTCCAATGCTGATCAATTATCAAGTAAACCAATACGTGAGCAAACTCATTGACAAGCTATACTATAATACATACCCGTATTTGAAGGGATCATCAGGGTCTATCGCAAACTGATGCATTCCTGTGATAAAGACTCTCCCCGTCAGTTCTGGGACAACCGCCTTCTTTCCTCCAACATTAACTTCATTTACCAGCTTCGAATGAAAGAGTGAGCCAATTACGCTTTCTGTAATGAAGGTTTGACCAAGTTCAAGTTCTCCTTTCGCAAATAGGGTTGCCAATTTACCGCTTGTACCTGTGCCGCATGGTGAACGATCAAAGAAGAGCTCTTTAGTAACTGCGATGTTTTTAGCATTTGCCTTCGGATTAGAAGGCTTATCGCTAATCACGATACCAGTCTTGGCCAACTTAAAGGTGCCTTTCTCAGGATCCTGAACCTCTACTTGTTCATTTATTGAATCAATAATTTGCACAATAAGTTCTCGTGATTTAGTAATTCCGGCAATGGTTGTCTCAATACCTATGTCTTCTGCATCCACAATAGCAATAATGTTTCCCCCAAATGCTATGTCTGCAACCAATTCCCCAAATCCAGAGACTTTTATGGTAGTTGTTTGATAATGGAACGAGGGGACATTTTGTATGGAAACACTCTTAGCTTTGCCATTCTCTACATTGACCTTGGCACGCACAATTCCTGCCGGTACATCGATCAGCATCTCTGTTATAGGTTCAACCGGCTCCACAATTCCCATTTCAACAGCTGTAGTTGCGACTCCCATGGTTGCATGTCCACACATGTCCGAATATACCGCTTCTTTTCCCTTTCTCATCCAAATAGCTCCAAATGCTGCCTCCTCTGTGACAGGTGGAGTCATAATACAACCATAAACATCAGCTCCTCTCGGCTCGTTCAATAATGCAGTCCTTAAGTAGTCGAGGTTATGTTTCACGAAGTTTCTTTTTTCTACCATTGTCTTTCCGGGAATATTTGGAATACCACCGGTAATGACTCTGGTTGCCATGCCCTCAGTGTGTGAATCAACCGAATTGATTAAATTTTCAAATCTCATTTAAATAATTAGCATTTAGATTACACATTCAAAATCTCTTAAAGATCAATCATGAGCACTTAATTATATTTATTTAGCTTCTTAGCCAGACCAGTAGCCATTGCTTTAAGTGATTTAAAGTTCCTGAGTAATTTCTTCAATGACTTTATCTAGTCCTCGGACAATTTCATCAATCTCATCCTTATTGATAACCAAAGGAGGCCATAACATTAGTGGATTCCCAGTAGCCCCCCAAAAACCAGCTTTCCTGATTTTTTTCTTTAGTATGCCTAAAAACTTAGTATTTTCTTCGCTACTAAATTTCTCATTTGTTTCCTGATTCTTAACAAACTCAATTAGACACTCTAAACCAAGTCCACCTCTAATCTTACCGACTATGCGATGCTTTCGAAGGGGAGCTAGACTATCGAAAAGGTAAGTCCCCATAGTCTTGGAATTCTCGACAACTTTTTCTCTTTCCATAATATCGATAGTTTCCAGAGCGGCTACACAAGCAACCGGATGTCCTAAGAATGTATAGGAATGGTTAAGCATCTCTCGCAATCCGCCCTCAAATTTTTGGGCTACTTCCTTGGTAACTATGGTTGCTCCGAGTGGGACAGTGCCGTTGGTTAATGATTTCGCAATCACAAAGATATCTGGTATAAATCCTTCCCAGTGTTGAAAGCTAAACCATTTTCCAGTGCGTCCCATGCCGTACATAATTTCATCAAGCACAAGTAGTATATTGTATTTATCACATATGGATCTAACAGAGTGCCAGTATTCCGGGGGAGGAGGAGTGGAATAACCTGTCGGCATTGTCGAATCAATGTAACAAGCCACAGTGTCTGGCCCCTGTTCTAAAATAACTCTTTCAATTTCCGATGCTGAAGCCTCTTTTTTATCAGGAGAAGGTACACTAATAAACCCAGGAATTAGTGGTTGATAATCTTCCCATGAATAGTGTGGCTTCCGGCCGCCAATACTCATTGCACCATACGTGGAGCCATGATAGCGAGACCCACCAACAATCATTTTGTATTTCTTTGGATAGCCTGCTAATACTTGATATTTCTTTGCGATCTTGATTGCAGACTCAATCGCTTCAGTGCCACTGTTCGCGTAGAAAACTTTGGACAAGCTGCCAGGAGACAAATCCGCCAATTTTTTGGAAAGCTTTATCTGTGGGATTGTTAACTCATGAGTTGGCATAAAATGCAGCTTCATCATTTGCTCATAAGCAGCATCGGCAATTTCCTTCCTGCCATAACCCAGGCTACAGACATTTCCCAGGGCTGAGAATATATCAAGGTAAGTTTTACCGTGAATGTCATTAATTCGGCACCCCTTCCCATCCATAAAAATGTTAAACCCGTCCTGAGCCTTCAATGCATTCCAAGGACGGGCTGGCACCCAAGTATGATCAAGCGTTAATTGTCTGAGATCCTCAAAAGTTTCGTCTTTAGCCATTTCTTATATCCTTCTATTTAGTTTTTACTGTTTCAAATGCAGCTTCGAAGGAAGCGCTCAAAGTAAAGGTCTTAATTACATCTAACAGTCAGAAACCGTCAGATTCACATCTTATCTCAACTTAGCATTAATATAGTTTTCGACTGCCATTGCAGCTGTTGCTCCATCTCCTACTGCCGAGGCAACTTGCATAGGTGAGCCTTCGCGAATATTGCCAGCTGCAAAAATACCTGGGATCTCGGTTTCCATATTCACATTGACCGGAATGGCTCCTACTGCACCAAGTTTTATATTCCCAGCTAAAAAATCCGTATTCGGCTTGCTTCCAACAGCTATACAAACTCCATCAACATTTAGAGTTGAGGTTTCTCCTGTATTTAAATTATTCAACTGGATTCCACTAACAAAATTATCTCCAAAAACTTCGGTTACAATAGTTTCCCGTATGAATTCGATATTAGTCTGGGACTGCGCTTTATCACTCAGCACCTTTTCAGTTCTAAGTTTTTCTCCTCGATGGATTACAATAACCTTTGATGTAAATTTGGCTAAAGATAGTGCCTCATATATGGCGTCATTTTTACTACCAACCACTGCAACCAACTTATCTTTATAAAGAGGGCCATCACATGTTGCACAATGAATTACCCCTTTACCGGCAAGCTTCTCCTCGCCGGGTATTCCAAGCTTTTTGGGATATGTTCCCCCCGCAATGATGATCGCTCTACCTCTATATTTTTCTTGATCGGTCTTAACTATCTTATGGTCATCTTCAATATTTATTTGCTCCACTATTCCCATTTCCATTACTGCACCAAGACTTGTTGCTTGATCGAGCATTTTTGAGGCGAGATTCGGACCTAAAATTTCAGAATGTCCAGGGTAATTTTCTATCAAATCTCTGTTCATTAGAGCCCCACCAAACATCTCTTTTTCTATAATTAAAGTGTTCAGACCTTTTCTGCTAGTGCATGTCGCAGCTGTCAATCCCGCAGGCCCAGCCCCAATTATTATAACGTCATATTTTTCACTCATAGTTCATACCTTTATTTTCACTCTCGCGAAGAATTTATAAAAATTAGGACTCTCTCTTAAATTAATAATTGATCTCAGTTTCGTCTCACTTTTCCTATTTTTGATGGCAATCTCACTGTAGCTATGCCAGGCATCGTAATTTCTCCTCTTTGATTCTCTCCCCAACAATCTATATCCACCAAAAACTCACCATCTTTCTCATACTTTTCTATAACCTTCCCTTTTAACCAGGTAGTATCCCCAATAATATTAAACCTCCTTAATTCAGCACGTAATCTTTTAATAAAGCCATCATCACCCATCCAGTTAGTCAAAAGATTGCCCAACCAGGAAATTCTCTGGCATCCATAGTCATAAGCACTTGGAAGACCTATCGTTTGAGCTCTGGTATCTTCCATATGAACCAACTCTGGAACATCTGGAAGGCCCGTTTTCTCATCTACCATTTCTAGCTCCCCATGACGCCTAAGAAATGCTAAAGCATATCCATGAGCCTCTATAAAAACACTCCCCGCACCCTTCAACCAGGCAAAGATGTCTCGCTTACTTAGCGGACCTTTGACGACCGGTTTTAGTTCGTCCCCTATTTTACAATCCTCCCAATATCTAGGAGTAGCACCTCTTATCTCCTCTGAGTCATAGCTATCGTAAATCTTCTGCATCTCCTCAACACTGTATGTAGCCTGCTTAATGCCAGCGTATTTCCGTTTGTCTGCACTTGCTTTTCTCGCTGACCTTATACACCAGTTCAAACTTTTTGCAGCTAGCTCATCCCTTTGGTTAAAATAGCGTATTTCATGATATTGAATCACACTCTTTCCAGCCATTTTGCTCTTTTTTACTTGAACATCCACCATCTCATTTTCATAGGTAAAGGTGTCACCCTCTATTATTGGTTGGTAGAATTCCCAATCGTCGCCCGAATGCCAAGAATGGACACCCGGCATACCTCTACCTGCAGCTGCGTAATAAATGCTGTAGAAAAATAATGGCGGAGCAATAACGCACGAATAGCTTGTGTTCTTGGCATAATCGGGATTAATAAAAAGAGGGTTAAAATCCCCGATCCCTTCACAAAAATGTCTTATTGAGTCTTTTGTCGCAGCAGTATTAAAATACGGTCTCCACGGTTTCCAAACTACCCCAATTCTTTTTCTCAAATCGGCAATCATCTCATCTGTTATCTCTGTTGCATCCCTCTTATTTGACATGATTATCTCGATCCTTATTTAAGCTCAGCTTTCTTGTATTCTCTGAGCTTCAACTCCTTGCGTTTGATTTTACCATCTGGCGTGCTGGGCAGGTGATCAACAAATTCCATCACCCTAGGATACTCATGTTTGCTTAATCGTGTTTTGACAAAATTTTTTATTTCCTCTTTTAGAGCGTCGTGATCCCTAATATTTTTTTCTGTAACAATAAATGCTTTGACAATTTCGCCTCGATCCTTATCAGGGGATCCCACTATAGCCACTTCATTGACTGATGGATGTTTTAACAAAACATTTTCAACTTCTATCGGGCCAATGGTATATCCAGCTGATATAATGACGTCATCTGCGCGACTCTTATACCAGTAATAGCCGTCCTTGTCTGCATATCCTGTGTCGCCCATTTTGAACCATTCAGCATTTTTTTTGAACTTTACAGCAATATTTCCCACCTTTCCCGATGGTAGTTCTTTTCCTTCATCATCCAAAATGCCAACTGTTACAGGAGGCAAGGGTTTTCCAAGGCTGCCAGGCTTTGCAACCCAATCATCAAATGCATAATCTGAAAGAAAGCCACCTGTCTCTGTCGATCCAAAATTAGCGTAAATAATCAATCCAACCTTTTCCTCAAAGTAGCGAATGATTTCCATATCCAAGGCACCACCAGTATATGTGAGTCGTCTTAATTTAAGTTTGGCATTTTCAAGTCTTCCGCATTCCATTATTCGTCGGAAGATCAATGGAGTAGCGTATACATTAGTTATATTAAACTTTTCCATACCATCAATTAGAGTATCCGCCAAAAACTTTCCTGAGTAAGTTGTAGTAGTAATTCCAAAAACAAGAGGACCTATCACTCCATACCAAAGACCATGACCCCATGCAGGAGATGATGGACAAAGATAAATGTCGCCAGGTCTTATACCCACGACATATTTCATTCTAAAAGCTACGATGCCCACGCTTCGATGACTATAGTTAACCGATTTTGGTTCACCCGTAGTCCCACTGGAGAATTGCATAAATGCAAGGGAGTCCATGGTAGTTTTTGGAGTATAATGGTCTTTCTCACCTTCAATTAACCCCATCAATTCTCCAGAACATATAACACGCTCAACAACTCCAGGTTTTAGAAGATTTTTGGCGTCATCCTCTACTATTGCAACTTTCGCATTAGATTTATTGAGCCGGTATTCAATTGCTTCTGGTCCAAAAAGAGGTGAGCAAGAAACAGCAACAGCCCCCATTCTGAGGATGCCGTAAAAACTAACGTAAAACTCAAGGCAAGGGTTCATCATCAGAATAATTCTGTCTTCTCGCTTAATCCCAAGTTTTTCCATTGCGTGTGCAAACTGAGAACTCCTCCTTGAAAGTTGACCAAAGGTAAAAGATTCATAATCCCCTTTTGCATGTATAATGTTGACTGCAGTTTTATCTTTTGGATAACGATCTAGACATTCATGAGCAATATTGAAGCTTGTTTTTTCACCATCGAAAAATTGCCATCTATCGCTCAATTTATAATTTTTTTGAAATATCTCCCAACTTTCGTATTCTCCTACCATCCTCTTACTTTATTAATTATTTAGTTAAGTAATCTTTTAATTTTTTATTGCCTCTTAATTTCAGGGCTTATTCTATTCTAAGCTGTCTTTGATTGAGTATTAGTAAATAATTTCCTTTTCTACTAAATTTTTAATTTCATCGCTAGAAAATCCTAATATTTCACCAAAAACATACTCACTATGTTCACCAAAAAGAGGCGCACGCTCCATTCGACAATCAATACCGTCTATTTTCCAAGGCCAATTGTACGACAACGTTTCGTCAACGACAGGATGCTCTCCATTAATAAACACATTACGTTCTTTCATATTAGGATCTTCTAAAATCTCAGAGTTATCGAGCATGGGGGCTGCTGCCACTCCTGCTTCTTGGAACTGCTTTGCTAGCTCATAGTTGTCATGGTTATTAGTATATGCTGCTATGCGCTTGTCTAATTCTAAAGCATTAGCAATTCTATTCTCAGAAGTACTGAATTTAACTTCTTTCGTCCACTCAGGATCCTTTAATACTCCACAAAAACTGCTCCACTCTTCTTCCGTTTTCACCGCGATAGAGATCCATTTATCATCTCCAACACAAGGATATACCCCATGTGGTGCCATCGTGCTGCTCATATTACCCTGTGGGCCCATGACGTGATTATTCATCTCGTTTGCTAAAAAAGCTTCCCCCATAAAGGGCATTACTGCCTCGCCTTGGGAAAGATCGATATATTGACCTTCACCTGTTCGAATATGATGTCGAATAGCTGCTAAAACAGAAAAGAGACCGGACATGCTTGCCACTACATCTGCAAACGGATGTTTAAAGCCTATCGGATTTTCTCCAGGATAACCCACCATACTATCAATACCCGAAAGTGCACTAATGACTGGGGCATACGTAACTAGACTTGAGAGGGGACCATGCTGTCCCATCGGCGACATTGAGAGCATAATTACATCAGACTTCACTTCAGCCAGATTTGCATAGTCCAAACCTCGTTTCTTTAGTGTCCCCGGTGTAAAGTTTTCGATTACGATGTCACTTTTTTTTACAAGTTCTCTGATCAACCTTGCACCTTCTTCATGAGCCATGTTTATCCTGGCACTCAGCTTGTTGCGATTCAGATTGTGGAAATATGGGTTTTTCTCAAGCTCATCACCAAGTTTAAAAACCTTTCCCAACCTCAAACCGTCAATACGTCTTCGAGACTCCATTTTAATAACTTCAGCGCCATAAGATCCAAGAATACTTCCCAACAATGTTCCTGCCCAAACCCAGCCAAAATCAATAACGCGGTATCCTGAAAGCGGCAAATTGTTCATATCTAAATTACCTTTTCGTCTCGCCACCGCTTGAGCTGATCCTTCTCAAAGCCGAGTTGTTGGCAAAATATTGTTTCATTATGTTCTCCAAGTAGAGGTGCTGGACGGTTTGTTCGGCTCTTTTTCTTCGAATACTTGTAACTCACTCCAGGATAAGAATTGAGCCTTCCCGCGGCAGGGTGGTCCATTGAAACAAAAAATTCACGTTGCTTCATATGAGGATCATTCAAAATTTCATCTACAGTTCGAACAGGAGCTGACGGAACACGGGCATCCTGTAAAGTTTTAAAGATTTCCTTTTTCGTATGCTTCATCAACCATTGAGCCAGATACGCATCGGCTTCCTCATGGTATTCACTTGTCGTCTTATTCCTATCTTCGAAAATCTGGGCATTCATCCACTCAGGATTACCTATAGCATCCATGAAACTTAACCACTGACGTTTTTGTGGGGTATCAATACAAACAGAGCCATCTTTGCAAGGAAGCACAGCGTCAACATAAGCCTGGGGAACATAGTGGCCTGTGCGCTTCCTGATTGTGCCTCGATTAACAAAAGCCTGAAGATACATGCCGATGTGTATCGTTGCCCAGACATCAGCTTCAGACTGATCAATAAATGTCCCTTGACCTGTCTTGTCCCGATTTAGCACAGCAAATAAAATGGCGATGGCTGCCATCATACCAGCCTGATGATGGCCTTGGTGAAGTGGAGGAGTGAGTGGGGTTCGGTCCGGAAAACCTATTGTGCTCGTAATGCCACCCAGAGTGCAGGAGTTGATATCATAACCTTTCCAATCACGGTAGGGACCTGAATTACCAAATGGCGTGATCAACGTCATGATAAGTTTAGGGTACTGTCTTTTTAGAGTTTCATAATCTAGGTCCAATTTGATTAAATCAAGTTGCGGCTGGTTGACAACAAAAATGTCTGTATCTTCTAACAATTTAAACAATATCTCCCGGCCGGTGGGCTTGAGCGGATCCAGAGTAATCCCAGATTTGTTCGAATTCAGATAGAGAAACAACCCACTTTTTTCCAGGTCTGGCTCATCTTGTGGAAATGGTCCGTAATAGCGAGCTTCATCACCACCTGGAGGTTCAATTTTAATAACTTCAGCACCTAGCTGTGCCAGCATCTCAGTGCAAAATGGAGCTGAGATAAAGTTACCCCACTCCAACACTCTCAAATTATCTAATGCTTGTTTGTCCATAACGGATACGTTTGTTATTTGAGTATTCTTCCTTATCCAAACTAATCGTTTTTGTTCAAGTTTCTACCCGGGGACACGATGTTAATAAAAACCAAACTCGACCTGGATGAGCTTGAAAAAGCACTTCAAGTCAAGGAATCCCCAAAACTGATTGGCACTAAGGCTTAATGGCTTTATTACCCTTTTCCATTTTTTCAACCTAAATTTT
>MDTE01144963.1_pt1 | contig 36056 bp, 39 predicted proteins | sample 811231 | NCBI WGS metagenome assembly MDTE01 (sample SAMN05326651, study PRJNA326480) | marine metagenome | isolation source: seawater | place: Indian Ocean: Red Sea | collected 2010 | reverse complement strand
GACAGAGTACCATCGGCGCTGAAGGACTTGACTTCCGAGTTCGGAATGGGATCGGGTATTGCCCCTTCGCAATAATCACCAGGCAAAGTCTTATAATACTTTTTTAAAACCCTGTAAATGTTAAATTATGATTGATTTTTTTGATTGAATGGTGGGTGTGATAAGAATTGAACTTATGACCTCTACGATGTCAACGTAGCGTTCTACCACTGAACTACACACCCAATTTTACATTAAAAAATTTTAAAAAAAAATTTTTAATTTTTAATTTTAAGTGAAATTTTTTTATTTCTCTTAAATTATATTTTTTAAATTTATTTTTGTTATTATTCTCTTTAATCCATTTTTTAACCTCTGATAAATATAAATCTAATTTTTTTGAAGATAGGTTGTTTTTATGCACTCTATAAATGGCTAAAGGCTTTTGAATAGATAAAATTTCATTGTTAGAGCTTGCTTTTACAAAAAAATCAAAGTCACCTATGATACTATAAGAAGAATTAAATTTTAATTTCTTAAATATTTTTTTTTTTAATAACACTGTTAAGATCCCAATTTGATAATCATTCAAAAGATTTTGAGTGATATATCCAGAGGGCAATCTTCTTTTATACATCAAATACTTTTTGTTATTATTTTCATTTTTTAAATAATAATTTGAATAAATAATATCTACTTTTTTATTTTTTTGTAAAATTTTTACTTGATCAAAAAGTTTATTTTTTTTCCATAAATCATCAGTATCAAGAAAGCTAATATATTTTCCTTTCGCTTTTGATATAGCTAAATTTCTTGCTTTGTATAAAGATATAAATTTTTTTGACTTATAATACTTAACTCTTTTATCTCTGAATTGGTCCAAAATTTTTTTACTGCCATCGGTTGATAAATTGTCCCAAAAGATCAACTCCCAGTTTTTGTAAGTTTGATTGAAAATGCTCTTTAAACTATATTTTAAATATTGCTGTCCATTATGGCAATTCATAATTATACTTACGAGACTATTTTGTTGCATTATAAATTTTATTTTTAAATAACCCTTTTGCGTAAAAATTATTGGATTTAATGCTAATTAATTCAAAACCATTTTTTAAAAGAAAATTTTTAATTATATCAATTGTCCACTCTTTTTTTTTGCCTCTTTCTGGACTGCCGTCTGCGCCAATATACTCAATTCTATTTAATATTTTTTTTGAACCCTCTAAAATTTCAGGCTCATAACCTTCTGCTTCTAATTTAAAAAATTTAATTTTTTCAATATTGTTATTGAATATGTAATCTTCTAATTTCATTGTTGATATTTCAATTTTTTTTGTGAACCCTGAAGCTGGTTCTATTATAGATGAGTCTCCACTACTTGATTGTAAATAAAAATCTGTCTGACCATTTTTATCTGAAAGAGCAATATTGTTATTTTTTTTTCCTGCACAATTTAGCTTTACACATTCAAACTCTCTTGGTGATGGTTCAAAAGAAATATAATTAACATTTAAATTTTTAATTAGTGTCCAAGCATACAAATCGCCAAAATTAGCACCACAATCAATTACAACTTCATCATTAAAAATTTCTAATTTATCTAAACTGTAAGTTTCAGCTAATTCAGTTGCTCTTTTTTTAATGCCATAGGCGTAGGTATTAAAACCTCTCATTTTGTCACTAAAATACATTGTCGAGTTATCGCTTTTAACTTTATACAAATTTATTTTTTTATCATAAAAAAAAATAATGTCTCTACCCTTAAATTTTTGCCTGAGATTATTTAACTCACATGAAATTTGGGAAGAAGAAATTTTTAGTAAAAATTGAAAAATTTTAAAAAAAAATATTTTCATCTTTTAGAAACTATTAAAAATTTTTTATTAGCTTTGCTCTTTTATTAATGGGTTCTTATAAATATCAATCCCTAAACCATGCCCATAGATAAGTATTAGCATTACTCTACTTTGATTTATTGGAGAACTGCCCTTATGTAAACCAAAAGTGTCTTCTACAATAATATTGCCCTCTTTTCCGTCAAAAACTTTAATATTTTCTTTATTATAAAATTTGGTTATTTCTCCGTCATCTATTCTTTCTGCAACAATATGTTTGAAAGTTTTTTTAATGTTTGTTTTTGCAACAAATGAATGGGGTCCAGCATTATGACTTACATCACTCAGATATATGAATACTTTAAAAAACTTCTTAAAATCGTTATCGTAATGAAAATATTGTGCATTATCTTTTTTTTCAGTTTCCGATATTTGCATAGGATGTGAAATATAACACTGTCCAGATATTGAAATTTTATCTGATCTTATATAGTTTTTTGCAATATTCATCAAAAACTCTGAGGTAGCAAATTCTTTTATATGATTTGTCTTTGACAAATCAATGTCTAAAGCAATATGTGAAATTTCATTTTCCTTACTTTTTCTAAATACATCATTAAGTTTATCAGAAAAATTTAAAGTTTTATTAAATTTGTCAGAATTTTTTTTACTCTTAAACGATATTATAGAATTTGTTAGGGAAATTTCACTCTTTAGAAGCTCTAGGTAATTTTTTCTTAATTTTAAAAAATTGTTATATCCAAAATTTTTTAAATCTTCTATAATTTTTGTGCTTTCAATATTTTCTTCAAAGTATTTAGAAGAATATATATTTTTATAATTATCCTTTTGATTATTGAAAAAGTTCCTTATAAAATCAAAAGCAAAAATGAATCTTATATTAAATATTTCAAAAAATTTTTTAAGTCCTTTATTTTTTGAGAGATTTTTAGCTGTAAATAAGCTTATTATAAAGTGTTTGGACAACGTTATCATGTTTAAATATTATTTTTTTTGTAGAATTCCTCTTATATAACAATTATCTCCTGTATTGTTTACAAACCACATTAATTTATCTTCACTCCTAACTCTGAGAGTTTGTAAATAATCTTGCCGTAAACTGATCATCTTGTTAGGAACAAATTTTTTCAAAAACGTTTTGATTTTTGATAAAGAGAAAATTGAATTAATTCTTTTATAATAAGAATTTTGTGATTCTCTTTGATTTTTATGATCTCTTTTAAAAGAATAAGCAGAAAATGAGAAATTTATAAAATCATAACCGTGTTTTTTTGCTAACATTTCAATGCTTTTTTTTGTGTAGAATAAAAGATGCGGCCCATCATAAGGTCTTCCTTGCCAATATTCTTTAGAACAATTTGGAACTTCAAAAAAAATATATCCTTTTGGATTGAGAATTTCACTAAATTTTTCAAAAATGCTATTTATGTCGGGTAAATGCTCCATTGAATGAGTGGTAACAATTAAATCAAATTTCTTATTTATATCATTTAAATTTTTGTAATTTGTATAACCCCTGTCTGTTAATATTTTTTCACAGTAAGTATCTCCTTCAGTACAACTTAAATTCAATTGAGGAAACTTTTTTTTTAATGCGTAACCTAAATCGCCGTCTCCTCCTCCAAAGTCATACAAATTTTTAATTTTTCTTACATCAATTAAGGAGGTTAAATATAACAAATAACTTAAATTTTTATCCTCTAAATAATGTTTTTTTTGGTCCTCATAATTTTCACTAACTAAATACGGAGGCCTTCCACCAGATCTATAAATGTTTTCATAAAAATAATCTAAATCCTTATTGTTAGGCATTGGTGATACAAAACAAAAGTCACATTCGTTGCATCTATAAATTTTCACATCTTTAAAATATTTTTTATCCTCTTCGATCTCAAAAAGATAATCTTTATGAAATTTCACATTTTGACTTTTTTTACAAATTAAACAGTTCATTTTTTTACTTTTTTACTTTTAAAAAAACTTTTTTAATATCTTTTACTTCAGGATATTTATAATTTTCTTTAGTTTTAACATTAACTGATATTAAATCTTTAATATTATCAATTGAGTGCCAAAAACCTTTTATTTTTATTAATCGACTTTTATTAAATCTTATTAATCTTGGAAAAAATGTTTGTTCAAAATTCTTTGCATTTTTATAATTTTTATCTTGTTTGATAATTTTACTATCTATAATTGACATCCCAGTATAATTAAAAGCTGTGTAGTTTTTACTTTCTCGAGGTTTAATCGCATCGTAAGTTAGATTCCTTTTAAAATCTTTCACAAGACCTTTTTTTATACCGATAGTTCCGTAAGGATAAACTATTTCGCCTGAAAGGAAACTTACTACTTTATCTTTTTTTTCATGTTCTTTAAAAATTTTATCAATGTTAACGCTAAATATAGCGTCGCCATTTAAAAGTAAAAAGTTCTTCGATAAAATTTTATTTTTAATCTTTGATATCCTGTAACCTATATGTGAATTTATACCAGTTTCTATGCAGTCGACTTTAAGATTAAAATTTTTATTTTTTTTTAAAAATTTCTTTATTTGGTTACCTTTGTAACCGATAGGTAGTATCAAGTGGTTAAATTTATTTTTTTTGAGTGCCTTAATAATATACCATAAAATTTCTTTACCTTGTACCTTGATTAGTGTCTTTGGAGTTTTTTTTCCTAAGTTGCCTAGTCTAGTACCTTTACCGCCACATAATATTACAGCTGATCTAATGTTTACCATTTTAACAAGTTAATTATTTCCATAATGATCTTCTATCAGTCAAATGATTAAATTTATTTTTTAAATTTAATTTATATAAAAGTTTACCTTTAGCATTATTTTTTTTCCAATAAAGACGAGCAAAATTTTTTACCAATTGCGGATTGTTTTCTGAAATATGCCAAATTTGATAAGTTTTGAATTTTTTTTTATTAAAATCTAAAGCGCTGTAAAGTTTTTCTGAAACAAAATTTACATTAGTAAAATCTCTTTTTTCCATAGGGTTTTTTATAAAATAATTTTTCCCTTTTCTGGCAGAGATTACTAAAGATGGGAAAAATCTTTTTTTATTTTCTCCTTTTCCATAAACAGGAAAAACTCTCATTATTCTCACTTTACATTTAAATTGTCTTGCAAGCTTAATGCATTGATCTGTAAAAATTGCTTTACTAAGTCCGTAATCATCGCTTGGTAATCTGTTAGTATTTTTATTAAATATTTTTTTGTTAGCTCTAAATCCATACTCAGATGAGGTACTGATAATCAACCATTTTTTACAACCGTGTTTAATTGCATTTCTAAGAAACTTTATTGATTTAAAAATGTTTGTGTTGAATATTTCCTTTTTATTGGTTTGATTTACTCCTGCTGCAGCAAAATGAACCAATAGATCTGATTTAGATAATTCTTTACTCCAGTTGTAGCTAAAATCACCACAAAGCCATTTAATATTTTTTTGAGTATTAATTTTTTTTTTTCTGGATACTGCGTATATAAAATCACCTTTTTTAGCGGCTAAACTACAAAAATTTTTACCGATAAAACCAGTTCCTCCTGTTAAAAATATTTTCATGATTTAGAAATTTTAAAAATTTTTGATAATTTTCGAAAAATAAAATAAATTAACGACAAATAAACATTAGGGTAAGCTAAATTATTAAATATATGTTTTTTAAAATTAATATAATTTCTACCCATTTTTTCTCCCCCAATTAAAATTTTAAAAATATAATTGCAAAAATTTCTTAAAGCAAAATTTTTACAATAAACGTATTTTTTAAAACTTAAACCTTGCGATCTATAAAAATCTAAAAGCTCTGGAATTCTTACTATTTCTACAAATTCATACATTGTTTGCCATTCTCTAACACCTACTAAGTTTACACTTAAAGGATCAGCACATATATATATTTTAGCGTCTTTAAAAGCTTTTGAGATTACAGCAGGGTGAAGACATGTATTATCAAAATTTGACCACACCCTTTTATCTTCAATATTTTTTTTATTAATAATATCTAGAGAATTAAGCCATTTTTTTGTTTTAAATATATTTAGATAAATACCTATCAAAAAATCCCATGAAACCTCTGGATTTATTACATCCCAAAAATAACCTTCTTTATTTTTTTTAATCTTAGATATGGCTTTTAGTTTATCTAAATTTAAATAATTGGTATCAAAAGGAGTTGGAAAGTTTTTTAAATAAGACGAGTCTAAATGATATGAATTAACAAATAAATAATCTTTATCTGAATTATTTTTGAAAATTTTTTCTAACTTTACAAAAGTTTCAGGTAAAATTAGATCATCATCTCCAATCATCCAGGAATACTCACCTGATGCCATTTTAACAGTTTTGATCCCGTTAATGGCAAATCCTAAATTTTCATTATTTTTATTAAAGTTAATTTTGAAATTATCTCTATACTTATCAAGTATTTTACTTAAATCATATTCGGAATTGTTATCAGAGATGCAAACTTCAAAGTCAAACTTATTAACTTTTTTACTAGCGATTAAGATTGAATTTAAACAATCATCTAATTGTTTAGATCTATTATATGTAGGAATACATATTGATAATAGCATGAAAAATTTATTTAATATTTATATGACAATTCCTTAAAATCACTTTTCAAATAATTTTTAAAATTATCAATATTTACAATGTGAAATCTAGGTAAATGGAAGACCAGTTTTCCACCTTTCTTTAAAAAATCTATCTCTTGTTGAATTACTTCTTTTCTAAAAGACCAAATTAAAACCAGTAAGTAGTCTGGCTTAATTTTTCTCATTTCTTGTTTTGAAATTATTTTAATATTTGAACCAGGGGTGTACAAAGATCTCTTTCTTTTACTCCCATCACAAATAAATTTTATTTTGTCATCCTTTATTTTACAATGATTGAGAACTATATTTCCTTTTGTTGAAGCGCCATATCCAATAATTTTTTTTTTAGAATTTAGTTCTAGGAACATATTTATCAAATTTTTTGTATCGTCTATTCTTTTATTAAAATTTTCATATGACTTATTATTTATTTTACGTTCATCTGATAAAATTTTATTAATATTTTTTATATTTGGTCTTAGATCACTACTTTTTTTACTACAAATTATTTCTATACTTCCTCCATTGATCTCATTTAAAGTTGCATCAATGATTTTAAGTTTATTTTTTTTTATAATATTATTAAAAACTGTTAAGGTATAATAGGTAGCGTGTTCATGACAAATTTGGTCATAAGTTAAATTTTTCAGCAATAATGGAAAATAAGATAATTCTAAGATCCAAACACCATTTTTTTTTAATAAACTACAGATATCTTGGCAAAATAAATTTGGTTCATTTACATCATAAAACATAGCGAAAGAGGATATCAAATCAAATTGTATGCACTTATTTGATCCAGCAATAACGTTTTTTTTAGAAAAAAAATTATTAATGATATTTATATTTTTTTTATAAAAATTTTTAAATTTTTTAGCTGATGGATCTATACCATATAGTTTATTATTTCTTTTTATTTGATTTAAAAAAGTTCCATCATTACTCCCAATATCTAAAATACAAGAATTATTATTTAGATATTTTTTTTTTTTTAGAAAATTGATTTTTTTTTTTTAAATGTAGAACCATTAAATTGCTTAAAGAGGTCTTGTATTCATAGCTTTCTCCAAACAATTTTTTTTGATCTGGAGTCTGCCATAATTGAACTAGATTACATTTTCTACACTTAAAGAGATCTAAAGAATATTTTTTAAGATTAAATCTTTTATTTTTATAAAATGTTCCACTTAGCGGCTGCCTTCCAATTTTGACAATTCTTTTTAATTTTTTTAGCTTACAATTCCTACATCTCATAATTTTTTAATCTTTTTGAATTCTCTTTCTAAGATATTTTTGTCTCTTAGAGTGTCCATGCATTGCCAAAAACCATTATGTTTAAATGCTAACAATTGTTTTTTCTTTCCCAATTTTTGAAGTGGCTCTCTTTCTAAAAATGTTTTATCGTTCTTTATAAACTTGAAAATTTGTGGTTCAAAAACAAAAAATCCTCCGTTAATCCAACCTTCATCTAATTTCGACTTCTCTTTAAAATATGTAACTTTATTACCTTTAATCTTAATTGCCCCAAATCTTGCAGGTGGTCTTACAGATGTTAAGGTTGAAATTTTTTTAAATTTTTTATGAAATTTGATTAATTTATTTATATTTACATTACTCAAACCATCGCCATATGTAACCATGAAAGTTTCATTATCTAAATATTTTTTAAGTCTTTTTAATCGACCTCCGGTCATGGTATTCTGACCCGTATTTATAATTTGAATTTTCCAGCTTTTTGGTTTCTTATTCTGAAAGTATCTTTTAATAACATTTTGTTTATACCCTGCGGCTATTATAAAATCCTTAATACCAAAATCAGAATAATGTTTCATAATATGAAAAATAATAGGTTGACCCATTATTTTAATCATAGGTTTAGGAATTTTTTTTGTAAGCTCTGAAATTCTAGTCCCTTTTCCACCGGCTAGTATTACGCATTTCATATATTATTTATTTAATCCACTTATAAGGAATTTTAGGGTCGTCGAAAGAAATTCTTAAGATTTCCTCTTTATCGTGAGGGATATCTGAACAATTAGCCAAAACTGCTAAATTCTCATCTGCAGAGCAAAATCCATTCCATACCATAGGTGGAATTGAAACTAGAATATGATTTTCATTTGATAAAAAAATCTCTTGTACTAAACCCTTAGTTTTACTTTTTTCTCTTTCGTCAAATAAAACTAGTTTAATTTTACCGTAAGCAGAGCAATAGTTTAAAGTCATTTTTTTATGTATATGCCATGCTTTTATCTTATTTGGATTGACATAAGAAAAATAGATTTCTCCAAATTTATTAAAATTTTCGTCATCATTGCGTAACATGTGTAATATTTTTCCCCTTTCATCAGTGATAATTTTTTTATTAAAAATTTTAACACCTTGAATAATTTTTTTACTCATATTTTATTTCTTCAAATACCAATCTATTTGTTGGTTAGTTAATCTAAATAAATTTTGTTTTTTTTATAAGAGGAGTACCAATCAACTGTTAAAGAAATAGCCTTATCAATAGATAGTTTTGGTTTCCATTTTAATTTTTTAAAAGCTTTTTTACTATTTATTTCTAGATATTTTGACTCAAAAATTTTAAATTTTCTATTTTGAAATCTTTTATCTATTTTTTTTATTATTATTTTTGATTTAGAATTTAGTTTTTTCTTAATTATTTTTGCTAACTTAATTACTTTCATATTTTGCCTAGAGCTTGGACCAAAATTCCACGGTCCTGCAAACTCATTTCCTTTTTGAGAGTACAATTTTTCTGCTAACAATAAATACCCTGTTAGAGGTTCTAACACATGTTGCCATGGTCTTGTGGCGTTAGGATTTCGCAAAACTAAAGGATTATTATTGAAAAAAGTCTCTAAAGAGTCTTTTACTATTCTATCTGGAGTCCAATCGCCTCCGCCAAAACAATTTCCTGCTCGGACACTTGCGATGTTACAATTTTTATTTCGAAAAAATGATTTTCTGTAACTATTTATCAAAATTTCACAACATGCTTTACTACCACTGTAAATGTCATCCCCACCAAGCTCTGAATTTTCATTAAAATATTTTTTATTCTTATAATTTTGATAAACTTTATCTGTTGTAATTATCACTATACATTTTACAGACTTAATGTCTTTTATAGTTTCAAGAATATTTGCTGTGCCTAGTACATTTGATAAAATTGTTTTTTTGGAGTTTTTAAAGCTCTCTATGACACTAGATTGAGCAGCTAAGTGGAAAATAATTTCTGGTTTGGTTTTTTTAATACTTTTTTTGAGTAAATTAAAATTAGTAATATCTTTTCTAAAATCATTAATAAATAAGTTATTGATTTTGACAGAATTAAAAAAATTATTTTTTCCTTCAGGATTTAAAGCGTATCCAGATATTTTACAGCCATAGTAATGTAATAAGGTAGATAACCATCCACCTTTAAAACCAGTGTGACCAGTTATTAAAACACGTTTATTGTTCCAAAATTTTTTATTAGGTAACATAATGTGGATTATATAAAATTATTCCTTTTGTAAAAATTGATAGTTTTAATCATTCCTTTTTGTAAACTCGTTTGAGGACTCCATCTTAATTTCATTTTTGCTTTATTAATATTAGGAACAATAACAGTAGGTTCGTCTTTTCGCATTTTAATTTTATCAAAATCAGGTTTACCTTTTTTTATTATACTTTTTATTTTATTAATCAATTTTTTAAGTTGAATAGCTTTACCAAAACCTATATTAAATATCTTTCCATAAGCATTTTTATTTTCTAAACATTTATCGATTGCGTTCACAGCATCGTCAACATATAGAAAATCTCTAAATTGTTTACCTTCGGAACAGGGAAATTTTCTGTCTTTTAAGCATGAATTTATAATAAAGCTCATAAATCTGTTGTTGTCCTGGTATGGCCCATAAATTTGATAGAATCTTAATACAACTGCTGGAAAATGCATTGTTTTGTTTTTATTTATAAGAAATTTTGTAGCTTGAAATTTAGCCTTTGCGTAGATCGTTGATGGTTTGCAATTGAAATTTTCAACCTGTGGAGATTTAACATGACCGTACTCAGTACAACTTCCTATTTGAACTAATGTATCTATTTTTTTATTTTTAAAAATATTATAAATATTTTTACATCCATTAAAGTGTGAATTGAAAGTTTTAATTTCATTGGAGTGATCCACATAACCACCGCAGTTAATCACATAATTAAAATCTAATTTATTCATAAAAGTCAAATTTTTTTGATTTGAAATATCTGCAGTAAAATATTTAACTTTTTTTAATTTCCTTTTTTTTTTAGGTTTGGATATCGAAACACTTGATACCAACATTTTTTTTCTTAAAAAATACTTACAAAGATGAAACCCTAAAAAACCAGTGCCGCCTATAATCAAAATTTTTTTTTTCATCAAATAAAGTTAAATTAAAAATGACTCAATGATTTTTTTTGTCTTAAAAATTGTATTAGACTCTATATTATGTTCCATAATGTACTTTGTATCATCTTGAATATTTGAAAAATATTCTTTTAAAGATAAAGAAAGTATCTTACTTAATCTTTCTTCAAAGTCATCATAAGTGCAATCTTTAATTTTACAAATTCCTTCAAGAGGAAATTCGTTTCCTTGGAACTTAGTCATATTACATGAGAGAATTTTTTCTCCTAAAGAAATTTTTTCTTTCAGAAGAGTAGATTGTACACCAACTACAACCGAGCTTTCAACAATTGCTTTATAAGACGAAAAATAATTTTCTTTATAATTAATATTTTTTATCAAATATTGAAAATTTTCTTTAGAAATAAATTTTTTATAGAAATTTAATTCGTTTTGATAAAGGTCTAATCTACTATTGATTGTTGAAAAGCCTTTTTTATATTTTGATGCAAAAATAAAATTACAATTGAATTTTTTTGAATATTTAATTGTATAATCTAAGATTTTTCCAAATCCTTCCTCAATATTTTTTAATCCAAATTTTATATTCTCTCCAGTTGCTGGTTCTGATACAAAACAAATATCAAACAAGTCTTTTCGAATTTTTATATTATTATTTTTTTTAAATTCAAAAAAATTTGCCATTGGCAAAGAACCTATTTTATAAAAATTTTTTACATCTATATTATAATACTTACATTGATCTATTTCCATTTGGCTAAAACATAAAAAATTTGGAATGTGAAAATCTAAATTTGGATTATTTTTTACAATATTATTTTTATACTTATGATCATTTAAAAAATAATCATTTCTATTAGCATTCTGTATGGCTATAAAATTGATTTTACTTTTTAATAATTTAGCTAAATCAGAAAACGTCTTATGATTATCGCAAGAGGTAATTACTATCTTTGGTTTAATTATATTAAGATATGTGATGGCGTATATTGTTACTATACTCAGCTTGCTTTTAAATTTTATCTTTATCACATTAATAAAAAAATTTATTAATAAAAGAGGTGAACAATTGATTTCTTTTACTCTCTCAAGGCTTAATTCTAAAAGTTTAAAATCAAAATCTTTGAGAACATACTGCAAAACAATAATAGAGTCGTAGTTATAAACTACTATTGAGGTTTTTTTCGGATTTTTGAAACTTACAATTATCTCTTTTAAAAAAATCTTTTTTACTAAAATATATATTTTTTCTAACATTCTAGTAATTATAATTTACTTAATAAACTATCAAATCTTTGACTTGCTTTTTTATCGTATTTATAAAAATATAATTTTTCAATTAACTTAGATTTTTGTTTCATTCTTCTTTTCTTTAAAAATTTTGATACTGTGATTGCACTAGTAGCTGTTGGAATTTCATCATCTATATCAAAAGTTGGGATAAATTCCCTGTCATACACCCTAAAAATGCTCTTATTCATTACCGATAGCTCTAAACCAAGAGAGGTATCTCCAAAGATTATATGATCTGAGTGCTCTATTAATTCAGACTTGGTTAAAATTTTCCCATTTACAAAATTACTTTTAAATTTTTTTCTAAAATCGCTTATAGTAGCATCAACTTTGTGTGGGTGTGGTAATACAACTACATTAAAATTCTCAAGATTACACTTGTTTAATATTTTTATAAAAGATTGATAATCGTGAAGCGAACATAATACCAGTAAAATTTTCTTTTGGTTTTTAAAATATTTATTTTTGTATTCTTTCGATGTTTTAAAAAATTTTAAAGATTGATCAAATTCATTCTTCAAAGAACCGATTTTAAAAACTTTTTTTTTATAAATTTTTTGAAGTTTGTCGTAATATTTCTTTCCTTGACAAAAATAAAAATCGGGTTTTGGAGAAAAAAAACTATCCTTTTTTTTTTTATTAGAAAAATCATTGAGCTTGAAATTAAAAAAAAAATTATTTTTAGAATAATTTGCATGATTCACATTTATTACATTTTTTACTTTTGAGTTATTTGCAAAATAATACAATACTCGAGATCCAGGATGAAAATCAAAGCAAGTTATAAAATTTTTGCACTCATTTTTTTGTAAAAAATTTTGAAGTGATTTTCCTCTTATAAGTTGATCCTGAATTGGACCTAAAAAGGAACTTATTAGCTTAGGCTCTAGGATTTCTTTGCAGTCTTTTCCGTTTATTAAAAAAAAGTTTTTTTTTTTTAAAACTTTAAGTAGAATAAATAAATTAGCTAGAGTTTTTAAATATATTTTCAATATTTCGTAAAATGAGATGTAGTGATTTGCAAAATAATAGTCATAAGGAATTTTATAAAATTTCTTTTTAATCTTTGAAAAGTTTTTAATTAAATTCAAATTTACTATAACTTCAATAAAATATAATTGATCCTTTTTTCTTTTTAATCCAAACTTTCCATACTGTCTATCAATGTAATTATTTTTAAAGGTTATTAAATTACTTGTGATTGAATGAATACAATTTTTTTTTTTTGCTTGAATATTTCTTTTTTTACTCAAGAAGATCTTTACGAAGAAAAATGTGGCTAAATGGTAAAAAAATTTTTTCAACAATTTATAAATAAAATAAAAAATATAGGTATTCTTTTTAAAATAAATTTTTTCTTTTTTAAAAGTCAGAAATAAATTTTTATACCATGTGGTGTCGTTTAAATTATCTTTTTCAATTAAACTTGTTAACCACCATAAAGATAGCTGATCATATTTAATTTTTGTGGAAAACTCTTTTCTAAGATCGCTACTAGATAACCAGTTAACATATTGGTTACTTGTGCTTTCCCAAGTTACTCCTTTCTCTCTCATTAATATATTTTTATGTTATTATATTTTTGCTTTTTCAATCAGTGAGGAAATTTTTTTATAAGACAAACAATTTTTTGAATTAGAAGCGTAAAAAAAATCAGTTTTTACTTTTCTTCCATACCTCTTTTTTTTTAAGAAATGTTCTGGAAAAATTATAAAGGAATTTTTATATTCATAAAGCATCCTTGTTTCATCTTTGGAACAAAGGATTTCGTGTACTTTTTCGCCTGGTCTAGTTCCAATAATTTTAATTTTAATCTTTTTATCAAGGCATTTAATAAGGTCTTTGATATAAATTGAATTCATTTTTGGAATTAATATTTCTCCACCTTTCATGTCTTTTAAACTATCGAAAACAAACGAAACTGCACCGCTTAAAGTGATGAAAAATCTAGACATTTCACTATGAGTTAGTGGTAACTCTTTCCTTCCTTTGTTAATTAAATCTTTAAAGAATGGTATTACCGACCCTCTAGAAGCTATTACATTTCCGTATCTTACCACTGAAAACCTAGTTCCATTTATTGGGGAAAGTTGATTAGCATTAACGAAAAGCTTTTCAGCGCAAAGCTTAGTTGCGCCATATAAATTAATTGGATTACAGGCTTTATCTGTTGATAGTGCAATAACTTTTTTTACATTATTTTTAATTGAGGCTGTAATAACCGATTGAGCTCCATTTATATTTGTTTTAATGCATTCAAAAGGATTATATTCTGCAGCTGGAACTTGTTTTTGTGCAGCTGCATGTATTACATAATCAATGCCTTGAAGTGCCATTGTTAACCTTGATTCATCCCTCACATCGCCCAAAAAAAATCTAATATTTTTTTGAGGAAATTTTTTTCTCATTTCAAATTGCTTATTTTCATCTCTTGAAAAAACTATTATTTTTTTTAGTTTATATTTGTCGGTCAAAGTTTCTAGAGCTGTATAGCCAAACGAGCCTGTGCCTCCAGTAATTAATATTGATTTATTTCTCAAAAACTTCATATTAAAATTAAATTTTAGCTGTCTTTATAGTGCTGTTCTTAATACTATAAACTTTATCACAAAATTTTAAAGAGTTAATTCTATGAGAAACAATAATTACCGTTTTGTTCAAACTTTTAATTGTATCTAGAACTTTTAATTCAGTAAAACTATCTAGACCACTAGTAGCTTCATCAAGTAAAACTAAATCGGGATTGTGTAAAAGTGCTCTTGCTATTCCTATTCTTTGTTTTTCACCGCCTGAAATGTTATCTCCATTTTGTTTAATAACTTGAGATAAACCTTTTGGTAATTTTTTTAAAAATTTTTCTAATTTAACTTTTTTAATTATTTTTTTTATCATCAAATCTGTGTATTTTTTAGGACTGGAACCAAACAAAATATTATCCCTCAATGACTGATTGAGGATTACCACATCTTGCGGTATGTATCCTATTTTACTTTGCCATCCGTCTAAGTTGCTAAAAATATTTATTCCATCCACTAAGACTTTGCCATTTTTCATGCTTTGAAAACCACAAATTATATCTATAATTGTACTTTTACCTGATCCGCTTGCTCCAATTATTCCTACTTTAGATTTTCTATCTATATTTAACTCAATATTTTTCAAAGAAAAATTTTTTTTATTTTCATGATTAAATCTTTTAATATTAATCTTTAAATTCTTTTGAAAAGGAAAATTTTTGAAATGTGCATTTTTAATTAGGGTTGGTTTTTTTTGTTCAATAAAAACTTTCATAAAGCTTGGTTGTGTAAATCTTATATGTTGAGCGCTTATTAAAATTTTGTTGATAATAGGCATAATTCTAAAAGCAACTAAAGTATATATACCCAGCATCTGCAGTAATTTATCGTTTGGAAGTTGTTGATTTAGTAGAAAAAAAAGTAATGCTAAAATGCTTAAAAATAAAATATATTCAAAGACATATCTGGGTATACTACTTAAAAAACTGTATTTAAAAGAAATTTTTGATAAAGACTTATTTTCTAGTTTAAACTTTTTTAGAAAGAAATTTTCACTTGAAAATATTTTTATATATTTTATTGCTGAAAAACTTTCATTAACAAATTGTATTTTTTTTTTTCTATTATGAATACTTTGTCTAGCCCATTTAGCTAATTTATTTTTTATCGTAAAAAAATAACTTAGACCAATAAGTGTAAAAGAAAAAATTATTACTGTTGATACCTGGGGATTATATAGCATCATGAAAAAAACAAAGGTTATAAAAATTATGAAATCTAAAATTATATTAATAATACTTTGGTAAAATAAAACTACTTGGCTAATTTCCTCGGTAAAATTTCTTAAATATTCTGAGCTATTTTTTGATAAAAGATTTTTAGGATCTCTTCTTAAAAAATTATTGTAAAGTATTAATGAAGTTTTCTCCCTAAATTTCGCAATAAAAGAACTTGTATTCCACGTAACAAAAATTTGTATAAAAAATTTTATTGAAAAAATAACAAAAAATACAATTAAAATTTTATTGAAATTTGCGTCACTACTAATACTAGAAAAGTAAGAAAGCAAAAAACCTGTTTCTAAAGTATTATTGATACCTAAGAAAATATTTAATAATAGCAAAATTAAACTTAGACCAATTAATTCAGTTATAGCAGCAATTAACATTAGAGAAATAAGAAACATAGTTTGTAACTTTTGTTTTTTATCTAAGAATGAAAGAATATTTTTAGCTAATTTTATCATTATTTTATGGGGTTTTTTTTTTGAAAAGGATGAAAATTTTGTATATTTTTTTTTCGAGGAACCGAATTAATCCATTTAAAATATTTTTTGATCCCTTGTTCTAAAGATATAAATCTATAATTGTTAAATTTTTTTTTCAAAATTTTATTATTTGCATCAAAACCAAAAGAGTCGCCTGGAGTGCTTCGCTTGACTATTATCCTTAATTTTTTTTTGCCTTCATGCTTTAATATCTTGAAGATAAGATTTTTAACTTTAATTGCTTTCCCTGTGGTTAAGTTCAATAATTCATTCTTTTTCAATTTTTTATTTTTTAGGGTTAAAATCAAAATATTTGATACGTCATCTATATACTGATAATTTCTTATTCTATTTAAAGAGCCCTTTACTATTATAGGTTTGTTTCTCCACACGTAACTGCTGTAAATACTAACCATCCCTTTTTTTAAATAATTTAAATTTTCTCCAGGGCCAAACGTATTGAAAAGTCTAAAAATAGTAGTCCTTACTTTAGATTTGTATAAAATTTGTTTTATAAACATTTCACCTACAAACTTAGATATTCCATAAATTGAGTCTGGATTAATTGCACTCTTTTCAGATATTTTTTTTTTTTTATTAGAACCATACACAGCTACAGAACTTGTATAAATAAAGTGACTTACATTAATTTCCAATGCAAGTTTGGCTAAGAGATATGTTCCGTACCCATTTGCTAAATAATCAAATTTTGGATTGTCATAAGCGCTTTCTCCTCCAGATTGAGCTGCTAGATGATAAATTATTTTTGGTCTCCATCTTTTTATTTTTTTTAAAACTTTAGGGTCAAGGATATCTCCTTTAATAAATATTGATTTAGGATGAATAAATGGAATGCCCCCTATAGTATTTAAAGAGTCAACAATCATAACCTTATAGTTTTTTTCAATTAAACTTTTTACTAAATGCGCTCCCACGAATCCTGCGCCTCCAGTGACTAAAACTTTTTTCATTTCTAAATATTTCTAAAATAATTTTTTGTGCAGAAATTCTGCATATTCAAAGTCTTGTTCAGTATCAATATCAAAACCTTCTTGCTCACTAAGCTTAAATAAATTTGGTTTGTTTCCTACAACACTTTTTTTATTTAGCATAACCTTTTGCCTTACAATATTTACTGCAAAATTTAGTTTAACTATATTTGGTAAATTTTGGGAGTTAGGAGCTTTTTTTGGATTAAAATTTAATGCTTTTTGATTTAAATATAAAAATTGTTTTTCATCTGTGACAGTATTTAAACTATCAATTATATTTTTTTTTTTAATAAAAGTTTTCACAATCTTATTATAAGTTGCTATCTTTACTAACGGAGAGGTGCAATTGGTGAACATTATAAATTCTGAATTTGTATTTTTTGCTATATTTGACCAAAATTCACTATTTGAACATTTTGAGGAAGCATAGTATTTTTCTCTTTTCCAAAATCTAACTTTATAAAACTTTGCAATATCAATCGCTTCCTCAGAATCTGTGTTTACAATTATCTCATTTATGTGTTTTACTTTTTTTAATTTTTCTATTTTGTAAATTAATAAATTTTTTTTATTAAACTTTCTTAAATTTTTATTTTTTACTCTTTGTGATCCTTTTCTCACAGGTATTACTGCAAATATTTTTTTTTTAATTAACATTTTTACTAATTCTTTCCTCAATTTCTCTTATTCTCAATTTGTAATCTTTTGTTAAAAAACTATTTTTATTATGTACTGAAAATTTAAGTTTTGATTTCAGCCATTCAAGTTCGAAATCAAAAATGGAGAGAATTATTTGATCTAAGTTTTTAATAATTTTAATATTTAAATTTAACTCTATATTTCTTGTTTCGATTCTATTAATTTTTTTTTGTAAATAAAGATTTTTGATAAAATCTTTTGATTTGGGTGTTATAGATCCACCCATCTTTACTAAAAAATTTTTTTTAGATTTTTTTTTAATTATGGAAATCCCTTTATTAATAATATTAAAAACTCTACTTGAATTTACTTCGCTCTTAGTCAAATTTATTGACCCAGCCAAATCTGATCTGCCTATTACTACCCCATCCAAAATCTTAAAATACTTTGAACTAACAATTTTTTTCAATCTTTTAAATGCTGAAATAGTTTCTAAGTTAATAAATAATTTGAATTTTTTTTTTTTTCCAATCGAAACTAGAAATTTTTTTAAAGCGTATTCACTTTCTACCATTGGGGCAACTACGCTATTTGGTTTCAGTAATTTACAAAACATGATGTCGTTTTTGGCTTCACAACCTCCTATCTTAATATTTAAATCCAAGTTGGTTGAGATTGTTAACAATCGCATTAATTTCAAATCTTCAAAAGTTGAGCCTTCGTCCTCTAAAGATAGTTTGACTCCACTTACACCTAACTTTTTTAATTTCTTCAATTTTTGAATAATCTTTTTTTTCTGATTTAAAAATTTCATAGAATGTTATCTGATCACTTTATCAACTTCACGTATAAATTTACGCATAAGTGTTTCCGGCCCAAGAGTAAATTTAATTAAATTTTTATAATGTGGAATATTTTTTTCTTTATTGACTAAAAACTTTTTTTTGTAAAGAATTTTATGAAGTTTGTTTAACGTATTTTTGTTTTTTAAACTAAATAAAATAAAATTTGTATACGTATGGAATATTGTAATTCCTTTTTTATTTTTAAAGTATTTTTCAATTACTAATTTTCCTTTTTTAGTTTCATTTACATAAGAGTTTATTAAAGTTTTATTTTTTAGAAAATTATCTAATACAAGAACAGAAAAAGATGTTAATTCATAAAATGGTCTGAATTTATATAGTTGACCTCTTAGTTTTTTATTTGTCACCAAGCAACCTATTCTACATCCTGCTAAACCTATTTTTGAAAAAGATCTACAAACAATCAAATTTTTGAATTTTTTAATTAATGGTAATGTAGTCTCTTTACAATAGTCGTGATAACACTCGTCTATCAGAACATAGCTATTATTTATTTTGGCTTTTTTTAAAATGACCAAAATTTCTTTTTTTTCAAGAATTTTTCCAGTAGGTGAATTTGGATTAGCAATTATAATTAAACTTGTCTTTTTATTTATGTGTTTGCAAATTTTTTTATGATTAAACGTTAAATCTTTTTCACAATTGATTTTAATTTGCTTTGCCAAAAAAAGCTTACAATAAACATTCACCATCCCATAGGTAGGATTTAATGTTACTACTTGACTATCTTTTTTAACTAATAATTCAAAACAGTTTTTTATAGATAAATCAGATCCACCTGTCAAAATTAAATTATTTTCTTTTACTTTGAGTCTATGCGACAATAATTTATAAACGTTGCTTAAGTTTGGATAGGTGGTTAGTTGGTTTGAATTTAATTGTTTTTTAATGATTTTCATAAAAAAATTCTCAAACTTTATAATCCTCTCGTTTTTATCCAGCCTAAAATAATTGGATCTTTCTAGAGATAAATTATTTTTTCTTTGAATCTTATTAATTGTTTTAAAATGAGAAAATTTATTTGATACCATTAAGATAAATTAAAAAGTCTTCTTTACATTTTGATAAGAATTCTTCCAGCCTTGCCCTTTTTCAAAGTAGAAAAAGCATCGTTAATTCTTTCTAAGGGGTATTCATGAGTAATTATTTTTTTCATATTTATTTTTTTTGATTTGAGCAACCTTATATAATTATTAATGTCGATTTGTGGTTGAGCTGATCCTCCAAGAGAAATTTTAATTTTTTTTTCATGATGATCTGGTATAATTGGAAATTTGATTAAATCACCTCTTCTTTGTTGGCCGCAAAAAATTGTTTCACCCTTATTTTTCGTTAAATTATAAGCAAGTTCCATAAGATTTTTTTTTCCTGTTGCTTCAACTACTACATCAGCTTTTCCGTCATTTAATATCTTTTTGATTTTGGTTGCCAATTTTTTTTCATTATTTAAAATTCCATGGGTCAAACCAAATTTTTTTGCCATTGCAATTTTATTTTTATGTAGGTCAACTCCTATAATAGGATATGCTGACATTAAAGATGCAGATTGGCAAATTGATAGACCAATTCCACCTAAACCTAATATGATTATTGATTGGCCAATTTTTAATTTTGAATCGTTGCTTATTACCCCAAAGCCGGTTGTAATAGCGCAACCAAATAGGGCGGCTGCTCTTTTATCAAAATTTTTTGGAATTTTAGTTAATCTATTTTCTGAAACTATTGAAACATCGCTAAAAGTAGACACACCTCCAGAACTTACTATTTTTTTTCCCCATTTGTATTTAGGATACTCGCTTTCAATTCCATTTTTATTTTTCATATAATGTAACACCACTAGATCACCTTTTTTAAAATTTTTAACACCAGCACCTATTTTAATAACTTCACCAGAACCTTCGTGCCCGAGCAAATGAGGGATATTTTTATCTTTTCCTCTATGCCCCTCGATTTCACTTAATTGAGAACCGCAAAGGCCACTAAAAAAGATTTTAACTAATACCTGGCCATGCCCAAGTTCCTCCGGTAAAGTCAAATTTTCTATTTTGAGTGGTTTATTTATCCCTGTTAAAATTGCTGCTCGCATAAAGATAGAACTGTTTAGCTTTTTGATATTCTGAGTTTTTTTCTACTCTCTTCCTCTTCTTTTCTTATAAATTTTTTTCCATCGCCGACTATTAAATGAACTTTGTTAATCAAATTACTAAGCTGTTTAAGGTTTTTTGACTCAATTGATGCAGCTTGATCTGATCCGTACATCGTCCTATCCAATGTTATATGTCTTTCAATAGATGTTGCGCCCAACGCTACTGCCATAACACTTACTGAAATCAAGCTATTTTCATGACCGGAATATCCAACTTTACATTTATATTTTTCTTTCAGTGTTTTTATACAGCCTAAATTTGCATTTTTATCCTCCGTTGGATAACTGCTATTGCAATGCATTAGCTCAAATGGACAGTTTTTTTCTCTAAAAATATTTACAGCTTTATCTATTTCGTCAAGAGTGCTCATCCCAGTTGAAATAAATGTATACTTCTTTTCTGAGGCAACTGCTCTTAAAAGTGGGATGTGACCTAACATTGGTGAAGCAATTTTATTATATTTAAGATTGTATTTTTGTAAAAATTTTTGAGATTTAAGATCCCAGGAAGAAGCTAGCCATTCAATATTTTTTTTCTTACAATAATCATCAATAATATCATAATCCTTTTCTGAAAACTCTAATCCAGTTTTCTGATCTCTTTGTGTTTTTCCCCATGGACTTTCTCTTGCAGAGTCCAAATATTCTTTAGTATAAACAGTTTCAATGTCTCTTTTTTGAAATTTGACTGCATCAAAATTAGCTTCTGAGGCATCATCAATTAATTTTTTAGCAATATTTAAGTCGCCATTATGGTTTATGCCAATTTCTGCAATTAAAAATGGTTTCATAATTTCAATATTTTTTCTACATTTGAACAAATTAATTGGCCTAAAAAAATATGCATTTCTTGAATTCTTGCTGTATTTTTTGATGGTATTAACAATGATGTATTAGCTTGAAGAATAGCTGTGCCTCCATTGCCTCCAAGAAAACCAATTGATTTTATTTTTTTTCTTCTTGCCATTTTAAGAGCTTCAATAATATTTTTGCTTTTTCCAGATGTTGTAATGCAAACTATTACATCATTTTTTTTTCCAAGGCCCTCTAATTGTCTAGAAAATATTTTATGATAACCAAAATCATTGGAAATACAAGTTATCCCTGCAATGTTGCTTGAGAGAGAGATTGATCTTAGGGGTTTCCTGTTTTTTTTTAACCTACCTATGAGCTCTGCTGAAAGATGTTGGCTGTCAGAAGCGCTACCACCATTTCCACACCAAAAAATCGTTCCGCCTGACTTTAAACTCTTCGCAATTATATTTGATATATCTATAATTTTTTTTGAAAATTTTTTGCTATGAATTGAGTCTAATAATTTTTTGTGTTCATAAAATGAATTATGTATTTCCTTTTCTAAAAATCTATTTTTTTCCATAGCTCCGCACTTTGTAAATGTCCTATTTACAAGTTAGTAATCATAATTAGCAATAGTTAAACAATACTTAAATTTTCTTTATTTGCTGAAACTCTAAAGTTTCCCAACATAAAATTTAACTTATTTTTGTTTAGCCCCAAAATTTTAAAAATTAATCCAGCTAAAGGACCAGAGCTTAATTTTATTTCTTTATTTTGTATAAAATCAAAAAAATTTCCCGAGAGGTACCCTTTATCGTCTTCGTATTTTTTACATTTATTAATAAATTGCTCAATCTCTTCTTGAGAAAATTTAGATCCTTGTACAAAATATTTTAGACCTTTAATGTAAGATGCTTGTCTTAAGATGGCTTGATCTTTAAATTCTTTACTGTAACAAAATAAATAATCTCCAAGCAAATTTATTTCCTTAATAAATTTTTTTTTTTTTAAATATTTTACAACTTTTATTTTTGGTTTATAAATAGTTATATTATTCTTAAATCTTTCCATAAGATTATTTTTTAAATAAAAAAAATTTTTGTTTTCAAATTTTATAATTGTCCACATCTCTATTCTTTCTCAATATCTTTTTTTAACTCTTCGTATTCTTTCATCTTTTTTTTCATAAAATTAATTGTTAATTTATATCTTGTGCTTATTCCTTTAGCTGTTAAGACGTACTGGATATAGTCAATTTTATTTTTTTGATTTTGAAAATTTCTAATTTTTACAAGACCTTTCTCCTGTAAAGACCTAAGAACATAATTAAGTTTACCTAAACTGAAACCTAAAGATTTAGCCAGATCTCTTTGAGAAAAACGTGGTTTATTTCGCAATGTTCTTAAAACATTTAATGTGTCTTGATCATCTTTCATTTTTACATCATAATTAATGTTCAATTATTGAACAAGTTATATGTTCAAATGTTGAACAAGTAAAGCTTTTTTAATAATCAAATTTCTTATATTATGCTAGTAAATATGCTAATTTTGTAGTTTAGTTATTTAATGATACACAAAAAAAAAATTATTTCTGTCATTACAGCTCGGAAAGGATCTATCCGAATTAAAGATAAAAATATTAAAATATTTTGTGGAAAGCCGTTGATTTATTGGTCAATTTTAGTTTCTAAAAAATCAAAGTATATTGACAAAACCTACGTCACTTCTGACGATCCAAAGATTCTTAAATATGCATTAAAGTTGAAATGTGAAATTGTTAAAAGAGGAAAAAATTTATCTAATAATACGGTAATGAATGATGCTGCGGTTGTCGATGTTTTGAAAAGACATGGAAAACATTTTGATCTATGTGTTTTTCTTCAACCTACTTCACCACTAAGATTTGTTAGAGATATTGATAAAGCGATTGAAAAATTTTACTTAACAAAGTGTGATAGTCTGTTGTCGGTTATGAAAAATAAGCATTTTAAATTTTTGTGGAGTAAAGAAAAATCAAATTATTATTCTCCGATTAATTACAATGTAAAAAAGAGACCTACAAGTCAGAAAGCTGAAACTCAATATCAAGAAAATGGATCAATTTATTTGACAAAAGTAAAATTATTTTTGAAATATAAAAACAGATTAGTCGGAAAAAAACAAATTTATGAAATGCCTGAATGGCAGTTTGGAGAAACAGATACAATAGAAGAATTTTCAAAAATGCAAAAAATTTTTAGAAAAAAAATTAATTATAAGTAAATTTACTAATTAATATTATAAGATTGTTCTTCCGCCATCTATTGTTAATAAACTTCCATTAGTAAATTTAGAATAGTCTGATAAAAAATAAATAATTGATCCATCAAAATCATCTTTGTTTGCCATTCTGTTTGCGGGTATCTCTTTTTTAATATTAGAAATAAATTTTTTATCTTGATTATTAAAAACACCTCCTGGCGCAAGAGTATTACACCTTACTTTTGATTTTCCCCAATACGAGCAAATGTATTTCGTTATTCCGTGAATAGCGTGTTTAATAACTGAATAGCTTATAGGTTTCGTATAATTCATATGTTTGTATATTGATTGTTTTGGAGCTACTACTCCAAGATCGGATGAAATATTTATAATAGCCCCGCCGCCATTTTTTGAAAAATATGTTCCAAATATCTTACAACAGACCAAAATTCCAGTTAAGCCTACTTTTAATTCTTTTTCCCACTGATTGACTTTAAAACTTTCAAGTTTGTTATTTCCAGAATTTGTAGGCTGAGGGTTGTAGGCTGCATTATTAATCAAACCAAAAATTTTTTTATTTTTATATTTTTTTTTTAATTTTATTAAAACCTTTTTTACCTCATTCTCATTACTTATATTACACTTATAAAATTGCATATTACATGAGTATAAAAGATTTATCTTTCTACTAATATTTTTAGCTTTTTTACTATTAATATCTAAAATTATCGGAATTCCCTTAGCCTTAGCAATTACATTGCAAAATTGCTCTCCTAAAAAACCTGCTCCGCCTGTAACAATTACCACTTTGTTTTCTAATAACATAATTTAAATTTTATTATTGCTATTGCTTTAACATTTGTTATAGAAAGTGTATCATATTTTTATTATAATTTAATTTAACTTTTAAAAAAATAAATCATATTTATGGACCCTAAATGGACTGAAGGAAATGAACTTGAGTACCTTAAACAAGTTTTACAAAATTCATCCGAAGTTAGAAAAAATCCTTTTACTGATAGGTTGGAGAAAGCATTTGCAGAAAAATATGGTGTTAAATACGCAATAGCTCTGAATTCAGGTGCATCTTGTTTACATTCCGCGCTTGTAGCAGTAGATGTAAAACCTGGAGATGAGGTGATAACTTCTCCTTATTCTGTCCTTTGGGATGCCGGAGCAGTCTTAATAATGGGAGCTAAAGTAGTATTCGCTGATATAAAATATAATACCCACAATATTGATCCGGTAGAAGTAGAAAAAAAAATTACAAAGAAAACAAAAGCAATCATTCCTATATCTTATCACGGGCTACCTTGTGATATAGATGAACTTCGAAAAATTGGGAAAAAATATAATATACCCGTGATCGAAGATAATGCACAAACGCATTTAGGAAAATATAAAAATCGTTATGTAGGCACAGAAACCGATTTTGCAATGTTTTCCCTCGAAAGAACGAAACATATTAGCTGCCATGAAGGCGGAATATTAATAACCGGGAATGAAAAATATGCAACAAAAGCTAGAAAATTTGGTGGCGGTGGCTTCAAAAATCTCACTGCAGACAAAAGCAAGCTAGCTGCAATTATACCCTCAGAATTTCAATCACCTGATTTTAAGAGGCACGATGCTTTAGGTTTAAATTATAGAATTAGTGAATTTTGTGCAGCTGTAGCGTTAGCTCAATTTGAAAAAGTAGATGAAAAAGTTAAATTAAGGAGAGATATCGCAAAAATTTATAAAGAAGTTTTTTCTAAACTTGATAACTTTGAGCCTCAAGAAGAACCACCTAATTATGAACACTCATATTTTAGTTTTTGTGTCAAATCACCTCACAAAAAATTGAATGAATGGAAGAAATTTTACAAATATAACATAGAAAATGGTGGGGACGATTTTTATGCCATGATGTCTACAGTCTATGAGGAGGATGTAATGAAAAAACACAGTAGTTATAGCAAATGGAAAAAAAGTTGTCCTATAACAGAACAAATTCAACCACGCTGTATGTTGTTTAAAACAAATTACAGATCTTTATCTGAAGCAGAACAAAGAATAAGGACTCTGGAAAAAAATTTGCATAACTACAAAAAATAAATCAAGCAAAAAATACTCTTTTAAACTCATTAAAATTTAAAAAAACCAATAGGTGTTCAACTATTGAACTGCCTTGAAATTTAAGCTATAAATTATGCAAATTATGATTTTAGCAATAATACCGGCTAGAGGTGGAAGCAAAAGAGTTATAAATAAAAATATTAAAAAGTTTTTTGGTAAACCGATAATCGGATATCCTATAGAGCAAGCTATAAAATCAAAAATATTTCATAAAATTATTGTTACAACTGACTCAAAAAAAATAGCTAATGTGTCAAAAAGATTTGGTGCTGATGTTCCTTTTATAAGACCAAAATATTTGTCAGGTGACAAGATAATGCCCATACGTGTTATAGAACATTCTATAAATTGGTGTGAAAGTAATATAGCTAAAGTAGATTTTGTCTGTGTAATATACCCAACAACTCCAATGATTAATTATAAAGATTTACGAAAGTCTTTTAAAAAAATAAAAAAAGGAATATTTAATTACGTTTTTTCAGCTAAAAAATTTTATTATCCTGTCCAGAGATCTTTTTATAGTCGTAATGGATCAACAAAAATGTTGTTTAAAAAAAATTATAATAAAAGATCACAAGACTTAGAAAAGGTTTATCACGATGCTGGTCAATTTTATTGGGGTAAAAAAAAAGCATGGTTAGATAAAAAAAATATATTTGGAAACAAATCATCAATACATTTAATAAATTATTTGGATTCACATGATGTTGATACTAACGAGGATTGGAATATTTTAAAAAAATTATACAAATTAAAAAATGAAAATGATCAATTACGGTAAACAAAATATTGATAAAAGAGATATTTCTGCAGTTGTAAAAGGCCTTAGAAATAATTATTTAACCTCTGGGCCTAATACAATTTCTTTTGAACAAAATTTTAAAAAAAAAGTTGGAGCTAGTTATGCAGTAAGCTGCTCAAGTGGAACCTCGGCTATTCATTTATCCCTTTTGGCACTTAATATTAAAAAGAATGATGTAGTTATAATACCCGTAATAAACTTTATAGCTTCAATGAATATGTTGGAGATTATGGGAGCTAAAATAATTTTATCAGATGTTAGTAAAGAAACAGGACAAATGACACCACAAAATTTAGAGGAGTGTATTAAAAAAAATAAATTAAAGAAAATTAAAGCTGTTATCATCATGTATAATGGTGGAGATCCTTTAAATGCAGAAAAATTTTACAAACTAAAAAAAAAATATAATTTCAATTTGATGGAGGATGCTTGCCATGCACTAGGAGGTAAATATTATACTAAAAAAGTTACATTTGTTGGAAGTTGTAAGTTTAGTGATATTTCTACTTTTTCTTTTCACCCAATCAAATCAATAACTACTTGTGAGGGAGGGATGATAACGACTAATAATAAAAAGTTATATCAAAAGATGAAATTACTTAAAAATCATGGAATTTTAAGAAAGAAATCAAGTAAAAATAATTATCATTGGAATTATAAAATCTTATTACCAGGATATAATTATAGATTAAGCGATGTTAATTGTTCTCTTGGAAACTCTCAGCTCAAAAAATTAAATCGATTGATTAGTAGAAGAAGAGATATTGCTAAACTGTACAATGATAAATTAAGAGACCTTAAGGCATTCATTAATCTACCTTCACAAAAAAGTTATGATAAAACTTCTTTTCATTTATTTTTAATCACATTCAATTTAAATAAATTTAAAATAAGTCGTAATGCAATAATTAAAAAATTGTTCAAATCAGGGATTATAACTCAAGTGCATTATATCCCAGTTAATAGTCATCCATATTATAAAAAGTACAGATCAGTCAAATTGCCAGGTGCTGAGGAATTTTATAAATCTTGTTTATCTTTGCCAATATTTCCAGATCTTAAAAATAGTGAGATAAGTTATATATGTAACAAAATCAAAATATTAATCAAAAAATTTAAAAAAATAAGGTGAATTTAATATCATTCAATATAGAAGAAGATCTCTTAAATAAAAGAGGATTAAAAACTATAAACAAAAAAAAAAATTTACTGTTTCATCACAGTTGTTTAAATAATAAACTTTTCGGTGAAAAAAAAATAAATCATTTAATAGCTGATGTTCATGTAATTAAAAATAAAAGATTTAAAAAAAAAAAAATTAAATTCATTGAACAAATTTTTTACCAATTATTAGGATATTTAACAAAAAAACTTAACAAGACACACGGTTTAGATTTTGAAAAAACTTATTGGAAAATATTAATTGGAAAATGGCTCTACACATTAGTATATCAATCATATTTAAACTGGGAAATTTTAAAAAAAATTGAAAAAAAATATGAAATTAATTTTTTTTTTCAGTTGGATTTAAAAGAAAATATTTTTATTCCAGAAAATACATTGCATTCTCATACTCAAGTAAGAGGTCAATCAAAATATAACTTATTTCACCATTGGTTGATTTCAAAAATGGTAGATTTTAGGGACACTTTTAAAGTTAAAAAAATTTATTTGAAAAAAAATCTAAATATTGAAAAAAGAGTTTTAGAGTTGAATAAACCCTTAAATGTACAAAATGTTTATTATAAAGGGATTAATAATAAAATTTTCTATTATTTATGGGATGTGCCAAAAATAATTAAATTATATTTAATGAAGAAATATAAGTTTATTAATCTAAATTTAAAAAAAAAGGAAGTAAATGAATTTTTGTTTAAAGAGATTAATAGAGAGAAGCTTTTCAAGTTTAAAGGAAATAATGATAAAAAATTTATATCTTTTATGAAAAGTATTCTACAGTTTGTAACTCCTAAAATTTTTTTAGAAAACTTTAATTCTTTAGAATATGAGTTATCAAAATTGAAATGGCCAAAAAAACCAAAAATTATTTTAACATCATATCCTTATTATGAAGAAATATTTAAATACTATTGTGCAAAAAATAAAATCCTTGGTACAAAGGTTATTATTACACAACATGGATATGATAATATATTTAAATATGAGGACTGGTTTCCAAATAAAATTTATGACGATTTTCAATTGAGTTGGGGAACAAATAAAAAAAGAGGTCTCAAAGAATTTTTTTTTACAAAAATCTTTAAGAAAAAAGAAAAATTTTACTTTAAAAAAAAAAACAAAATCCTATTCATATTATATGCGTTGACAGAAATGGAGGAAAGATTGCCTGACGGGTACATTAGTAACAATAATATAAATAAATTTATTTACAATTCCACAAGTTATTTTCTAAAAAAAATAAATAAAGATTTATATCGAAAAATTGAAATTAAATCTTTACAACTTACAAAATTTTCTATTTTAAATAACTCATTAAAAAAAAAATTTAATAATTTGAAATTTTTAAATATAGAGAAGCCTTTTATTAACGTAATTGATAAATATAATTTAAGTGTTCATTTCTTTTTAGGAACACCTTTTTTCGAGTCATTATATTTAAATCGTCCTTGTATACTTATTCTTAACAAGGAGATACAGCTAGAATTTGATAAAAATTTTTCAGATTTTATCTCAATTTTTATTAAAAAAAATATATGTTTTGAAGATTTGCAGTCGGCAGTAAACTTTATCAACATTAATTACGATAATATTGATAAGTGGTGGAATAAAAGCGACACTCAAGCAACTATTGATAAATTTTGTAAATGTTATTGTAAAAGACCTGAAAACTTAGCTAAAGAATTTAGAAAACTTAAATTTTAAGGATAACCATATGTTAGGAAAAAAAAATAAGCCATACTTTATTGCCGAAATATCTTCTAATCATAACGGCTTATTTAATAATGCAAAAAAATTAATTTTATCTGCTCGAAGAAATGGTGCTGATGCAGTAAAATTGCAAACATACACACCAGGATCTATGACAATTAATTGTGAAAAAAATTATTTTAAAATTAGTGAAGGTTTATGGAAAGGTTATAATTTGTGGGATTTATATAAAAAAGCATATACTCCTTACACTTGGCATAAGAAACTTTTCGACTATGGGAAAAAAATTGGAATTAAGGTCTTTAGCACTCCTTTTGATGAAAAGGCTGTGGACTTATTAGAAAAATTAGATTGTCCTTTTTATAAAATAGCATCTTTTGAAATGACAGATATTCCTTTAATTAAAAAAATTGCCTCAACAAAGAAACATGTAATAATTTCAACTGGCATGGCAAATTTAGATGAAATTTCTCTATCTTTTAAGACTGCTCTAAAATATGGTGCTAAGAGCGTAACTTTGCTTTATTGTGTTAGTAACTATCCGTCAAAAATTTCGGACTTTAATTTAAATAATATTAAGATTCTGAAGGAAAAATTCAAATGTGAAATTGGTTTTTCTGATCATTCAGTTGACTCGAGAGTTGCAGCAGCAGCTGTAGCGGCAGGTGCAACAGTTGTAGAAAAACATATAAGTTTGAAAAATGTCAACTCTCTTGATTCAGAATTTTCAATAGCAGGTAAAGATATTCAAATTTTTAAAAAAGAAATAAATAACTCAAAAAAAATAAAGAGAAAATCTACTTTTTATAAAAAAATGCTTGGAAAAAAGATTTTTTTTAGAAATAAATCTGAAAATAAAAGTAAAAAATTTAGGAGATCAATATTTGTTGTAAAAAATTTAAAAAAAGGTGATATATATTCGAAAGTTAATATTAGAAAAATAAGACCTGGATATGGTTTGTCTCCAATTTATTATGAAAAAATTATTGGAACAAGATGTAATTTAAAAATAAATTACGGAGAGCCACTTTTGAAAAAAAATTTAGAATTTTAGAATGGAAATAAAACTTTACAGATCTGCAACAGTCGGAATTAATCTAAACGGTTTCAAAATTCTTCAAGATCCATGGTTAATTGACGGTGCTTACTATGGATCATGGGTTCATTATCCAACATTTAATTTAGACACTAATTTAGAAGAGATCAATTCTTATAATGCAATTTACGTAAGTCACATTCATCCAGATCATTGTGATGATAATACAATGAAAAAAATTAACAAAAATATTCCAATATATATTCACAAATTTCACGCTAAATTTTTAAAAGCAAAATTAGAAAGATTTGGTTTCAAGGTAATAGAAATAGAAAATGGAAGAAGAACTGAAATAGCAAAAAATGTATTTTTAAATATTTTTGCAGCTGATAATTGTAATCCGGAATTATGTTATAAATTCTTGGGATGTGCTGATCCAAACATTCGAGGAGAGTCTCAACAAATAGATACAATGTGTGTATTAGATGATAACAAAAATACTTTAATGAATGTAAATGATTGCCCTGTAGAATTAGCAAAATCAACTTTTGCAAGAATTAACTCACAATACAAAAAAATTGATATGCTGCTAGTTGGATACCAAAATGCTAGTCCTTATCCTCAATGTTTTGATAATTTAGAAATAGATGAAAAGAAAATAGAAGGTAAAAAAGTTGCTGAAAATTGTTTAAATAAATCTTTAAAATTTATTAAATCTTTAAAGCCTAAATTTTTTATTCCTTTCGCAGGAACTTATATTTTGGCCGGAAAACTGTCCCCTCTAAATGAACTTAGAAATGTTCCAACTATTGACCAAGCATATGATTATCTTGAAGATTGCCAAAAATTTTCTAAACCTGTTAGAATAAATCCTGGATCAAGTTTTAATTTAATTACTGAGAAGGTCTCAAGAAAATTTGAAAAGTTCGACAAAGAAAAATTAAAAAATTTTATTTCAAAAGTATCTAATTCAAAATTAGACTATGAGCAAGATCCAATTCCATCATTTGATGAAATTTATCAACTTTCTAAAAAGGCTTTTCAAAAATTTTTAGAAAAAAAGAAAATGAATAATGTAAATTTGGATACAGATATTTTAATAGATTTAAATGAAAAATTGATAAAATTACCTTGTGATAAAGATCAATTAGAGGTTCTAGAAACAAAAAAATTCAGAAATAATAAAAAATATGTAAAATATAAAACTGATCTTAGATTATTGAAAAGACTATTGCTTGGGCCAAGGTATGCTCATTGGAATAACGCTGAAATTGGTTCCCATATAAATTTTTATAGAAAACCAGATGTATTTGATAGAAATGTTTATCAAAGCATGTGCTATTTTCATAATTAATGAAATTGAAAAAAGCCAGCTTAAAAGATGCAAAATTTATCTATAATTTAAGAAATAATTTTGAAAACCGATTTAATTCACTAAATACTGAATTTATAAATTATAAAAATCATAAAAAATGGTTTAAGAAAGCTCTAGATAAAGAAATTATATACAAAATTAGTTTTAAAAAAAAAGATTGTGGCTATATACGGTTAACTAAAAAAAATACGATCTACTTTGTATCAATTTGTGTTGATAAAAAATTTAGAAAGAAAAATGTAGCTTCTTCATCACTAATTAGCATAGAAAATAAGATTCCAGCTTATTCAGAACTCAGAGCAATTGTGAAAAAAAGTAATTTAGCTTCAAAAAAATTGTTTCTTGGAGTAGGTTATTGGATATTTCGAAAAACTAATAAATATTTAATAATGAAAAAAAATAAAAATAAACTTAAATTAATTAATAAGATAGAAACAGTCCGAAGCAAGAATAATGCGAACTGGATGGATCTATTAAGGTTAGCTTACAAAAATTCTCCAAATGAAGCTGCTTTGATTATGTCTAAAATATACAAAGATGACTCTAGAATTTCTAAACTTGTAAAAAAACTTATTAAATGAAAAGCAGTAAAAGGAGTTTTTTAAAAAAAACAATTTTGTTTTTAGGCACTATTCTCACAATAAGAATAAGCATCCCATCATTAAAAATTCTTACTAAAAAAATACACAAAAAATTCGATAAAAGAAATAATTTAGTTTGGATTCTTAAAAGAGGCGACTAATGTTAATAAAAAATTTTGAACAAGCCTCCGAATTTATTTATGACTTTGTCGTGGTCGGTGCTGGACCAGCTGGCATTTCGTTAGCACTACAACTTGAAAAAAGAGATAAAAAAGTTTTAATAATTGAAGCTGGAGGAAAGGAAATATCTGAAAAAAGTCAAAATTTATATAAAGGAAAGGTCGTAGGTGATAATTATTATGATTTAGATGTTGCTAGACTTCGATATTTAGGAGGTAGCTCTGGTCACTGGGGAGGTAATTGTTTTGATATTGAAGACTTTAATTTTACAGATTGGCCAATAAGTAAAAACGATTTATTAACCTTCCTGACCAGTGCCAAAAAGATATTAAATTTAGAAGGAAGCTTTAATAGAGAAAAAAAATTATTTCAGAATTTTGAAGATATAAATTATCTAAAAAGCGATGTAAGGTTTGGGGATAAGTATAACGATCATTTAAAAAGAAGTAAAAAAATATATTTGCTTATTGACTCACCATTATTAAATATTATTCCACAAAAAGAAAATCCGAGAAAAGTTGAACAAATCACAATCTTATATGAAAATAAAATTGTTAAAAATATTAAAATTAAAAATTTAATTCTCGCATCTGGTGGAATAGAAAATTCAAGACTGCTTCTATGGTCAAAGGTATTAGCAAAAAATAGTTTTTTGCAAGGTCTGCCAATCGGTAATTATTGGAGGGAGCATCCTACAGGTAATGTTGCACAATATGTTTTAAATAAAAGCTATAAAAATACTCCATTTAATTCTTTTGAGTTATTACAGAACTATCTTGATAAATTACATCTTGTTACATCATACGATTTTGTAAAAAAAGAAAATATAACTACCACTCGATTAACTTTTAATTCTTTCCCAAAAATAAAAAACAAAACTTTTAAAAATTATATAAAAGATATTGTATGTATAGCACCAAATTTTGGAAAAAAAATTGTAGAAAGTCTGTTAGATAATACGCCTGTACATTGTCATGGATATATTTCTGCCTCTGGAGAGCAGTCCCTTGATTTCAATAATAGAGTTACACTTGACACATCAAAAGATAGCTTGGGTATTCCGAAGGTGAAATTAGAATGGAGAATAAAAGAGGATACATATAATTCATTCAAAGTTTCTCTAGAAAACTTAGGTAGGGAATTTATTGAAAAGGATATTGGTAGAATAGGAATTGATAGACAGGTATATGACAATTCATTTAATAAATTGGATACCGTATTTGCTAATTATCATCATATGGGTGGTACTGTTATAGGTGATAATCCTAATAACAGTGTGGTAGATAAAAACTTAAAAGTTCATACTGTAGATAATCTTTTCATATCTGGCAGTTCTGTTTTTTCCAAATCAGGTACAGCAAATCCGACATTATATATAGTTATGTTATCTTTGAGATTAGGGGAATATTTGGCCAATAATAGGGTTTAATTTATATTACAAATTTTAGATTATTTATAAATAACTTTTGTTTATATTGCCGTCAAAATAAACTGTGGAACCAGAAATATACTTTATTTCATTTTTAATAACAAATTTTACAAATAAGCCGATTTCTTTCGGATCGCCAATTTTACCTGTTGGTAAACTTTTCTCCATTTTCTTTATGTCTTTAACTAATTCCTTAATTCGTCTTGTTTTAAATGGGCCAGGTGCAATGTTTATAGTGCTTATATTTTTTTTTGAATTACTTATTGAAACTGATTTGAGTAAGCTGCTCATGGCAGGTCTTAAAGATGAGGAGATAATCAACTCATCACCAGGCTCCTTGATTATTGATGATGATATATAAAAAATATATCCATTTTTATTTATTTTAATATTTTGCAGCAAAATAAAAAAACTCAAGAATAATTGATTAAAATATTTCTTCCAATCATTTATTGAAATTTTGCTTAATTTTAAAGGTGGAGGTCCGCCTGAATTTAGTACCAATATATCTGTGCTTTTATGTTTTAGTACAAATTTCTTTACAGATGCTAAGTCTGATGTATCGATTTCTTTCCTTGAACACGAGTAAGTTTTTATTCCAAGACTTTTGATGTTTTGTGAAATTTGTTGGCCAATACCTTTGCTACCACCAATTATAATCGCTTTTTTAAAATTTGAACTCATTTTTGAATATATTTATTTTTTTCATCTTTTTTGATTTCTGGAGTATACCTAAATATTTATTATATTGGACTAAAATTTCATTTAATTCTTCAAAGTAAAAAGCGTGCTTGTCATCTGGATATATTCTCCCTTTTTTCTTTCTTGGTTTGCAGTATATAAATAAATATTCTGGTTTATAAAAAGTTAAGATATAAAGAGTATTTTTATCATTATTATGATTACTATAACCGATATTTATATTAAATTTTTTTCTCAAATATCTTATTCTATCAAAATTTAATTCCTTGACGTTGTAAGTCATGGGAGAATGAAGCAAACAAATTTTTTTTTTGTTCTTAAATAAATTTAAACATTTTTTAATTTCTCGATCTTTTACCATAAGTCCCGTGGATATAAATACTGGCTTATTTCTTTTTTTAATATCTAAAATTAAATCTTTTTGATTAATGCCAGCGCTTAAAAGTTTGTAAAAATCAAATTTTATATCTGATAAGTATTCAAAAGACTCTTTTCTGCAAATAGCTATTCCTAACTTTTTATTTTTTGAATGACATTTCTTTAGAGCGTTTTTGTAAAATTGATATTTCAGTTTAAAATCAATTCCTTTTTTCTTATGTTTCACATAAAAATCCTCTGTGTGAATCATAAAAGTTAAGTATTTTAAATTAGATTTTAAGAAATAATTTAATATAGTATTAGCCTCACTTACATTTCCAAAGTGATTAATACCTGCTTCAAGAACTATTGATTTCATAAAAATTTTTTTCAGTGCATAAATCAAGCCAATTGAGCTATTAGTACTGGTCAGCTACACGTGTTACCACGCTTCCACATCCAGCCTATCAACGTAGTGGT
>MDTE01057304.1_pt1 | contig 36065 bp, 32 predicted proteins | sample 811231 | NCBI WGS metagenome assembly MDTE01 (sample SAMN05326651, study PRJNA326480) | marine metagenome | isolation source: seawater | place: Indian Ocean: Red Sea | collected 2010 | reverse complement strand
TTTTGGTTTTGTCCCTTACTATCCTGGCCCTGGATTAGGAGGCCATTGTATACCAATAGATCCTTTTTACTTAACTTGGAAAGCAAGAGAATTTGGGATGCATACAAGATTTATTGAATTAGCAGGAGAAATAAACTCTTCAATGCCCAGCTATGTAATAAATCAGACTTCCAATGCTTTAAATAACCTTGGGAAACCTTTAAAAAATAGTAATATTCTTATTCTTGGAATCAGTTATAAAAAAAATATTGATGACTTGAGAGAATCTCCATCACTTGAAATTATTGATTTATTAATAAAAAAAGATGCTATTGTTAATTACTGTGATCCATTTTTTGAATCTTTACCAACTACAAGAAGATTTAAATTTGATTTAAAGGGAGTTAAATTAACTAAAGAAAACTTAAATAAAGCTGATGCTGTAATACTTACAGCCGATCATGACATTTTTGATTATGAATTAATCAAAAGATTTAGTAAATTAATAATTGATACACGAGGGAGATTCATTCCATCACATAATATAATAAGAGGATGATTTAAATTCCTCTGAAATAAATTTTTATTTTTATGTGCGGGATAATAGGAATAGTATCTAAAAATAAGATTTCACAGAATGATTTATGGAAAATAACAAAAGATGCAGAAAGAAGAGGAGTTGATTCTAGCGGAATCTTATTTAATAGTGACAAAGATATTTACCTTAAAAGATCGAACAAATCTTTAACAAAATTAATTAAAGCTTCAAATTTCGATAAAACAAATTTTATAATTGGTCATAGTAGATTAATAACTAATAGCGCTACAGAAAATCAACCTGTAAAAAGGAAATCTATCTATGTTATTCATAATGGCATCATTGTTAATCATGATGAAATTTGGACTAAGATAAATCTAAAACCAAACTTAAAAATTGATACCGAATCAATAGCTGGCATAGTACAAAGAAGTTTGATTTCAAGTAAGAACTCAAATGAAGAAATTCTTTACAAAAGAATATTTAAAAAAATAAAAGAATATTCAAAAGGGACTATTGCTTGCGCGATTATGCTACCCAAATTAGGAAAAATTCTCATGTACTCTAATAATGGGAGTTTGCATATAGGTTCAAAAAATAATCAATTAATATTTAGTTCAGAAAAATATATCCTTGAGAAACTTTCTTGTAAAAATATTTCTCAAATTAGAGAGAAAGGTAAATTAATTAAAATTCCTATCATAAAAAAAGAGCCAATTGTAATTGAGAACGAATCATCAAGATTAAATTTAATTCCAAAATTGGGTTCATCAATTTCACAAGAAAAATTACTTTTTCATAAAAAGCATAACTTAAAAAGATGCGCAAAATGTGTATTGCCAGAAACTATGCCATTCATAACTTTCGACGAAAATGATGTCTGTAATTATTGTAAAAACTATAAAATTAGAAATAATCCAAAACCAAAGATTGAACTTAAATCCTTACTTAGAAACTACTTAAATAAAAAAGGAGAAAACTGTATAGTCCCTTTTTCTGGCGGACGAGATAGCAGCTATGCACTACATTTAATTGTTAAAGAATTAGGGTTAAAACCGATTACCTACACTTATGATTGGGGTATGGTTACGGATTTAGGTCGAAGAAACATAAGCAGAATGTCATCAATACTTGGTGTAGAGAACATAATAGTTGCTGCAAACATTGAAAGCAAAAGAAAAAATATAAAAATGAATTTAGAGGCTTGGTTAAAAAAACCACACCTAGGAATGATAAGTTTACTCACAGCGGGAGATAAACATTTTTTTCAACATATTGAGTCTGTCAAAAAACAAACTAATATCCAATTAAATATTTGGGGAATAAACCCATTAGAAGTTACTCACTTTAAATCTGGGTTTTTAGGAGTAAAACCAGATTTTGAAGAAAAAAGAGTTTATAGTCACGGAATTTTTAAACAAATGCACTACCAAAAGTTAAGATTTAAGCAAATCATAAAAAATCCTTCATATTTTAATTCATCTTTATTAGATACACTTTCAGGCGAATACTTCAGAAGTTTTAAGAAAAAAACTGATTATTTTCATTTGTATGACTACTGGAAATGGGATGAGAATCAAATAAATAAAACTTTAATAAATGACTATGAATGGGAATTGGCGCCAGATACTACAACTACTTGGAGAATAGGAGATGGAACTGCTGCTTTTTATAATTACGTTTATTACAAAATAGCGGGCTTCACCGAACATGATACTTTTAGGAGCAATCAAATTAGAGAGGGAGACATATCTAGAGAGGAAGCTTTGAATCTTATTGAAAAAGAAAATGCACCAAGATTTCCTAATATAAAATGGTACTTAGATGCAATTGGTATGAATTATGAAGAAGTAATAAATGTAATTAACAATATTAAGCCAATTTTTGATTAATGAAAACCATTTGGTATATTTCAAAATATGTAAAAACATCTCACATTAGCAATAGTGGTTCAAGAGGATTTTTCTTATTGGATGAGCTTTCAAAGAAAGGGTTTAAGTGTACAATATTTTCTTCATATCCTTTTAAATTTTCTAAACAATACAAGAAAGTTATCTCTTATATAAGGAAAAACTTTGCCTACATATATTTGAATTCTTATCAATACAAAAAAACAAACTCTTTTGAAAGAGTATTAAGTTGGATAGATTTTGAAATAAAGCTTTTGCTTCTAAATAAAAATTATTTATTGAAGCCTGACGTTATTATTGTATCAAGCTTATCTCTACTTACAATAATTAATGGAATCATTTTAAAGAAAAAATATTCTTGTAAATTATTCTTTGAAGTAAGAGATATTTGGCCTTTAACTCTTACTGAAGAGGGAGGATTTAGTGAAAAAAATATTCTAATAAAATTTCTTAAATTGCTTGAATTCATTGGCTATAAATATTCAGATCATATAATTGGAACGATGCCAAATTTAAAAGAACATGTTGATTCTACTTTAGGTTTCCCAAAAGAAGTCTCTTGCATTCCTATTGGGTTTAACCATAAAGAGCTAATTAATTCGAAAAAGATCAAAAAAAGTATCCAATTAAAAATACCTAATTCTAAATTTATAGTTGGTTATTTTGGGGGTATTGGAATCTCAAATGCATTAAACACTTTTTTTGCTGCTATCGAAAAACTAGAGAAAAATAAAAATATTCACTTCATTATTGCTGGTGATGGGGATTTAAAAAGTAAATTCTATTCCAAGACAGAATCTTTCAGTAATATCACTTTTCTACCCTTAATAGAAAAAAAATTTATTCATTCCTTGATGTCATATTGCGATTTACTCTACTTCAGTACACATGACTCAAAAATCTGGGAGTATGGTCAATCATTAAATAAATTGGTTGACTATATGCTCTCTGGCAAACCAATAATAGCTTCATACAACGGTTATAAAACAATGATAAATGAATCTGGATGTGGAGAATATATAATGCCATACGATAGTCTAGCGTTGGTTAAAACAATATTAAAATACCAGAAAATGTCTTTGAAAGATAGAATAAATATTGGGGGAAAAGGTAAAAAATGGATTTTAAAGAATAGATCCTATGATAAACTAAGCGATTCTTTATCTAGAATTATTTTAAATAAAACTTAAATGTTATATTTACAATTTAAATATTTTTTTGATAAATTTTTTGCAATGTGGGGGCTAATAATATTAAGCCCATTAATTTTTATTATTGCAATTTTAATTAAAATCAAATTAGGTAGCCCAATCTTTTTTATACAAAAAAGGCCTGGTTTAAAAGAAAGAATTTTTTATCTAATTAAGTTTAGGTCTATGAATAATAAGAAAGATAAATTTGGGAATCTATTAAATGATAATTTGAGATTAACAAAATTTGGAAGATGGTTAAGAGAGACATCAGTTGACGAAATTCCTACATTACTAAATATAATAAAAGGCGAAATGAGCTTCGTTGGCCCAAGACCTCTTTTAAAAGAATATCTAAATTTATATTCTGAAAGAGAAAAAAAAAGACATCTTGTCAAGCCCGGTCTTACTGGCTTGGCACAAATAAATGGAAGAAATAAAATATCCTGGGAAAAGAAATTCGAATATGATATTTTATATATAGATAAAATTTCTCTGATTCTAGACCTGAAAATTTTTCTTTTAACAATTTTAAAAGTTATCAAAAGAGAAGGAATTAATTCAAAAAATAATAAAAATGTACAACCTTTCAAAGGTCATAATAAATAATTTGTTTTGAATAAAAAACTTCTCATTCTTGGATCAGGAGGACACGGCAGAGTCGTTGCTGATGTAGCAGAAAAATCAAAAGAATTTGAGGAAATTTCTTTTCTTGACAATAATTATTTAAATAGTAATTCTTCAAAAGAATTTAATAATAAAAAAGTGATTGGTGATATATCATTGGCAAGTCTTGAGAAATTCTCTTTAAATTTCAGTCATGCTTTTGTTGGCATAGGCGATAATAAAGTTCGACTAAAATGGTTAAAAGAAATAAGAAATTTTAATTTTTTAATTCCAATAATTATTGATCCTTCAGCAGAAATTTCTAAATTTGCAGAGATAGATAAAGGCTGTTTTATTAATACTAATGTTGTAATCCAATGCAATACAAGAATAGAATTTGGATCAATATTAAATACTTCTTGTACAATTGACCATGATTCAGTAGTTGGAGAAGGAACACATATATCTCCAGGTGTAAATATTGCTGGAAATGTAAATATAGGAAAATATTGTTGGATTGGTATTGGCTCTCAAATCATACAAAACGTTAGGATTGGGAATAACGTTATTGTTGGAGGAGGTTCATTGGTTCTTAAGGATATTCCTGATAATATTAAGGCATTTGGTAACCCTATTAATTATAAGAAAGATAACTAATTTAAATGAGTTTTCCTAAATGGCCATACTACTCTGAAGATGAGATAGAAATTGTGAGCAATATTCTAAGAGAAGGAACAGTAAATTATTGGACTGGTGAAACAACAAATTTATTTGAAAAAGAGTTTTCACATTTTTGCGGATGCAAATATAACATAGCTCTAGCAAATGGCTCTTTAGCTCTTTCCTGTGCTTATTTAGCTATAGGACTTACTAACGGCGATGAAATAATAACTACCCCAAGATCTTTTGTTGCTACTGCAAGCAGTGCAATGCTCTTGGGAGGGAAACCAGTTTTTGCTGATGTTGATAAAAATTCAGGGAACATCACTGCAGAGAGCATAGAGCCACTTATTAATGAGAATACTAAAGCGATAGTTGTTGTACATATTGGTGGCTGGCCTGCAGAAATGGTTAGGATAGCAAACTTAGCAAAAAAATATAATCTTTTTTTAATTGAAGATTGTGCACAAGCGCATGGCGCAGCAATAAATATAAAGAATAAATTTATTTCAGTTGGTCAATTTGGAGATATAAGTACTTGGAGTTTCTGCCAAGACAAAATTATTTCAACTGGTGGTGAAGGAGGGATGATAAGCACTAATAATGAAGAATTCTACAAAAAAATTTGGGCTTTCAAAGATCATGGAAAATCTTTAGATAAGATCTTTAATAAATCAAAGTCCGTATCATATAGATATGTTCACGATAATCTTGGATCTAATTTTAGAATTACAAATATCCAAAGTGGTATAGGTTTAATCCAATTAAAAAAAATCGAATATTGGAATAAAATTAGAACTAGAAACGCTCAAATTCTTATAAATGAATTAAGTGATATTGAATTCTTGAGAGTACCCATACCTGGTTTAGATATAAGACATGCCTGGTATAAATTTACCTGCTACATAGAGGAAGAAAAACTTAAAGAAGGATTAACTAGAGATGTATTAATAAAAAAAATCAGAGAAAAAGGTTTTCCAGCTTTTCAGGGATCATGTAGTGAACTATATCTAGAAAATTGTTTTAACAATAAAAAAAATACTCATCAAATTTTACCAATAGCTAAAAAACTAGGTGAAACTAGTTTATGTTTTTTAATTCATCCCACAATTTCAGAAGACATTATGTCTGAATACACTAATGCGATAAGGCAAGTAATTCTTGAAGCAACCAAATAACTTGAGTATGTTTTCCACTAAGTTGAGAAAAAAAACAATATCGTTCATAATCATCTTAGGTAGTTATTTAATAAAAACTGCATGAGATTTTTTAAAAAAAAGCTTAAAAATTCATTTCTTAGTAATTTTATTAAGAAACCAAATGTTTTGATGAGGGGGATTCAAGTTGAAATGCAAGCTCAGCATGCTGGGACCGTACTTGGTCTGGCATGGATAGTAATTGGACCCTTTATTTTATTAACTTTATATGCAATTATTTATTCATTAATTTTCAAGTTAAGAACTACAGGTCTTACACTTCCAGAATATATCCTAAACATGTTTTCAGGATTAGTGCTTTTTGTCGCTTTTTCTCAAGGTTTATCTTCTGGGAGCTCATCACTAAACAAAAATCAAAAATTAATCTTCAGTAATTTTCCCACAGAATTCATACCCTCTCAGTCTGTAGCAGTAGCATATACGGTCTTAATTCCTTCAACGATTTTCGTTATTATTGGAGATTTATTAATATCAAAACCTAGTTTTCATTTATTATTTGTTCCTTTAATTGCATTCTTGCAATTTATGTTTTCTTTAGGAATTGGCTTTTTACTCGCATTAGTAGGATTAGTTATTAAAGATATTGAGTTTATAATCCAATACATAACTACCGCTCTTATAGTCGTTACACCAATTGCGTATACACCAGAAATGATTCCAAATCAATTAGTTCCTTTACTTGGTTTAAATCCTTTATATTATTTCGTAACAGGAAGTCAATATTTAATTGTTTTAAACAAATTTCCACCTCTAACATTTTCAATAATAACAATCATGATTTCAATTATTTCTTTCCTTGGTGGATTATGGATCTTTTCCAGAGCTAGAATGGCAATGATGGATTTAGTATGACCAAAAAAAATGCTATCAAAATTTCAAATGTTTCAAAGGAATATCCTTTGTTTAAATCTTCAGCTGAAAGGCTATTTTACATTTTAAATTTTATAAGAGAAAAAAAAATTATTTTTCAAAAAAAAAAAGTTGTCGCCCTAAAAAATATTAATCTCGAAATAAAAAAAGGAGAAAGAGTGGGAATAGTTGGCAGAAATGGAGCAGGAAAGTCTACACTTATAAAATTATTAGCTGGAAATTTCAAACCATCAAAAGGTGTAATTAAAACATCAGGGGATATTTATTCAATGTTTCCAGGTTCAGTAAGTTTTAATTTAAATCAATCAGTTAGACAAAACGCTATACATCATCTTTCATATCAAGGTCTTACAAGAAAGGAAATAAAATATGCATTGAAAGAAATCTTAAACTTTACAGAATTAGATGAATATTTTGATCAGCCTGTATTTCAACTCTCATTAGGTATGAGAGTAAGAGCCGAATTTGCAGTTGGATCAGCAAATAAATCAGAAATAATAATTATAGATGAAGTCCTAGGAGCAGGAGACATTTATTGGAATGAAAAAATAGCAAGTCGAGTTGAAAACATGTGCAGCAATGGCTCAACTTTTCTTTTTATATCCCATAATATTACGCAGATAAATAGATTTTGTAAAAGAGTTATTTGGATCGATAATGGAGAAATAGTTATGGATGATGAAGTTAATAAGGTTACAAAAAATTATGAAGCATTCTTAGAAAATATTAGCTGGGGAAATAATGAATTTAATGCCTTTAATTTTTCTATAAAAAATAAAAATTTTCAAAGTTTAGAAACCACTTTGGAAAATACTGGTCAATCAATAATAAGATTCCCAGGAAAAAGAAATATTAAAATAGTTGGATTTTTAATTAACAATGAAATTTTTAATGAATATACAATTTTTTCCGAAAACCAATTAAAAATACAAATGATATTAAAATCAAGATCAAAACAAAATTTACTTATTGGATATAGGATTGCGATTTTTGATTTAAAAGGTAATTGTATAGGTGTTATCGAAAGTGAAGGTGATAAAAAGTATCTTAATAAGAATGAAGTCTTTGATGTCTTTATTTATAGAAAAAATCTTGGATTAAAAGAGGGCAATTATTTCTTATCTATCGCAATTGAAAAATACGAATTAAGATCCACAACAACTAATCCAGAAATTCTGAGAGAAGACTTTTTATATAAATCATTTAAATTAATTGTTAAAAACAGCACTAATAAAAAATTAAAACCATTTGTTGAATTGGATATATAAATTAGATTTTCAAAAATTATATCAACGTGTTTATCTTAAATTTTAAAAAATAATATATAAAGTTGGATTAAAATACATAAAACTATTGTTTTTAAAATGATATAGTTATAAAAAATAATAAATTTTTTAAAGTCAAATTTATAAAAAAATAATTACCTTTATTTTCAATATAAACGCCAATAAATGAGAAATAAAAATTTAATCAAAGTCAAAAATGTTTCAAAAATATATCCTTTAAATAGCAATCCTTTAAAACAACTATCCTATTATCTTGGAGTAAAAAATCATAATCTAAAATATAAGAAAGCTTTAAATAATATCTCTATATTTATTAAGTCTGGAGAAAGAGTTGGAGTAATCGGACATAATGGTTCGGGTAAAACCACACTACTAAGAATAGTAGGTGAACACACAAAGCCAACAAATGGAATTATTATTTCTGATACAAATATACAATCACTTTTGCAAAGTGGATTTGGTTTTAACAAAGAGCTATCTGGATTACAGAACATAAAAAATTCACTTATTTACAATGGATTCTCACCACGAAAAAATAAAGATAAAATCGCTGATATAATAAGTTTTGTTGAATTAGAAGATTTTATAAATTATCCAATTAAAACTTACTCTTTGGGAATGCTTGCACGTTTAGAATTTGCTGCCGCTACTGCACTAGAGCCTAGTTGTTTAATTATTGATGAAGTTCTTGGAGCTGGTGATGGATACTTTGTTAAAAAATGTTCTAATAGAATGCACCAATTAATTAAAAATACAACTCTTTTACTTGTCTCTCATTCGTTAGATCAAATTAGAGAATATTGTGAAAGGGTAATTTGGATTGATAATGGATTAATAAAAAAAGATGGTTCAACTGAATTAGTCATATCTGCTTACAGAAATCATATGATTAAAAATAAAGATTTTAATTTTGCAAAAAAAGAAGATATGAAAAATAAATCAAGTTTCAATGAGATAAAAAATAATAAAATCCAAAAAAAAGTTAAAAATCTTTTTAATACAAACTTTAATGATTTTGGGAAAATAAATTTTTTTAAAATACAAAATTTAAATGAAATCGATTTTGTTATTAATACTGGAGAGTCTTTATCCATAAGCATTGAATTATATATTAATTTTAAATCAACATTTTCTCTCATATTTTTAAGCCAAGAAGGTGATTGGAAGATAGAAATGAAATCTAACAAGCTTCTCAAAAAAGGCTTAAATAAATTAAATTTTAATATTGAAAAATTAGAAATTGGAACTGGTGAATATTATTTATTTCCTGCATTAAAAGATAATCAAAATAATAATGTTTATTTAGCTAAATCTTTTTTCAAGAGGTTAAATATACCCAAGACAAACTGGAGTGGTCCTCCAATTGTTCATTTTAATTGCGAATGGAATTCAGGCAAAACAAATGATAAAGTTACAAGTAGAGTAAGTTCATGGGCATAAGAAATGTGTGGATTTGTAGCCATTGTTGGGCCAGATAAATCGATTAGCTTACAAAATTTAATAAATATGAGGGATAAACTATCTCATAGAGGTCCTGATGGCGAAGATCATTATATTAAAGAATATAAAGAGGGTTCAATAATGATGGGGTTTAGAAGGTTATCAATATTAGACACGCGCTCTATTGCAAATCAGCCCATGCAAATCTGTCAAAAAATAATTTGTTTTAATGGTGAAATTTATAATTATTTGGAAATAAAAAAAGAGTTATTAAAAATGGGAAGAGATTTCAAAACCGAAAGTGATACAGAAGTCTTACTACAATCATATGATCAGTGGGGTAAAGGGATGATGAAAAAAATAAATGGGATGTTTGCATTTGTTATATGGGACCTTAATTCTAAAAAGCTTTTCTTAGCTAGGGATCGATTAGGAGAAAAACCATTATTTTATACAAGAATTCATAACAACTTTATATTTGGATCTGAAATTAAAGCAATTCTTGCTCACCCCCTAGTTGAAACTAAGTATAGAGTAAAATTAATGAGTCAGATTGCTGAACAAAAAGATATTATATTTGGGGGTCAAGACACAATTTTTGAAAATATCAAACAGTTTGAAGCTTCTACTTATATGGAAATAGACCTAAAAGGACAAATTATAGATAAACAAGAATATTGGGCCCCAAATTATAATAGAAAAGAAAGTTCGCATGATATTAATAAATCAAATTTAAGAGAACTTCTTGTAAATTCAGTTAACAAAAGAGTGCGATCAGACGTCCCTTTGACGTCTTGTTTATCAGGTGGATTAGATTCATCAATTTTAGTTTCCTTGTTAGCTAATGAAAAAATAAATACAGGTGAACCAATTGATAGCAGTATTTCCGTTAGATTTCCTGATGATCCAACAATAGATGAAGGATTATTTATAAGTAAATTTCTTGAAAAAAATAATATTCATAATATTTCTATTTCACCTACTCCAAATGAATTATTAAAAGATATAAGAAAAATGCATTGGCATCACGAAACAATAATCCCTGGGATATCAATGTTTTTAGAATGGTCACTAATGAAAACCGCAAAAGCCAATAATTTTAAAGTAATAATTGATGGTCAAGGTTCAGACGAATTATTTGCTGGTTATGATTTCTATTTCCAGGCTTTACAAGTAAGTAAAGCAAATCCTAAAAAAGGCTTAAAAAGTATTTTAGAAAGTATTAAATATGGAAATGAAAAGAATAAGCTTTTAAATACCATTAAGGGGAAATATTTAAATTCCCAAAGAAGGTTTAACGCAAAGCCAGGATTAGGAATAAAAGAAATTTTCAAATTTTACATGACAAGAAAAAAAGAATATAAAAAATATAATCTTATAAATGAAAATAAGAATTTAGACTTTTTCGATCTTGAATTATTATATCAGCTTAAAAAATCCTCATTACCTAGTAATTTATTTAGTGGAGATAGAAATTCCATGGCGCATTCTATAGAATGCAGATATCCATATCTGGATTATGATTTAATAGATTTTTCAATGAAAATTCCAACAATTGAACTTATAAAAAATAGTTGGAGTAAATATATTCTTAGAAAAACTTTTGAAAAAAATCTTCCAAATGAAATTACTTGGAGAGTTGATAAGGTAGGATTTCAAGCTCCTGAAGATAGTTGGATTTCAAGTAATCCTTTAAATCAATGGATAAAAGAAAGAATATTTGATGATAATTTAATTTCAGTTCCAACATATAAAAAAAATAAAATTTCCAAAGCTTTTAATGACCATATAAATGGGGTTTCAAACAATACAAATATATTATGGGGATGGGCAAGTCTTTCAGAATTACTAGATATGAAAAAATGTGGATATTGGGAATGATTTAAATGAATATATTAATAATGTTAATAGCTGATCCCTTAAAAGATCCAAGACCAAATCGATTAATAAATATTCTTGATAAGAAAAATATTACAGTAGATATTTTAAATAATAATTTTTCTAAAATTAATCATCCCAATATAAGAAGAAATTACAGTTTAGATAATAAAAAAATATTTAATTATTTATATCCTTTAAAAGTTTTACTAACTTTATTATCTGCGTTAAAAAGCTCAATAATTAAAAATCCAGCTTTGCCTCCAACTTATTACGAAAATTATTACTATATTTCAAAAAAAATAAAAAATAAATTATTTAATAATAATTATGATTATATTATTGTTGAAGATATAGTTTTATTATCTCAAGCAATAGGATTATTCAAAGAATCTAAGATTATATTTGATGCTCGAGAATTCTACGAAGAGCAAGGGACTGAAAGTATAAAGTTTAATTTACTAATAAAGCCAATAAGGATAGCTATACTTTATTCATGCCTTAAAAAATGCAACTATATTTTTTCAGTATCTGATGCGATTGCAAATGCTTATAAAGAAAAATATAAAGTTAAAGTTGACTTATTAAGAAGCGTTCCTTTTTATAGCAATAAAAAAGTTAAAAAAACTTTTAAAAAAAATATTAAAATTGTTCATCATGGTATTGGTTATAAAACTAGGGGTATAAAAGATATGATCGATATTGTTAAAGCTTCAGATGAAAAATATAGTCTTGATTTATATTTAGTTTCAGACAAAAATTACCTAAAAGAAATTAAAAATTATATAGGAGAATGTAATCGAATCAAATTAAAAAATCCAGTGCAATATAGAAATATTATTGATATGTTGGCTAATTATGATATGGGTTTATTTTTTGTAAAGCCAGCTACTTTTAATCTCCTCAATTGTCTTCCAAATAAGCTTTTTGAATTTATTCAAGCAAGACTAGCTGTAATAGTTAGTCCTTCTCCAGAGATGAGAAAAATAATAGATCATTATAAATGTGGTTTTGCATCAAAATCATTTGAAAAAGATTCTGTTATTGATTTACTTAATAATTTAAAGATTGAAGATATTGACTCGGCTAAACAAAATTCAAATATTGCTGCAAAAGAATTATGTTATGAAAAAGAATCGAGAAATTTACTTTCAAAAATAATCAACCAACCAACTAACAATTTCTAAAGGATTTTTATATGAAGACAAATAATATAATTATTCATATATCACATACAGATATAAGATACGACTCTCGAATTCTCAAGCAGCTAAAAAGCCTTAGCCTTTTAAAGGGTTTTTATATTCTGGGAATTGGAATAAACTCAACAGAAAAAAATAAGGATAAAATAGAAGATGGCTACTTAATAGAAAATATTAAACTTAAAACTAAATCAGCTTTAAAAATAAATAGATCATTACTTTATACAATAAATTTTATTGAAGCAAATTTTATATTCACTGCAAAATTATTATTTTTAAAACCTAGAGTTATTCATTGCCATGATACTTTTCTTCTAATCAGTGCTTTTATTATAAAGTTAATTTTTGGTACAGTAATAATTTATGATGCTCATGAACTGGAATCTAATAAAAATGGCCAATCAAAAATTCTTTCTATTGCCACCCTAATTTTAGAAAAACTTTGCTGGAAAAAAATTGATCTTTTAATTTCAGTTTCTGGTTCAATTTTAGATTGGTATTGTAAAAACTTGGGATATAAAAAAAATCTTCTAATTTTAAATGCTCCAGAAATTAATCAATTTGATGCGAAAATAAATAATCCCTCATTAAGAGAAAAATTTAATATTCCTAGAAATGAATTATTATTTCTTTATTGCGGTTTACTCTCAAAAGGAAGATTTATTGAAGACACTTTAGAGATATTTAAACAACTTAATAAAAAAGCACATATATTATTCGTAGGAGAAGGAGAGTTACTTGATTTAGTAAATAGTTATTGCAGTAAATATATAAATATTCATCAGCAAAATTTTGTTAAGCATGATAATTTAGTTTCCATAATTAAAGAATCTGATATTGGATTATGTCTTATTGAAAAAATATCACTAAGTGATTACTATTGTTTACCTAATAAGCTATTCGAATACCTTTTTGCAAACATAAATATATTGGCAAGTAACTTTCCCGATATAAAACAATTTTCAAAGAAATATAAATCAATTACTCTTTGTGAAACTAACAAAGAATCAATAAAACAAAAAATCGATTTTTTGATTAAATATAAGCCAAAAAAATATTCGCAAGACTTAAAAGAAATTAGTTGGTCTAACCAATCTAAAAATTTAAAGGAAGCATACAAATTATTTCTTTAGTTATATTGAAAAGATAATTAATTAATTATCTTTTGAGAGGTAAAGAAATTCTTTCACCAGATTGAGATGATCTATAAGAAGCAATTAATAATTCTAGACTTTTTAAACCTTCTTCTCCAGAACAAATCGGATCTGTAAGTCCCCTCAAAGCCTTTATCATATTTGCATAATATGGAGGATGACCAAATCCATATACATTTGTGGTTTCATAACTTGCATTTTTAACTTTTAAATCATCAGGATGATTATCAGAAAAAGCCCATTCTTCTATTTTATTAACAGCCTTACCACCTATTTTTACTGTACCTTTATCCCCCAGTATTGTAATTGATCCTTCCAAATTTTCTGGATAAGTTATCATAGTCACGGCCATTGTACCCAATGCCCCACTAGCCCATTTAATCTGTAAAACAGCTGTATCTTCAACTTCTATTTCCCGAGCAATTGTTGCTGTAGAGGCAAATATATTCTCAACAGGTCCTATCATCCAATCTAAGAGATCAACATAATGACTTGCTTGATTCATTAGCGCTCCTCCATCAAGCTCCCAAGTACCTCTCCAGTTATCCTGGTCATAGTAACTTTGGGGTCTTTGCCAAAAAACATTTACATTTACAAGTCCTATTTTTCCAAAACGACCACTATTAATTTGATTACGTACTAATTCGATAGTGCTATTAAATCGATTCTGTTTTACCACAAATAAATGAACATTATTTTCCTTACAAGCTTCAAGCATACTTACACCATCTTCCCATTTTGTTGCCATTGGTTTTTCAGTACATACATTAATTCCTAATTTTGCAGCTTTTATAGTTTGCATTGGGTGCATCCCACTTGGTGTTGTCAAAATAACTAAATCTAATGAAGAATTATCAAGTTCTAAAAACATTTGATCATCAGAATTAAAGCATTTAATATTTGAAAAATCTATTTTTGTTTTTATTTCATTTGAGAAATCTAATAAAAAAGACTGTAAATTCTCAATCTGTTTTTTGTTGTTATCACATAAAGCTACAAGTTCTAGATCTTTATTATGTAAAAGAATAGACTTAACATGATTTCTACTTATTCTCCCACAACCTATTAAAGCAACTTTAATCTTTCTTTTTAAAATAAACTTTTTCTCATCAAACATTATTTATTAATTTATATTTTTAAATTAAGTAATCATAATATAATTTATAAGTTAAATTTGCATAGAAAATTTATATATCGTAAAATCCATAATTATTTTTTTTAAACCTTTTTATAAGATTAACAGGGCTTTTTAACTGAGCCTCAATGATTTTATCTTCAAAAAAATATTCATGAATAATAAGTACTCCACCATTAGCCCTAACCAAAAACTTTCCATTTGGAAATATTTGACAAATATAGCCCCGACTGAAATTCTTGAAGGAATGATATTCCAAATCACTATAAAAAATTGACGCTCTTAATATTATTAATTTTTTATCATTTAAGAAACTATAGGATCCGTTAAAAGGAGGCGAAACTGCCCTGATAAATCTTTCAATTTGAAAAATATCATCTTCCCAGTCTATTATGCTATCCTCAGGATCCCTTTTAGGATAAAAAGAACCTTTTATTTTTTTCTGAGGAATAGTTTTTAAATTATTATTTTTAAAATTTTCCCAATTATTCAAAATTATATTAGTAAATGAAATTAAATTTTTGTAGTGTAAAGTCTCTGCCGAATCATAATCATTAATACTGAAGCATTCCTTATCTACAACAGGACCATTATCAACACCAGATTGATACTTAAATAAATTGGTATAAAACCATTTTCTATTTTCAATAATTGACCAATTAAGTGGGGATCTACCCTTTCCAAAGGGTAAATCCATTGAACTGCCATGCATTCCAAAAACTCCGCAGTTAAATAGATCTAGAATTTCAGAAGGAATAAGTCTTTGCCAACCCATTGAAAAGCCAACATTAAGATTTGAACTTTTAAAGAAATTCAAATCATCTTCATCTTTTAAATCATATCTTTTTGCAACATAAATTTTTTCAAATAAATGTACATACTTAGTAAGATCCTCATAACCTGCTACTTTTTGTTCTTTTGCTTTAAGAGGTGAAATAGTAATTAAAGTAATTCTTGCTCCTTTTTTTAATAAAAGATTAGAAATATGAAGAGTTGTATCTTTGCATCCAAATAAAATAACTTGCATATTTATTACCTATCAAAAAACTCTACAATTTTTCTGCGTTTCTGAAAGTAGAAATGAGTAATTTGCATTTAGCCAGCATATTAACCTTTCTTTTGGATTTTTCGCTTTTTTTGTCCACCAAATTGGATGAATTAGTAGATGTATTGATTTTTCTAATTTTTTTAACTTTGATTTATTTAAAATATGATGTAAATCAGAACCTCTAGAATCAGAAAAATATTCCATCTCCTCAAAGAATTGACTTTGATATGTATGAGGAAATCCGTTTAAATCATAATTTTTATTTGCACTATTCAGAAATTGTCCAGGTCTATGTAATGAAACAATATTGATTTTTTTTTGGAAAATTGTTTGAAAAAATCTTACTTCATCATTAAAACTCTCGTTCACTTTTTCATGAGCATTAGGATCAAAATGGAGTGAAATCTGATGACCAAGAGATAATATATTTTTTATAATTTTCCTATTTACTTCGCTAAAAGGGTTGTAACTATTTGAAGATAACATTATGAAATATGTTGATTTAATATCTAAATCTTTCTCGACTAATGCCATTTCTAGTGCATGTTCTAGGGAAAAGTCAATATCATGTCTTAAGTAAACGCATTTTTCTTTTTTTACGGAATCTTCTAAAAAAAATTTAAAACTATAGCCTTCAAGTTTAAAAATATTAACAAATTCAGAGTAATCCTTTAATGTAAACAAATTTGTAAAATAATCCTCTGTATAATATAAATTAAGAAGTATTCTTAGAAAAGAATTAAGAGTAAAAACTTCATATAATATATGCAATACTTGTTAAATTATCAAATTCTAAAGAAAAAAATTAATATATCAATATTACATATAGATAAAATTTCGGATAAGTAAAAAATGGTAAAAATTGGAATTATAAATATTGGAATTGGAAATACTAAGGGTGCATATAACGCAATAAAGTATATTGGACATGACGTTAATCTAGTCGATAAAAAGGAGATTAAAGACTACAGTCATATAATTTTCCCTGGCGTAGGTAATTTCCAAGCGGGGACAAAGGCTCTTACTCCAGAGTGGAGGGAGGAAATAAAAAATTTCATCAAAAAAGGTGACTTTTTTATGGGGATTTGTCTTGGTATGCAACTTCTTTTTAATAAAAGCGAAGAATCAGAAGGGGAAGGACTAGGAATAATTAAAGGTGAAATCAAATCAATTCAAAGCATTTGCAAAACAAAAATTACTTTACCTAGATTAGGCTGGAAATTAGTAAATTATGATCAAGAATATCAAGGTAAGCTTGGAGCGCCTGGGCAAAAATCCAAGTATTATTTTGTACATAGTTATGCTCTATTACCTGATTTCCATGAAAAGCAAAATGATGAATTCATCGTAGAACAAGTTGAAGACGGATACAGAGTTGCAGCCTCTATTGAAAAAAATAATATTATTGGTGTGCAATACCATCCTGAAAAAAGTAGCATGTTTGGTCTTGAAATCCTTAATAATTTTGTAAACCTTAAGTCATGAGACTAATCCCTAGTTTATTAATAAAAAATCAATCATTGATTAAAACAAAATCTTTTAAATTCTACAAATACTTAGGAGATCCTGTTAATGTAACAAGAATTTATTTAGAAAAAGGTGCTGATGAGTTAATAATTAATGATTGTTCAGCTTTTAAAACAGGAATCAATTTCAATTTCTTAGAAAAAATAGCAAGTAACTCATTTATTCCCATTACATATGCAGGAAATATTAAAAATATAGATGAAATAAAAAAATTAATTCATATAGGGATTGAAAGAGTTGCGATTGGAATATATCAAGAAAAGGATTGGGATCTTATTATTGAGGCTTCTAGTTACCTTGGCAATAGTGGGGTATGTTCAATCTTAAATATAGGTCATAACAAATTACTAAGAATGAAAATGCTTTACAACTATAAAAAAAAGAGATTCAAATATCGATATAACTTAGAAAAAGTTATCGAAGATGCAAATGCAGTGGCCAGAGGTGAAATAATTCTAGTTGATTGTTCCAATGACGGAACTAGGGAAGGTTTTAGTCTTCATAAATATAGAAATCATTTTAAAGAAAACATTCCAATTACAGCATATGGAGGTGTAAAAGATTACTTAGAATGCCAGAATCTGTGGAAGAAAAATTTCAATGGGGTAGCCTCATCCGCCTTTTTATCTTTACTCCGTCCCCATGATGCATTGTTAATAAATTATCCTAAAGAGCATTTAGAAGTGTTAAATAAAGATTTAACTCCTACAAGAGTTTCAATAGACAGATATTCTAATATTAATTAATAAAGAATTAATCATCTGATGAAAAAATACAAACGCTGTAAAAAATGTATTATGGATACAACTGATCCAACTATAAAGTTTGATGGGGATGGTATTTGTTCCTATTGCAACTATTTTGAATCAACTATAAAAGATTATTGGGAATATAATAAGACAAAAGAAGAATCAATATCTCAAGTAATTAATGAAATAAAAGCAAGAAGAAATAAAAAATCAAATTATGATTGTATTGTTGGCATTAGTGGGGGTGTTGATAGTTCTTACCTAGTATATAGACTTAAAGAATGGGACTTAAAACCATTAATTGTTCATATTGATGCGGGTTGGAACTCAGAACTAGCTGTAAATAATATTTTTCAAGTAGTAGAATATTCGGGTTTTGATTTAGAGACTCTTGTTATTGATTGGGAGAACTTCAAAAAGGTACAGTTAGCTTTCCTTAAGTCAGGAGTTGCAAACCAAGACATTCCTCAAGATCATGTATTTATAGCTGGGCTTCTAAGAATTGCCAAAAGAGAAAAAATTAATTCAATTGTCTCTGGGAGCAATTTTGCTACGGAATCTATCCTCCCTCAGTACTGGGGGTATGATGCCTCTGATAGAGATCAAATAAAAGATATTTGTTTAAAGCATGGCGCAGGCAGAGCTTATAGAAAGATACCGACGATCAGACTATTTGAACAAATATTTATAAATCCATATATTTATAAAATTAAAACATTTGCTCCATTAAACCATATCTATTACTCAAAAAAATTTGCCATAGAAGAACTTAAAAAAATAGGTTGGAGATATTACGGTGGTAAACATTATGAATCAAGATGGACTCATTTCTTTCAATCATATTTTTTACCAAAAAGGTTTGGGTATGATAAGCGTTTATGTCATTTATCAAGTTTAATTTTATCTAATGAAATCTCAAGAGATGAAGCATTAAACGAAATAAATTCACCACTATACCAAGATCAAGAAATTAAAAAAGATATAAAATTCATCTCTGGCAAATTAGGAATAGATGAAAAAGAATTAATAGGATTTATTAATGAAACTCCCTTAAGAAGGTATACTGATTACAAAAATTGGGAGACAAAAAGAGAAAATCTCTACAGAAGATTTTTCCCATTAATTCAAAAAATTTTTAAAAATATTTAATTAAAATGTCTATTTTTCGAAATAACATTCAAACAATACAAGAAATTTATTTAAAGAGAAAGATTTATTTTAGATTAATAAAAATCCATTATTCAAATATCTACTCTGGTAGCAGACTTGGTTTTTTGTGGCTTTTCCTTGGCCCTTTAATACTTCTATTTTTATACAGCATAACTTATAGCCTTGTTTATAGAATAGTGCTTCCTGATTATTCAGTTCTTCAGTATATTACTAGCGTATATGCAGGATTGATGATTCTACTTACTTTTATGAATCTATTATCTAGCTGTACCAATGGATTAAGACAAAGCTATAGGCTAAAACAGTTTGGTTTAGAGAACAAATCAATTCCAATAAAAATTGCCTTAACGGAAATAATACCTTTTTCAATTGGAATGCTAATACTTTCTATTCTTTCGATATTTACTTGTAGAAGCGTTATTCAAATAATATTTATGCCAATATTTTTGTTTTTATTTTCATTTTTTGCGATTGGCGTGGCAAGAATAATGTCCATATTTGGAGCCTTATTTAAAGATTTCTTGTACATTATTCCTTATTTAGGAATTATCCTCCTTCTGTTAACACCTATAAGTTATATACCTACGATGATTCCATCAGGGCTAAGAATCATGTTCATGATTAATCCTATTTATTATTTTTGTATTTTTCTCCAGTCTTTATCAGTAGAGGGGAAAATAGAGATAGGTATCCTTTTCCCTATAGTATTAATTTCCTTATTTCTCCCTTATCTTGGCGACAAGTTTTTCAAAAGAACATTTCCTTTAATACAAGACTCTTTATCTCAATGATAAACTTAAATTCTATTACAAAAAAATATATAATCTTATCCAAATCAATAAGGAAAAAATTAAGAGATATTTATTACCTTAATACACTCAATGAAGATAACAAATTAAATGTAGATTATTTAAAATCAACCTCATATTCTGCCCTAAAAGATATAACCACATCTTTTGAGTATGGAGAAAATATTGGAATTGTTGGTTTAAATGGTTCTGGTAAGACTACATTATTAAAAATACTTCTTGGTTTTATTAATCAAACAAAAGGAACTCATAATATAGATCCTAATGATATTGAATTAATTGACGCAAGTAGGGTGGAGGTTGATATGGATTTAAAAGTTTCTGAATTAATTAATAATAATCTTATTGATTTTGATAAAGAAGAACGTTTGAAATGGATTAAAGAGATATTAAACTATTTCGATCTAAACAAAAAATCCCAAGACTACTTCGGTACATTATCTCTTGGAACAAGATCTAGACTAGTTTTTGCTATTGCCACTATCACAAAGAAAAATATTTTACTAATTGATGAAGTTTTAGGATCAGGTGATCCATATTGGAGTGAAAGATGTGTTATTTGGTTAAAAAAATTGTCTTTTTCAAAAAAAATAGTTTTAATAACTTCCCACAATACGCAACTTCTTCAGAAATTCTGTAAAAAAGGTTTATGGATTGAGCAGGGAAAAATAAAGTCGTTTGGAGAGATGAAAGATGTAGAAAAAGAATATGAAATATTTGCTTTGTCATTAGCTTTTGCTGGTATAAGTAAAAATAATTCAAAAAAGCTCATAAATAAAATAAAAAGGGAATCAACAACATATTTAGACAATTTTAGAATAAATTCTCTTTTTAATTTACAAATATCCAGAGTAAAAGTTTACGATTCCTTTGGGAATATTCATGATACAGATTGTCCTGACCAACAAATACTTAGAAGTTTTCCCGTAAGATTAGAGTTGTCTTATACATCCAAATATGAAGATTTCTTTTGGCCAACTGCATTGATAACTTTCTGGGCTGAAAATGGAGTGAGATTATTTACTAGCCAAAATAAATCACATAAAGTAATTAGTAAAAAAGGTCAAGAACATAAAATAATTTTTGAATGGGGAGTTCACTTACCCGCAAAATTAAATATGAAAATTTCAGTTACTTTATTTAATTCCAAAAGTATGATGACCTCAAATGAAGATCTCTATAGAGAAGATATGATTTATAAATTTTGCGATGTAAAAGCTAATAATGAATTTAATTCATATATGGGAGAATTAAATACTTTTGATAAAGAAATCCCTTTACTAGTTAATTTATAATGACAGTTGCAATAAAAATTTCTGATGTTATAAAAAAATATCAAGGCTCTTCCGATGCGGCCTTAGAAAACATTAATTTAGAAATCAAAAAAAACGAAACTGTTGGGATTATTGGGGAAAACGGTAGTGGTAAAAGTACTTTATTGAAGTTAATTGCAGGTTACTTAGAGCCAACCAATGGCTCAATATTAATAAACCAAAAAATTGAACCCCTTTTTGATGCTGAAATATTAAGCTCGCCTGAATTAAGTCCCTTTGAACTAGCCAATCAATTTCTTTATTTAAAGGGTATTAGTAAAAATATATCAGAAAAAATAAAATCCATTGAAGATTTCTGCAATATTGGTAAAAGATTTCATGATCCCTTTTATACACTTTCCTTAGGGATGAAAGCGAGAGTTCAATTTGCAATTAAAACCTCTTTTTATTCAGAAATTGTTTTAGTTGATGAAGTTCTTGGTGCTGGAGACATAACAACGATAAAAAGATCATCCGACAGAGTCAAAGAAATTGCCATGAACTCTACATTTATTTGTGTTTCTCATAATTTAAGCCAGATAAAATATCTATGTAAAAGGTGTATTTGGATAAAAGATAAAAAGATTTTTAAAGACTCTGACTCTGACGAAGTTATAAAAGAATATCAAAAATATATGGAAAATAAGATCCAGAAGATTTCTTCAAACAACGTAACTTTAATTGAATATGATGACTCATATACAAAAATTATTGCATGGATAAATAAAAATTTAAAAATACTAAATATAAAAAATGAAGTTCAACCTATCAAAAAATTAGATGAAATAATTTGTAGTGAAAACCAATTGCCAAAAATAATTGATGAACAACTAGGTAAAAAGCCTAATTCATTTTTAGCAATTAATGAATCGAGAAATGCTGTAGTTAATTGTTTTCAAAGTGAAAAAATTTCAAATAAAATCGATGCACTAGTATACGGGAAATGGTTAGTTTTTATAAATGTGCATAGTGTTGAAAAAAATGATTTGTTAATCTTAAAATTTAATATAAAAAAAAATACGCATTCAGATCCCCCAGTCATCCTATTGCCATGTAATATTTTTGATGAGACACAAAAAGGACTTGAAATATGGAACAGTACAAAATGCTGATTTAAAGATGATTATGAATAAATTATGATTATGAATAAATTATGATTATGAATAAATAATAATTATGAAAAATAATAAATAACAATATAAAAGAAATATTATTTAAAACTACTTAACCTATGATTATTTTAATAAATTCATTAGAAATTTTTTAAAAAAATGTGTGGATTATTAGCAATAATGGGGCCAGGGAAAGTTTGTGAGGATAAAACTCTAGATTATATGAGGGACCAGATGATTCATAGAGGTCCCGATGAAGGTAAAAACTGGAAGAAACAATATCTTAATGGATCTATTGCTATGGGATTTAGAAGGTTATCAATTATTGATTTAACAGCAAATGGATCTCAGCCAATGTCTGATCAAAATAATCAATATAAAATAGTTTTTAACGGTGAGATTTACAATCATATTTACCTAAGAAATATCCTAAAGAAAAAGGGGTATTTTTTTAAAAGTAATACTGATACTGAAGTAATAATAAATGGCTTTATTGAATGGGGATACGATGTACTGCATTTCATTGAAGGTATGTTTAGTTTTGTTATCTGGGATGAAATTGAACAGAAAGCATTTATTGCAAGAGACCGTTTTGGAGAGAAACCCTTGTTTTGGACTTGTATAAATAAAACATTAATCTTTGCTTCAGAAGCCAAGTCAATTTTGGCTCATCCAGAAATACAGATAAAAATGAATACAAGTTTTATAAATAAGTTAAATGGAGCAACTAATTGTTCATCCTCAGAAACAATTTTCAAAGATGTATATCAATTCCCATCAAGTAATTTATGTATCTACGATTTAAGAAAAGGGGGTTTATTTTTTCAAAACTATTGGGAACCAGAATTCGATTCAACAAAAGATTATTTTTTTAATGCGAACGCAATATATAAAAATAAATTAAAAGATCTTCTTAATAGCTCAGTTGAAGATATATGTTTAAAAAACTCAGATGTACCTGTTGGACTTATGCTTTCTGGAGGTATTGACTCAACATTAATTGCTTCAATAATTGATTCTAAAGATTCAAAATTAGAAACATTTTCAGCAATTTTCAATGGTTATGAAAATGATGAGAGTAATAATATAAATGAATTTTTAAAAAAGACTAATATAAATAACTTTTCTTTTACCCCAACTTTTGAAGACATAATTGAGTCATTCAAAGATATGCATTGGCATGTGGAAAACATAATTTCCAGTCCATCATTCTTTCTCGAGTGGGAACTCTGTAAAAAAGCCAAAGAGAAAGGATATAAAGTACTTATAACTGGCCAAGGTAGTGATGAACTTTTTTCTGGTTATCAAGAAGCTTCAGATTTAGTTAATTTCCAAAGACTAGATAAAGTAAGACAAAATGAGTTGCTTAATAATTTTAATATTTATAATGAAATATATAATTTTAATATAATAGAACGATCAAAAAAATATAAATCAATTCATAAAGCATACTTAGAATTTGATTTAAAAAAATTATCTCTTCCAAGTAACCTTTATTTTTCTGATAAAACAGGAATGGCTCACTCAATCGAAATCAGACAACCATACTTAAATTATAAATTAACTGAAACTGCATTCAAAATCCCAAGTAATCATTTAGTAAAGAATAATTTAGGAAAAAATAATATCAGAGAAATAGCAAAATCATACAAACAAATCCCATCAAGCATAATTAGTAATAAAAATAAAATTGGTTTTGAAATGCCCTACAAAATTATCTCAAGCAATAAAAACTATATGAAATGGTTCAAAAAAAAGATAGAATCAGATTCATTTAAAAATCTTTTACCAAATCAATACATATATATAAATAAAGTTTTTGAGGCGAAAAGATTACATTCAAAATCTTCCGTTTCTTTATTTTTTTATTATGCAAGCTTATCTGAATTATGTGAAATGTTTAATAGATCTCTTTGGACTAAATGAAATTTATTAACTTTCTAAAAAGAATTCTAAGACCATTAAAAAGAATTCTAAGACGATTAAAAAATCTAATTGAATTTTTTCTAAGAAAAACTTATCTAATTTTGTTTCAAATTTTTGTTAAATTTATTTCTATTATTGAGAAACTAATACATACGATTTTTATTTTTAATAGAGCTTTCAATTATTCTTTTTTCTTATACCAAAAAAAAATCATACAAATAAAAAAATTAGCAGGTCCAAAAAATTGTTTAAAAAAAGAAAATGATCAAATAGCAATTATATTAGCTGTCTCAACTGGGTATAGAGAGCCAAGATTTTTAAGGCAATGCGAAGTTCTTGATGAATTAAATATTATTCCTTTATTATTAGGCCAAAATCCAAATCCAAATGATGATTATAGTAATCCTAATAAATTATTTTTTAGAATAAAAAACAAACCAATTTCAAATTCAGGTAATTATTCTGCACTAGCAAAACATTATTTGATAATATTTGAAGCATTTTTAGTTAAAAATAAATTACTTAAAAATTTTAGAAATTTTTTAGGACTATTTAATCATTTTCTTGATAATTTTTATCTTGATAGTACTTATAACTTATATTCATTTTTAGAAATTAGTCAAGATAAGGTAAATTGTATAATTTGTCATGATTATTATTTCTTACCAACAGCAGTTTTAGTAAGTAAGTCTCTTAATGTCCCTATAATTATGGATATACATGAGTATGCTTTAAAGCAATATGACTTTAAATATTTCAACTTATATAGGACTCATCACATACATAATCTTCATTCATTTTTATTTAAAGAAGTATCTAATTTCTCTGTCGTATCTGAAGGGATAAAAGATAGATTATGCGAAATATATCCATCAATTAAAAATAAAGCGAAAGTAATAAGAAACGTACCATCTTTAATGCAGCAATTTGAAGATTATAAAGGTGATATAGTTGTTAATAACCTTTTAAAAAATAAATCATCAATAAAAATAATATACAGTGGATTAGTAACAAGATGGAGAGGTCTTGAAGAATTACTAGAAGCTTTCCCTTACTTAAATACGAGCTTCGAACTTTTTATAATTGGACCTATTTCTAGTGATGGATTGGAAATAGTAACAAAAATAAAATCACTTTCTAGAGATTTTGGCAGAGTACATTTATTGGATTGTGTTCCTTATAGCCAAATTATTGACTTTAACAAGAATTTTGACATTGGATATTATGCACAACCAATTTTTTCAGAACAAAAAAAATATGTTTTAGCTAACAAGTTATTCGAATATATGCATGCTGGTCTTGCCTTATGCTTGGATACTTCTTTGGAATTCAAAAAATTATTAGAAAAACATAAAATGGGTTGGTCTATTAAAGATGTAGGAAATAAGTCAAATATTATTCAAGTACTTAATAATACAAATATAGATGAAATAAGATTGTTTAAACAAAGATCTAAAGAAGCATCTAAACTTTATACATGGCAAAAAGAATCAAAAGTATTAAGAGATTTTTTAGAAAAATAAATTTTTTATTCCTTCCAAAGAGCATTCATGACTGACCTGAACTTGTTAATCAGGTGTAGAATTAATTAAGTAAAGCCTAAGAAAACATGCTAAAACTTGTAAATCTCTTAATACATTTTAAGGTGCAGAATCCATCAATCAAACGCTATGACGTATTATGGGGATTGCGACAGTTACGTAAAAAACTTTAGATTGCTTAATATAACTGTTGTTTCATCATATGGGGCCATAGCTCAGCTGGTAGAGCACCTGCATGGCATGCAGGGGGTCAGGGATTCGAGTTCCCTTGGCTCCATTAGTTTTTTTTCAGTGATAGCAATAGATTTTAGGGACGATTTCGTAAAGATATAACTTTTGTACCCACTTGTCCAAGCTTGTTTAAGCAATTCTGCACCCTAAATTGCATTTTTTGAATTTTATTTTAACGTTTCCTTAAAGAAGGAAATAACATCATTAGGATTAAATTCGTGTCCTCCTTTGTGGATAAATTCCTCAAGCATTTCATTCTTATTCAAGGCATCATATTGATTTCTAACTAAAGGGAAGTAATATTTTTTTATGTTTAACGTATGGAATATCGATTTCACCATAAGCAATTTGCATCTTACTACCTGCAACAGCTAATACAAATCTATTTTGATCACCAAAAACGAAAAATTTCAGGAAAACTTTGTGAGAAATCATAAACACCTTCAAATTTTGCCAAATTATCATTCTCCATATGGGTTTCTAAATAAGACCACATCCCACCAAAATTTGATATGGATTTAATATCATCTCTCATTAACATCATATGTACTGCTTGCCAACAGCCAAATGAAACTCCAGCTGCACCTATATTATTTTTATCAATTTTTCGAAAAAATGGCATATTTCACTAATGAATTTTGCGAATGAAAATATCTTTTTCCCACTATTTAAGTTTTTCAAAGGAGCCCAAAAAAAATCAATCTTAACAACATTTATCTTTCTTGGATTTTGGCATGGGCTATCTTCATCTTTTTTCTATGGGGTTTATCACATGGTTTATTTCTTCCCTATTCCGTATCGCTAAGAAAAAATATTAATAAAATAGAAAATTTACCAAAATTCTTTAAAAATTTTATCAATAGATTAACGGTTATATATTTTGTTTCCATAGTTTGGTACTTTTCAATAAATAGCCTAAAATGAAAAAATTTAATTATTTACAGATTATTTTTTATTCAATAGTTTTTATTTTGGCATTTAGATTAATGCCAGTTGATAAGGTTGAACTTATTTATCAAGATCTTGGCATAGAGCATAATGCTGAAAATTAGATAATGATTTTGAATTGCTAAAAAATATTGTTTGGAAATTTATATCTTCAGCTAAATTCAATTGATAGATAAGTTTTTAAATTTTACTGTTTTAATTAACTTGGATTTAGAATAAACTTGGAAACCATTTTTGTAGATTTTGATTTGAAAATTTTTATAAGCATTATTTGATATTAAAGTTTGATTATTTATTAATGCACAATGAACTTTTCCATATTCATCTAAAGTTTCAATATTAAGTTTATCTAAAACCTGTACGGGAGGGGATACCCAAGAAAGATTTGCAGTAGAACCACAAACCATCCCATCCAAAGCCACTAAAGAAGGAATTCTTTGAGCAAGTATCAAAGGCTCAATACCTAATTGTCTTAGTGTTTTCTCTGTATTTTTTGAAATGAACGAATACACAAGTTCAACATTTTCATTCCTGCCATAAAACTCATTAAATTCTTCAATATATTCTTTGAAATAAGGCGAGGGACTATTATCTCTTTGAGGATTTTTAAATAATCTAATAATTAAAGATTCATTATCAGAATTAATTAAATCTTCAATTATAATTTCACCAAAAGGATACATACCTATCCAGAGAAATCCTGCACTTGACAATAATGATTGAGACTCTCGATATCTAGTTTTGAATTTAGGATCTAAAAAATCATCACTTCTCCCAATACCTAGCTTAGTTTTAACTATGGAACCATCTTTATTTAATTGGTAGATTCCTCCATCTGGAAAATTTCCAATTAAAAGAGCATTATTTTTTTTAACGACAGAGTACCATTCTTTAATCTGCCCGGGAAGGCATGATTCAGGTTTTAAATTTTGAAATTTTTTATTTAATATATTTAAATTTGCACATCTTAATGATTTAGTAGCTAATCCATCTATGTCTTTAGTTCCATAGGAACCTCCCCACATCAATTCCCTATTCAGATTTGGAACTATGAAATAACTCCAGTCATTACCCTCTATATTATTTATTGGTGCAAGGGGTGAATAAAGTGTATTTGTTTTTGGTATTTCATAAATTACGAGGTTACCATCATCATTAACATAAACTTTATCATTCCAAACTAGGATTGCTGATGTATTTTTACTCTCAATACAAAAAGTTATCCCAGATGGCATCTTAAATATTAAACCCTCACAAATATTTTTATTAGAAAATATCTTTACCCACCCATCTTTATATGGTTGTAAGTAATATAATCCACCTAAATCATTAGTAGCAGGTTCCCAAATATTTTTTTCAAAATTAAAAATTTCTCCGGAAGTTACCGAATATAGTTTGCCATTGTAGTTCTGTATAAATGAACCAATAAGACTAGTACTCGGTTTCGGAAATGAGACGAATTTTGGCGAAAATTCTAAATTAGGATTTCTACAAAAAATTTCTAGATCTAAAAAGTTGGTAATTATTCTTGTTTGAACAGATGTTAAAGTTTTACCCTCACATATGATGTCACCATATTTTCGTTTAAAAAGGTTCTCACCCCAAAATTTATCATTTGGATTAAAAGAAATTTTTATAGTTTCTATATGCTTTCCTAAACTTGGAGTGGATAAATTTAAATAAACTATAGAAGAAAGTGATCCTAAAATAAGTAAAAATAGAAAATTCTTCTTATTCAATTTGATAGGTATGTTTAAAAAACTTTTATTGCTATTAAATCAACCTTATATAAATCTTTTTGTAAAAAATATTTCATAATTGAAAACAATATTGATAATGCATAACTTAAAATTTATACATTAAAATAAATTTTAATATGAAATGTCTAACTTGTAATTCACAAGAAGGTCAAACCATAATTTCTGTTTATAAAAGAAAATGGCATATTTGTCCAAGCTGTGGATCTGCATGGACAAAAAAGAAATCAAGATATCTTTTCTCATATTTGCCTTATACTGCATTAAAGAAAAATACGAATGTAAACGAATCAACTTCATATGATTACTTTATTGATGAGTACCACATAGGATGGTCAAAAGATGATGGTGAAGAACTTTATAAAAGATATGTAAAACCATATATTCCTGACCTGAAAGATAAGAAAATACTAGATATTTCTGGGGGTAACGGACATGCAATTAATAGGTTGGCAGAAGAGGGGGCAAAAGTAGAGCTTACAGAGATCAATGAACTTGCATTGGAATATGCAAAAAAGACCTTTAACATTCCAACATATAAATACAATCTTAATTCAGATAACTTAGTTGATATAGTTGACTCAAATTATGACATTATTTTCAATAGAGCCTGTATTATGTTTTGTGACGATCTACCTAAATTAATTTCTAATATTTATGATTTGCTTAATCCAGGAGGTTTTTACATAATTAACAATACTATAGAACCTACTTTAGGAATTATGACAAGAACTCAATATGATGAGTACAGTTTTCATATATTAAGACAGCCTAAATTAGTTATAGAAGACGCTAAAAAAGTAGGTTTAGAGTTAGTCGACCAAATTGATGAGGTTGATCCATCATTGTACGTTTATGATAATGATCTTAGATATAGTTGGATGTTTGTACACTATTTTTATGAAATCAGAAATACATTGCACTTAAAAAAAACAATCGGAAATCTCTTTAATCTTAGAGCTCGAGATAGAAGAAGATCTACTCTTATCTTAAGAAAACCAAAATAATTGACTTTTATTATATTTTGAAGCAATTTTTTTTAGATCTAAAAAATACTTAACGAAAATCTTTTTTTTATGTTTCCATTATTTAAAATTTAAATTATTTTAATTAGTTTATAATTCATGTTTATATTCTTTTAAACAAATTTTTTATATAAAAAATTAAATTAATAAAAATTAATTTTGAAGATACCCTAATAGAACTTTTGTGAAAACTTTTTAAAATCCTAAAATCAAAATACAATTTCAACTTTAATATAAAGATCAGAAAATAAAATATTTCTCTAATATTTAAATCATATTGAATTGGCAAATACTTTTCTGGAGAATAATCAAAACAATTCATAATATCTATAAAACTTTTTTCAGTAGAATTTATTTTTGATTTTCTTTTTAGCTTGATGCACCTTAGACTTATTATCTCATTTTTTTTAAGAGATTTTAGGCCAATTAATATATTCTTGGAATTTATTTTCTCAAATGGTTTATTATTCCATGTATTAATATATTCACGATTATTAGTAGATCTTTTTGATAAAGATTTATTTTTATTATTCTTACCCACAATTTCTGAACCTTCTAAACTAACTCCTAAGATTGAAAAAATTTCATTAATTTGCTCAACTGGATTAACTACTAGTGATTCATATTTCACTAGTTTTATCATTGGATTATCTATTAAATTTGAAATTATATTTGCTTCAACTAACCAAATAGATAATGCAGTACTAAATTTTAAATCTCTTTTTACAAGAGAAGAAATTGTATCAATAGGATTTCTTACACATACAAATGCTCTTGAATCACTAACTTGATTTAAAAAATATTTTATTGAATATATATTTGGAGGAGTTTTTTCGCAAAATATTAATTTACCTTTTTTATTTGTTATGTAGTTATAAAATTTATCAAAAAATTCTTTACCATCTTTAGATTTTTTTATTAAATTCACAATCTCATCTAAACTGATTTCGTACCATTTCAAATCATTAGGATGTGCATCTATAGTTGAATTATGATTAATAAAACCTTTTGATAGGTCATATTTATTTTTTGTCCTAGACAATCCCCACTCTTGAGCTATTTTAGTAATTAATGTATTTTGCCATTTATCTTTATTTTTTTCTTCCCAAAAAAAAGGATGACAAAATAATCCAAATTCCGGGCCACAACTAATAGAACTATGAGAATCAAGAAGAAAGGATAATAAGGTAGAACCCGAACTAGGTAGACCACCAATTAAAACTTTTTTAAACAAACAAAAACTACATTAATTAAATCATTATACAGCAAATATGAATACAGGATAAGATAAATAAAACTATAAAGTAATTAATTTTTTCTTGAAGAAAATTATCTTATAAAATATCATAGTTTATATATATAAAAATTATAAAATATAAAATTAAGATGAACAAAAAAATAGCTCTTATAACCGGAGTTACCGGACAAGATGGAAGTTATCTAGCTGAACTTCTTCTAGAAAAGGATTATGAGGTTCATGGAATAAAAAGAAGAGCAAGCTCATTTAATACGCAAAGAATTGATCACTTATATCAAGATCCACATACTGAGAATCCAAATTTCTTTCTACATTATGGAGATCTTACTGACAGTATAAATTTAATGAATATTATTCAAAAAGTACAGCCTGATGAAATTTATAATTTAGGTGCTCAAAGCCATGTTGCTGTAAGCTTTGAATCTCCTGAATATACAGCTAACAGTGACGCGCTAGGTACTTTAAGAATTCTCGAATCAATAAGAATCCTAAAACTGATTAATAAAACAAAATTCTATCAAGCAAGTACTTCTGAACTTTATGGTTTAGTTCAGGAAGTTCCGCAAAAAGAAGCAACTCCTTTTTATCCAAGAAGTCCTTATGGTGTAGCAAAGTTATATGCCCATTGGATAACTATAAACTATAGAGAATCTTATGGGATATATGCATGTAATGGAATTTTATTTAATCATGAAAGTCCTAGAAGAGGTGAAACATTCGTAACCAGAAAAATAACCAGAGGGCTTTCACAAATTGATCAAGGACTTACGAAATATTTATATATGGGTAATATTGATTCTGTTAGAGATTGGGGTCATGCAAAAGATTATGTTGAAATCCAATGGAAAATTCTTCAGCAAGAAAAACCAGAGGATTATGTTGTAGCAACTGGGAGACAGGAAAGTGTAAGACATTTTATAGAGCTTTCTGCAAAGGAGCTTGGATGGGGCGGTATTTATTGGGAAGGAGAGGGAATCAATGAAATTGGGAGAAGAAAAGATAATAGAGAAGTAGTTATTAAAATAGATAAAAAATATTTTCGTCCTTGTGAAGTAAATTCACTAATAGGTGATTCCTCGAAGGCAAATAAAAAATTGGGCTGGCACCCAAAAACAAAGCTTGAAGAATTAGTTGCTGATATGATCAAAAATGATAAAGAGTTAGCCAAAAAAGAAGCCCTCTTAATAAAAAAAGGATACGAATTAAATATCCCAAAAGAATAATGTCAAATTATCTAAGTAAAAGTGATAGCTTTTTTGTGGCTGGACATAAAGGGATGGTAGGTCAAGCCATAGTAAAAAGTCTCTTAAAAAAAGGTTATTGTGATGCTAGATCTGAAGGCAAGTTATTTGTCAATTCAAGAAAAGAATTAGATTTGACTTCAAATCAAGATGTTTTATCTTGGTTCAAAACTAATAAACCCTCAATAGTCATTATTGCTGCAGCAAAAGTAGGAGGTATTTATGCTAATTCTATTTACCCCTACGAATTCATATCAGAGAATTTAAAAATCCAACAAAATATTATTGAAGCTGCATGGTTAAGCGGTGCAAAAAGGCTTTTATTTCTTGGAAGTAGTTGCATATATCCTAAATTTTCAAATCTCCCAATTAAAGAAGAGGAACTTTTGGGATCATATTTAGAAAAAACAAATGAATCTTATGCGATAGCAAAAATTGCAGGAATAAAATTATGCGAAGCTATTAGAAAACAACATGGATTTGATGCGATCTCACTTATGCCTACAAATTTATATGGTTCTGGGGATAATTATCATTCACAGAATAGTCATGTTTTAGCTTCACTTTTAAAGAAATTCTTACTAGCCAAAAAGAATAATTCTAGTAACGTAATATGTTGGGGAACAGGAAATCCATTGAGAGAATTCTTACATGTAAATGATTTTGCTAATGCTTGTATTCATGTTTTAGAAAAATGGAATCCTGACGATATTGACGCACCTAGAGATAACAATAATGAAAAACTATATTTTCTAAATGTAGGATCAGGAGAAGAAATATCAATAAAAGAACTTGCTAAAAAAATTGCTTTTTATTGCAAATTTAAAGGTAAAATAAAATGGGATAAAAGCAAGCCCGATGGCACTTATAGAAAAAATTTAGATATATCAAGGATAAAATCATTAGGTTGGAGTCCTGAAATATCATTAGAGAAGGGCATTAAAACATTAATTAATGAAATAGAAAACTCATTAAGTGATAAAAATAAAATAAAAAATTTGAAAAACTTTTTTCTATGATGATTTTTAATCAGCCAAAGCCTTAAAAACTAGGAGAATTATTTTTATAACCAAAGTCAAATATTTCAAATCCAAAGAGGACTGATTCATTCAACTCTGAATAGGAAAGATTAATAGAATAAGCCCTTCTACTGACCCCTATTGAATATTCCTTATTGGTAAACTCCCCATAGGAGGAGGAGGAATTATTAATGTTAAAGTATGTATTGAAACCCATTATCAAAGGGCCAAATAATTGCTGCTTTAATTCTACTTTAATTCTTGAATCATTATTGAAATCGTCAAAGGTTAAAGGACTAGTTCCATTTTTTAAAACAAATTCTGGTAATACTTTTATCTCAGTGTAATCAAATAAATTTTTTCTTAAATTACCATAAACAATTCTTGGACCAAGTTCAAAAGAATAAATGGCCTGAGCTTTGCCATTACTATATTCATAAAAACCGCTTGATAATCTACTGTTTAGAAAAAGTCCTTGATCTAAATTATCAGCTGAAAATCTAATATCTTTTGTATAAGATTGCTTTTGTCTGCCAAAATTAAATAATTTATAATTCTGAGATAATGATGAGGTTAATCCATATCTAGTTAAATTTAAGTATTTATTATCCTCTTTGCTTTTGCCGTGAAAATCTCCAAGATCTAGTACTAAGCTATAATTTTTTTCTTTATTATCACTAGATTCATATAAATTACTTATAAATTTACCTCCATATGCTGTATGAATATAATCTTTATCATAAATACCATATAGACCGAAATCTAATGTGTAATCTCTATTTGGATAATCCTCATCACTATAATTACAACTACTATTAGATTTATTTTCGGCAGGTTTTTTTATTTTTACTAGATTTTTAGATAAATTCAATTCTGTAGAAAAAGAATCATATAATCTATCTGGGTTCAAAGATTTTATATCAGAATCAATATTTATAACCCAATCAGAAAAGCTACCAGAAAATTTTGAGCTTAATGCAAAGTAATCTGAAATATCTAAATTACTTATCGTAATGTTATCACTAGCTAATGATGTATTATCTCCTCTGAAAGCGCTTGACTCTGATTCTATGGCTCGTTGTATAAGAAAATAAGATGTGAGATCTAATTGAAAATCCTCAGATAAATCAATAGGGTCGAATTTTCTTAAAATATATAAACCGTCTTTTTCTTTTTCTGAATAACCAACGCCCCATCTAAAATTAGCTACATTATCTTTTATCGTTCTTTTCCCTAATGGGATATTAAATTTATCATCCAAAATAAGGATAGTAGAGTTACTGGATAAATTAATTTTTCCCTGTTTAATTTCTCCTGCAAATTGTTTACTTTTTAATAAAAGTTGTGGTTTATTAAAAGGGTCATTAGTAAAATAGATCAAATCAGATTTCCATGAATCTTGATCAAGAACTATTTTTTCGGATTTAAATCTCCATTTATTTATTGATGCAAAATCTAAATTTAATGAGGGATTAAAACTTAAGTCACTCTTAAATCTTAAATTACTTCTATCTAGTAATTCTACTTCTGAGGGTAAATCAATAATTTTTGTTCTTTTTTTAGGACAATTTTCTTCCTGAAAAAAATTATTTTTAAATTTTAAATCTTGACTAATACTCTTTAAATTTACGGCTCCATAAACATTTTGCAGAGATCCTGTAGATTTTGAAAAATCATATTCTAGAGAATCACCTTCTAAAAATTGTTCACCACTTTTAAATATAAATTTATTATGGATCTTAAAAATTTTATTTTTTTTATCATAGGAAATTTTATCAGTTTCTAAAAATCCATTTGATAAAAAAATTTTTACATTACCTTCTGCAAAAAATACATCACTACTAGAGTATTGAATATCAGATTCAATCTCATATCCTGCTTTTTCTATGTTAAGTTCAGAAATAGATTGATCAGAAATAAAAATTTTTTCAAATATCTCATTCAATTGAATATCTTCTTTAATTAAAATATTTATCAATTTATTATTTAAAAAATAATTATGATCAGTATTATGTAAAAAATTATCTGTCTCTTTTTTTGAAGTTATGCAATTTTGAAAAAAACATTTTGCAAATAAAGATTTATTAGTAAATACGATAGAAGTATTTATTAGTATTAATAAAATAAAAATATTTTTTTTCAACAGCTCAATGTATTAACCATCTATCATATAGTAATATTTGATTTAATTAAATTGAATTTCAAATTTTTTTAAAATTAAATTTTCCTCCAAACAGCTAAAAGTTTACCTTGAAAAACAACCTGATCTAAATTTAGCTCAATTGGCTCATATGAGGGATTAGCAGCTTCTAAAAAAATCTTTTCA
>MDTE01045066.1_pt1 | contig 36072 bp, 30 predicted proteins | sample 811231 | NCBI WGS metagenome assembly MDTE01 (sample SAMN05326651, study PRJNA326480) | marine metagenome | isolation source: seawater | place: Indian Ocean: Red Sea | collected 2010 | reverse complement strand
CGCCGGTGGTCGAGAAGCCTCGATCCGTCGTGCGATCGTTGTGGTAGAGGGGATGCGGTTTCAGACGCTCACCTTCGACCTCGAATCGGCCGACGAACGCGTCCTGATCTGACCCGAGCGTATCCTCTCCGCCCGCGGGGACCACCATGCCCATCACCTGGCGCTTCAGGGATCGCCAGGCGAACGAGAACAGTCCCTGTTTGCTGCGGCGAACCTGAAGCCAGACGTAAGGATAGTCGTCCGTCCCAATCTGTTCGCGCCGGAACTCTGCCTCTGAGATGGGCTTGAAGTCGGGAATGCCGGCGATCACGAGAATGCCGAGCAGTCCCATGATGCCCGTCTCGAACTGGAAGTAACGTCCTCCGGAAGCGCAGGGCATCCGAGCGTTGAATCGGCCATCCCCGGCCGCCCGCATCGACTCGTCCAGATACTTGAGGTTCTGCCAGAGGATGTGTCCGGCAAAGCGATCGCCGAACTCCTCGAACATAACTGCGTGCTGAACCTGGATATCGGGCTCGTGGTAGGTCCAGTCCTGGCCGGACGGATACGCGGTGAACCCGTTGAACAGGAAGAAGCGACGGAGCACGTCGTAGGCATCCTCGATGTGGTGTAGGTAGTGGGGAGGTGGCTGCCGCCCGGTCAGCTGGAAGGCGAGTCGTCCTTGCAGCAGCAGGACGCCGCACCCGAGGTAGCCGGGATGGAATGAGCCGTGGTTTTCGACGGTCAGGTCGGGGTGTGCCGTCTGGGTGCAGATCCAGTCCTTGAGCGGCCGGCCATCAAACGGGCTGGTGTCGACCCGATCTCGGTCGGTCGTGAAGGTGTTCATGGCGAACAGTTTGCCGCGATACAGCCATTCTTCCGCGTTCGGGTGATCGGGCAGGAGACAGTATGACCACGCCAACAGGTAGGCGTCCCACGCGTTCTCCTCTTCCTTGGTGTCGATCCAACGACCGTCAGGCGGATCCACACCCACGAATCGGTCGCCTTCGAAGGCCAAGACGCGGTAGAAGGCCTCGAGCACGTTCTTGTCCAGACTCTCCGCCACCTGGTGTACCGCCATCGCGATGTCGGCAACCCAGAGCGACGATTCCCAATCATCCCCCCATTGACCGTCCCATTCGAACGGCTTTGTCCGTCGCGCCCCACTCACGTGATGCGCACAGATCCAGCGTATACATCTATTCAGCCTGTCGAGCAAGTGTGGCTTGTCGACGCCTGCAACGGATGCATCGTAGTGCTCGCTCTGATAGAGGACTGCGTACCCGCGGAGCTCATCGCCCAACGAGCGGATGATCATTTCGTTGATCGGGCCGCCGGCAGGCTTGAATTCGTTCTCGTCTAGGGTGCCGAAGTAGCCGTATTCATCGTCCTCGTCGACCCAATACTGTTCGATGTAGGGGACGTGTCGACACATCATCTGTACGAGATCGGCCTCGGACGGGAAGGATGGTGAATCTGTATCGAGCGGCGGGTATGCGATCATGACGATTCCTCACCGACGATCTCGTGAGGTTCGTCGCAACGGAACACGACGAGCCTCCCGCCGTCGACGCGATTCTTCACGTCACGGACGAATTCACGCGCGAGGTTGGTGTCGTAAAGGACCAGCGCTCCCGGTGACCGGGTGTGGGTCCGGAGTCGTTCCGACTTTGCATGCCAGGTAGCGTGCAACGCTTGGGACGCGTCTCCTTCGGCGATCAGTACAACGTATGCCACGCGGTTTCTCCTGCTGAGTAGCTTGAGGCGTTCAAGTAAGGTATTGCGTCGGTGTTCGGAACTCGTGGGCTCGTTCGTATTCGCTTGAGGGGTTGGCGTTTCGGACGACCTCGGGGATCTCCCCATCCCACCAGCTGGGTGGGTTGGGAAAGTCAAAGACATCGTGCCAGGCGAGAAGGAGTGTTCGACGTTCAGCTGTCTGGTTGGGCCACGCTGCATGGAGGATCCGTGCATCGGCGATGATCAGGTCTCCCGCGTTCAGGGGGACGTCGATCGCTTCGGGAAAGTCACCGAAAGCAGGATGCGTCAGGTCCTCGATCGCCTGTATCTCTGGGCCGTGCGCTTTGGGCAGGATGTCGTGCAGCTCGTGACGTTTTCGGTGGCTGCCCGGGATCACGCGCAGACAGCCGTTCTCGCGAGTCGTGTCGGTCAGGTAGTAAGAGAGGAAGATTCGGATCGGCCACGGTGTCGCGGCTTCGGGGCTCTGCCACTTCATGAAGTCCTGATGCCAATAAAGGGGCGGTCCGTATCCGGGCTTGGACAGAATGATGATGGTTTCGTCCGATGACAGTTGCTCGAGGCCGATCTGGCTGCACGCGTCGAGCTGCGCCGGCTGATCGAGGATTTCCTCAGCGATCGGGTCGGGAAACCGATTCCGGTCGGTCGGCGTGCCTTTATTCCAGCTGCGCGGCGATTTGACGAAGATGTCGCTGCCTTGATACCTCACCTTGTGAGGGACGGTCACGCGTTCGAAGACGTCGTCAGACCACGATCTCAGTTTGATAAGCAGGTTAGGATCCATCACGCCTGGTATGATGGTGAATCCTGATTCGACAAGCTCTTGTGTTTTCGAGGCTGCCTCTATGTCCGTCACTTGCTCGCTCCCGTGTAACGCGTTGGCAGGCGTATCCGATCCAGCGGTTCATGGTCCTTCGGTGCTGTTCCCCATCAGGTGGGCGGACAGGTCGTATCGATCTGTTCCAGTACTGATTTGTCCAGTTTTCCTGTTCCGGCGGCCGCGTTCTGCTTGGCCTGATCGGGCGTTCTCATACCCGGGGACGTCCGGATTGGCGAGCGTAAACTTGAGCGCGAAGTCGACTACGTCCGATCCTTCAGGCACGAGGTCAAGCAGTGCCGCCACCTTTTTCCGGTTGGCTAGGAAGCTGTCGTGCTGGCTTTCACCTGAGTTCCACTTGTCGCGGACTTAGACCCTGTGATTTGCTTCGTCTCGTTTTTTCACGGTGGGCTCCTGTGCTTTGGATGAAGATAGCAAGGATCTACGGCCCTTGGTAGGGGAAGTCAAAATCCAAAATGTAAAAGGCAAATTGGGGGTGGTGCCTCCGGGGATGAGGCGGCTACGATACAAGGTAGCCGCGATTCTTTCGGGGGGCGTTGCGCGAGCCAAGCAGGCGGTTTAGCGGGTGTGGGTGAGGATGTATTGGGAGCTCGGTGGGGACCTTGACGGTTACTTGATCGAACACGGTAAGGGATACGGGGAGCAGGTGTTCCGATTGGTGGCTGTGGAGCACAACCTCACCCCAAGTCTCGTTTACGATGCGCTGAGATTCTATCGTCGTGTCCCAAATTCCCACATGTGTGGAAATTTAAGTTGGTCCCATTTTCGGCTGGTCCTGTCGGTCGAGGATGATGAGGCGCGAGAATACTATCTGGACCAGGCGGTCCTTCGATCCTGGAGTGTTCGGGAGTTGGCCCTGTAGGTTAGGTCTAAGGTTTACAGACAGCTCGGTCCTCTGTCGGACACACTGATGGTCGACTAGGGTTTCTCGGCTCTCGCCTGGTGGAAGCTGCGATTGCGTGGGATCGACTGCCCGGAGATGAATACGGTTGCCGGTTGGCTGGCTCGGTTGTTCCTTGTCGAGACCCTTTCGCCCGTGGCTCGGTTCGTGGTGACGACGCCGGATGTGGATCTCTACGATCGGTATTTGGCGGATGTGTTTGTGTTGGATAGAGAGACGGATCCGCGGGTGACCGCGATGGATGGGGTGTTTGTGAATCGGGAGATGATCGGGGAGGGTGTCGCGCGGGTGTGGACGGACGAGAAGCCGGAGTTCTAGGATGAACCACAAAGACACAAAGACACAAAGACACGAAGGGACAAAGAGCACCCACAGATGACCTACCTCAAAGCCGGCCTGCTGATCAACCATCCCGATGCCTCTCCCATCTCCGACGCCGTGGTCGAGATCAAGGGCGAGCGGATCGGGCGAGTGGGGGCGGCAGACGAGATCAGGATCCCTCCTGATGCGGATGTGATCGACCAGTCCAGCCGCACCGTGATGGCGGCGTTGGTGGACCCGCACACGCACATCACGATCAACAATGCCTACGGCATCCCTCTCAGCGAACATTTCGAGATTCCTTACACGACGGCCGTGCTGCGAGGCGCCGACAACCTGCGTCAGGACCTGGAGACGGGGGTGACAACGATGCGGGCGTGTGGTGACCGGATCGGGATTGAGGGGCAGTTTCGCGACGCGATCGAGCGAGGTGAGCTGGTAGCACCACGGATTCAGGCGTGTGTGCGCGCGCTTCGGCCGAGTCACGGGACGGCGCCGTTTATCGCGTTTCCCGCGGACGGGCCCGAGGAGTTGAAGCGGAAGATCGGTGAGAACATCAATGACGGAGCGGACTGGACGAAGCTGTTTGTCACTAACGTGCGGGACGGGGAGACGTACGAGGATTACCTTCGGGGTGATCTGACGGATGTGGCGGCGTACTCGAAGGTCGAGATCGAGACGGCGATCAAGTTCTCGCAGGATCGGGGTGTGCCCGTGTGTGCGCACGCGATCGGCGGGGACGCGATGCGGTGGGCGATGGAGGCGGGGATCGAGTCGGTTGAGCACGCGAACCTGCTGACCGAGCAGGACGTGGATCTGTTCGTGAAGAGCGGCGCGTATTTGAGCGACCCGAACCTGCAGCTGTTCTTCGACGCGGACACGGGGTTCGAATCGTTCGAGTCGTGGGCGTGGCACTGGTGGCGGGAGCGGGTCGGCGTCGCGCGGGAGCTGACGGCCAAGTGGCTGCCCGAGGCGGTGAGGGCGGGGGTTAAGGTCTGCCTGGCGACCGACAGTACGCACGCGACGCTGTGGCGGGATGCGAAGTGCTTTGTCGGGTTGGGCCTGCCCGAATCCGAGGCGCTGAAGGCGGTGACGGTGAACGGGGCCGAGATGCTGGGGCTGGCGGACCAGGTCGGGGATGTGGTGAGGGGCAAGCTGGCGGATCTGATCGCGGTGGACGGGAATCCGCTCGAAGAGATCACGTCACTGCGCGACGTGCGGATGGTGATGAAGGAAGGCACGATCGTCCACAGGGAGGCGGCGTGAGCGTCGACGTTCAGGCACTCGTGGACGAAGGGGTGGAGGCGTGGAACGCGTGGCGGGAAGCGAATCCGAACGCCGATCTGGATGTGTCCGATCTGTCGTTCGACTACCTGGATCTGTCGGGGATCAACTTCAGCAAGCTGAACTTCGATTACGTCGGGTTGAGCGCGGCGACGTTGATCGGGGCGAACTTCGACGGGGCGAGTCTGGATCATACGGATTTGAGTGACGCAATGTTGGATCGGGCGACGTTCCGGGATGCGGACGCGAAGTGCGTGAATATGTTCGGGGCGTCGCTGGTGGAAGCGAAGTTGATCAGGACCAACCTGGCGGAGTGCTCGTTGAGGGATGCGGATCTGAAGCGGGCGGATCTGTCGGGGGCGGATCTGACTGCGGGTTACCTGAAGGATTCGGATGTGGCGGGGGCGACCTTCAGTGGGGCCGATCTGACGAGGGCCTTCTTCGAGGGATCAAATGTGACGGAGGAGCAACTCAGAGGGGCGGCCCGGATGGAGGTGGTGCGGTTGTAATGGCATCCGAGGGTGTGTCAATAAAATCAGACATTTCTCTGTCTAGTATCTGTGACATGTATGCCACAGGGAGACATTTGAGTGTGCCCAGATATGTATTCAAGTCCTTATTTTATAGTATTTTATCGATATTTAAGGTAGCGCGAATGTTGTATATAGTTGTATCGCGACAATGTTCGCCTGAGGTGAGAATAAGGAATGTGGGGAGTTGTTAAGGAGGCTCGAACGCGGCTGAGTTGATTCTGATCGTGGATGATGAGGCCTCTGTCAGGGGCCTGATTCGACGGTTGCTGACCAGTGTGGGATATGACACGCGGGATGTGGGCTCCGGACAGGAAGCGCTCGAGGTTGCCCGGTCGGAGCAGGTCGACCTCGTGGTCACCGACGTGAAGATGCCGGGGATGAATGGCATCGAGCTGTCCAGGACGCGTCTGGAGGAGAATCCGGATCTTACGGTTCTGCTCGTGACCGCGTATGCAGATCTGAACAGCGCCCGTGAAGCGGTCACGGCCGGGATCTACGAGTATTTCACCAAACCGTTCGACACGTCGGATATGCTGAACAGCATCCGTCGTGGCCTGGACCACCGCAAATTGGCCAAAAAGAACGAGGCTTACAAGGACGGGCTGGAACAGAAGGCGGTGGAGCGGACGAGCGAGCTCAAGAAGGCCTAGGCTGAGCTGATCAAGAGTGAAAAACTCAGTGCGATCGGCCGTCTTGCGGCGGATATCGTGCGCGAGGCCCTGAATCCGTTGACCGTTGTCAAAGGCTGGGTCGTCGAGATGCTTCTGATGGTTGAAGGCCTGAGCGAGCGACAGAGGCTCTCTCTCGCCATCTGCGACGAGCAGATCAACCGCTCGATCCGGATCCCAACTTGCCCGTGGTCAAGATGAAGGGCTATTCCGATCGACATAAACTCGGCAGCGATCGCGACCGGGACGAAATCCTGATCCGCAAGCCAGTGATTGTTGACACACTGGCATCCGTGCTGGATCAGGCTTTGCGGTAGACGCAGACCCAGGCGCGGCATCATAGAGCGGGATGGCCCCGGTCTCTCTTTGCGGCCGGGGTTTTTCGTATCTTTACACGAACAATGGACTCCGTGTTTTCGAGTAGGCCCGGGACCGGGCCGTATCGAGAACCTCGGGAAACGAACAAGCCGTCTTCTCGATACGGCCTGCATTGGCAGGCCTACTTGAAGATGCGGCAGCTATGGCCTCAATGAGTGAACCAGCCAACAGAAGCCTGTTGATCCCCGCCCAGCGATGGACACTTCGCATCACGATCGGGCTCGGCGTGTTTATGATCGCGAACACGCTCTACCTGCTCGTAAACCGTCTGATCGACACGATGGGATGGCGGACGGTGACGGCTGGCGAGGCGTCGCTGCCAAAGTGGTTCCAGTTCCTGATCCTGTCGCACACCGGGATCGGGCTGGTGCTGGCGGCACTGGCGACGGCCTTCGCGTTGTGGCACCTGACGCGTGTGTGGGTTCGGCGACGGAACCGGACAGCGCTCGTCACGGGGGTCGTGGTTCTGACACTCGGGCTGGTGCTGACGGGGACGGGACTGTTGATCATCTCCGAGGCGAACAGCCGCGACAATCAGCTGGCATACTGGCTCCACGTGATCGCCGCCGTTCTGATGCCCCTCCTGTACATATGGCACCGGAGATCCTCGATCTGGCGCCCGACCGCTTTCGTCCAGAAGCGGGTGGTTCAGATGATCGCGGTGGCGACTGTCGTCTTTCTCGCCGGGCATTGGCTGTCGAGCGGCGAATCGGATCTGACGGTAGAGGCTGAAGAGGCGCTGGAACGGGGCGCGTACACCGGTCCCGGATCGAAACAGCGTGACCTCTCGGCGTTTGTCGGTGAGGCGGGCTTTGTGCCGGCGGCTTACGTGCCCGAGGGTAGCCCGTTCTTCCCCTCCGCGACCACGACCACCACAGGCGACTTCCTTCCTTCACGCATTATCACGCGTGGTGACCTCAGTGATCGCACCTTTCTCGAAAAGGACCTGGATTCGCTCGGGTTCGTCGTGAATACACGGATCGGGGCGGAGACCTGCGAACGCTGTCACCAGGACGTTACGGAGCAGTGGGCGTCGTCGGCGCATCGGTTCGCGTCGTTCAACAACCCGTTCTACGAAGCGACGATCAACTTGCTGCGCGAAACGGCCGATGACGGGATGGAGAAATCGAAATGGTGCAGCGGCTGTCACGATCCGTCGCTGATGCTGGCTGGACAGATGGACAAACCGGTGGATCGGCGAACGCCCGAAGCGCAGGCGGGGCTGACCTGTCTGGCCTGTCACGCGATCGACAGAATCCACAATCAGACGGGGAATGCGAATTACAACATCGCCGACGAACGTGAGGACCCGTATGTGTTCCCGAATGCGAAGGACGGGCTCGGTCTGCTGATGCACGACACGGCGTTGAAGGCCCGTCCTCTCGTGCACAAGCAGCAACTACAGAAGCCGTTCTTCAAGGAGGCGGAGTTCTGCGGGACGTGTCACAAGGTCAGCCTGGATGCACCGGTGAACGCGTATCGCTGGTTGCGTGGTCAGAACGAGTACGACAACTGGCACGATAGCGGGGTCTCGCTGAACGCGTCGCGGACGTTCTACCTTCCGGAGACGAAGCGCGTCTGTCAGGATTGTCATATGCCGCTTGAACCGGCTCCGCTCGGGGATCTGGCGGCGAAGGACGGGCTCGTGAAGTCGCACCGGTTCGCGGCGGCGAATACGGCGTTGCCCTACCTGAGGGGCGACCGGAAGACGGTCGAGCGGATGGAGCTGTTTCTGAAGGACGAGAAGGTCACGGTCGATCTGTTCGCGCTGCGACGTGGCCCCCGGTTCGAACAGATCTTGGCACCGATCAACCGGGCTTCGGCGACGGTCGCCCCCGGGGAGAAGATTCAGATCGATGTGGTTGTCAGGAATAAGGGCGTCGGACACACCTTCCCGGGTGGAACGAATGACTCAAACCAGGGCTGGATCGAGTTTCGCGTCTGGAGCGAGTCGGGAGATTTGGTCGCGGCGAGCGGACTTCTGGATGAGAACGAGGTCGTGGATCCGGAGGCCAGGTTCTATCACGCTGTGCTGGTCGACAAGAATGGGAATCGAATCCAGCGACGGGACGGCCACAACATCCACACGTCCGTCTATACACGCGTGATTGGGCCAGGATCGGCCGACGTGGGTCGCTATCGCTTTACGGTCCCCGACACCTTGGCCGGACAGAGGCTGACGATTCAGGCGCGCCTGATGTGGCGGAAGTTCGATCGGGCGTACAGTGAGTTCGCCTACAAAGCGAATCCGGAAGGCTTCAAGGCCTTTGAGGATGCACCAATCCTGCCCATCACGGAGATGGATATCGATACGGAGATCCTTACCGTTCGATCGGCCAGTCCTCCGGTAACGTTGACCGATCAGGAGGACTGGGAACGGTTCAACGACTACGGTATCGGCTTGCTAATTCAAGGGGATACCCGCGGTGCGTCGATGGCGTTCGAAGCGGTGGCGGACGCGGACGCGAGTCGACTCGACGGGTATCGGAACCTGGCGCGGGTGGCGGTTCAAGACGGGAATATCCAAGCGGCCTACGAGAACCTGGAAAAGTGCGAGACACTGTTTCCCGGTGACGCGCAGACGGCGTGGGTGTGGGGGACGGCGCATCAGCGAGCAGGACGATACGACGAGGCGGCGGGCGCGTTTGAGCGGGTGCTGAAGACGTTCCCGGAAGATCGGGCAGCCTGGCGCAGTCTGGGACGGGTCTCATATCTGAACGGGGATTTCGAGAAGGCCGTGTCCGCCCTGGAACGCGTCCTGGAGATCGATCCCGAAGACCGGGCCGCACACTACCACCGGATGCTGGCGCTGAAGGCGTTGGGACGCGTGGAGGAGGCCGCCGCGGCCGAGCGTGCGTATCTCAAGTACCAGATCGACGAGTCGGCGCGCGAAGTGGTTCAGGCATTTCTGCTGGAGCATCCAGAAGTGGAGCGTGCCGCTCAAGCGATCCAGGTTCACTACCCACGGCCGCAGTAGCAACGCCTGTATCTCACCGAAACCACATCGTTCCCGTTGTGTCCAATCAGGCGTGCTCAGCAACTACCTAACAGTTGTCATCAGGAACCTGCGCCGTCACTGGGCTTACGCCCTGATCAACGTGCTCGGTCTGGCGATCGCCTTGACCTGTGCCCCGCAGATCCGAGCTACGTCCGTCACGCGCTGACTTACGATGCCCACCTTGACACAGCGAAACGCGTGCATCGCCTGGTACGCCTGGATTCGACAGGACCGGACGACGATCCGTACTGGACGGAGACCCACAGCGCGAGAGCGATGGTGGTCTCCGTCCGTGAGGTCCCCGGTATCGAGAGTGCAATCAAGATGTTCTCACGGGAGATGTGGGTGTATCACGGCGACCAGAGCCGTAAAGGGCTCGCGGCTTCGCCGACACGGCATATGTCGACTACCTGGGCTACGCGGCGGTCGAGGGCGATCCACGCGAGATCCTCAGGCGTCCGGGATCGGCGATGATCATGGACTGACTTTACCCTCACGTCACGTGCGGACGAAATCCAGCGCGTGTTTACGGCTTTGCCGGGCCTAATCGATGCGACGGCATGTCACCAACCCTTGGGCGGGTGGGCAAACGCAGAACGCCAAACTGTCTATCGAGAGAGTCGACCAGAAGAGTCCTACTACATCGCGTGCGACGAGCACTTTCTCGACACGTTCGGACCGGAGTTGATCGAATGGCCGACACTTAGACAGGGCGTCGAGGGCACCGAATGCATCATCAACGAGCGCGCCGCGGATCGGCTCGGATTCTATCTACCGGCAGGTTCAAGCCTCCCGAGAGTATCCCCCCTAGGGTCGCGCATAAGTGTCGAGTGGTCCGGGATGCGGGAAGTTGTAGGGGTCGTACGGAATTTCCAGCACGGAACCCTTCGACGGGGGATCGAACCGCTCATTGTGGTCTGATGTTAACCGCGGGATCGTCGTGAGCCTCGCGCTGGCCTTTGGTTCGGTCGCCTGGCAGGCGTGGTCCGCGTCCCGAATGAACCCCGTCGACGTCCTCCGAGCGGCATAACCCTACTTTCATCTTCCGATTCCCTCCCGTTCCACCTATCTTTCGTTTGGCGTGACGGTCATGCCGCCTTCATTCCAATTTCCAGAAGCTTTTGATCCATAGGATTCACCAGCTGTCTCGTCCTGCGCTCACTCTCTGCTGTACCCTCTTTCTGCTCCGTTGCAGTCAGGAACCGACCCCTGAACCCGTAGATACCTCGACGTATACCGGTACCGTGCCCTCGGTTGACAGTGCGGCAGGTCCACCTGCGATTCGGTTCACCGATGTCACCGAATCGTCAGGGATCGACTTTGTCCACGCGACAGGGGCATTCGGGGAGAAGCTAATGCCCGAAAGCCTGACCGGTGGCGCGGTGCTGTTCGACTATGACGGGGATGGCCGTCTGGATATTCTGTTCCTGAACGGCACTGACTGGCCCGGCCACGAGACCCCGGATCCGCCGACGGCCAGGCTGTATCGCAACCTGGGCGAGATGGGCTTCGCGGATGTGACGGCGAAGGCCGGACTCGATATCGCCTTCTACGGGATGGGGGGGACGGCCGCTGATTACGACGGCGATGGCGACACCGACCTTCACCTGACGAGTGTCGGAGACAACCTGCTGCTGCGGAACGATCAGGGACGGTTCGTCGACGTGACGTCCACAGCTGGTGTTGGCGGTGGACGTTGGAAAACCGAACAGGGCGTTTCACATCCTGAATGGTCGACGGCTGCTGCGTGGGTGGACGTCGATCGGGACGGATGGCTCGACCTGTTCGTCGGGAACTATGTACAGTGGTCGCCAGAGACAGACCTGTTCACGTCGGTCGACGGGGTGAACAAATCCTACGCGACGCCTTCGGAGTATCGGGGCCTGACGTCGCGACTTTATCGGAACCTGGGTGATGGACGGTTCGAAGAGGTAACGGATGGGGCCGGGGTCAACAACCCGGATGGGAAGACGCTCGGTGTTGCCATCGCCGACTACGACCGCGACGGCGATCCTGACATCATCGTGACAAATGACACACAGCCGAATTTCCTCTACAAGAACAGGGGAGACGGTACGTTCGAAGACATCGCGCTAACGGCGGGGGTGGCGTATGACGGGGCGGGACGGGCACGCGCGGGGATGGGCGTCGACGTCGCTAGCGTCGACGGCGAAGGCTCGATCGGCATCGCGATCGGCAACTTCTCCCGCGAGTCACTGTCGCTCTATGTCCAGTCATTCGAGGATCTGTTCGTCGACTTCGCCGGTAAGAAACGAATCGCCACACCGACCCTTCTGCCGCTTACTTTCGGCGTGACGTTCAGCGACGTCGACCTCGATGGTTATCAGGATATCATCTGCGTGAACGGACACCTGGAACCGGAGATCAACCGGGTGTTGAAGGAGATCTCGTATCGCCAGTTGCCTCAGCTGTTCTGGAATCAGCGTGGAACGGGATACGTCGATGTCAGCGCCGAATCGGGTGATGCCTTTGGGCGACCGATCGTCGGTCGCGGGTTGGCGTATGGCGACCTGGACGGCGACGGGGATCTTGATCTCGTGATGACCGAGAACGGGGGGCCACCGATCATTGCCCGGAACGATACGGAGACAGGACACGCGATCCGTGTGCGACTCATCGGGGAGACCTCGAATCGGTCCGCGATCGGCGCGATTGTCCGGGTTGTGGCCGGGGAGATCGACCGAAGACAGATGGTCCGTACCGGGTCCTCCTACCTGAGTCAGAACGAGATCACCCTGACGTTTGGATTGGACACCCTTGCCTCAGCAGACTCCGTTATCGTGACCTGGAATGACGGCGCATCGATCGTGTTGCGCGACGTGATGGCGGACAGAACCCTGACGATCTCAGCCGATGGACTTACAAAGGAGGAGCCATTTGTTCCGTAGCCTGAATACTATTGCCCTGGTTGTCGGCCTCGCGGTGAACGCGAATGCGCAACTTCCGAGTCTGGACGCGGAGCGGTCCAAGAATCTGGGGATTGCCTACCTGGAAGAGGAACAGCCCAGGACGGCGGCGGAGCAGTTCCGTCGTGTTTCTGAGCTGATGCCCCAGGAGGTGCTGGGCTACGCCAACCTGGCCGCAGCGTATTTACGGATGACAAAGATCGAAGCGGCTCTGATGTGGTTGGATGAGGCCGAGTCGTTGTCACCCGGTCATACTCACGTCCTGGCGCTCCGGGCCGAAGCAATGATCTCGTCCGGAAACTGGTCTGCCGCCACGGAAGCGCTTTCCCGGGCGATCGAAGCCTCGCCCGACAATCCCACGCTAAGATACGCCCGTCTGCTCGCGATCGAATCCGGGGGAGTGGACGATGCGGCGGAACGGATCGCGCAGGATGTGGCCACTCTGGTTCGTCTCGTGCCGGAGAATCCGGTCGTGCGACTCCGGGCGGCGAAGCTCTCTGCCGAGGATGGCGATTTCGCGGCGGCCCGCGATCACTACGGCACGGTCAGCGGTCTCGTCGAGGACGCCGGTGTGCCTTCCCGCGCGACGACGATCGTCGATCGTGGTCTTCAGGCGGAGAACGGGCCACTCGTCGTGCGAGGCTTGACGGTGATCGAGAACGTGCTGCGTCCCACGGAGCCCTACAAACAGGCGCTCCGCGCGATCAAAAGTCCCGTTGTTGGCCTGCCGATGCTGAAGTTCTCCGACGCCTTCTACGACCGTCTCAAGCAGGAGCGTCCGGGGTCTATTCCTGTGATCTGGGAGGTGCGGTCGGGCGTAGAGACGGACGCGAAAGGGACGTCCGGTCGACTAGATTTTGCGGATGTGAACGGTGATGGGATCGAAGATTGGCTGGTGTCCATCGACGGTGAGGGCGGGTCGACGGAACTCTTCCTGTCCGACCGGCTGGGGGACGAAAACGGCACCGAGCCAGCATTCCGGCACTCCCTCAAGCGTCCCCCTGGTCAGGCCCACTTTGTGGACTACGACAACGACGGATCGTTCGATCTCATCGGGACTGGACCGGATGGGGTCTGGCTGCAGAAGGGGATGCCGGACGGTTCATTCATCGGCGTGAATGATACCTCCGAACTTGCAGGAATCAACACAAGCCGGTTGGCCGTCCTCGATCTGGACAATGAAGGCGACCTGGATATCGTCCTCGCCGCCGACGATGACCTGCATTTCTGGCAGAATAGGCTGGACGGCCGGTTCCGACTGATCGACGATCGCGTAGACGTATTCGGACTACCGAACACTGAGAGCATCCTGCCGCTGGACGTTGATGACGACGGGGATACGGATCTGATCGTGCTGGATGCGAATGGTCGGCTCCGTCTGCTCGACAATCGCCGGCTGAGTCGCTTCGTTGAGATGCCGATCGATGATGATCGCATCTACGGATCGGCGACGGCTGCGGATGTCGACAACGACGGATGGGTGGACCTCGTGGCGATCGACGCCGATGGCGCGCTGGTCGTGAAACGGTCAAACCGGGGCACTTTTGGGCCGGCGGTGACGATCGATTCGGGCCCCGTATCGGTGGTCGAGCCGTTGGACTTCGACAATGACGGCTGGACCGATCTGGCAGTGGCATACGGCGAAGCGGTTTCCCTGCTGCGGAACGACTCGACCGGTGAGTGGTCTCCCTTATCCGTTGGCAATACGACGGCCGCGAATCTCGATCTTGGCGGAACCGACGTAGACGACGATGGTGATCTCGATCTAGTCGTTCTCGACGAGCTCGGTGTGGTGATCGTCTACGAGAATGACGGAGGGAACGCGAACAACTGGCTCCGCGTCAGCCTGGTCGGGCTTCAGTCGAGAGGGACGAAGAACAACCTGCACGGGGTCGGCAGCCGCGTGGAGGTTAAGGCCGGTCTGCACTACCAGGTCCAATATGCCTCCCGACCGGTGACGCACTTCGGACTCGGGAAGCGAGATCGCGCCGATCTGGTCCGCGTGACCTGGAGCAATGGCGTGCCCCAGAACGTCTTTCAGCCTGAGACGAACCAGACGATCCGGGAGAGGCAGGTGCTGAAAGGGTCGTGCCCCTATCTATATGTGTGGGATGGAAAGCAGTTCAGGTTCGCGACCGATCTGCTCGGAGCGGCGCCGCTGGGCCTCCAGCTGGCCGACGGGGTGATCGCCCCGGACAACCCGCGTGAAATCCTGAAGATCGACACAGATATGATCGCCGAACGGGACGGGCAGTTCGTGTTCCAGTTCACCGAAGAGCTTTGGGAGACGATTTACCTAGACGAGGTGGGTCTGTGGGTGGTCGATCACCCGGAGGGGACCGAGGTGTTTACGGACGAACGATTCCTGCCACCCCCGTATCCGGATCTAGAGGTGGTGACGACACGAGATCGTGTTTACGCCGAGAGCGTAACGAATACAGCCGGCGAGGACGTGACGGAGACCCTGCGCGAGTATGACTACACCTATCCGAACACTTTCGAGGCGACACGATACCAGGGGCTGGTCGAGCCGCACAGACTGACGATGTCGTTCGGCGATGTCTCAGGCCTGGCGAATCCGATGCTTGTGATGCGCGGCTGGATCTTCTGGACCGACACGAGCATCAACGTGAACCTGTCTCAGGGCGAAGCCGTCCGTCCCGACTTCCCGTTGATCGACGTCTGGAAGGACGGTGCGTGGACGACGATGCAGCAGCCGTTTGGACTCCCGAAAGGGAAGGACAAGTGGATCGTGCTCGACCTGGCCGGACACGTCGATCCTACCGATGCGCGCGTAAGGATCCGGACCAACTATCAGATTTACTACGACCTCGCGTTCCTGGCCGACGCGGTTGCCGAGACCGGCACACGTGTCACGCGTTTAAAAGCCTCGTCGGCTGACCTCCACTATGGCGGCTTCTCCGAGATGGTTCGCCCAGCACCCCTCGGCCCACACCATTACGACTACGGGAAGAAGGTCTCGCTCCCCGTCTGGAAGGATATGGCAGGTCTCGCCACGCGATACGGCGACGTAACCGATCTGCTGAAGACTACTGATGACTTGATGGTGGTGTTCACCGCCGGCGACGAGGTGACACTCACCTTCGACGTGAACGAGATCCCCGAACTGGCTGAAGGTATGACGCGAAGCTACTTTTTCCTGAGCGATGGCTGGGACAAGGACTCCGACCGCAATACCATTACCGGGGATACTGTTCTCCCACTCCCATTCCACGCGATGACCGCCTATCCGTATCCTGAAGGCGAATCCTTTCCGAACACCGAAGCCCACCAGCGCATGATCCGAGAAACGCTGACCCGAAAGATCGGCCCGGAAGCGTACCGAGATTTTGTAAAGGGAAAGACGTTCAGTGAACGTCCGGAGGCACTACCGTGGGAGGAAACCAAATACATCGTGGAAGGACCGGGGGGACTCTGATTCCTTCGTGGGACCGGCCTCAGGCCGGGAGCCTTTCGAATCGGAACCGAAGCAAATGGCACCTGCCCCGGGACGCAAAGGATACGCCTAGCCTGGATGGGATGGCGGGCAGTTCCCCTCTCCCACGAATGGGAGAGGACGGTCTCGACGAAGGCGGGACCCGGTGAGGGCCGGATAAAAGCAGCCCTGACTTCCCGTAGACGAGAGATAAAGCCAGCGCCCGCAGCACTACAAGCCCTCACCCCATTTGTGTCTGTCGACCAACCAGGGCGGACACAAATATCCCTCTCTCCCCACCAGGAGAGGGATAGCCTTCCTTAGTCGTGATCAATTGTCGAGTTCGCAAAGCGAACTCGCAAGCAACGCGCAGCGTTCCACTAGAAAATCCCAGTATTCTGCCAGAACGTCGTCCAGGCAAACCACATCGCCTGATGCGCCGGCAGCAGCCGCTGCCGCTGCCCCCTGAAGTGACCCTTTACCGCATTCCCCAACATATCCCACACAGTCTCCGTCTCCCGGTCCTTGATCCAGAAGGGCATGGCAGGATTTTTCGACTCGACCATATCGAAGGTGAGGGGTTGCACCTTGAAGACACCTGAGTAGGAGACGGCGAAGTCTTCTTCGGCTTAGAAGAGGAAGACCAAAGGGTTGCCCGCGACCGTATCGTTGATGACAGCCCGTTCACCCATATTTTTGAACGGATACGCCATCGCGATCTAGCCGAACCGGATGCCGAGGACCAGATCCTTTGCGCCGAAGAGCTGCGTGAGCGGTCTTGGAGTGCCGGGATGTTTTCGAAGGTGATGTCGTTGTGATCCTCGTGGTAGTCTGACTGTCGTCTCTGGGCAGGCCCATAGGGGTAAGAGGTGTAGGTCCCGGGAGTGTACTCTATCCCCAGTCCGCTGATGACCCTCGTTTCCGGGTAGAGTTGCCGCCAGTAACGCCAGGCGGTCTCGACCATCGGGAGGTCTTCAGTTCCTGGTTTACGCGCGGACACTCATACCCTTTGAGAGCATCTGGGGATACAGCGTCGGCTCGTTCGCGTTATCCTGACGGTCATGCGTGATCAGGTTGTTGTTGAAGAGCAGGCCGGAGACACCCAGCTCGATGCGACCATCCTCTCCGCGACCGTCATACATCAGTCCCGTCGAGGTGAGCGGACAGAAGCTGACGACAACCTGCAGACCGCCGACCACATCGTTGATGATCCCGTGCCACCAGCCCACGTTGTGTGGGTAGGCGCGGATGTCTCCGTTGATGTTGACACCAAAGACTTTGTCATCGGAGAGCAGATACCTCGCCCATTCGTGACCGGGGCCGACGTGCGGACGATCGGTGACGGCGGGTATGTCGTCGCGGCTGACGATTTCGAAAATGAAGTCGGTGGGGATTTCAGCCGTGTTGGGCCAGTTGCCGCCCGTCGAGGCCTGTCGGTTCGTTACTGGATCCGGTGAGGCGCCGATCAGTAAGGGGGATCCGTCGCCGCCGGATCCGGCAAGAGCGACCAGGCTGAGTATCGAGGTGATCTGTTTGAGTCGGTTCAAGGCGTCTCCTTCGGCGAGAGCCCGCTGATGGACGTTCCGTCTGTCTACTGAGAACAGGACGGTTTCCCGCGCCCGAAGGAAATCGCAATTAACGTGCGGTCTGTATCGGAAGAGGCTGGTTCAGTGTAAGTGTCTGATATATATTCAGTTAAATAATGCCTGGGTGCCGGAATCGATCCCTGGAGCCCTTCAGGTTTCGCGAGGATTCCAGTGGAAGATGAGGGAGCGCCTACCGCCGTCTCTTCCGTGCTCGAACCGAGTTGCCTACATTCTGTTCCTGATCGACTTAACGAACGGCCCTGATCGCATTGATTACTTACGTCACACTTATCATCCTGCCCTACATCGTCGTCCCGGTCTACGTCTTGCTGATCCTTCAGCGGGCCTGGTTCTGGATGAAGCTGTATAACCCCGCCCTGAAGCTGATCCCGGGTCCGGGCTCGACGTTTCGCGTCTGGTCCAGGCAGTATCGCCCGACGATCGACCTGTTCCCGCAGAACGAGATGTCGCTGGGCCGACGGCTATGGCACGATTTCAAAGGGCTGATCCTGTTCTCTGGGCTGTTCCGGCGGGATAAACCGCTGTGGTTGGGCTCGTGGCTGTTCCACGTCTCGCTCACGATCCTTTTCATCGTGCACCTGAAGTGGATCCTGCCGTTGACCATTTGGCTGGGTGACGAGACGCTCCGACAGGTCGGCATATACGCCGGTTGGGCGCTGATGGCCAGCGCCATCTACCTGCTGATCCGACGATTGCTCGTGGCCAGGGTCCGCCAGGTCACATCCCTGACCGACTACGTCTCTGAGATCCTGCTCGCCCTGACAGTGGCCACCGGTCTGTGGGTGGTAACAGAACGCCCCGATGCGTCAGAGGTCTCCCGGTATCTATCAGGCCTGGTCTCATTCTCCCCGGAGATGCCGACATTCCACCGAAGCCTGGTCCTGCATCTCCTCTCGATGCAACTCCTCCTGCTGGTCATGCCCTTCAGCCACCTCCTGCATTCAGGAGGCATATTAGTCAGCCGCCGCTTCCTTGCCTCCCCCAACACTTTCTCCGGCGACGTCGAATGAGGTCGGACTTCGGTATATTGTCTGCTGCGGTGATCCAGCGGATATTCCCCAAAGGGTCTCTCTGCGCTCGGAGTTTACCCCGAGCGGAGCCGAGGGGCGCTCTCTGCGTTGAAAGGTTCTAGCTTTTGGGCGAAGTGGATGTGAACACGGAACGTGACAAGAAATACATCCCCCCTGGAATGGTCGGCGCTTACTTCCGCCGCGTCGCTGACCCCGACCCATTCGTCCGTGACATCCAGGATGAACCTTCAGCCTTCATGCTGTACGCCGATATCTGCACCAAATGCGGCGTCTGCGCTGAAGAGTGCCCCGTCTATTACGGCCAGCCAAGTGCCCGGATGCACCCTGTCGAGCGGTCAAGACAGGTGGTCCAGCTGTATCGGAAGCACGCGACGTGGTGGGGACGGCTCAAGAACCTGATCTGGCCGAAGCCGGATTTCGAGGAGGAAGACGCCGAGTTGTTCGCCCAGCGGATGTACGAGTGTCTGACGTGCCGACGGTGCGCTGTCTACTGTCCGGTCAGCATCGACCACTCGGTGATCACGCGTGTTGGCCGTTCTCTCGTCGACTATATGGGGCTGACACCGCCAGCCCTCGCCCAGGGGACCGACAACTCGTTCGAGACCGGTAACCTGGAAGGTGCGTCGACCGAGGCGATGATCGACAGTGTCGAGTTTCTCGAAGAGGAGTTGAATGAGGAGACCGGTCTCGATATCCCGATCCCGATCGACAAGGAGGGTGCGGACATCTACTTCGTCCCGCCGTCGGGCGATGTACTGGTCTACGCAGAGAACCTTCTAGGAATGGCAAAGGTGTTCTACGCCGCCGGCGCCAACTGGACGATGAGCAGCCGCGCTTTTGACGGAGCCAACTTCGGATTCACGACCGGCAACAACTTCTCGATGCGCTTCGAAGCCAAGCACTACATCGACGAAGCCGAGAAGATCGGGTGCAAGACGATGGTGATGGGCGAGTGCGGCCACGCCTACCGGGTCATGAAGCATATGGCGGCAGCGGGCTTGTGGTGGGGAACCCTCCCGTTCGAGATTACAAGTGCGTTCGAGTACACCGCCGAACTGGTCGAAGCGGGTACGATCGAACTGGACCCGAACCGGAACGATGAAAAGGTGACCTATCACGACTCGTGTCAGTTCGCCGCCGGCTGCAACATCGTCGACGAACCCCGCACGATCCTGAAAGCCGCCTGCTCCGACTTCGAAGAAATGGACGGCGCCGGCGCCACCCAGTGGTGCTGCGGAGGCGGCGGCGGCCTGTCCGCCCTCCGCTCTGCCCACGACTTCCGAATGGACATCTCAGGGAAAAAGAAGCTCGAACAACTCCAGGCCACCGACGCCGAAGTCGTCTCGACCTCATGCCTGCAGTGCCGAACCCAACTCAAGGAGTTGGTACGTCACTACAAACTTCCCCAGAAAGTCACCGGGGTTCACGAAATGGTCTATTCATCGATCGTCCTAAAGGGCGAAAACCCTCTCAACGCAGAGGACGCCCCTCGGCTTCGCTCGGGGGAAACTCCGAGCGCAGAGGGATAAACTCTGGAGACACCATCGAATGGTGCCAGGGCCAACTATCTGACTACTGGCTCCCATATGTCTGTCCCGAAGACGCCCCTACACATACTCAACCGCATATGCCCAACCTGATCTACTGCGACAACGCCGCCACAACCTTCCCCAAACCTCCCGAGGTAATGGAGAAGGCGACGGCGTGGTATACCAAGTACGGCGTCAACCCAGGCCGCAGCGGAACCGACCTCGCCATCGAAGCCGAAGAGATGGTACGCAACACACGCACCCGACTGTCCCAATTCTTTGGCACATCCGGCGACCCGGATCGAACGGTGTTCACGCAGAACGCATCTGACTCGCTCAACATCGCGATCCAGGGGATGCTGACGGCAGGCGATCACGTGATCACGACCGACCTTGATCACAACTCGGTACTCCGCCCGGTCTATCACCTCACGCAATACGACGGCATCGAGTCGACATATCTCCCTTTCGATGAATCCGGACGGATCAGCCCCGACGATCTCAGGACCGCGATCAAACCGAACACCAAACTGGTCGTGATGATTCACGGGTCGAACGCCCTTGGCACGGTCCAGCCTGTTGCCGACGTCGGCCGCATCTGTCGCGAACACGAGATCGACCTCGTACTCGACGTTGCCCAGACAGCAGGAATGATCCCGATCGAAATGGACGCGTGGAATGTCGACGTCGTCTGCTTCACGGGACACAAGTCGCTGATGGGACCCAGCGGGATCGGCGGAATGGTGGTACGGGATGGTGTGGAGATCGCGCCCCTGCGATACGGTGGTACCGGCGTCCGGTCGGATCACCCCGACCATCTGGAAGAGTATCCGTGGCGTCTCGAGTGCGGGACGATCAATCTGCTCGGAATCGCAGGCCTGCACGTTGCCCAGGATTGGTTGGAAGAACGCGGCCTGGATCAGATCGCCGCCGACGAACACGCCCTGACAAAGAAGCTGCTGGACGGAGCGCGCGACCTGGACGGCGTCACCCTGTATGGGGATGAGAACGCCGAGAACCATCTGCCCGTCGTGAGCGTTAACATAGACGGGATGACTGCAAACAACGTGGGCACCCTGCTCGACGTGAAGTTCGGCGTCGCTACTCGCACGGGCCTCCAATGCGCCCCCCGCGTCCACCAGCGACTCGAGACGGTCTCCCAGAAGGGAACCGTCCGCATCTCCCTCGGCCCCTTCAACACCGAGTCCCACGTCGACACGGTCCTTGAAGGGCTAGAAGACATCGTATCCCGTCATGCAAATTGACAGTCGCATACAGACGCGACGAGATGGACAGAACGAACAACAACGCCAACGCCTCGTCCCGAACCTGACGAGGGAGGGTTGCATCATCAGCCCAGTGTTCGGCCGGCGATCTTTGGCGGATGTAGTTTGGGTGTTAAAAAATCACGAATACAGAGTTAGCCGCCGCAATCCCCAGCCGGATTCGTCCCAATCATCACTCTCGGCGGCCCAACACGATTGGATAATCAAACATTGGCCGTAACTACCCAAACCCTCGGCGGTAAAGAAATCGAGGTCGACGACGAGGGATTCATTCAGCGACCCGAACTCTGGGATGAAGCCGTCGCACGTGACATCGCCTGCGGAATCGGAATCGATGACCTGACCGACGACCACTGGTCCATCGTGAACTACATCCGCGAGTATTACCTCAAGTTCGAGATCGCCCCCCTGATCCGCCGGCTCTGCAAGGTCACGGGGAAGGACATCGATACGATCTACGACCTGTTTCCCGATGGCCCCGCCGATGGCGCCTGCAAAGTGGCTGGTTTACCGACGCCTACGGGATGCACCTAGAAATACGCCATCTCAGCTATATCGTTTACATCATAGCCGCTCGTGTTCTGCGTCACATCCAGATCGGGCGGCTAAGTCGTTTATTTAGGCACGATACGACAATTCGGGCTTCAGAGTTCTTGCTCGGCAGGTAATTTGCATTCTTCCCGACAGCCCGTACTCGGGTATACTTCGACACATACTGCAAACAGCCGGAGGTAACATGAAACTCTGTTATCTGCTCACGCTTTTTCTGACCCTTTCCCTCGCAGCGCCAGCTGTTCAGGCGGAAGACACCGCACCCGACTTCAACCTGCGCTCCCCCGAGGGCAAACGCATCCATCTCAAGTCACTCCTCGAAGAGGGACCCGTCCTCCTCGACTTCTGGGCGACCTGGTGCAAGCCCTGCGTCAAGGCTATGCCCAAGCTCCAGAAGGTCTACGATAAGTACAAAGACCAGGGACTGACTGTCGTTGGCGTCAATGAGGATGGCCCGAGAGGTCAGGCGAAGGTGAAGCCTTTCCTGCGGTCCAAAAAACTGACGTTCCCGATCGCGCTCGACCTGGACAGCAGCGTCGCCAACCGGATGCGTGTCACGGCCTACCCGACAACGCTTCTGCTGGATCAGGACGGTATGATCGTGTATCGCCAGGCCGGCTTCACGAGCGGACAGGAAGCCAAGCTGATCGCTGAGATCGAGCAGATCCTCGGAGTGGCTGAGACGGATTCTGAATGATCGGACGACTCACTATTCTGGTCCTGCTGTTGACAGGATCGATGTCGGTCGACGCTCAGTTGTTTGTCACCGGTCTGACGGAGGTCCAGCGCGGGAAGGTGCCGAACGAGGACCCAGAGACGTTCTCGAACGTCTATCAGGCCTTCAACGTCGATTACAGCTCGGGCATCTTCCAGGCCGGCGGCCGGTTCGAAGTCTATAGGTCGACGGTCGACGATCGCAGCATGACCTTCCTTAGTCAGCGCTACGCATCGTGGACCCAAGGTGCGGCTCAGCTGATTGTCGGCAACTACTACGGCATTCTAGGTCGTGGACTGACGATGCGAGCCTTCGAGCTGCCTGGAGTTGTGCTCGAGAGCACGGCTTTCCGCCAGCGATACACGAACACCCAGGACATAGAAGGGGCGATGGCCACCTGGTCCGGCGACATCGTCGAGATCAAGGCACTCGCCGGTCGTCCCGTGGCGGGCGACATCCCGCCCGGGTATCCGGATTCGATCAGCGTGCTCTACAAGCTGACCGGACTGGGCAGTGAGCGTCGTAAGGACTGGATACTCGGGGGAGAAGCCAGCATCCGTCCAATCCAGGACCTGAAGGTTGGTGTTACCGGCGTGAATCTCCGATCGGACGGGTCGGACAACAGCTACGCCTGGACCGCGCTAGTCGGGCTCGAGCTCGGTACCGTGTTCGAACGTCTGGGGCTGCTGTCCGTGTATGGCGATGTCTACGGCGAGTTCGGCCGTCGGGAAGGCTTTCAGTCGGAAGGACACGGTCGATACGTCGCCGGGAATTTCGGGATCGGGTCGTTCGGCCTGAGCGCCGAGTACAAGGACTACGACAACTTCGACCTGCTCGCCAACGATCCGCCTCAGCTCGTCCGCGAACACACCGTGTATCTGATGAACCGGAATACGCACATCCTGCAGACCCTGAACGAGTCGGGCTACCAGTTCGAAGCCGTTTATCCGATTCCCGGTTTCGCGACCGTGACCGGAAACGTCAGCCGCGGCAAGAACCAGCTGTCTGCGCGCGTTTCCACCGTGTTCGAGGAGCGATATATCGGTCTCGACCTCGACTTCCTGCCTGACGCCTACACGGGATCGGTCTTCTTTGACTGGGGGAAGGACGAACTCGAAGCGATCACGGCACAGCGGACCGGGGGGGCGGTCCTGGGGACGACGACAGACGACGGTCACGACCTGGAAGCCATCTTCGAACTGCAGAAAGGTAAGCTGCCCTTCGGTGCGAATCCCCAGTATTGGGACACCTACAGCGTTCTCTCCTACCAGAATCCGAAGGGCTTTGGCGTCGCGCTCGTGATGGACCGCTCGACCAGTCCGTCCGAAACAGATCAGGCCGGCACGATCGAGGTTGAAACAGATCCCGTCCGTTTTTTCTCGGCGAACGCCAACGCGAGATACGGTTCCTATGAAGCCACCCTGTTCGCCGGCGAGCGCCGCGGCGGCACCGCCTGTACATCGGGAACCTGCTACGAGGTCCTGGCGTTCAAAGGAGTTGAGCTCCGCATCCAGACCAGCTTCTAAGGTCTGTGGGGTTTACGAGTCCCGGTGGGACGATCGCCAGTATCCAGGGGCTTTAGCCCATGGGAAAACGCAGGATGGAAAGCAGGCGCCGCCCTGATAGGAGGAATCAACCTGCTCTTGGCCGTCGGAGCCCAGATGGCAACGAATGGATCCCACCCTTCTTGGCAAACCGGAACAGATGAAATGTTAACTGTCTGTGATACATTCACCCAACCAATCACCCATCTTCTTGATTGGAAGCACATCGCTTGATCGCCAAACTTTCGGAGGACGTATGAAAAAGCTGAGCCCTGTGGCTGCCCTGATGATCCTGGCGACAGCCGCGCCAGGCAACGCTCAGACCCTGGTCGGCCAGCCGATCCACAACTTTGGCCTGTTCGATCTGAACGGCACGCTGGTCTCCCCGAACGACTTTAAAGAAAGGTGTTCGGAATCTTCCTCTTGGGCCACGACTGAGCAGTCTGTTGGACGGCGGCGCCCATCCAGGAACAAGTTGTAGACGCATCGCGGGACAAGAATTTTGAGATGGTCGGGGTTAATCTGTGCAACGGAAACCCGTCACAGTTGAACGAGTTCAAGTTTGTGACCCAGGTGAAGTTCCAGCTTCTACAGATGGGAACGAACGACCTGCTCCCCCGGGGGCTTGGAGTCGAGAATGTCGTAGTCGACCCGGACGGCATCGTGCAGGGCATCCGAAGCATCGAGGATCGTGGCAGCATCGTCGATCTGATCAACACTCCGTCACCTGTCTCTGAGCTGAAGCCGAAGTCTCTGTACTATGGCCTGTCGTCAATAGTCGGGTATATGCTCTCGATCACGGAAACGGTCGAGAACTCGGGACTGCTGGGCCTCGAGGTGGCGTCGATTCAGTCATCGACCGATCAAGTTCAGGTCGACAGGTCATCGTTCACAGTCGCCCCGAAAGAATCCAAGACGTTCACGGTCGCGCTGAACCCGACGCAGGAAGGCAATCTCTCCGGCAACGTGACGGTGTCGACGAATGATCGAACGTGGACGCTACCATTCTCGAGCATTCTGATCGAGGGGGGACTGCCGCCGGCCATAACGCTGGTGACGGATACGATTGATTACGGAACGGTGGAGGTTCGTCGCTCCGGCTCTCAAAGCATCCAGATCAAGAATGACGGGCTGGGTCCGTTGACCGTGACGGGTATCGAGAGCGATCTCGCAGGCGTGGCGATCGCAGAAACGAGCTTCACCGTTGGAGCGGGCAGACGAAGTCGATCTCGATTACAATGCAGCCATCGATGGAAGGCCAGTTCGCCGGTACCCTGAACGTGTCGAGTGAGGATCCGGACAAGCTGACCACCGCAATCGCTTTCTCCGGAACGGTACAGATCATCTTGGCCAATCCCAAGACAGACTTCGACGGCAGCGGCACAGTCGACTTCGTTGATCTCCTGGTCTTTCTAGACAACTTCGGCCGATCCACTCAGTAAGGCCTGTTGCATAACGGCTTTCGGGGTGGGAGGCAGCCCCTGAAGGGGCGTCCGTTAGTTAGCCCGGGGCAAAGCCTCCTGGCAAGCCCAAGGTTGTTGCGGTCCTTGCTCGAGATGCTCCGCCGTTCAGAAACAGTTCACGATCACCTAACCCTCGGCGCGCGAAACCGGGCCGATAGACAAACGGATCTCTATATTATGACCCATTACTGCCTAAATCTCCTGACAATCGCCACACTCCTTCTGCTCCCCCTGTCCAGCCACCGCGCCGAATCTCAAACGGTCGTCGGTGAACAGGTCATCCGCTTCTCCCTGACCGACCTAACCGGTAAGACACACCATCCCAACAACTACCTTGGGCAGACCCTCGGGATCTTCCTGACAGGGCACAACTGAGGCGCGTGCCGAGCGGCGGCGCCGTTTCTGCAGGAAGAGGTTGTCAACGCGGCACGGGACAAGAATTTCCAGATGATAGGTGTCGACCTCTGGAATGGGTCGTCCTCTCAACTCAGAGAGTTCCAGTTAGTCACTCAGGTGGACTTTCCGCTGCTGCAGCTGGGCGGTCGGACCCCCGAAATCCCGTGGGGTCTGGGACTCGAGAACGTGATCATTGTCGATCGGGATGGGATCGTTCGGGGCATCTACGGGATGGATGACCGGACCCAGATGATGGACATGATCGACCTGATCAACGATCCCGTTCCGCTGCCGAAGTTCAGCCCGCAGTCACTCTACTACGGCCTGACCGCTCAGGTCGGAGAGACTCGCCAGCTTCCGGTAACCGTCAGCAACATCGGCCTGAAGGATCTGGTGATCCAGAACATCAAGCCGTCGAACGATCAGGTTAGTGTCGACCAGACGAGCTTCACGATCCCACCCGGTGGGAGCGAGACGTTCACGGTTACCGTTCAGCCGACTGAAACCGGTACGCTGCGAGGCACGCTCGAGCTGACGACGAACGTCAGCGGAACCGTTCGCCTGGAAATCTCCCCGATAGAGGTGGAGGGTGTCTTGCCGCGGGCGATCGTTATGCCCGTGACATTGATCGACTACGGCACCGTCGAGGTCGGCCGGTCGAGAACATTACCCATCGAGATCCGGAATGATGGTGCCGGCCTGTTGACGGTCACGCGGATCGAGAGCGACCTGTCAGAGGTGTCGTTCTCGGATGCATCTTTGACGATCGCTTCCGGTGAGTCGTCGACCATCCTTGTTACTCTGGAGCCCGGCCTCAGCGGCAGCATTGCAGGTCAGATCGACATTTACAGCGACGACCCGGAGCGTTCTGTACTAAAGGTCAGCTTGGTTGGCGCAGGCGAAGTCATTCCCGCCGACACGCGCACCGACTTTGACAACAGCGGCGTGGTCGATTTCACGGACTTCCTCGGGTTCTCCGGGGCCTTCGGCACCTCTGACCCGACCCACGACGTCGATGGCAACGGCACCGTAGACTTCAGCGACTTCCTGATTTTCGTCGAAAACTTCGGCCGCTCCACACAGTAGGCTCGAAGGAATAGCCAAAAACGAAAAGGCCTCGCTCACGCAACGTTAAGGGGCCTTACTGTTTGTTCTGATTGAGCGGCTCCGGCGGGGGCCACGTCTGTTAGCCTGGGGTGGCAGCCCCAGGTCTGTTGATCACAGGCCGGAGAGAGTCTTCAGGCGCCGCAGTCCACGCACTGGAAGCAAAGCGAAGAACCTTCGGCATCCAACAACGACCCGAGTCAGAATACCTTCCTTTTCAGGGCTTCTTCCGCGTGTAATCCACAAAGAACATGATACTCCACACCGCCAGCACACCGGAGATCCCCACTATTACCCAGTGATCCTGATCCGGCTGGCGCCAGAACTGGATTCCTAGCGGAATCAGGGACAAAACGAAGAAGAATACGGTGCCGATCATCGCCATCTTCGCCCGCGTAATCGGGTCCAGATCATCAACAGTGGTCGGGCGTTCAGGCTCCCGTAGCGGGGAGGGGGCAGGCGTCGCCGGAGCAGTCGGTTTGGGCGACGGGGTCGAGGGCGTTTTGCTCGACTCGGCCTCGAGCCGTTCCAGGACCGCTTTCCGGAAATCGTCCTCGGCGTTGACAAAGATCCTCAGGAACGTCTCGATCTCCTGCGTCCCGGCCTCCGAGAACTGCTCGACATAGCTTTTCCGTTTCTTTGCGGCGATCGTGTCGCGCCCGCTGTCCGCGGCCGACTTCAGATCGTCGACGAGATTGGCCACATCGTGAATGTGTCCGATCAGCCACGGCCACGTCCCGTGCGCAAGTAGCTGCCAGTCGGGCGAGGTCTCATTCCGCTCCTTCAGGTAGGCCTGCATCAGCCGGCCGTGCGACAGCTTGCCGCCCGCCCCCAGAAAATACTTCGACCGAAGCTCGTCCGAAGTGCGAAACGGGTTGTTGAGATGCGCGTGGTTGGATGCCTTTAGAATCCGCTCAAACGGATCCTGCGCCTGTTCTTTTGCCATTCTTTCGAACCTGCTCTTGAGTTTCTTTGTTTCTTTGCGACCTCGTGCTGCCTGCTGTTCCGCGTTTCGGCAGCAGAACGATATTAACCGAGCGCCACACACAGGGCAAACTGGATTTGGCCGGAATCGGCGGCAGCCATCTTGACAAGGTTTGGAGCAGTGGGTTTCTTTTCCGCTCTATCCCATTGTGTTTTAGGGAGTAGTGAACACTCCCGTTCAGCAGACAAACCGTCCTGAAATTGAATGTCCGACGCCGCATCCAACGCTGACGAACTGTTTGAACGCGCGCTCCACGCCCGTGAGCAAGGGGACGCTGAAGGGGCGTTGTCAGGGCTTCGCGCCGTACTCGAGATCGACCCGAACCACATGCAAGCTGCGGGCGAACTGGCGATCACGCTCGGGCAGACCGGCCGGCTGGATGACGCGCTGGAGGTTCTGGATGAGGCGGTCGATAGATCTGGCGATGATGCGTGGCTGTTGGCCAACCGGGCAATCGCCCGCGGTCTCTCCGGGCAGTTCGAACAATCGATCGAAGATTTCGATCGCGCCGTCACACTGTCCCCGGATGATCCCCAACTCCTGGCAAGTCGCGCCGAGACCAAACGCGCGATGGGGCGGCTTGAAGAGGCGGCGGAAGACTTTACGAATGCCCTCCGGATGGACGAAGACGGGATGATTGGCGTGCTCGTCGGCCGGGGTGAAATCTTCAAGGAGATCGGGGATTTCGACCTAGCGATGGCCGACTTCAACGCGGTGATCTCGCGTGATCCGGACAATCCCGAAGCCTATGGCTGTCGTGGCGAAGTACACCGCATTCAAGGACGTCACGACGAAGCGATCGTGGATTTCTCCCAGGCGCTGACGATTTCCCATGAGTATGAAGGCGCACTGATGAGCCGGGGAATCGCCTACCGTCAGGCTGGTCGAGCGGACGACGCGCTTTCCGACTTCTCGAAACTGATCGATCAGTTTGGCGAGACGACCGCCGCTCTGGCGAGTCGGGGCGAGACCTACCGTCAGATGGGCCAGTATCAGTCCGCCCTCGACGATTTCAACCGAGCGCTGGAGATCGACCCGGAAGACGCGATTGTCTATGCGGGCCGAGGCGAAACCTACCGCCAGATGTATGAATACGAGAAAGCGCTGACTGATTTCGACCGCGCGATCACCATCCACGACCAGGATGGGTGGATTATCGCCCGCCGCGCCGAGACCTACCGTCAACTCGACCGCTGCGAAGAAGCGATCGCCGACTTCAATCGCGCCATCGAGATCGATCCCGAAGACACCTGGGCCATCTCCGGCCGAGGAGAGACCTACCGTCAGATGGGCCGATTCCTCGACGCCGTCGCAGACCTCGACCGAGCCGGAGGCCGATGAGGAAGCCTGCACCCAACGCTGTTTTTGTGCTCCCAGCGCTTTTGTATACGCGTCCTGACGGGTCGCTGGAAAAAGTTTAGTCGTCCGCTCATGGCCACCCAACCGCTCATCCCCGTCGACCACACGACGAGCCACATCGTCAACGCGGACCGGACCGTTCCCTTCGACGAGACGATCAGGAATTTCAGTGTTGCACTCAACAGACGATGCAACTTCAAGGTCCGACCCAGACGATTCTACGGGACCGTGTGGATCTCGGACTGCTACACCGACTACCGTAATCCCGATCAGTTCCGGAAGTATGAGGGACCGCTGAGCGAAGGCGAGGCGATGCGGACGATGGGGAAGGGGCTGAACCAGAGCCAGGTGTCCGCTGGCGCTCTGGCCGAGGCAATCGAGCGCCTGTCCGTGTTCCATCGCCTGGACGCGAACGAACCGACGCAGATTTATGAGTTGGCCGAAGACCTAACGCTGGTCCCGACGTCGCTGCCCGATGAGGTCGTTCACCATCTGAACGGGACCGTCGACGGCGTGTCGGCAGGCAACAACGTGCTCGAGTGCGTCCTCCACGGTCTGCTGGAGATGTATGAGCATCTCGACGTGTGTCTGCACCTCGGTCGGTTCGGTCTGGGCCACCGGGCGTTCATCGATCCTACGCTCACGGGTTTCCACCCCATGGTCGCAGAGAAGATGCTGGCTGTCGCCGTGCCAGGCGAGAATCCGAAAGTGACAACGATCCACGCGATCGTCTGTCCACGCGACATCGGACCGTTTGTCAGGTCCTGTGCTCACCTGGACGGAAAAATCGCCCTGCAGCGCGCGTTCAACGAGACCCTGCAGAGTCACAAGACACGGTCGGTTCACGACCTGCAGTCGTTCAGGCCGGAATACCACGTGACCGAACTGATGAACCACCACACGGACGATCTCGAGCAGAATATCCAGACGATCCTGGAGTCCCTGCCCGATACAGTCTACGTTCAGGACTGGACCGACCCTGTGATGCAGGTCCCCGTAATGCGCCCCTTCACGATGCGCATGCTTGAAACCAAACCCGACGAAGACCTCGTTGGCGCCTACGTACAATCCCTGATGACCGAGTCCGCCAAATACATCGACTGGGACGCCTGATGAATCAATTCCGATACACGACTCTCTCCTCTCCCATCCGATGGGAGAGGACGATCCCGCCCGCGGCGGGATCCGGTGAGGGCCCTACACGGAATTCTCGGATCTGAAACACCTACTCACCATACTGGCCCTCGCGGTCCTGACGGCCTGCACCACCGACCTGCCCGAGCCCCCCGCGATCCAACCATCAGAGGAGGCCCGCGCTCTCGCGGCCGAAGGCTACCTCGGCGCTGAATCGTGCAAGGAGTGCCACCAGGAGGAACACGGGCTCTGGTCAAAGACCGCCCACGCTCGCGCGATGACGCTGGCCACCCCTGAATTCGTCCGGGGCGACTTCGAACAGGACACCGTCCATACCTACCACGGGCAGACCTACACAATGTCCAGACGAGGGGACACCTACTACGTCCGCACGCCTGGCCGCGACGGCAAATTGACGGACTACCCCATCACCTACACGCTTGGGGCGCGTCAGCATGAGACGTATTTGACCCGGTTCCCCGATGGTCGTGTACAGATCCTGCCCGTCTACTGGGACCTGATCGAAAAACGCTGGTACGATGCGGCCGAGGGAACGCTGGAGTTCGGCCGGTCGTTCACGCCGAACGATTACCTGTTCTGGGCGAATCAGGGCCGCACCTGGAACGACCAATGCTTCGACTGCCACGCGTCGCAGATGCGGAAGAACTATGACCTGGAGACGAACACCTACGACACCCAGCTGGGCGACCTGTCGATCAATTGCGAGACCTGCCATGGCCCCGGTAAGGATCACGTTGTGTTCTGGCGGAAGGCGCTGTTGGATGTTGAGCTCGCCGCGAAAGGGGAAAAGAGCCTCGTGCGTGCGACGAACTTGACCCCGGCGGAGCAGGTCGAGATCTGCGGTCAGTGTCACGCGACCAAGACATCGCTCCGGACCGGCTATAAACCGGGCGACGAATTCCTCGATTACTATGAGTTGAATCTCATCGATGATGAGGAGTCGTTCTGGCCGGATGGCCTGGTCAAGAAACTCGCCTATCCGCATTTGCAGTTCACCGGGAGTCAGTGTTTCCAGAAGGCGGATCTGACTTGCACTGGATGCCACGCCAACCACGGCAGCGACACGCCCGTCGAATTGATCGCCGATCCTGCTGGGGGAGCATTGTGCGCACGCTGTCATCCGAACGTGATGGTGGACATCCAGGCGCACACGTTCCACAAGCCCGCGGGTAAGGGCAGTGACTGCAAAGCCTGTCACATGCCCGAGATGTTTCTGAACTACCTGACCGTGACCGATCACCGACTGACCGTGCCTGTTCCCGAAGTGACGAGTCGGTTGGGGGTGCCGAACGCGTGCAATTCAGCTGGCTGTCACAGCGGTGAATCCGCTGAATGGGCTTCGGAGAAGGCGCAGGCGTGGTGGGGCGACTACCAGGACGAGCGTGTCGAACGTACGCAGGCGATCGCCTGGGGACGGGAGGGGGATGTGCGCAGCTTGCCTGTTCTGTCTGCGATCGTCCAGGATTTGGATGAGGATCTGCTGCTGAGAGGGGGGGCGGTCACGTTGATCGGGACCGTTGGCGAGTTGGCTTCGCTTCCAATCATCCTGGAGGCACTGACCGATTCCAGCCAGGTGGTCAGGTCGAGAGCTGCGATCGCCGCTGGACGCATCGGTCATCCCCGGGCAATCCCGTTGCTCAAGCGTCTCGTGACGGACCCTGTGTACAGCGTCCGCGTCCGGGCTGCGTTCTCGCTGGTAAAGCTCGAGTATGCGCCACCGACCGAGGTTGATAAGGAGGCGCTCAAAAAAGCCCTAGTAGAATACGAAGCATCGAGCCTGGGGATCCAGGCGGACAGCCCGAACGTGCACGCGACGATCGGGCAGGCACACGAAGCCCTTCGCCAACAGGAAGCGGCCGAGCTCGCCTACCGACGAGCGCTGCGCGTCAGCTCTGCTCACACCTTGAGCCTCCAGCGGATGGAGCTGATGGATGTCGCGACGGCGAAGTACGACAAATTGGTCGAGATGGTGACGCCGAATCTGGACAAGGACATCCGGCTGAAGGTTGCGCTCGGGATCGCAAAGATCCATCGTGGTCTGATCCCAGAGGGCGTTGGGCTTCTTCGAGAGGTTCAATCGCAGAAGATCGAATCGGAGCTGGTGGAAACCGGTCTCGGTGACGGCTACCGGATCGCTGGCGACGTGGGCAACGCCGAGCGTCACTACAGCCGTGCCATCGAGATCTTCGACAAGCACGCGAATGCTTACCGGGGTCTGGCGCTGATCGCTTATTCCCGAGGCGACGTGGATGCGGGAGACCGAAATTGGCGCATGTTCCAGGAGCACGAGTCGGACGACGCCAACGGCGGGAACCGGATGTTCTGATGGCCGGGTGGAGGATCCCAAATGGTTGACAGGAAATTCCTCAGATGGACGGTCATCGCTCTGGCTCTGACGGTGGCGGCTTGTGACGATGTTCCTTCCGTGGCGTTCGAACCCCAGGAGCAGGTGGTGCAGACGCCCGGTGCCGAACACACGATGGTGCTCGTGCCAGAAGGCGTGTTCACGATGGGGACAGAGAGTGGCCGCGACGATGAAAGCCCGATCCATCAGGTCCATATCGACGAGTTCTACATCGATAAGGTCGAGGTCACGAACGCCCAGTATGACCGGTTCGTTGAGGCGACCGGAAGTTCGTCACCCGTCTACTCGGTGAGCCCGCTGTTCAATGCGCCCACCCAGCCGGTTGTCGGGATTACGTGGGACGAGGCGCAGGCATACTGTGAGTGGGCAGGGCTGAGGCTGCCGACGGAGGCCGAATGGGAAAAGGCTGCGCGCGGTACCGAACAGCAGACGTTTCCATGGGGAGATGATCTGCCCTCACGGACGCGGGTCAGGTTTCTGTCCGAGGAAGGCCCTGTTTCCGTCGGGATTTTTCCCGACGGGGCAAGCCCATACGGCGCGCTCGACATGGCTGGGAACGTATGGGAATACGTGAGAGATCACTACGTCGCCGACTTCTACTTCAGCAGCCCGGACAGGAATCCCGTTGCCATCGTCGATGACAGCGAGATTGATCACACGATTCGCGGAGGCGGGTGGGGCTCACAGCGCAATGATATTCGAACCACTGCGCGTGGTCGGGTGTTCCTGATAGAGGTCGATCAGCCTGATTCGCACGTCGGATTCCGCTGCGCCATGTAAACTTCGTTCCTAGGCTTTGTAGATCTCGTTCCCAGGCTCCAGTCTGGGAACGGTAAAGGACAATTTCATGAAACCTATCCAGACAATCTGCTCCCTCATCCTGTTTCTGGGCGCCTGCGCGGAGCCCTACGACAAGGGCCCCGCTTTGCGACGCGCGGACCGTGCCACACAAGACAAGCGGTTCGAGGATGCGCGCGAAGAGCTGAACGAGCTTCTCGAGCACGATCCGTCCGATATCGAGGCGCACTTCAAGCTCGGCCTGTCGTATGCCCTGGACAACCAGCCGATCCAGGCACGCCTGTCGTTCCTGGATGTGGTCGTACTCGATTCGACCCGCGCGGACGCACTTGAGCAGCTTGGTATGCTGGCCTTCGCAGCCGAGGAGCGCAAAGAGGCGATCGAGATGCTCGAGCGATCGGTCCGGGCAGGTACGCGGAAGGGTCACGTCTACGACACGCTCTCCTACCTACACTTCCAGGAAGGAACGATTGACAAGGCCAAACACTGGATCCGGAACGCCATTCGAGCGAACCCGGATGCCCGTTTCCGGATGAAGCTGGCGACCCTGGACCACTTTATCGGCTCGTTCGACGAGGCGAGGGATCAGCTGGAGTCTCTGGCGGCGGACTACCCCCAGTACTACGAAGGGAAACTGCTCCTCGGGCGGGTCTACAGGCAGCTTGGCGAGAACGAGAAGGCCCTCGCCACGCTGAACGAGGCGCTCGAGCACGCGAAGGGACATCCGGACCATTTCTTCGAACTCGGGATGGCACGGCTGAAGACAAACGATCCGGACGGCGCAATCGAAGCATTCGAGAAGGTGCTGCTTGTCGATCCCGGCCACACGGAAGCCCGATACGGGATGGGCCAGGCTTACACGCGAAAAGGGGATCGTCAGAAGGCCCGTCTTGCGCTGGATCGGTTCAAGGACCTTGAGGATGGGGAAAAGGAGCTCAAGGCGGATCAGGAGTCCTTTATCGCCCACTGGCAGGACGGGGTGCTCAAGGAGAAAGAGGGAGACCTAAAGGGCGCCTACCAGTCGTTGAAGCAAGCAGCAATTATCAAGGAAGGCGACATCGGAACACACGTGATGATGTGGATGCTCCAGAGACGCCTGAACGACCCGATGGGTGTCGCCCGTGAACGGGAAGCGATTCAGCGACAGCTGGCCTTGGAATCGACCACTTTCGACAAGGTTGCCCTTTCGCTCGCGGGGCGCTTGCGAAACCGCGGTTTCAAAGAGAAGGCCGGCGACGTCCTGCTGGCCGTGCTGGAAGACGACCCCACGCACGCCGGCGCCCGCTACCAGCTCGCCCGAGTCTACGAAAGCATGGGTAAGCTCGCCGAACGCGACGAGCAGTTCGTGATCCTGCGCCAGGCGCGCTAGGATTGGGCCAACCCCGGGTTACTTCACGGATCGTGCGAGGGCGCCGCCGTTCACAACCTACGTGCATACCAGTCACCCACGGCCCTGCGACCACGTCGTGGATCTGAAAACTCGGTTAACCCGCCACATGCCACTTTTCCATCCAACCTTCGAACCCGGCCAATCCATCCTCTACCGTGAACTCGACGAACACGGCGTCCTCGTCGACGTAAAACCCGTCACGGTCGTCGAAGACGCCGCCGAAACGATCGCACTCTGGCTCCCCCTGAATACCCGCTCCAAGAACCCCGTGTTCCTCGACCACACACCCGGCGCGCCACGCCGATGGCTTCCGGGCAACAAGGAGCTTCAGGATGCCGAGTGGCGCTGGGCCGAGATCCTGATCCTCATTCGACCCCGTCAACCGCGTGCGACGTGGGTGCGATGGTCCGATACACGCGAGTTCCTTGGTTTGTACGTCAATATGCAGAGCCCACTTTTCCGAACGCCGATCGGGTTCGACACGCGTGACCATCAACTTGACATCCTGGTCGATTCTGACCGGGCGTGGCGATGGAAGGACGAAGACGAGCTGGCATCGTGTGCCCGGCACGGTCGTCTGTCGCGGGAGGAAGCCTCGTCCATACGTGCGGAGGGTAAGCGGGCAGTCGAAGACATCGAGCAAGGTGTGGGGTATTTTTCGCAGGGATGGGCCAGATCGGAAACGAACGAACTAGATAAACCTGAAATGTCATCCCGATGGGATGATCTGACGATGTATGCCTGATTCAACCCCCTCCATCCGTCAGTTGCTCTG
>MDTE01142628.1_pt1 | contig 36084 bp, 26 predicted proteins | sample 811231 | NCBI WGS metagenome assembly MDTE01 (sample SAMN05326651, study PRJNA326480) | marine metagenome | isolation source: seawater | place: Indian Ocean: Red Sea | collected 2010 | reverse complement strand
CTACTACCTTTTGGTATCCGGGGGCTTGAAGGATTTCATACTCATCATCGAGTTGTGAGAAAAGTGTTTCATCGCCAAAAACAGGCAAACCCGCCACAACAACCAACTTTACATCAGGGTCGATGGCCTCAATCAAATTTCGATAGGGGTCTTGATGGGCCTCTTCCAATACAAGAAGATCTGCAGCCAATCCTACTTGGAGGGAACCCGTCTCCATAAGCCAATTTGCGGAAGCTGCGGGGTTTGTCGTAACCATTTCCACGAGTTCATAATTGGAAAATAAAGAATTGAGCTCATTTTTATTCCACCAATCGGCTACTTTTAGTTCATGAAGTGGGTTTTTGGCACCAGAAGGAGACCAATCAGGAGCCAATGCAATATTCATTCCAGCTTGCTTTGCGGCTGCAACATCCGTGGTTTGCCCGTAGAGGAGGAGATTAGAGATTGGCGACCAAACCAAATCTGCCCCAACAGCACCAAGAGCATTGAATTCGGTTTCAGTAAGTCCCGTTCCGTGAATGACAACCAGTTCACCTACCAACAAATCATTTTGTACAAGCACATCAAATTCCTGCCGTGAAGATTCATCAATTCCTTCAGCGAGGTGTAAATACCATGCATTTAGATTTCCGGAGGCATTTCCAGACTTGATATGATTTCCTTCATAGTCAGACTCAAGTTCCGTAACTTTCGTGTGGACATTGTCTCTTCCAAAGTTGTAATACTCGACATTTCTAGCCAAGATTGAATCAAAACTACTTCGATCACTGGTTGAACTACCTTGAATGGACGTTGCTCCACCTGCAAGCGAACGTACCTCTGCAAATTTCATGCCTTCTGCGTTTAAATCACATTGGGTCGAACTTCCTCCAGTAACTTTCCCTTTCACAGTAGATACTGCTGATTTATAGCCAGAATCACCTTGCCACTGATATCGATTTGACCAACCATCACCACCGTGATCCCAGAGTGGGATGAAATTATAGTGAGCGTGATTATGTGCATCGATTAAACCAGGATAAATGACTCCGTTTGTTTCAATCCACATTGAATCGGGTATAGTAAGGGCTGGTTGTGGAGTAGGATCCTGCGTTGACCAAATTGCGGTGATGATTCCTTCTTCAATCAACAAATGGCCATTTTCAATGATTTGATCCTGTTCTACCATCGTTACGATTTTTCCTGAAAGGATGTAACTCTCCTCTTGAATATGATCGATTGATCGTTCACAAGTTCCATGTTGATGGTTTACTCCAACCCATGAATCATGGTTTGGACCTCCCGGAGTTGGTGTTATGTTCGCTAATTTAGACCATTCTCCTGATTGGTTGATACCATATGGTGTATCCCAATCTGAATCATCACCCGGATAACTCACTGTATCGATTAAAGCCCCCTGACTGTTGAATAAATGTACGGTATCACCATCAAAGAAATTGAATTCAATGAGCGTTTCCGACCGATAAAGAACAAGATATTCTTGTGGCTGTATGATGGTTTGGGGAGAAAGCGTACAATTTTTTGCACCCTTTGTATTTGTGTGCTCTATGACCCAACCAGAGAGGTCCATCTCCACATCATGTGGGTTAAAAATTTCAACAAACTGGTCGCTGTCAGCCCCAAAATTTCCGTCACCATTCCAATCCGTACCCCCATAATCCTCATTATTTGGTGAAACCAGTATTTCACTGATATGAACATCATCAGTCTGTGCCTGAATGGTTGGTAACGGTATTGAAATGACTGCGAACATTGCGACAGTCAACACAGGTGTAAACCACTTCATGTCTCGACGTGATATACGGAAGGGCTTCAACCTATCCATCCAAATGTTCAACCAAATTTGCCGTGGAGATTATCAATTAGTGACTTAATCATGGCAAAAGACGGATTTATCGAAATAATTGAATAAAAACTCAACAAAAATTACCGGAGGTTAGCGTTTATTAGCTCAATCTTTACATCAAGTCAAAGAATACTCCAATGAATCAAATCTCAGCCTTCATATTCTGTCACCCTTACACCAAGGCGACCCGTTCTCGCAGGCCTCTGCATGATACGTTCATATTTCGATTCGAATGCAGATTTAAGATCAATTTCCATCGCAAGACTATGACCCATTAGCAAAATCAGGATGTCGGCCATCTCTTCAGCGCAATCCTCAATCGGCTTACCTTTCGTAATTGCCGCAGCTAGTTCACCTAACTCTTCAACAGTGAGAGCAATTCGGTAACCCATATCGTGACCATTATTTCCCGCAAAGTCATGTTTTTTGTGAAATTGGGCTACTTTTTTCATCATCTTTGACCATTCATCATTATCTGAATTTTCCAACCAACCATCCACACCAAAGGACATGATTCCAACAATAAGATGGGCTCAATGATTGTTTTGCATTATTGCATTGATACAATCATAAATCTGTTCATGATGTTTATTGGCCTGAGAGCTAACTTCCTCATGTACTAATTTGGCTTGAGGATTACCCGGATCTCTCCCTGCCGCCCAATTGCTACTTACCAATAGAGCCGAATAAGGAATTTGTAATTCAGCAGCCAACTTGACTTCCCTTGGCATGGTCATACCAACTGCCTCGCCACCTAGAATTTCAATTGCATTTATTTCTGCGGGCGTTTCATATTGAGGCCCTTGAGCAAGCCAATACGTTCTTCCGACTGAAGAGACTATATTTTCCTTGATGATTTGATTCATTTTCGAATCAAAGGGCGATGTCATGGAAGTGAAAATCGCTTCATCATTATGAAAACTCGTTGCAATTCCGGAGAAGTCAATATATTGATTTGCAAAATCGATCTGACCAGGATGAAAATCCTCAGCGATAGCGCCCACACTACAGATACTCAAGATAGCCTCAACACCTGCCTCATAAAGGGCAAAAATGTTTGCCTGGTGATTGATTTCATGAGGAGGACTCATGGCCTTTCCATGATGTCTTTGCAGAAAAATAATTTTTTTGCCGTTCTCAAATTCAAGACAAGAAACCGGAACCTCTCCATATGGAGTCTCCAAAAGGATCTCATCTTTTGAAGTGGAATGTTGTTCAGAGATGGCCTCCAAAGCCGTTCCGCCAATCACTCCTAATCGCTTCATTGATTCACCAGATTAGGTAATGGTCACTCTACTCTGATAGTCGCTCAATCAATTCTGCTTTCTTGCCGGAAACTGGCTTTCCTGCTGCTTTCAATAATTCCTTTAATTCAGCGACAGTCATTGAACTGAAATCTTGGGGAGTTTCTTGAACTGCTTCTTCTGATGCACTTTCATCCTCAGCAGAGGCTTCATCGATTGTTTCTTCAGATGCTTCTTCAGTCGATTCTGACACAACTTCTGATTTTTCTGAAATAGATTCCATCGCTTCTGCAGCATCCAAAATGGTTGCATCATCTGATGCTTCTTCTTCAGCTGCTGCGAGCGCAGCCGCTTTCTTTGCCTTTAATTCAGCATCTTGACGCTGTTCTTCAGCATGAATCTCATCAAGAGTAGGCCCTTGGTCCGAAACCACACCTGTTTGGAGAAGTTGACTCTTTCGAATAACACATGTTCGCATTGGGTAAATTGGTTTTACAGCATTCAATAACTCTGTTTCTAAATCCCCATTAATCAGAGATGATTGTAATTTTGCATAGACATTTTTGGCTCCGAATCCAACAATCATTTCCTTTGCTTTAGCCCGAATGGCCGCTTTGACGCTTGTTTGTATCCTTTTCTCAGTGATCATCATTGTTTTAATTCGAACCAAAAATCCGTCCTTAGTGATGATATCTACAACGCTATCAATCTTACCACGATATCTTCGAACCTGTCTTCTTGTATGGTCAGATTGATGTGAGTGTCCGATAAACATTGTCAACGCGTCTTGGCCCAGCACTTCTGTGACTCGAAAATGAAGCAAAACATGCATCTTAGTGAAGTCGCCATTGAATTCTTGTTGAGTCATTTTGTAAACTCTTCCAACAATATGTTCTTCTGATTCACCCAAGGTTTCACCAATGCGCTGAAAGTTCCAGGGATGCCGAGGTGCTCTGATGGTAAACCATCGCTTAGCCTTCCACTTATCACGTTGTTTTCGTGCTGCTGCACGAGCTTTCATCCCTTTCTTCGCTGCCATTTTTTCCACCTTGAGTTGTTGCGGGGGCTACCCCACTAGCATGGCGGCGACAAGAATCGCATATTTCAATGAGCAGGTTATTGTTTACCAACCGCGTTCGTCAAGTCTTACTTCAAGTGTTGACAATTCATCACCTTTCATAGGAGCACCAGCCATCATTGACATGGCCTCTGCAACCTTATCTGGGTCATCATAATGTGTTGTAGCAAGAACGATGGCTTCGGCCATAGTTTGTGGGTCCTCTGACTTGAAAATACCTGAACCCACGAAGACTCCATCCATGCCGATTTGCATCATGAGTGAAGCATCTGCTGGTGTAGCGATGCCTCCTGCAGAAAATGTCACTACAGGTAGGCGTTGCATTGTTTTGACTTGGTTTAATATGTCGACAAAATCCTCGCGCATCTTTTCATCAATTTTTCCGAAAGGTGTGACCTCATGGGTTCCCGGGAGGGAAGACGTTTTCGACAAGACACGATATCTGTCGATAATATGGTCTGCTGCTTCGCCAATTTGTTGCTCATCGAGATGCTCAAGTTGGCTTATTTCCTGAGAAATGATGCGAGCATGCGTCACAGCGGCGACAACGTTACCGGTTCCTGCCTCGCCTTTGGTACGAATCATGGCCGCTCCTTCGTAGATACGGCGAACGGCTTCTCCTAATTCTGTAGCACCACAAACAAAGGGAATATCGTAGGAATTTTTGTCAATGTGAAAAAACGGGTCTGCTGGGGTAAGTACCTCTGACTCGTCGATCATATCCACGCCTAGGCTTTGGAGAACCTGCGCCTCTCCATCATGCCCGATGCGTGATTTTGCCATGACTGGAATACTCGTACAATCGATGATTCCGCTGATCATTGATGGGTGAGAAGTTCTGGCTACGCCACCTGCTTTCCGTATGTCAGCTGGAACTCGTTCCAGTGCCATCACTGAAACTGCGCCAGCATCCTCTGCAACTGCTGCTTGCTCCGGTGTGACCACATCCATGATCACGCCGCCTTTTTGCATGCGAGCAAAACCTCGCTTCAAAAGGTCGGTTCCTTTCCTAAACTGATTAAAATCTAAATCACTGGACATCGTATCAACCCAGCGCTGCGAGGGCTACCTATTGAAGGTTAGTTTCTCTCAAGAGTCTGCAAGAACAGGAGACTCTCCAGTCGCAATTTCGGCGTCTACGGATTCTTCCTCGTTTCTCGCAATCCAAGATTCTTCTTCATCAGGAACATCGGTATCGGCGAAAATCGCTTCAGCAGGGCATTCTGGAACACAGGCTCCGCAATCAATACACTCATCTGGATCGATGATGAGGTAAGTGTCTTTTTCCCTGAAAGCCTCCACAGGGCAAACAGCAACGCAATCTTGGTATTTATGGTCAACGCAAGCAGATGTCACTACATGAGTCATGTTCCCATGTTATTTTGAACATATATAAATGGCTGTCTATAGCAAGGAGACAAATTTAGGTCATCCTCAAACATCTGTCAAACAAGATTGCAGGACTTCTGATGCCACAGTCCGAGCGGACTGATTTGGATATACTTGGAATTTAATCACGCCCTTCACAACTGGCGTACCAGCAGTGTTCGATAAGATCACATTCTGTGCGAGCAATGATTCCAAACTTATACGTAGATGTAACTCATTTTTTTCAGTTAATTTATCCTCGATAGTTTCTATCAAATATCTCAGATTCTCTTCACCCAATCTGACGAGTGATTGGATAGATTTCTTTGATTTGCCCATCTTAACCTTCAAAATGAACTGGTCTGAACCGTGATGAGACGCGATTTTGGAAATTTCAATTTCTCCCGAATCGCAACTCAGCCATCGCATGGCATCTGAAATAATGTCGAGGTTCGATACTGCCGAACCATGGCAAACCCATGTCACATGATGAACGCCCATGACTTCCGGAAATACTTACACCAAATGAGCATATTGTGTCGAAAATGGGTAATTGTTTTGTTGAACGACGATGGCCATCGACACATGGGAACAAACCGGCTTGCTGTTTTTTTAAGCACGGTGATGTTACTACCTGTTCTCTCGGGGTGTTTTGGAGAGGATGTGCCTTCTGAACTATCCGCCTCAGATTTGGTCATTCTCGAAGAAGACAATCTACTCGCAGGCTCTTGGCAGAAGGTAACGCTCTCCGCAAAGGCGGATTTATCTGTATATATTCCCTATTTCGTAGTGGATCCTGGATCAAAAAGAGCACAAAATGGCACAGTTTTGGACATAAAAGCAGGTGATTTTGAGATTGTCGAGTGGCTCCTTCCACCACGTAATTTCGAGGTAATTCTCATGGTTGGTGAGTATCAACGCAAACATTGGCCAATCAGATCTGCGAATGAGTCTTGGTCAAATTGGCTTGGTGAAAGAAATAGCCAAGGAGGAATTACTACCACACAGAACCAAGACAATGGCACTTGGGATTGGCTGATATCATCTTCAGAAGATGGAGGCCCGGTTGATATCAAAATGATGAGTACTACCAGGCTTCAGCGAAGTGATCTTTCCATTGAGGATGGCAAAGAGGCATCTGATGGATGGGTGGACGGAAGATCCGTTTACGAATGGGTTGATTTCATCACCGATGATACGCCATGCGCCACCTGTGGACCTGATGGTGCTGTTGGATATCTTGACCGATGGGTTGGCAATGCAAATCCATCCTACGAGCACGCCGTTACTTACTTTGAAGGCGTAATGTTGGGTTACGGATTAGATAGAGTCGAAGTGCATCGATTCCAATCAAACACTGCTTGGTCTGTGAACATTTGTGGGTACAAAGACGGCTCCATATATCCAGATGAATGGTTGATTTTTGGAGCACACTTTGACATCGCCCCCCCCGTGGCATACACACCTGGTGCTGAAATCGGCATACCCGGTTACGGTACAAGACATGGAGCTTATGACAACGCCGCTGGTTCAAGTATGGTTTTGTCCACCGCAAGCGTGTTAGCAGAGTTTGATGCTCGACGAACGATGGTTTTCTGTCTTTGGTCTTCCGAGGAAGAAGGCCTGTGGGGATCCCGTTCTTTTGCTAATGATTTGCCCGATGGTGTAACTGTGAGTAATTATCTCAATTTAGATATGGCCGGTGTAAATTACCCCGGGGATTACGCACTATCGGTTTATTTGGGTCCTGACGGGACTGGAGAAGAAATAGATCAACCTGGCATGTTCCATCTAGCCGAATGGATTGGTGCAGATGCACTCGACCTTGGTTATGAAATGGAGCGTGGCAGGCAAGCTTGGCTTGAGAGCGGTGAAAGCCCATTGTGGGGAGACATCTATGAAGATACAGTAGCGATTTATGAGTCGCCAACAGCCCGAAGCGATCACAATTCTTTCCAAAATATTGATGTTGCAACATTGGGATGGAATGGATTAGTAGATGGATATCCTTGTTATCATCGTGAATGTGACACCATGGAAACAATGCTTGATTACATGGGTACAGATGAAAACCCCACAGGTGTTGCTAACCTCGTTCATTCATGGGACATTGTAACATGGTGGGCAGTCTATGCCTTCCTTCATATGGACCAAACACCAGTTCCAAATGAACTCGCTTAATCACTCAAGTGGATTTTCAATACCATCTTCACCGAGCGTCCATTTTAGGGTTTTAATGACGCCTTCAAGGGCTTTGTAATTTCGGGCAGCAATTTTCATGCCATCTGCGTCCTTTGATGATTTACAGGATTCGAATTCTTGTTTCCAGTCATTCATTTTTTCAACCGCAAGATTGAGCATATTTTCAATCTCCTCCCAACTACGGTCATAAGATCTCGATGGTGTGGTCATAACCCCGTCGACGGAAGTCTGGTATTACTTTCTTTCCTCTTCAAGGATATTTACCCATTCGAATTTCCAAAGACGCCTCGTTGACGAAATCACCAATTACTGCATCATGCAAATCTACATCTTTTAAGTTACAATTTTCACCTATTACGCTGGTTTCTGCAACTCCGTCAAAAATCGTGCCCTTCATGATTAATGAATTTTTAACGACAGAATTTTCTGTAATCACACAATCACCAGAAATTACACTGGAAAAAACCTGACCTCCCACCTTTGCAGTAGATGATATGAATGAACCATCATCAAGAACACGTCCAGAAGGCATCGGAAACGGTAATTTATCCCTATTTTGAATCAATGCTTTTTGCGCTTTTAGCAATTCTAGAGGGTGACCAACATCAAACCAGATCCCATCTATTGTTTTCGCATACATTGGCAGGCCTGCTTGTAAAACCATTGGAAATAATTGCTTCGAAAAATCATATTTTTCTCCTTCTGGAATCATTTCAATCACATGAGGCTCAATGATGTATAAACCTGCATTAATCACTCGAGAAAAAGCCTCTTCAGCAGATGGTTTTTCTTTGAATTTGACGATGAAGCCTTCCTTCAGATTTCCATCAACCCTCCCACCTTGAGTATCTGATAGTCCAACAATTCCATACTCAGTTGGGTCTTCAACTTCCCAAATGGCCATAGTGACAGCGGCTTGATGCTTCTTGTGCGTTTCAATCAAATCCATGACATCAAACGATGCTACGCTGTCGCCAGAACCAACAACAATTGTTTCTTTGATTTCTTGCATCAACAAACGTACACTACCTGCTGTACCCATCGGAGTTGATTCTTGGTTGACCCAAGCAACGACATCATTCTCATTCCATGATTCAACATGAGATGATATCTCTTTACCTTTGTATCCTGTCGTTACCACAATTTGTTTCAAACCTGCTTCAACCATCGCATCCTTAACATAATCCAAAACAGGTCTTCCAAGCACCGGAACCATCGGTTTCGGACGATTGTCGGTGAGCGGCATCAATCTTGTTCCACGACCACCGGCCATGATCACCCCAAGCAAAGAAATCACTTCCTTGAACGTGCTGCTGACATGTCTACTTTTCGCATTTGAGATTTTTTAGCAGAAGTTTTCCTTTTTGAGGTGGCTCTTCCTGAACGGTCTGATGACATTGTGCCACCAAAAGTAAGATTTCCAGAATTCAAAAGAGTATTGAGCAGAGTATCTGCTACTTCATCCGAATCTGCCCCAGTTTTCATTTCCTTTGTTACAGAATCATTGTGGTCAGTCATCCAAGACTCTCTTTCTTCTCTGGCAAGTTTGAGTTTGTCACGAACTTCATTCACTTGATCCATCATTTCTACTATTTTGGCATGTATTTCATTCGCTTTTTCTTTTGCAGCAACATATTCGTTGTGAAATCGATCACCTTCAGATTTCAAAAAGTCTCTGTGTGAAAAAAGCTCATCCAATTCTTCGGATGCCTCATTGGCAGTCTTCACCACATCAAGCATTGACTGATGTGCAGCATCCGCCTCTAGTTTGAGCGTTTTAATGGCTCCATCCCGATCTGACAAATCTACCTTCACCAATTCTAATTTTCGAACCTCTGGTTCCAATTCTTGAATTCTCCTTCGCATTCTCTTGATAGATTCCATCGTCTCTTTTTCTTTCTTCGGGGACATGCCACCTCTCGTTTCAAACATATTCTCAAGAGAAGAGACCTCTGAGATGAGCTTGTGGTATTCATGAGAGGCTGATTTGCCATCATTTGTTCCTTCTCTTTGCTTCTTTGAAGCTCCAATCAAATCTCGGATTTGAGATTGTATAGCATTTCTTTTTTCCTTCAATGCTTTAATTTCAGCCCTCAATGCTCTAACTGATGCAAGTTCGACATCGAGTTTTTCTCTATGCTCTTTGTATTGAGATTGAATCGTATTTCTTTTGTCTGCAAGCCTTTTTGCTTCATCATTGTGCATGTTTCGCATGTCCCTAAGTTTTCGGACTTTGCTCTCCATAGCATGCAGTCTTGTGCGTAAATCTTCCCCCGGTTTCTCTTCGGGATTGGATGGCTCTGTCATGTTTGGGGGAAAAGGTCGTCGATATCAAAACTGCGGTATTACAGTGAGGCAAATATTTCGACCAACTGAATCATCATAATCGTAAACAATCCTAGTCCTCCAGCAAGGCTACAAATGATTGAAGATGTATTTCGAATGAGAGTTCTAAACTCAGACCTCACTCTCAAATTAATTTGTCTACCTTCAAGCAAATCACCAGATGGATCTTCAAGACGGATTGATACCGATGCTTCCCCATTTCTCTCTGGTATCAGGCTTTGCCAAGCAAGGGTTCCATCTTCGAGTAATTGGTTCATGATACTCGTTTGATCTTCATTAGATTTTGATGAAAGAGGAAGAGGTTTGTCGATATTTATGGACTGTGAACCTGGCTGCAAAAGATACTTCATCGCAATGTCGTGTGGTCTAAAATCTGGCGACTGCACACGTAAAACAATCTCTCGAGGTGCCTTTGAAAGATTATGGAATAAACAAAACAAATTAGCCTTGTTAGTGACGACATTTTCTAAATCTACATCAAAGGCAAAGTCATCAACTTGGTTTTGAATCCCTGCTCCGAGCTGTTGTAATTTTCGATCGATCATTCGATAGAAAGATGGGCACTTTTTAGAAGTAATATTGAACAATCTTTCCCAAATCTCAACAGAAAAAATGGGATGTTTGATAAGGAAATCAACACCATCATTGTTCAATATTTTTCTCATCTCAGTGAGTAACATCTCTCGATCGAGTGCTCCTTTGTACCTGCGATATAAAACAAGGAGAATACGTTCTACGGTTTTTGAATTATTCCTTTTCGAATTAAAGAATGCATGTAACTCAATGACCAAGTCGTTGAAGTGGTTCCTCAACAATGGATCCATGTATGTTTCCAGAATCTCAAAGAAAGGCATGTCCAATGTAGATGGATGCATCGGCGGGTTGTATGTATCCAGCATTCCAGCGGGAGTAACCATATTGAATTTATTTCGACGAGTAGACAAATGTTGGCCTAATGCTAATACAACAAGACTGGCTGATACCAAAATACCTCTGCCACCCAATGTCGATTCGGGTCCTGAAAAAATCACAACAATTTCAGCAATAAGAGCTAAGGAGACCAAGAAAATCCCAAAGGCGTGCCTATTCATCAATTCATTTATCTTCTTGTCTAATATGTCATAACCGTGCAAGACATCAACCGGTTTTGATTGGAAGCGAGACATGTTGACTTGATGGGCAAAGACCTTCTGTGTAACCCTGGACCTCATTCTGTGTAGAGCCATGACAATAAGTAAACCAACATTCACTACACAAGCAAGAGATATCATCAAGGTTGAAAAATCAATACCCGCAGTGGGTTCAATATTTTTGAGCCACCACTCAGGGGACGGACCAGCGTAAACCCAAGATGCGAGCATAAAAATCATTGAAGTAATTGGAAGAACTAAGATTAAACTCAGCCCTTCTGATAATAGTTGACGGTCTAGAGTGTAGAGTAGAAGTTCAGAATTCTTCAAACGATTAAGTTCCTCATCCAAGGATTCAATGGTAATTTCGACATCTTCTGAATGGTCGTTAATATCCTTCTCTTTGGCCTTGACTTCTTCATCGGTGTCTTTTTCCTCGACAGGTGGTTCTTCGGCTGATTCATCTTCGACCTCATCATCTTTGGTCATGCCTAAACCTTCCTCACGATTATTGAATCGGAAATCCGCTTCGTCATTTCTACTTTCGTCTGATTTATGAAAAAACCTGAGTTTTCTCTACGGATGATGGCTTCTATTTTCAATCCTGCAGATTCCAATGAGGATTTTACTTTGTCTTCCAAAAAGATGCACTCAATTTGAGCACTTTCGCCTAATGCCAATTCCCCTAAGGGATGAAAGGTTTGATACTCATCGATCAAATCCCTGATTTTTTGATCAGCCTCAGGGATTACCTGTCCGGAGGGGTCCAAGTCTGGGTCACCAAGAATCACCGTCAGACTCGCTTCTAAATCGTCATTGATGGCGTGTTCAAGCCGACAGGCTGTTTGATGTACATCTCCTCGAAAAGGAATGGAAGAGAGGAAAACCTCCGCCAAACGATGGCGGCGTTTCATTCTCTTTCCGTATATGAGTCCAGAATCTGTTAACCGGACTCCTTTGTAGGGTTTGTAGTCGAGAAAACCCTTGCTGGCGAGCCTCTGTACCATTTCGGTAGCTGATGCTGGTTTTACACCCATAGCATCTGCAAGGTCTCGATTCCGAATACGTGCGGAAGGTGTTTTTTCGTGAAATTGGTACATCATCTCCATGTATTCGTCTTCGAATTCTTGAAAATGACCTGAACCCAATTTCTCACCCCCTAATCTTCTCTTGCTTCAAATATTAACGCACAATGTGGACATTTCGCTTTGGCAGGACGACGTTCCAGTGGCACTTTAATCGCACGATTACATTCTGGACAGTCAAGAATATCATTATTTGAGGAGGACCAAGGAATTTCATCTTCTGAATGATTAGAAGATTCGTCCTTTTGGTCATCCTTTTGATCGTTTTCCCGCTGCTCTTTGAGAGAGACCTCAAATTGAGTTTCACAATCTGGACACCTGATTTTTCCCGAATAATCAGATGGAACATTAAGCCCAATTTCGCAGTTAGGGCAATGAACAATCACCTTTTCTTTACTTTTCTTTGTCGAAGGCTTCTTCTTTTTTATCGAGGGTTTGATTTCGGAAGGAGGCCTGTTTTGCAGGATTCGCAAGAATAAGATAATCCCAATTCCAATCGTGAGTCCACCTATTGGCCCTTGCCAAGAAAAACGAGATTCACTCGTTGATGCTGATGCTTCGCTATCAATAACAACACTTTCTGTTAGTGTTGTTTTGTATGCTTGGCCATTAATGAGTAATTGAGCCGTAATTGTTACGGTTTCCCCTTGGGGCCAAAGAAGTGCACCAACCACCTTTTCCTCATCAGCGATGACATTCGTGTTGGTCTGAAAAAGAATCTCATTACTTGGCCCTGTAATCAGAATGACACCCGATGGAATTGCAGAATTACCTTGATTCAAGATCGACAAGGAAAACTCGACTTCTTGACCTTGCGAAGGAGATGCAGAAAGTGTCAATGACAGGGCTGGAAGAAACTCGTTTACCTGAGAAGTGATTTCTGATTGTAAATTAGAATCGAGACTTGGAGACCATTCCAGTGGCGAGATTTGGGCATAAAGGTTTGAGTGTTCTACATCACCAAGAGTTATGATTTCATATTCAATACCAGGGTTAATTTCTCTAAGCATGTAATGAATTGCTATTCGTTCAACGCCATCCATATATCCAAATTCTAATTGAACCATTCGAGAATTTCCTGATGAAAGATTGATTTGCCATTCATATTCTGAAATTGTATTTTCATCTACAGTTTCTTTGAACGAAAAATCAAGTCGCTGCTTTTCAAGTATGGGTAATTCTACCTCTGATTCGAGGCCTGATTCGATGACAGCATCTTGACTTTGCAAACTAAATTCAATCTCCAAAGTTCCACTCTCTGTTGGTTGAAATTCCAGAGATACCTCGCCAGCTTGCCCTGGTTCTAATCGCACTTCATCGCCTGCAACCTCATTTCCATCATATGATGCAACCAACTGAACTGAACCCCCAACTTCTCCTTCATTTCTTACCAACATAGATGCTGACACAGTATCTCCTGCGTGCCATGGTCCACCACCCAAAACCGGTACCGGTGAACCAGCAGTGAGGAAATATGCTGATTCTAGATCAATGGTGATATTGCTAATCGTAGTTTGTATGGTCCTTGTACCGTTATGGCTACATGTTAAGACGCCCTTGACAGGATACGTTTCGAGTATGATGTCGATGGAGGAATTCATCTCAATGGATTTTGCTTCAGAGTAAAAATTATGTCCATTTAAGTAGCACAAAATCATTCCATTAAATTCAAAATCACCCACGTTAGAAACATTAAGTTTCCACTGCATTAACTCTCCCAGCTCAATATTTCCTAATTCTTCAATCATCATATCGAGATTTGGCAAGGGCGGAGATTCAACAATGAAATCCATGCTCAGTTCATTATCTGATAAGTCCACATCTTCTACTTCTCGTAAAATCCATGTCAATTGATGATTTCCCTCAGTTAAGTTTTCAGATACAAAAGAGACTGTAGCGGTATTTTGTGCATCTATGCTCATGGTTGAATTATACATCTCAACACTATCTAACATCCCAACTACTTCTCCAGTCCAATTCACATCTCCTTCATTTAGAACATCAGCGCTTAAGTGAACATAATCACCAGATCGAATCGTTGAATTTCCGGTCACACTTCCGTTTTGGAGTACTGGTTGGATGAGAATACCACTTAATCCAATATCGAGAGGTCTGAGCCTTTGCAAAATTTGCCACCATTCAATGTCTTGCCCTGCTTGAGGTGTACCAACATCACCTGTTAGTTGTATTGAAACATTTGAATATCCAATGGGAACTGACGTCACTTCAACAGAAACTTCGCTGGATTCACTTGAGTTTAGATATATGGTATTCGACTTTTGAAAAATTGCCTCGCCCTCTAAGTCATTCAAATTGACTTGCCAAGAAACCACTGCTTCAACGGGATTTTCTACTGCTTGTACCGAGAAGTTGACCCAAACAGATCCATTACCGATTTCACCATGTCCTGAAACCTCGACGGAATCAATATCGATTACTCCACCAGATGCTGCATTCACATGAGGAATGGTGCTAATTGCAAAAAGCAATACTACTGCTAGCACTCGGCGCATAAATATGGGTTTTAACTGGACACTTAAGCACATTTGCCTAAAAATAGTTAGACGCCACCTTTATTGAAGGGTTTTCGGTGGCGCCACCGTTGCTATGGAGCCAAATGAGCTGCTGAGTGTTTCTCCTGAATTTTTGGCAAAAGCCATTATTCACCGAAGAGAGAGACTACTGGAACTCATACCGTCCGAACTTGAACAAGCACAAGCGCTCCAAATGGAGGCTGAACAAAATTCAAGAAATGCAAAGCAATCGAGAGATGAAATTAACCAAAAAGTTGCGAATTTAAAGAAAGAGCGTAATCATGCGCAAAATGAAGCAAAACAACTTTTTGAACAATCATCAAAAGCCAGAGATGAGCTTATTGAGAAAGGCGAAATGAAAAATCCCGAACCTAAGTGGGCGAAAGATAAACTTTCCAATAAAATCCAAAGAATTGAAGAAAAAATCCAAACAACTGGCGGGAACCACAAAACAGAAGAGAAATTTATCAATGAAATGAAGGCTTTGATCAAAGAGCATGAAGAGTGGGTGGCACAAAGAGCGAACGCATCGCCTCTCATGAACGAAATGAAAAAGAATCAACAAGCAGCGAAGAAACTAATTATTGCTGCTGAAAAGGCACATAAAAGCATGGTTGAACTTGTCGAAGCGAATGAAGATCGCCATACTTCTTTTGTTGGATGGGAAGAAAAAAGAAGGAAACATACTTCACTCAGTGGGAAACTCACAACTGCCAAAAAATCCAGTGAAGAGGCGGTCAGATTTTGGCGAGAAGCATTGGAAAAAGGGCTTGAAGCACTGCTCATCGATGCGAAGCGTGTCGAAGATGGTGGACAATCTACGCTCTCACTGCGTAAAGAGAACAAAAGGAGTGAGGAAGAATGAGTGAAATTTGTCCTACAACCGGGTTCTCAAAAAAGTCCAAAGAAAGATGGCCATATCTTTGGGGAAAACTTACAAACGGCCAAAGCAACGAATTTCCAAACCAAGATCAAATTAAATCTATAGATAGAGGCATAAAAGAAGTGCTAAAAGTCAAGGATTCTTCGACTGGGGAAGAAAATCGACAAAACCTCATCAAACACTTGAGAAAAATTATTTGTTCTAAAATTAAAGATTCCACTCTAGAAGCCTTTGGTTCAAGTCAATCAGGCCTATCATTGATTGGAGGTGATATCGATCTGTGTCTCAAGGTTCCAGATACAAATCCCAAACAGATACTTCGTCGCCTCAAGGGATTACTTGATGCACGAGGAATGGAACAGATTACTCTCATCTCCAAAGCGAGAATACCAATTATAAAATTTCATGATCCTAAAAGTGGATTTGATGTTGATATATCGATTAACAACAGTCTTGCTTTGCATAATACTGAATTATTATCTACATATGCTCAATTAGACCCAGCGGTGAAAGATGCAATTTTAGCCGTGAAATATTGGGCTGTCCAAAGAAATATTGCCAATGCCTACCAAGGAACAATTTCCTCATACTCTTGGTCACTTTTATCCCTCCAACACCTACAAGTCATGGAATCAATCAAACTACCAAACCTACAGTCATCTCAAAACCGTGAATTGATTACAATTGATAACCATGAATATGATATAACCATCAACAAGGAAGTTCAAATAAACAAAATTGAAATTGATGTGGGTGAAATATTTGCTAAATTTATTTTCTTTTACGGACTTGAATTTGATTGGAGTAAACAAGTGGTTTCAGTTAGAAATGGAATGCCAATGGAACGAAACGAAAAAGGATGGACCTTACAAAAACCATCTGCTTCTGCTGCACACCACAGTGATGATAAAAAATTGCGAATGGGTTCATTCCATTTGCCGATAGAAGATCCACTGGACACAGAAATTGATTTGGGGAGAGTACTCAAACCCGCAGGAGAATTAACAATCCTCAACGAGTTTTTAAGAGCGGCTTCAATGCTCAGCGAAGGGAAAAGTTTTGATGAAATTTGTGAAACCGTTGAGCCTCAACGTTTTGAACCCAAAAGTCCTGATGACTTGTTTGAAGATTTGCGAAACCTAAAGCCACATGAGGTGAAAATTCTTCACGAAAATATTTTGGATGATTTGTCAGTTGTTACAAAACGAATTGAAACCCTTGAATCTGAAAGATCAAGTGCGATTCGAATGGCAAAAGCCATGAGAGGAATTATCGAAGAAACTGGTGACATCAGGAAAAAACACAAAGAAACCATCTTGTCCTTGAGAAGTCGAGGAAAGGAAATTGAATTAACAAAAAATAAAAGAGATTTAATCAATAAAAATATTGTTTTACCACTCCATAGAATAGAGGAAGAACTTGTCAAGATTTATTCGCGTCTAACGGATTCTTTAGATTTGATGAGAGTTCAAACTTTGGAAAGGGAAAAAAGAGATTTCTCCTTTTTCTTCGAATTACAAAAAATGCATCATCAGGCAAAATCCTCCTCTGAATTACACCACAAGTACAACCAACTAAGGAAAGAACAAAGAAAAGATATCGAAAATCTCAGGAAATTTGAAAATGAGCACGATGAAGCTGCAAAAAATATTCTCGACCAAGAACCACTGCTCAAACAAGAAGATTTGGAAAACCGTCATGACCGTTCTTGGGATAAAAGAGCAAATAAAATTACAATGATTTTGAGAAAAAGAAAAAAGGAACTCTACAAATTCAGAAGAGAAAAAGGAAGAATTGAGGCATGGATGAGAATTGCACAAAAGAACAGTGCCAAAAGAAGAGGAAACAACAGGAACAAAAAGCATAGACCCACGTCACAAATAAGGGAAACTGTTGCTTCAGGTGGTTCGATAAGTCTGGGTGACCTCGATGCGTTATTGAAATCTGGAGGTATTTCAAACCTCAATCAAAAAAATGATTCCACGCAAAAAAGACCTAAGAGGAAAAAAGGTAAAATGAAAAATCTCAATAATCTATCGCCGCATAGAGGTGAAAGAAACAAATACTCTCGAAAAGAATGAGGAAGACACATGATTGAATGGGTTTCCGGCCCTTCTTTGAAAAGTCTTAGTGAAACTCATCTTTCTTGCATACAAAATCTCTTCAAAAACGAAACTGGAGAGCATTACATCCCCGATACGATTCGTGCTTTACCGATTCCTATTTGGAAAGGAAATTTGATTCTTATTGACAAAAACTCTCCAACTGATATTCACGGAGTATTTTGGTGCTTACGGTTTAATGAAAAAAGAGCGAGAGTTGTTGCATTTGTAATCGATCAAAAATTCCAGAGTCAAGGATTTGGAAGCATGGCTTGGGATACATTCGTAATGCATGCAAGAACATTATCCATATCAGAAATTCAATTAGAAGTTAGAGCAAATAATCAACGAGCAATCGAATTCTACCAGAGAAGGGGATTGAAAATCATAGGCAAACTTGAGAATTATTACTCAAGTGGCTTAGGATATGTCATGCAGGGAAAGATATAGCAGAATAATCAAACACGGCTGAGTAATGCAACGGGTGTGCGAGAAAGATTATTGCAGGATTTAATCCAAATCGAAGGCGTTGATTTATGTCAATTATGCGATCATGAAGGCTTTGTCATTCAAGCCTTACCAAAGGCCGATAATCAATTAGCAGGAACGCTACCAGGGCTTTTTGATTTTGGTGATCAAGATACGGTTACGATTTCTGGAACAAATGGATACTTACTCGTTAAAAAACTTGAAACAGGGCACTATCTAGCGATTAAAGTTCACAATGACGTGAATTTAGGAAAAGTACGGGCGACTTTTCATGAATCTGCTAACAGACTTGTTGCCTTGTTGCAATAATATCTGTCTTTCAAATGCATTAAAAGGGAGTTGTTCCACGGCCCGCTGTAGGATGCGGGAGTTATCCACACAAAGGTGATTATTTCATGTCGGAATTTGAACAAGTGCTCGAAGAAAAACGAAAACTTGTTGACGAAAAAGCGACCAATTACCGAAATGTTAGAGACGACTGGAATGCGAAAACAAAGCAAGCTACCGCCACACGTAACGAGCACAACTCTGAGGTACGAGAGCTTATCCAAAATGTGAAACAACAAAGGGAAATTCGAGAACAAATGAATGAAGTTGTTCGAGAAATGAAGAGAGCACGTGCTGATGCAAATAACCAAGTTAAGGAAGCAAAGGCAAACTTAGAGGCTGCAAGAAAAGGCCCAAATTCTTCCGAACAATCTGAATCACGAGGGAAGGATAGACCAATGTCCGTTCACCAACTTCGTCGAAAAGCAAGAATGCTGGAAAACGACTTCGAGCAAGGTAAATACATGGGCAAGAAGGAAAAGCAAGTTGTTGAACAAATCAAAAAAATCTATGCTGAAATCAAACTCAAAGAACAAGAAGAGTCTTCAAATGAAGACCTGAAAGAGGCTAGAGAATTATTGAAGACAGCCATGGATGCTCAAGAAGCAGCTCACCTCGAAGTCCAAAAGGCAGCAAACGCTGCACAGGATGCACATGAACTCATGCTCCAATGGAACAAAGAAGTCGATCGCCAAAGAGAAAAGGCTGAGTCAAGTCATCGAAGCCTTCGAAGATCGAAAATAGAGGGTGATAAAGCCCATCACTTCTACATTGTGAGCCTTCGATGTCTTCATTCCATACATGATATTCTCAGAGCAAGAAGAGGGCAAGCAGAGCGCTCACCATCAAAAGGCGCACGAGTGGAAATTCAAGACCTCATGGCCAAATTGATGAGTGGAGAAACGCTCTCAACCGAAGAACTCATGCAGCTTCAACGTAATGAGTAAAGGTGAAGACATGATTGAGCGAAGGGAAATCGCCACGATTCTGGAGAATTATGAGCGCCTTCGATTACGGATTGGTGTCACAGCAAGTCATTCAGCATTAGACATATGCGATGGAGCAATCGAAGAAGGGTTCTCAACAGTTGCTTATTGTCAAAAAGGAAGGGAGAAAACCTACAGTGAATATTTCAAAACTCAGCGCACTGGTTCAGGAAGAGTGCGAAGAGGCATGGTCGACAAAGCCATCGTGATGGACAAATTCAACGATATTATGAATGAAAAGATGCAAAGCCAAATGCGAGAACGAAATGTAATTTACATTCCAAATAGATCTTTCTCATCGTACAGTTCAATCGACGATATTGAAAATAATTTCAAAATTCCAATGTTTGGTAGCAGAAACATGCTAAGAATGGAAGAGAGAACAGAAGAACAAGACTATTATTGGCTGTTAGAAAAAGCCGGTTTACCTTTTCCCGAACCGATCGAAAACCCTGAGGACATTGATTGCTTGGTCATTGTAAAACTCCATCACTCTCAAAAGAAACTTGAACGCGGATTTTTCACCTGTGCTTCATACGAGGAATATGTAGAAAAAAGCCAAACGCTGTTAAAATCAGGGGTTATCGACCAGGAAAGTTTGAATGGAGCAAGAATCGAACGTTATGTGATAGGGCCTGTGTTCAATCTTAATTTCTTTTACAGTCCTCTAGAAGAGGATTTACCAAAGCTCGAACTCTTAGGTGTCGATTGGCGATTTGAGTCATCACTGGACGGCCACGTGAGATTACCTGCACCGCAACAAATGACATTGCCTCAACACCAAATGATTCCAGAGATGACCGTTGTTGGACATAATACTGCCACGATTAGAGAGTCATTGCTCGAAAATGCTTTTGCATTGGGGGAGAAATTTGTTAAAGCCAGTAAGGAACATTATGACCCCGGCGTGATAGGGCCCTTCTGTCTTCAAACCTGTATCGATAAAGACATGAATTACAGCATCTATGATGTCGCACCTCGGTTAGGTGGCGGAACCAATGTTCACTTGAACATGGGTCATCCATATGGTAACGCCACATGGAGAAAACCAGTATCAAGTGGGCGCAGAATTGCCATCGAACTGAGAAGAGCCGTTGAGCAAGATAGGCTATTGGAAGTTCTAACCTAACTTACTCAAAACCTAATAGTCCTTTCATTCTGGACAGATTGTTACACATGAACATGATGCTTCTTCTGTCATTTCTGTTTTTCATGCTCATTTTTGCAGGTGTTGGACTTGCATCAATGCTGGTAAAACAAGACACGACCGATGATTATCTTGTTGCAGGGAGAGGCATGCACCCTGCACTTGCTGCATTATCTGCAGTAAGCACATGGAATTCTGGGTACATGTTCATTGGTTTCATCGGATTTACCTATGTGATGGGATATTCAGTCATATGGATTGGTTTGGCATCCACCATCGGTCAGGTCATTGCATGGATGTGGTTGTATAAATTCATCCAAGAAGAAGGAAGAGAACGCGGTGTTCGTTCACTTTCTTCCTTAGTATCAGATAAAGCGGGTTCCCCAGAAGCAAAACTGGCTGCGGTTTTGTCTGTCATGTTTTTGGCAGTATATGCTGCTGCTCAACTTACATCTGGAGGAAAGGCTCTTTTCGTCATGATGGGATGGTCCGAATTGGTAGGGATTCTGATAGGTTTTGTTTTAGTAGTAGCCTATTGTTATGCAGGAGGCATTCGGGCTTCTATTTGGACAGATGCAGCCCAGTCATGTGTAATGATTGTGGGTTCAACCATTTTGTGTTATGTGGCGCTTGATGCTGTAGGTGGCTTCTCAAACCTTGGAAGTGCACTGGAGTCCCAAGATCCAAATCTCACGAATATATTCCCATCTGGACTTCTCTTTGGCGTCAGCATATGGATTGCTGCTTTCTTTTTGGGTGGTTTAGGAGTCGCAGGTCAACCACAAGTTGTTTCAAGGGTCATGACTCTTGAAACAGATGAGGATAGAGTACAAGCAATGATTTGGTTCTTCGTTTGGCAAACTCCATTCATTCTCTTAATGCTGATTGTAGGATGGTGCAGTCGCATTCTTTTCACCGCTTCTGATTTTGATCCAGAGCTTGGCTTGCCAAGTATGGCCATGGAAACCATGCCGGCATTTGGAGTGGGGATGATTCTAGCATCAATTTTCGCAGCAACAATGTCCACCGCAGACAGTCAAGTTCTCGCGTGTACAGCAGCAATTACCGATGACATCAAACCTGAATGGCGAGAAGACCACAAAACTACCAAAAAAGTAACCCTTGCCATGGCTGCTCTTGCAACGATAATCTCAATAGCCGGACTTTACATTCCAGGTGGTGATTCTGTGTTCAGTTTAGTTGTACTCGCAGTTTACGGTCTGGGAGGCATATTCATACCCTTGCTGACCATTCGTTGGATGGGTTACAAACCGGACTCTAAGCATACGATTTCTATGATGGTTGCCGCTCTATCAGCAGTTATTTTCTGGCGGGTCACTGGATTGAATGTTCACGTCTTTGAATCGATACCTGCGATGACTGCTGCGTTTACCGTTCATTTTGTATATTGTGCATTCCGAGAAGAATCATCATCTCAGCCTTTTGGAAGATTTACAATTTCGGATACACACAAGGAAAAGTTGAGAACTGGAGGTCTCGTTGTTTTGTTTTTGGTTGCAATGACCGAAACCGTATACGCCCTAAATTATCTTGAGGAAGAACCGACATCTGGAGGCGTTGGAACCTATGATGTTTCCACGAACCTTTCATTGATTCTTGTACAAGAAGGAACGGAATACATTGACGATGATGATCCTAAGACAATTATTGTCAATACCAATGAATTGAACTTGGTTGGTAAAAACATCGTTGGAGCAATTTTAACCCTCGAATATGGAGAGGACGAGACAAGCAATGGGCCTACATGTGGCATCGGGAATCTAGGTGATGCTGAACCTGATTCTATTTCAAGTCGAATCAATTACGCTGAATTCAATCAAACAACCTCTGGAGAAAACCAAGAGGACGAGACCATCAGTCATAATGCAAGTATTTCATGGTACAATACTTCACTGAATGGGAAGGTATCAGGACTTTCTGAATCTCAAATCATTGAACAATTGGATAGCGGGGGCAGAGGTACTGGAGAATACTCTCTTGAGATTGAAGTTTCTGCTGAAAGCGGAGGAGGAACTGGTTGTAATCATGAGGATGAAGGAGAAGAAGTAGATTATACTCTACATTTGATGATTCTTGAATATGATATCAGAGAATTAACTCTTCTTGAATAATTGGCAGACATGGTTGTGTGAATACTAGTCGATATTAAATTCCAATTTTCATAAAATCTCACATCAATTAAACATGCAATCGTGACTGGGAATCGAGTGATGAAATCTCTTGATTATTATAACTGGAAAGTCATGCCTTGCTGAGCGATAAACCAACCACTCTCATTTACCAGTTTGGCTTCTTGGCTATGCTCAAGATAAAGAGGATTTGTGTGATTGAGATGGATGAAGCCTATATCTGGATCTCCATCTTGTTTAACGCCAAGAAGTTGAAGAGTGTCCTCGACAAAAGGATGAGGAATCTGTTTCAAATTGCGATGAGGTAATTCCTCACCTGACCAAAAAGTGCCATCGATAAGGGCGATATCGACCCTAAGTGATTTTAGCCATTCTTTCAATTCAAATCCCAATAATAGAGAAGGCCAATCGTCTAAATCTGGCAAATACAACAGACTCTTATTTTCTCCTCTGACAATAAAACCATGCATATCCGAGAGTTCTGAGCGATGAGGGGCTGAAAATGGCACGATACATCCTCCGCCTATTGGAATTTGATCACCTTCTTGGAACTGATTGAGCACCACATTCTTCTCATCCACAAGAAATTTCCAAGATGGTGTTTTTTCAATTAAATCACCCATTGTGGACGAAACATAAAGCGGCACTTCATTTGTGGCGAGTACCTCTTTTCCCAGGAGACCAAGACCGTCTACATGTCCAAGATGGGCGTGGGTGATGAAAAGAGAATCAAGCATGTCTTGATTCCAGATTTCCATTTGATTTACCATTGTTCTACTAGCATCCACCATATGCCTATTTCCATTATCATCGATAATTCCAATACCTGCAGGGTAGGCCTCATCTTTTACTTCCTGACAGCATGACTTTCTACATCCAAGTTGTGGACGACCCCCATCTTGAGCAATCCCCAAAACGGTTACATTAATCGACATATCAATCAAATCTTTCGAATCCACTGTCGAGAATACACGTCTCTCACATAATGACGCCCACTTGAAGGAGGATACTCCAACCATTCCTGACCATCTACACGCATCTGTCCATTAATCGATGTTGGAGGAGCAATGTCTTGAGCATAAGTATTCACAACAGGCATAAGTACGGGCATTGAAGGCATTGTTTGACCATACGCAGAAGGTTGGTTCAACCCACCTGAGAATGACCTTGAATTTTTACTTGGCAAGAACAAACTCCCAATGATAATCAAAAACATAGCAATTAACAATACCAGGACAAGTAAACCAATGGCACCATCTTCCTGACTTTCTGATTGACCAGATATGATGTTAGAAGGCATTTCCGTATTAGGGACCATTTCATCAGGACAGCCCAGATATCCAATAAAGGTAGATTTACCATAATCTTCAGGACAATCATCGGAATTATCGCCAAAATTATCTTTGTCAAAATCAGACCATTCAGTGGAATCGAACGGGAAATAATCAGCCCCTTGGTTGAAGTCGAAATTGATACTTTGCATAGGATCTGGCACTCCATCGCCATCCGAATCGAGGCAACCTATCATGATGATAGAGGAATTACCGTTACGTGTGGGACAATCATCAATCTCATCGGGAGAGCCATCACCGTCAGTATCCAAATAATATCTCGAGTCTGCGGGAAAATCATCAATGAAATTAGCCCACCCATCACCATCACTATCGGTGCAACCATAAATTCCTAGTTGGTATGATGTTCCATCCCTCAATGGACATGCATCCTGATATTGTGCACCTGGTAGAAACGAACCTGGCCAGGATGGGTCTCTATCAGTCCAGCTACTATTCCCCCAATTATCGCCATATCCATCTCCATCTTCATCATGCCATTGAGAAGGATCGGTATCATTTGCATCGGCCCCTTGGGAGACAGAATAATTTTCATCTGGGTCAGACCATCCATCTCCATCAGAATCGATACATCCCAGACGGTCAAAACTTGAGTTTCCAAACGTATTTTTACATGCATCGGGTAGGTTACCAGATTCATTATCACCGTAACCGTCACCATCGATATCGGACCATTGTGTAGGGTCATTTACAAAGTAATCCGGTTCTAACTCATCAGGTATTCCATCACCATCGGTATCGACACAGCCTATGAGTTGTATCGATGAATAGCCTTTTTCAAGCGGACAGTCATCAATCATGTCTGCAATCTCATCTCCATCAAAATCAGGACACCCATTATTCCCATATGTCGATGAATTGCCAGGTATAAGCCTACAATTATCATTTGAATCATTGAAAGCATCATTATCGTCGTTCAAATCTTCATCTGCATCTCTGCAACCATCACCATCATTATCAGAACTGTAGTCCGAAATCCACCACTGCCTAAGCGGGGGGAATGATGTGAATGGACATGCATCATTGATGTCGAAGATACCGTCATTGTCATCGTCAATATCCTCTGGATGACTATCTTGGCATCCGTCATAATCATGATCTGTCAAAGAGTCGCTTGTCCAATTAAATGCTCCACCTCGAGGACAATCGTCGCCATCATTATCTGTGATGCCGTCATTATCATCATCATAATCACATGCATCTCCTTGTTCATCTCTGTCCCAATTTTCTTGATTCACATTTGAAACGAAAGGGCAATTATCATCCTTATCCAGAACCGTATCCTGATCGGTGTCTAGATTACGACTGGGATCTATCTCCCAGACAAATAAATCAATACCATTCACACTTGTAATTGTTTGAGCACCCTTGGTTACTTGCTCCGCAAACGCTCCTCCGACCCCTATGTTCCCATTTGATTGGTAATCGATTCCCAAAGATGTTTCATAGGAGTTACCTCCAAAAGATTCTGTCCAGCCCCAACTTCCTGTACTCGTAATGGATGCAACAAATGCATCATCATTTCCTGAACTGGTAACAGTTTGCGATCCTAATGTAAGCGTACCTGCAAAGTTACCTGTCGCAAAAACGGTACCACTATCAGACACAGTAATTTTTTCTATTGAATCATCCGTTGATGCTTTACCTCCAGAGATACCCCAATCAAATGCACCGTTATTGAAGACTTTCATAACATGCATGTCATTTCCTCCACTCGAGGTTAAACTAATGCTTTGGGCATTAACTGAACCAGAAAAATAACCTGAAAAGTACAGATTATCCTGACCATCAATCGCAAGGGAAAAGGATGCTACGAGATCACTATCGCTACCTGATTTAGCACCTGTAACCACGGTGGCAGTACCAAGTGAATTGTATTTGGCAAGGAAAGTATCAACAATGCCTATGCTATCAAATGTAATTCCATCAACAGTGAAGGCGTCATACACATATCCTAATTGCCATATGTTCCCGCTTGAATCGACTTTAACATCTGTTGAAACCTCTTGGCCAATACCTCCAGCATTCTTAACAAAAATTATCGCTCCTGTCGAAGAACTAAGTTTTGCGATGTATACATCGTCATCTGTGCTTGTCACAGTTGTGCCATCGAAATCAGTTGTTCCAGTATGACCTCCTGTTGCAATTACATCTCCAGTAGGAGTTAAATCGAGTCCAGTCACAGAAACTCCTCCATTTTCAGAAATCGTATCAAATTGAGTCGCCCAAACCCAATTCCCATTTCCATCTAGTTTGGCAATAAAAGAATCCGTTGAAAAATCTCCAATAAGCGTTGTAGAACCAAATGTAAGATTTCCAATCATGGTGCCTCCAATGATGATGCCTCCATCGTCTGATGCCGTAATGCAACGATATAGAGCAATCCCCTGAATGGCATTTGGTTGACTTGCCCACTGCCATTGCCCTGCATTGTTTACATATGCGACAAAAAGGTCGGGCCTGATGTTATATTGTGGTAAATCATACGGACTGTTTGCTTGAAGGGACTTTGAACCAAATGTAACCGTTCGATTCATGTCACCTGCTACAACCCATCCCCCATTGTAAGCAGCAATGCCCTGAGCATAAACATGGTAGGAGTCTGAAGCTGTTGCTAGAAGAACTGGTTCCGAATCAGCGTATTGTGTAAATTCATTTTTCAGTTCATCTGGTAAGGTGGTGGCCAAGATACTTAACTGGACTGATAGTACGAGGATGAGGGAGACAACAACTACGCGAATGTTTCCCATGAGACTATCGATTTACCGAAGCCAGATGAAACCTTCTGTTTAATGATGAAGTTGAGAAATATTTCCTGAAATTGGGTTAAATATCCATTCATTCCCAAGTTTATCTCTCAATCGAACACAAAGGACCAGCGCTTCTTTCAAAACTCTGTCCATTGATTCAACATTAAATTTCCACCATCTCAAAAATGTCCCACCAGTTTTCGATGGAGTTTGTATTCTTTCTGACAACAAGGTCTCATAGTCAATATTCTCGGGGCCTGTAAGTTCTAAAGAATCGAACAAAGGTTTGACTTCAAGTAATTCATATTCCGTTAATGCATCAACTCTGTCGGTGACAAGTAACATTCTTTTGATATCTTTTGTTTCATTAGGTCCTTGTAAGGTCCCTTGGATTATTTCTATCCTTGCCTTGAGAAGAACTGGCCTGCGAGTTTTTTGCTCTAATCGATTGAACTCAGTATCTTCTATTTTCTTGTTACCAGTCAATATTATCGGTGATTCTTCAGACAGGGATATATCATTGAAATGATTTATTTCATCACTTTCAATGTTATCTGTTTCAATTGGTTGCTTTGCTTGCAAATAGCCTGACAGATATGCTTCTCCAACCCTTTGTGCAAAGATTTCCTTATCCCAAACACTAATTTTTGTTCGGCTATCTATATCTTGGAATAAGTCCCTCAAATCAAACAACGTTGGCCTCATACAAATGAGGAGATGTTGGCCTTTTGGCAACCCATATCTCCATGAATTTATGGTATTGAGATCTAATGGAGCATATCCACTTCCGGCATGCCAAACATTTGTTCCCTTTTCTATTCCGTCCAAATCGAAAATACCTGGTTTAACAATCCGCATTTTCCACTTAATGATACCAGACAGAGAAGAAAGAGGAGATTGATTATCAACCTCAACATCAAGTGATTTCAGCAAATCTTCTGCTGAAAAGGGCATAATGAGTCCAGTGCAAATTCAGTTATAGTGCTCACTGGATATTGCTTGGTAAACTCAAGAGTTCACTGTTTCCAGATTCGATAACTGAAACAGTTGAGATGCTGAAAGGCTTTCCGCAGGCAACTCCAAGTTCACGATTTACCATCATGGTTTGGTGAAAGAGGACTTCTGGGTGTCTTGCTTGCAAAGACTTCATGAAGTCTTGAGGACAATTTGAGGCGAAAATTACACATTTTACATCTCCTCTCGCACAAGCATCTTCTGCTTGTTTTTGTCCAAAAAGTAGTTTTCCAGTTCCGATTGCATTTTTTAGCTGACGACTTAAATCCATTTTTTCTCCTCCATACTCCAAATCATTTTCTCATGGATGAAATATCACTCTGGGATATAATACAATTCTACACTGCCAGTCCCAAGGCTGATTGGTTGTCCGACAATGATGTTTTCAGCGACACCTGAAAGGTTATCCTTCTCACCGATAATACCCGCCTTAAGCAGATGGTTCACAGTAACCTCGAAAGCGGCTCTCGCTAGGATTGAGTGCTTGGTTCCTGACACACCGTGTCGGCCAATTGCCCTCACTTCTCCCTCGCTTGTCATTACATCGGATACCATCAATAAATGACGAACGTCAACTTCAAGTCTGGCCCCGTCCAAGGTAGCCTGTAACTCATTAACGATGGCTTGTCTTGCTGCTTCTATACCGAGATAATTGTAAATCTCGATGATATTATTCGTATAAGTGCGTGACCTATCAATTCCTTCAATGTCAGAAATTCTCGAAAGATTGGAACCGATGGTAGAAAGGTAATATTCTCCAGACTTATCATCAAGTTGTACATTCGCTCTCTCGATACTTGGTACACCCTTCAATCTCAAATCTCTGATCTTGTCTTCAAGTTGAAGTAATTCTGTATATGAAGGCGGGTTTTGTGCAAGTTCTTTCAAATCTTCTTCATCTTGAACACCCGGAATGATTGTCAGAATACGAGGATTTTTGTCTTTATCTGCTTGAATGTGGAGGCGTAGCGCTCTTTCAAGTTTATCCTTCACTTCGGCTCCAGTCATGTTTTTCTGGCTCAGCATGTTCTTTTTGAGTTTGAGAATGAGTTTTCTCTGTGCAACGTCTGTTTCAATGTCTGCAATGTTTACAGTCGTCGTAATCTCAAGAGCGGCTGCTAATTTCCTTGCTTTCTTTGGGTCGACACGGTTGGTTTCATCAAGATAGATAATCATCGTTGGAGTGTTTGGTACTTTCCTTGCATCGACAATCTCAATGATTCTTGGTAGACCTTGGGTTACGTTAACTGTAGCCACACCAGCATAGTGGAAAGTACGCATCGTCATCTGCGTACCTGGTTCGCCAATTGATTGCGCTGTAATGATTCCAGCGGCCTCATATGGATCGATTTTCGCATCATTGAATGCCGAACTGGCTTCTTTGACAACTTTCTCTGCTTGGGCCTTGGTCAGTTTGGATTTTTCTCTTGCATGACAGGCATTCGTTAAATCGTGAATTACTCTCTGATTTAGGTTCAATCCGAGGGATTCATTTGCCGATTGTAGTGATTTGAATACTGGATCGTCACTTCTTTCGCTTTCATACGTGGACATTTTTGCTTCCAAGTTATAATCTTGAAGTTCTTGTTGAACCGTTGCTTTGGTCCTTCGTCTTGATCTTCTCAAACGTACATTGGTAGAAGCGCCTCCTTCTGCGAGGTTCCTTCCGGCCTTTCCAGACCCTGTGATAATACCATGAATTTTTGTGGCTGTTTCTGGGTCCGTCTCACAAATTTTTGCTATTTGCTGAGAACTCAGAATTTTCACATCGTCCCACTTTCTATCATCTGCTAGCACGTGAGCAAACTCTTCGGGGACCAGCATATCCATTAGTTTCTTTTTTGTTGCACTCTTAACGACCATCAGTCATTCCCCCCTTCCATTTCAGTCTCAGCAAAGTAAGCCTCAGAACCACTTAGTTCGTCTCTCTCGATGCCGCCATCAAGGACTACATCTTCCATTAGATTCTTCACGGGACCATCAGTTCCCAAAGCAGTATCAACAATTACATCAACATTGAATGGTGAACCATGAACCGCTCTTGATGGATCGATTCCATCTTCTCCGTAGGAAAATTGAATAATTCTATCAGCAGTATTTCTTACACTGAGTTGGCCATCTGAATGGACTTTCAAATCATCCATTGCATTGATCAGCCTTCTTTGCATGTATCCTGACTTAGAAGTTCGAACCGCTGTGTCGACTAATGATTCTCTTCCTGAAACTGACAACATAAAGAACTCCGTTGGTTCTAGACCTCTCTTGAAAGAACTTGAAATGAATCCCTTTTCAGTGGCTCCCAAACCACCTCTTCTGAAGTGAGGAAGCACTCGGTCTTGATAACCACGCTCTAATCGTGCTCCACGAACTTTAGCTTGTCCGATAGAACCTGCCATCATGGTGAGGTTATCCATAGATCCTCTTGCGCCTGATATAGCCATACTTACTGCTGCATTGGTTGAACCTCTAATGTTGAGGAAATCCTTTGCGTGGTCACCAGATATTTGTTTACCTTGGTCAAGAATAACCATGATGTTTTCTTCCAAGGTTTCCAGTGGGGTACGTCCTGGTCGAGGTTCATACTTTCTGCCGTCTTTTCCGTATTTTTCGAGTTCATCTCTAACAAGTTGCCGATGTTCCATGTTATTTGATTCAATTTTATCCAGAATCTCTTGGGGCAAATCTTCGTCATCAATTCCGGTTGTAAAACCAAGAGATGTGCAAGCCGCAATCGAAAGCCTTGTGAAATTATCAAGGAACTCGGCTCCGTAAGTTGAACCTTGGGTTTGTACAATCGCATCCAACAAGCGACCATCTTCAGCACCGATTGCTCGCTTGTCGAGAGTTCCAGATACTTGTCCTGCCTTTACAACGACATCATCATTGGAACGGCTTCTGAAGCGGAGATGGATATCATCAGGTAGAACAACACCTACCAAATCTTCGCCTCTGAAGTATTCCACACCATCTTCGGTGTATGTATCTGGCAATGGACCATCATAGTTGATACTTCCAAGAATTTCAAGACCGTGGCGTTTGGAAATCTTTGTCTCTGGACGACTGAGTAAGTAGAAACCGGAGATGTGATCGTGAATTCCACCAATAACCGCTCCACCATATCGTGGAGTCAAGATATTTTCTTGAACTCTCATCAAAATCTTGGCCTCTGCTCTTGCCTCCTCAGATTGAATGACGTGAAGGTTCATCTCATCACCATCAAAGTCCGCGTTGTAGGGGGTACATACTGCAAGGTTGAATCTGAAGGTGTGACCTTGAACAACCCTTACTTCATGGACCATCATAGACATTCTGTGTAACGAAGGTTGTCTGTTGAAAATAGCCACATCCGAATCAATCAAGTGTCGTTCAACAACCAATCCAGGTTTTGGATTTCCGTTGAGGTCGACTGTCGAGAGACGATCTTCTACTCTGGTTCTTTCTCCCCATTCATTATCTGGACTTCCACAATGTGGACAGTATACTTCAAGATGCTCAGGGAATGGCTCATCTGGGTTAGCAAGTTCCCACTTCCAGCGGTGGTGCATGATGGCTCTTGGGTCATCTTCTGGGAGAGGGTGACCATTTGCATCTTCTCCCTTCAGATTTGCGATAGTTGCATCTTCATTCACCGAATACGTATATTCGACCATGTCTCCTTCTTTCTTCTCGTATCGGTTTACTACGAGTCCGGGAAGGAAGTTCGGTGCTGGCAAGACCGCATTGAGGTCGAAACGTTGCGTTGTTTCTTGTTCACACTCAGGATTGTGACATCGGAATCCAGCGTTGATGAGACGACTTCGCTCATTAATTCTAATTCGACGATTATCCCCTCTTACAACGTAATTTACACCGGGGTGGATATCGGGACCTCGTAAAATCATCTGACGCATTTGTTCCCTGTTTCTTGTTGTAACTCTAATCGGAACGGTCAATTCTTTCGCAATCTTAACTGGAACACCAACCTCGTTGATGCTCAGATATGGGTCCGGTGAAATTACAGATCTGGCACAAAAGTTCACTCGCTTTCCAGAAAGATTGCTTCTAAATCTGCCTTCTTTTCCTTTCAGTCTTTGTGTAAGTGTCTTCAAGGTTCGACCAGAACGATGCCTAGCTGGGGGAATACCACTGGTTTGATTGTCGAAATAAGTGGTTACGTGATATTGCAATAATTCCCACAAATCCTCAACAATGAGTTGAGGGGCACCTGAGTCACGGTTCTCTCTAAGCCTTTGATTAATACGAAGTACGTCAACGAGTTTGTGAGTTAAGTCATCCTCAGACCGGTCGCCGCTATCGAGAGTAATGGAAGGTCTGACGGTGATAGGAGGTACCGGAAGGACTCTCAGAACAACCCATTCGGGGCGATTCACCTTGTCCATTCCGATGAAAACCAAATGCTCTTCAGGAATACTTTCTAGCCACTCTCTGATATCTCGAGCATTGTGTTTCTTTTCCACGGGTTTACCGCCAGTTTGTGCTTGAATACTTTCTTTGAACGTGGTTGGTTTATCGAGGATGATACGTCCTTGCTGCGAACCGCAATGCATACAAATAGCTCGCTTTGCACCCGAGGTTTTCTTTTCAACTTCCTTGATGATTTTGGAAAACTCAGTGGAACCAACACCGTGCTTGATGATAATGTCTCTCACTCTGGCACGATAGTAATCCTGTTCTGAAAGTTCTGGATTTGAAGGGTGCGTACCTGGTTGATCGTGCAACAGAACTTTGCTGCAGTTGTTACAGGTTGCCTTTAATGCAGTCTTGATCAAATTCACAAATCCGATGTGTACTACTGGCAATTCAAGTTGAATGTGACCGAAGTGTCCTGGGCTTTCGTCATACTTACAATTGTCAGTTGGGCAGATGAGACCAGGGTCAATCACACCCATGTGAGGGTCCATGAGACCTTGTCTGTATGCGTGACCATCATCTTTGTAGGTATCAGCTGTTTTTACTTCTACAGCCGACATTTCCCTGATTTCTTTGGGGTCCATCAAACTGAACCGTATACCTGCAATTCTCTTTGGAATAAGCGTGCTATTTCTAGGGTTCATCTTCGGTCCTCCAGTTCTAATCTCATGGCCACACCAAGGCTTTTCATCTCATCGAGAAGGAGTTTGAAAGCATAAGAGGTTTGTACCTTGTAAACTTCCGCACCGTCTCCATGAATTGGAGACACGTATGTCCGACGTTTCGGATCAAACCAAGCGACGTGACCGGATTGAGCGCAGACAAACAAGTCAATTCCGTCAGACTCATCGAGTAAACGATCTTTGATGACCATAGATGCACCATGTGCAATCAAACAATCACGTTCCATCTCTCCGAATCTTAGACCACCTTGTCTTGCTCTACCTTCGGTAGGTTGACGAGTGAGAATTTGAACTCTACCTCGGCTTCTTGCATGTATTTTTCCAGATACCATGTGATGTAGTTTCTGATAGAAGATACATCCGACGAAAATTTCAGCAGGATATTCTTGTCCAGTCTCGCCATTTATCATCTGTTCTCTGCCTGTGTGTCCAAACCCAGAACGAACCAATGCATCACGGAGGCTTTGCTCTTTTTCGTTTCCAAAAGCAGTACCATCGATGTACCGTCCTTCCATTGCACCAACTTTACCACCGATCATTTCTAGAACGTGAGCGACGGTCATTCGGCTTGGAATAGCGTGTGGATTGATGATGAGGTCTGGTATGATTCCATCCCTTGTGAATGGCATATCCTTCTCATCAACAAGTCGTCCAATTACTCCTTTCTGACCGTGACGGCTTGAGAATTTGTCACCAACTTCAGGAACTTTGTGACTTCGCACCATAACTCGAATCAAGCGACCACTATCGAGGGATTCAGTAACATAGGCATTGTCAATCCAACCCTTTTCGCCATGCCTTACCAGCATTGATGATTCACGTCTTTCTTGTGCTTGTAAGAACGAACCTGCTCCTGTTTCTTCCAAGAATCGTGGAGGGCTGGTTTTTCCTACGAGTACGTCGCCACCTGTCAATTCGGTCTCAGGTATTGGTAATCCATCATCCTCAAGATGGCTGTAAGCGTCGGCTGGCTTCAGTCCTTTGACTTCTTCCAGTCCAGTACCAGGCACCTCAATTTCTTCAACTTGTCCACCTGGGAATCTTCTCCTTTCAGCGTTGTAAGTTCTGTAAAATGCAGAACGACCCATTCCTCTTTGAACACTGGAGCGATTCATGATGACAGCATCTTGCATGTTGTATCCGTGAAGACTCATGATCGCAACAACGAAGTTTTGACCTCCGGGTCTCTCAAGGAAGTTCGTATGCTCCATTGCTTGAGTACCTACAATCGAACGATGAGGGTAGTGCAGAACGTGGAGCCTTGTGTCAGGCCTTAGCCTGTAGTTTGAACTTGGAAGACCAAGGCTTTGTTTTACCATTGCGGTTCCACCAGTAACACGTGGTGTTGAATTGTGCTCAGGATACGGGATGAGACTTGCACAGACCCCCAGTACTAATTGAGGATCAATTTCTACATGCGTATGTTCCTTAGAATATTCTAAGGGCACTTCGATGATGGATTCAGCCCATTCCGAATTTGGAAGGCGAATTGTACACTTCAAGCGAGCTATTTCTGAGCCCGGTTCTCCAAGATTGACCCATTCTACATTTTCATGAGAAATTGGTCTACCGGCATGGTCTGCGCCCTCGGGAATGACTGCAGGTAGGCGATAAGGCCTTGGTGCAATGAAAAGGTCTTCCTCTTCTTCTGCGTCAACCCATTCGACAACACCTTCGTGTACCAAATCATTGAATGAAATCTCACCTTTTGCTACGCTCTCAAGATGTTTAGGCGTAAGTCGTGGTGCACCATCATATAGAATCAAGAGAGGTCTGAGGATCCTTCCCTTATCGGTGTTGATGAAAATATCACGATTTGAGGCATCATACCTGATAGAAACTTCAGGTCTGATGGAACCCCTTCTTCGAGCGTTCTTGAATTGCGTTACCAGATTCTTACCTCGCTTGTGAACGCCATAAATATCACCATTTACGTGTATACGGTCACCGTCGGTCCAGTCTTCGGGCTGGAAAACGTCCATTTCATCGAGTCTGCCTTTGATTTCGTATTCTGAAACAGCCTCAGAAACGTCAATCATCTGGGCTGCGTTCTTCACAAGTCCGCAATTTTGCCCTTCTGGCGTCTCGTTAGGGCACAAACGTCCCCACTGTGTTGGGTGAAGGTCTCTGGCCTCAAAGTGTGGTTGACTCCTGACTAACGGACTTGTCACACGTCTAAGGTGCGAAAGCGCAGAGAGATAGGTTGTACGGTCTAATAGTTGGCTTACACCGCTTCGCCCGCCGACCCAATTGCCGGTGGCGAGTGCATGCATAATTTTGCTTGTCATAACATCAGGGCGAAGACAGGATGTAATCTTCAAATCTCTCTTTCTGTTATGATGTCTTTCCAGTTGGTATTTCAGGTCTCTTGCAAGACCTCCCATGGATACTCTAAACAAATCTTCAATCAAGTCCCCTGCGAGACGAACTCTTTTGTTCGCATAGTGGTCTTTGTCATTGGGTTTGCCTTGAGTAATGGCCATCTCGAGAACTTGACGTACGATTCTACCCAAGAAAATGGCTTTCTTCTTTCGGTCATCGACTTCTTCATCATAGCGATCTCCCAAGTGAGGTAGTAACTCACGGTCGAGTAATTGTTTTACACGTGCTTCCCTGTACTCTTTTTGTTGACCAGCAGCAAATTTCTTTTCGAGCCACTGATGAGCCTCAGCCATGTTATCTACGTCGTACTCTTCGTTATCTTTGACTTCGTTAATGTTCGCAACGATATACTTGAAAGTCTCAGTTGGACCGGCAATGGCTTGGAACAATTCCTGGTCGTTTTCAATACCGAGAGCTCTCATGAGCAATACTACAGGGATTGCTGTGGTTCCTGCTGTTGAAATTTTGACCATCAACATACCGTCTCTTCGCTTTTCGACAGTAAGTGGCTTCCTTGTTCCATCTTTTTGGGAGAATATTTTCGCTACTTCGGTTTGTTTTGTGTATCTTTTGTTG
>MDTE01118111.1_pt1 | contig 36088 bp, 38 predicted proteins | sample 811231 | NCBI WGS metagenome assembly MDTE01 (sample SAMN05326651, study PRJNA326480) | marine metagenome | isolation source: seawater | place: Indian Ocean: Red Sea | collected 2010 | reverse complement strand
GACGATGAGCTGGGCAGGCGTCTTCTGCTCGAGGACCGGGTGGAGCTGCCCCGCCTCTATCTCGCCTGGCGCACGCCGGCGCTCTTCGCTGAGGACGATGCCGGGCTCGATATGCTGGCGGAGGTGCTGAGCGGAGGGAAGACCTCGCGGCTCTATCGGCGCCTGGTCCATGAGGAACGGGTGGCCACGGATGTCTCGGCCGTCCAGGGTTCGCGCGAGCTCGACGGGTGGTTCTCGATCACCGCAACCGCGGCGCCCGGGCATCAGTTGACCGATCTTGATCGGATCATCGGTGAGGAGCTCGAGCGTCTCGAGGCAGACGGACCTACCGACGATGAAATCGAGCGGGGACTGGCCCAGGTCGATGCGCAGTTCGTCTACCGGCTGCAGACGGTTGGCGGGTTCAACGGCCGCTCCGACCAGTTGAACGCCTACAACGTCTACACCGGCGATCCCGGTTTCATGTCGGCGGATCGCGACAGATACTCGGACGCCACGCCGGCGTTGGTGCGGACCCTGGCCGAGCGATGGCTCACCCCCTCGGCTCGCATTGCCTTGAGCGTCGTGCCTGAAGGTGCGGCCGCAGAGGCGTTGCGCGGCTCGAGCCCGGCGGTGGTGTCGTGACGAGTGCGGTCGATCGCTCTCGACTCCCCGTGCCTGGCGATCCACCGTCGGTGCGGTTCCCGTCGGCACGGGTGGCGCGTTTGTCCTCGGGCCTGGCGCTCCGTACGGTCGAGCATCCAGGCCCCCCCGTTGTGACGTGCGCGCTGAGCGTGCCGGTCGGATCAGCGTCCGATCCCGCCGACCGGCCCGGCCTGCTGGCGCTCACGGCCGATCTCTTCGACGAGGGGAGCCTGGCGCGACCGTCGCTCGAGCTCCATGGCGCGCTCGATCGGATCGGGGCCAGGCTCGGTACCGAAGTGGGTACCGATTCGACGACCGTGTCGCTCACCACGCTCAGCCGGTATGCAATCGACGGCTTGCGGCTGCTGGCCGAGATCGTCGCCGAGCCTCGTTTCGATCCCGCCGACGTCGAGCGGGTCCGTGACCTGCGACGCAGCCGCCTCCGCCAGCTGAAGACCGTGCCCGGGGCGGTTGCCGACCGCCTGTTTCTCGAGACGATCTTCGGCACCCATCCCTACGGGCATCCGGGGCTCGGGACCGACGAGGCGCTGGCGTCCATCGAGGCCGACCTGGTGCGCGACTTCCACCGCGACACGTTCCGGCTCGGGCCGGCCACCCTCGTGATCGTCGGGGCCCTGTCCCACGAGGAAGCCGAGTCGGCGGCGGCCGAGGCGTTTGGCGACGTGCCGGTCTCTCCCGCCTCGTCGGTCGTGGTCGACGCGGCGATGGTCCCCCCGCCACCCGCGCCCACGGGCCGGCTGTTCGCCGTAGATCGGCCGGGCGCGGTGCAGACCGAGCTGCGCATCGGCCATCTGGGCGTCCGGAGGTTGACACCCGAGTACCACGCCCTGCTGGCGCTCAACATGGTGCTCGGTGGGCAGTTCACCAGCCGGTTGAATCAGCGCCTTCGCGAAGAGCGGGGGTACACCTACGGGGTGCGGACGTCCTTCGACTGCCGGCGGGCGCCCGGACCGTTCTCCATGGACGGGAGTGTCCAGGCCGACGCGACCGTCGAGGCCGTGTCAGAAGTGCTGGGAGAGATGTCGGCGATCGGGCGAGATCGGCCGGTGACCGGCGACGAACTCGGTCTGGCCCGGGCGGCGCTGACCCGAGGGTTCGCACGCGGTTTCGAGACCGCGGGGCAGGTGGCCCGAGGGCTGACTCGGCTATTGATCCAGCAGCTCCCGCCGGACTACTACGACACGTTCGTGCCTCTGGTCGAGAAGGTTGACGAGGCCGCCGTGACCGAGGCGGCGTTGACTCATCTTCGGGCGGACGAGGCGATCGTGGTCGCGGTCGGGCCGCTCGAACAGTTCGGCGCCGGGCTCGAAGCGTTGGGACTCGGGCCGCTGCAGACCATCGATGGGTGATTCGCGCCATAATCGAGTCTGGTCTCGGACCATGCAGGCCATCCGCTTTCACGAGCACGGTGGGCATCATTGCCGCCACGCTCGCCGCGGCGACGATCTGGCTGTTGCTGACCGATCCGGTCACCGTCGCCGACGCGGTGAACGAGCAGGACGTGACGCCATTCGTCCGTCAGCTGGCGCAGGTCCTGTACGACGCCGTGGTTCGACTCGCCCGCTATCTGTAGGGAGGGGCTTCGCCCCCGCCGCGCCGCGTGCCCGTTAGGCACGTGTATTCCCCCGTTCCGAAACCTGTCCCTATAGGTGCTTCCGCAGGAACGTCACCAGCGCGTATCCGTCCATCCACTTGAACGGCGCCTTGCCGGTCGTGTAGTGACCACACGGCAGCACCGTGACTTCGTGATTGATCCCCCGGGCGGCGAAGTCTGCAATCAGCTGTTGCGACAGCCGGACCGGGAAGGACAGGTCGTAGCGCGCATAGACAAGCAGCGCCGGCCGGGAGCCGAGTCGGTCGATGTAGGGATGCGGGCTGATGGGCAGCCAGAGTCGCCGTAGCGACTCCAGATCGATGGCGCCCTCGAGGCCCGCACGGACATGCGCGGTCGACAGGCCTTCCCAGACCACATCGGCGAAGTACGGGGAGATGTGATTGAGCGCCGCCGTCCGCACGAGCGGCTCGTGCGCAGCCGTGAGCATGGCGAGGCAGGAGCCCAGACTCGTGCCCAGGATGCCGATTCGCTCGTAGCCCTGTGCTGCCAGCCAGCCGATCGCTCGGCGAGCGTCGAGGACCGCCTGCCGGTTCACCTGCAGCGTTCGTCCGATGTTGGGACTCACGATGTAGTCGGCGCGTACCAACTCCGGAGGCATCCGGCTGTCGTGATACGGCAGGCTCAGACGGAGCGCGCTGATGCCGACCCTGGCCAGAAGCTGGCACAGGCCCACGTGGCCCTCTTCGTCCGAGTTCCATTGCGGGAGCACGAGTGTCGCCCGACGCGGGCCTTGCGGCTGGTCGGCAGGGAAGTACCTGGCGGCGACGGTGTTGTTCTCTGCGTGCGGGGTCGTCAACGCGGTTGGGAACGCAAGCGTGTCACCCGTCAGCGCATAGTCGTCGCAGGATGGGGCCGAGAACCACTCCGGGTTGGTGAGCGCGGCGTCCGACCAGGCCGCGACCCGCGTCTCCGGCGCATCGCCGTCAGGCAGGCCGTCCAGCCAGTCCAGCCCCCACTCGAACGGTCGCACCACGCGGTTGGTGTCGACAGCGAGCAGGCGGCGTTCCCAGGCGTGGAAGAATCGAGCGAACATCTAGGCGCGGGGATCGTGGTCGGCGACCGACCGACGCATGATCTTACTCGCCCGCGGCGCCGACTGCGATGGGAGGACGCTCCCTCGGCCTCCAGCCGGCCCGGTGTAGCATGGAGCCATGAGTACGAAACATGTCGGCGTCCAAGAGGCGCGCCAGATGCAGTCCGAGGACGGCTACACCTACGTGGACGTCCGCTCGGTGCCGGAGTACGAACACGGACACGCCGAGGGGTCCCACAACGTGCCGCTCCTGCATCGGGACGCCCAGACGGGGCAGATGATGCCGAACGCGGATTTCCTCGTCGTCATGCAAGCCAACTACGCCACGGACGCCAAGCTCCTGATCGGGTGTCAGGTCGGCGGGCGTTCCGCGCGAGCTGCGCAGCTGCTCGCCGCTCAGGGCTATACCGATGTCGTCAACGTCAAGGGCGGGTTCGGCGGGCATCGTGACCCGGCGACCGGGCAGGTCGTCGACGAGGGGTGGGCGCCGGCCGGGTTGCCGGTCGAGAGCGGCGATTCCGAGACCGTCGGCTATGACGCTCTTCGGTCGAAGGCCGGCGGGGCCTAGCAGCCCGTGGTGAAAGCCCCGCTGCATTCGAACGGCGCTGAATCACGCGTGAACTGCGTTCCTCCTCGGTCGAAAATGGCCTATTTGCTCCCTCGTCGGGCCTTGTCACGCGCGCCCAGCGCCGTTCTTTGTGCGACGCGGGGTTTCACCACGGGCTGCTAGCCGCCGGCGAGGACGGCCTCGCAGGCTTCGGCGACCGCCAGCAGCTGGTCGGTGTGCTGGCGCCGGCCCACCAGCTGAAGCCCCACCGGCAACCCGTCCGGGGTCATGCCACACGGAATCGACACGGCAGGATGTCCGGTGGCGTTGAACAGCTGCGTCAGTCGCAGCATCACGTTCCGGAGCGATTCTCGGGCCGATCCGAAGTCGACCACCTCCGTCCCGAGCGTGTGAGCCGGGATGGCGAGGGCCGGAAGCACGAGCGCGGACTGGCCCTCGAGTGCGGCGTCGGTTGCCTCCCTCAGCACCTGTCGACCCCGTTCGGCGCGGACATGGTCTTCCGCCTGGACATAGCGACCCAACTCGAGTCGAAGACGGACCCCTGACGTGTAGCGCTCGGCGTGGTGTTCGAGTCCGTCGGCGTGCATCGCCGCCGCTTCGGCGAGCACGAGGTGCAAACACACGGCGGCGGTGTCGGCCGCGTGCGCGATCGGCGTGTCGGATACCAGCCAGCCGGCGTCGTCGAGGCAGGTCAGCGCCTGCTCCGTGACGGTCCTGACGGATGGATCGAGCAGATCGAAAAAGTACGGCCTGGGGCAGCCCAGTCGCCCGTCGGTCGGTACGGTGGGGGAGGCGCCCGGGCCCTCGTCGCGGATGGCGTGGTAAATGAGGCGGGCGTCGGTGACCGACCGAGCCAGCGGACCGACATGGTCGAGCGTTGGCGCCAGGGGGATGACCCCGTCGCATGTGATCTCGCCAAACGTCGGCTTGAGCCCGACCAGGCCGCAGGCGGCTGCGGGGATCCTGACCGAGCCCCCGGTGTCGGTGCCCAGCGAGGCGAATGCGAGTCCGGCCGCCACCGAGACCGCCGACCCACCGCTCGACCCACCTGGTGAGCGTGACTGATCCAGCGGATGGAGGGCGGGGCCGAACGCCGAGTCTTCGCCGGTCGTGCCGAACGCGAACTCGTGGAGATTGCAGGTGCCCAGCACCACCGCCCCGGCGGCACGCAGCCTGGCCACCACCGGAGCGTCTCGCGAGCTTGGCGTTCGAGAGGTGACGGCCGAGGCGGCCGTGGTCGGCGCTCCCGCGACCCTGAACAGGTCCTTGATTGAGAGAGGGACGCCGTGCAGCGGGCCGCGGTAGAGCCCGGCGGCGATTTCGCGAGCCGCCTCGTCAGCCGCGCTGCGCGCCTGGTCGTGGAGCAGGGTGGTAAAGGCGTTCAACGGACTCGCGGCGGCTCGGGCCAGCAACTGTTCGGTCAGCTCGACGGGGGAGACATTGCCGCCGGCGAGCGCCGGCGCCAGTTCGTGGATCTGGCGATGCGTCCAGGTATCGCTCATCGGGGCTCCGCCGGTCGGGTCGGGGCTTCGTCGGAGTCGGTGGCTCGTTGCTGCCACTCCGCCGAGCGGAGCACGGTGGTTGCCTTGGCCAGCGCGCTGAGCAGCGGAGCGAGTTCCCCCAGTCCCCGGCGCTGGGCGTCGGCCCGCGCCGCCTCCAGCCACGTGTCGACCTTCATCCTGCCTCCGCGGGACGGCGGACCGCGATCGCAACGCCATCCCGCACCGGCAGGAAGCTCGTCGCGAGTCTAGAGTCAGCCGCCAGTCGGGCGTTGAACGCCGCGATCGCCGCCGTTTCCGCCGGGTCTCGACGTGGCGGGTTGACCAGGCTGGGTACGACCTCCCCCTCCCAGAGCACGTTGTCGGTGATCAGGAGACCGCCGGGTCGCAGCAACTCGACGAGTCGGTCGTGGAGCGGTTCGTACTGGAGCTTGTCGCCGTCGTTGAAGATCAGATCGAAGGGACCCGCGACCTTGTGGACCAGGCGGGCGGCGTCGCCGACCATGACGCTGACCTGGTCGGCAAGTCCGGCCGTGGCCAGATGCCCCCGGGCCAGCCCGGCGCGCTCGGCGTCCAACTCGATCGAGATGAGGCGTCCGTCCGGGGCGAGCGCGTGCGCCATCCATAGCGCCGAATAGCCGTTGGCCGTACCGATCTCGAGGACGCTCCTGGCGCCGCTGGCGACCACCATGGCGTGTAGCAGTGACCCGACGGTGGAATCGATGTTCGGAAGGCCCAACGCCGCCCCCTCGGCGGCCACCGTCTCGAGCAGCGGCGTCGGACGGTCGAGGCCGGCCAGGTAGCGTTCGATCTCGGGGGCGACGATCTGCATGCTCGGTCCCTTCAATCCTCATCCTCGTCGAGCATCCGGCGGAGTCGTTCTGCGTGGGTCGCGAGAAAACGTCGGTCCTGTTCCCGGTTGGTGGCCGCCTTTGAACGGATGATCTGGCTCAGTCGCGCTACCGGGATCTCCACCCCATCGACCAGGAAGGTCCTCCGCTCGGCCCACACATCGTCGAATGCGAACGCGGAGATCTCGAGGGACAGGTCGAGGACCAGTTCCCCAGGGCGCGTCGCGCGGGTCGTGAGGCGCTCGGCGACGACTCGCTCCGGGTCGCCGCCTTTCATCTGCAGGCCAAGCCGGCCACAGGCGTCCCACGCGCGCGTCAGATTCTCGCCGTCCAGTGGCAACAACAGGTCGAGGTCGCCGGTGTCGAACGGCTCGGCCGGATCCAGGGGATGGAAGTTCGCTCCACCGACGCCAACCACGACATAGCGCACCGCGGTCTCGGCCAGCGCATCGGCCAACCGGACCGACGGGACCATCCAGGGTGGTACGCCGTGCGTCTCCGGCTCACGCTCACTCACCGGTGGATGCAGTTTGCCCCCGCTCCAGATACCGTTTGAGCGACTCCAGCGAGTCGGTCCATCCAGCCGAGATCAGGGCGTAATACCGCTGCCACCGCTCGCCATTTTCCGAGCCGCTCTGTCGAACCGTCAGTCGGGTGGCTGGACCCTCGACGCGACAGCTGACTTCCAGCGCCATCGGGCCGAGCGGCTCCGACTGGGGCGGGAGCCAGTAGGCGTCGGCGAGAAAGAACTCCTTCTTTGGACGAAACTCCATCACCGTGCCGTAGAAGACGCCTCCCAGCGTACCGAGTATCTGATCGCTGAAGGGGGTCGACCGCCATTCCAACGCATAGACGCCGAGCGGGCGCGGGGCAGTGACCGACCGTACGGCGTCCCACCACTCGTCGAGCGCCTCCGGGTCGAAGAACGCCGCCAGCACGGTGCCGGGGGCCGCGGTGATCACGACCGAGTGCTCGAAGGTCAGGGGAGGAGCAGCCATCAGTGGAACGCCGCCCGATGGTATCGGTCGGCCCCCGGCTCAGTAAAGGAGATAGCGACCACGAGTGTGTCGGAAGGCGTCGACGCCCGCCTCAATGGCATCGCGGAGGTCCGTCCCGTCGGCGTCGGCGTCGATCAACGTCCGGATCCGGGCCGAGCCGGCCAGGATGTCGATCGGTGGCAGCAGGGCCTCGTACTCGTAGGGTGGCTCTCGCCAGCCAAAGTCGTCCGGCGCCTGCGCTCGGCAGAGGGCAAGCACTGTGACGGCGGTTTCCACCGGCCTGAAGCGTAGCCGGTCGATCACATGCAGCTGACAGCCGCCGCACGTGGTCCCGGCGTGTTTCTGAAACGTGGGTAGAAACTCCGTCGGTCGAAAGTGAGCACCCGGCAGGCGGCGTGCGTTCAGGGCCTCGGCGAGGCCGGTCGCGTCAAGCCATGGGGCACCGAACAGTTCGAACGGTCGGGTTGTTCCCCGACCTTCGGAGAGGTTGGTGCCTTCGAGCAGGACCATGCCTGGATAGACGATGGCCCCCTCGAGCGTGGGTAGATTCGGCGACGGCAGGACCCACGGCAGGCCCGTGTCGTCGTGAAACATCGCACGTCGCCACCCGTCCATGGTCAGGACGTCGAGCTCGGCCCCGATTCCGAAGGCGTCATTGCAGAGCCGGGCCATCTCTCCGATGGTCAATCCGTGCCGGAGTGGCACGGGGAAGAGGCCGACGAACGACTCGAAACCCGGCTCGAGCATCGGGCCTTCCACCTCGAGTCCACCGATGGGGTTGGGGCGGTCGCACACGACCACGCTGACATCGGCCCGTTGGCAGGCCTTGAGACAGTTCGCGAGTGTATGGATGTAGGTGTAGACCCGCGTGCCCACGTCCTGCAGATCCACGACCAGCGTATCCAGGTCGGCCAGCATCTCCGGCGTGGGTTCGCGGGTGTCGCCGTAGAGCGAATACACCGGTACGTCCAGGACCCGATGACGGGCATGATCGGTTTCGATCATGTTGTCCTGCACGTCGGCCCGGAAGCCGTGCTGAGGGCCAAACAGCGCGGCCAGTGTCACGTCCGAGAGCCCGGCCACATGGTCCACGATGTGTCGGAACCGACCATCGATGGAGGCTGGATTCGACAGGAGGCCGACCCGGCGGCCGGCGATATGGGCGTCGAGTGCCGCCGAACCCAGCTGGACCGTCACGAGCCAGATTATATGCCGGTGCGGGACGCTATCCCCTGTCCGTGCTATCATTTGCGCCCGACGACATGCCAATCGCGCCGGCCCGGAGCCGGGTTTCCGTGTCGCCGCCGTCTGGGCCCGTCGTCCGCCCCTTCCTCAAGTGGGCCGGAGGGAAGCGTCAGCTCCTCCCCGAGATCGCTCGATTCCTGCCTTCCAGCTTCGGGGCTTACTGCGAGCCGTTCCTCGGGAGCGGCGCCGTGTACTTCGACCTCGAAGCCCGGGGGCTGCTCGAAGGCCGTCGGGCGGTCCTGATGGACAACAATCCCGATCTCATCGGCGCCTGGCTTTCCTTGCGGGACGAACCGGACGCGGTGATCAGGGCGTTACGCCGCCTGGCCGGGGCTCACCGCGACGACCCGAAGGCCACCTACTACCGGGTGCGTGACGAGCGCTTCAATCCGGCCCGAGCCGAGTTGATCGCGGGTGGCGGTCGGTGGAGCGACGGCTACAACGCGTCGCTGGCTGCGATGTTCGTGTATCTCAACCGTACCGGGTTCAACGGACTCTTCCGTCTCAACAACGCGGGACGGTTCAATGTGCCGGTCGGCAGATACGCCAATCCCCGGATCTGCGACGCGCCAAATCTGCGGGCGGTGTCCGCCGTGCTTTCTCGTCCCGGCGTCGAGCTCCGGGAGGATCGTTTCGAGTCGGTGTGCGAGTGGGCGATGCCCGGCGACTTCATCTACTTTGATCCGCCCTACGCCCCGACCAGCGCGACCGCGTCCTTCACCGCCTACACGCCGGGCGGCTTCGATGCCGAGGCGCAGCGCCGACTCCAGATGGTCGTCGTCGAGCTGGCTCGTCGCGGCTGCCACGTGCTGCTCAGCAACTCCACCGCTCCCGACATCACCGCCCTCTACGCTGACAACGTGATGGCCCGCGCGGCCGGGTTGCGCGCGGTCCGGGTGTCGGCCCGGCGGGCGATCAACTCGAGAGGCGGGTCGCGCGGGGCGGTCGACGAGTACCTCATCTCCAACATTCCGGCTCGAGACCGAGCCTGACCCCCAACGGCGCTCGATAGGCGGGCCGAACACGGGTATGATGTCCGTTTCGACCCGTGCCCGATGGAGCCGCCGTGACCAACACCGAGCTACACACCGACCTGCGCACCGCCGTGCGCGAGCTCTGCTCCCGCTTTCCGGATACCTACTGGCGAGAGCTCGACGCCCGGGAGGCGTATCCCGAAGAGTTCGTCAAGACACTCACCGAGGCCGGGTTCCTGGCCGCCCTGATTCCAGAGGAACTCGGTGGATCGGGCCTCGGGATTGCCGAAGCGTCGGTCATCCTCGAGGAGGTGAATCGTTCGGGAGGCAACTCCGCCGCCTGCCACGCGCAGATGTACATCATGGGCACGCTGCTTCGGCATGGCTCCGACGAGCAGCGCCGGCAGTACTTGCCCAAGATTGCGTCGGGAGAGCTGCGGCTGCAGGCCTTTGGCGTGACCGAGCCGACCACCGGTACCGACACCACGCAGATGAAGACGATGGCCGTTCGCAAGGGCGACACCTACGTCGTCAACGGGCAGAAGGTCTGGATCTCGCGCGTGGACTACTCGGATCTCATGCTCCTGGTCGCGCGGACCACGCCGATCGAGGAGGTCAAGAAGAAGACCGAGGGACTGACCGCGATGATGATCGATCTGAAGCAGGCGGTGGGGAACGGAATGACCGTGGTCCCAATTCGCGCGATGATCAACCACGCGACGACGGAGGTGTTCTTTGACAATCTCGAGGTGCCGGTGGCCAACCGGATCGGTGAGGAGGGACAGGGGTTCCGCTACCTCCTGGACGGGCTGAACGCCGAGCGGATCCTGATCGCGGCCGAGTGCGTGGGTGACGGCCGCTGGTTCATCGACCGGGCCCGGAAGTACGCCAGCGACCGTGTCGTGTTCGGTCGGCCGATTGGTCAGAATCAGGGCATTCAGTTCCCGATCGCGCGAGCCCACGTCAACGTCGAGGCAGCCGATCTCATGCGGATCCGAGCGGCGGAACTGTTCGACGACGGGAAGCCGTGCGGCGCCGAGGCGAACATGGCGAAGCTGCTGGCCGCTGACGCATCCTGGGAAGCGGCGAACGTCACCATGCAGACCTACGGGGGCTTCGGGTTCGCCGAGGAGTACGACATCGAGCGCAAGTTTCGTGAGACCCGGCTCTACCAGACGGCGCCCATCTCGACCAATCTCATCCTGTCCTACATCGGACAGCACGTCCTCGGGATGCCGCGGTCGTTCTAGACCCCATGCTGCCTCTCGACGGGGTCACCGTGCTGTCGCTCGAGCAGGCGGTGGCCGCGCCCTTCGCAACCCGACAGCTGGCGGACCTGGGTGCCCGGGTCATCAAGATCGAGCGCCCCGGCGTGGGCGACTTCGCCCGTTCGTATGACGCGACGGTGCAGGGCGAGTCGTCGCACTTCGTCTGGCTCAATCGGTCGAAGCAGTCCCTCACGCTCGACGTCAAGCACCCTGAGGCGGCTGACGTGCTTTCGCGGTTGCTCAGCCGGGCGGACGTTTTCATACAGAACCTGGCGCCAGGCGCCACCGGCCGCCTCGGGCTCTCCGCCGAGACGTTGCGGGAGCGCTATCCCCGGCTGGTGGTGTGCGAGATCTCCGGCTATGGGTCGTCGGGCCCGTATCGAGACCGCAAGGCGTATGACCTGCTGGTACAGGCCGAAGCGGGCCTGCTCTCGATCACCGGCACACCAGACGAATCGGTGAAGGTCGGCATCTCGGTGGCGGACATCGCAGCCGGCATGTACGCCTATTCCGGCATCCTGACCGCGCTGTTGATGCGACATCAGACCGATGCAGGCACGGTCGTCGAGGTCTCGATGCTCGAGGCCCTGGGTGAGTGGATGTCGTATCCCTACTACTACGGCGTCTACGGCGGAACGCCGCCCCCTCGGTCGGGGGCTCGTCACGCCGTCATCGCTCCCTACGGCCCGTTTGCCGGTGGTGATGGTGACGTCGTCTACCTCGGCATCCAGAATGAGCGGGAGTGGACGCTGTTCTGCGCCGACGTGCTGCGCAACGCCGAGCTTGCCGTCGATCCGAGGTTCGACTCGAATGCGCACCGGGTGGCGAACCAGCGCGATCTCGATCAGGAGATCGAAGCGGTTTTCGGTGCCTTGACGACCCCGGAGATTCTGGAGCGGCTGGAGGGTGCGAAGATCGCCAGCGGTCGGATGCGGACTGTCGCCCAGTTCGCCGAACACGAGCAGCTCGCGTCCCGGGAGCGCTGGCGTGACGTCGAGACGCCGTCGGGCACCATCCGTGCGACCGTCCCGCCAGCCACCATTCAGGATGTCGAGCCGGTCATGGCGCCGGTGCCGTCGCTTGGGGACTCCACAGAGGCGGTGCTGGCCGAGCTGGGTTTTGACGCCTCGACCCGCGCCCGGTGGCGCGACGAGGGAGTGATCTAATTCAGGAGAGGAGTGTGTGATGCCAGTCAAAGAAGGGTGGACCGGACGGGTCTATGAAGATTTCGAAGTCGGTGACATCTACGAGCATCCGCTTGGCCGCACGGTGCTTGCCGCCGACAACACCTGGGCCACGCTGCTGTCGATGAACACCAACCCGATCCACTTCGACCATGCCTTCGCGGCCAACACACCGTTCGGCCGCACCCTGGTGGACTCGACGTTCACCTTGGCGGTGGTGACCGGCCAGTCGGTGACCGACCTGTCGCAGAACGTCATGGCCAACCTCGGTTGGGACGAGGTGCGGCTGCCGAACCCGGTGTTCGACGGCGATACGATCTATTCGCGCAGCGAGGTCCTCGCCAAGCGAGAATCGAACTCGAGACCGACGGTCGGTATCGTCACTGTCAAGTCGACCGGGTTCAACCAGGACGGCAAGGTCGTGATCGAGTTCAAGCGGACGTTCATGGTCTACAAGCGCGGGCACGTGCCGCCGCGGTTCCGTCCGCCTTCACCCGAGTAGGACGTATCTGGGAGCCCTCATGCGGGACTGGTCGCGGCGGGTGCGTCGCGCACGTCATGCCTCCGGAGTGAGCCTGCTGACCGTCATGCTGACGGTCGGCTGTGGGCCCGCTCTGCCCGAGGTCGACGGCGATCTGGCCTTCGTCGGGGTGCATGTGATTCCGATGACGGGGGCCGGTGGACCCGTGGTCATCGAGGACCAGACCGTGGTCATCGCCGGTCGCCGCGTGGTGGCCATCGAACCGGCCTCCGACGTGGCCGTGGCCGACGGGGTGAGGGTCGTCGAGGCTCGGGGCCAGTATCTGATGCCCGGGTTGGCCGAGATGCATGGCCATCTGCTGGGACGTCCGCTGCTCCCGGCCGACATCCAGAACCTGCTGTTCCTCTACGTCGCCAATGGGGTGACCACCGTTCGTGGAATGCAGGGCGATCGGTCGCACTTCAGGCTGCGTGACCAGATTGCTCGGGGAGAGACCATCGGTCCGCGGCTGTTTCTCAGTAGCCCGTCGATGAACGGCGCGCGGGTGCCGTCCCCCCAGACCGGCGCCCAGCTCACCAGGGAGTACGAGCAACGCGGATACGACCTGATCAAGATACACGAGGGACTGAGCCTCGAGAGCTTCGATGCGGTGGCCGACATGGCGCGAGAGGTCGGCATCCCGTTCGGGGGCCACGTGCCGGACGAGGTCGGTTTGCTGCAGGCCCTCGAGGCTGGTCAAGTGTCGATCGATCACCTCGACAACTACATCGAGGCGCTGGTCCCCGAGGAGCAGCGGCCGGCCGAGCATGCTGGTGTGTTTGGCGTGGGGGAGCTGTTGCCGCTCGTCGACGAGGACCGTCTTCCGGCCCTCGTCGACGCGACCCGGGCCGCGGGCGCCTGGGTGGTGCCGACCATGGTGCTGTGGGAGACGGCGTTCTTCGGCGCCTGGTCGTCGGCCGAGTTGCGTGGCGAGCGGCCCGAGCTGCGCTACGTGCCGCCCGAGCTGATGGTCCAGTGGGCGCAGGCGATCGACGACCGGCTCGCCGGCGCGGATCGCGTCGCCAATCGACAGGTCCGTGAGCTGCGACGCAGGATCCTGCGGGCCCTGGTCGACGGGGGCGCTCGGATCCTGCTCGGTACCGACTCACCCCAGATCTTCAGCGTGCCCGGGTTCTCGTTGCACCACGAAATGGCGCTGTGGGTCGACAACGGTATGACGCCCTACGAAGTCCTCGAGACCGGGACGCGCCGGGTGGCCGAATACTACGACGCGACAGACGATTTCGGATCGGTCGACGTCGGACACCGCGCGGACCTACTGCTGCTGAACGCGAATCCGATCGAAGATATAGACAACGTCGCCAAGCGTGCTGGAGTGATGGCAAACGGACGCTGGTTCCCGGAAGCGGAGATCCAGCGGCGACTCGTTGACATGGCGACGTTCTACGGTCACTGGACCGCGCCTCTCTAGCCAGAAGCTCATAGCCACAAAGTCATGTCCAACGCTCAGCCCATGTCCGCTCTCTCACGGTGCGGTGAGTTCGTCTCCACCGCCGTCGTTCCCCCAGCCGCCCGCGATGCGGCGCGCAACGCCGTCCTGGACACGGTGGGCGTCACCCTCGCCGGGTCCATCGAGCCGGCGGCGCGCCTGGTGCGCGAAGTGGCCAACAGTGAGGGGGGCGCGGCCAGGTGTGGCGTGCTGGGGACGGGAGAGCGAACGAGTGCCGGATGGGCGGCGCTGGCCAACGGGACGGCCGCCCACGCGCTGGACTTCGACGATATGTGCTTCGTGTCGATGGCCCATCCCTCCGCTCCCCTCGTCGCGGCCGGGCTCGCCGCGGCGGAACTGGTCGACGCCAGTGGCGAAGCGTTGCTCGATGCGTACTGCGTCGGCTTCGAACTGGAGGCTGCGCTCGGCCGGGTGATGAATCCCACTCACTACGAGCAGGGGTGGCACGCCACCTCCTCCATCGGCACCCTTGGGGCGGCCGCGGTGGTCGCGCGCCTCCTGGGCCAGGACCCGGCCACGGCCGTTCGCAGTCTCGCTATAGCTGCCTCGGGCGCCTGTGGCCTGAAGGAGAGCTTCGGCACGATGGTGAAGCCGCTCCAGGGAGGACTCGCGGGACGCCACGGGGTGCTCGCGGCGCAGCTGGCCGCGACCGGTTTCACCGCCACGGAACTCGCCGTCGAGGGGCCACAGGGGCTCCTGGTGGCGATGCAGTCGCGCGGGAGCGACTTCGGGTCAGAGGTCGAGCAGCTCGGGCTGCGGTGGGAGATCGTCGATGGCGGGATCACCGTGAAGCTCTATCCGTCGTGCGCGGCGACCCACCCGACCATCGACACGCTCGTCGATCTTCGGACCGAACACGGATTCGGACCAGAAGACATCGATGCGATAGACGTGGCCGTCGACAGCGTGACTCCCACGGTGCTCATCCACGACCGGCCGAAGACCGGACTCGAAGGAAAATTCAGCATGCACTTCTGCGCCGCGTCGGCCGTCGTTCATGGCCGGGTCGGGATCGACACCTTCGAGTCGGGCGTTGATGACCCGCAGGTATGCGCGCTGCTCCCCCGGGTCGTGATGCGGGCCGAGCCTCAGGTCGGTGTCGACCAGCCCACGTTGACCGAAGCGGTCGTTACCGTCCGACTCAAGGACGGTCGGGCCCTCGAGCGGCGCGTGCGGGGGGCTCGCGGCTATCCCGCGAACCCGCCCACCCGAGACGATCTGGGGCAGAAGTTCCTCTCGTGCGCTCATCGCGCGCTCTCGGCCGAGGTAGCCGATGACGCGTTGGCTTGGCTGAGCGATGTCGATCAGCGGCCGGTAGCCGGGCTCGTGGAGTTGCTCGGCCAGCCGGTCCCTGCCGGGGTGTAGGCGGTCATGGCACATGCTCGCGTGCGTCGGTCCATCCTGTTCGTCCCCGCGGTGCGACCAGATCGTCTCCCGAAGGCGGTCGCGACCGGGGCCGACGCGGTGTGTCTCGATCTCGAAGACGGCGTCAGCTTTGCCCAGAAAGACGAAGCCAGAGCGCAGGCCTTGGAACTGCTAAAGGATCCGAACGCGGGGCGCGCGGAGGTGGTGCTGCGGGTGAACGAGCCGGCCTCGGATCTGGGCGCGCGAGATCTTGCGGGGTTGCTCGAATCCGGTGTGCGTCCTGATGCGCTCATGGTGCCCAAGATCAGTGGCCCGGAGACGATTCAGACGCTCGACCGCCAGCTCGCCGGGCGTCTCGGCGACCTGCCGCTCTATGCGCAGATCGAGACGGCCGCCGGGGTGGCCAGCGCCGACGCGATCGCGACGGCGTCGCCCAACGTGGCCGTCATGTTCTTCGGCGCCGTCGACCTGTCCGCCGACCTCGGGTGCGTCATCGAGTGGGACGCGTTGCTGTATGCGCGCTCGAGGGTGGTGACGGCGGCGGCGCTCGCCGGCGTCGATGCCATGGACACCCCGTTCCTCGACGTCAAGGCGCCCGACGCGCTCACCGACGAGTCGCGAGCGGTCCGACGGCTCGGGTTCACGGGAAAGGCGGCGATTCACCCCACTCAGGTGGCGCCAATTCAGTCCGCATTCTCACCGGACCCGGACACCGTCGCCTGGGCCAGGAAGGTCGTGGCCGCCTACCAGGAGAACCAGGGCGGTGTCTTGCTGGTGGACGGCAAGCTGGTGGAACGTCCCGTGATCGCTGCGGCGGAGCGCATTCTGGCGATCGCCGACGCGGTCACGGCGTCAACTTAGCCGACGGTCGGGCTGGCTACCATCGCTGGGGGCGGGGTGGCGGGCACCGTCACGGTCTCCCGGGCGTGTCGTTTCCGCATCTGCTCGTTGCGGTCGTGGGCCAGCGCGTTCTGGATCAACGGCAGGTAGAAGACGCCGTCGCCGCAGATGGTCATCCTCTCCTTCGAGATCGACACCCACCCGAGTTCTTCGAACGCCGTCCACACGGCCTCGTGCTCATCGACCACGTCAGTCCCGAAGAGCCGGGCGTAGGCACCGCGATCGACCGACATCCCCTGCATCTCCTGGAACAGCAGATGCAGCTGCAGGTCCGGTCGACCGTAGTGGAAGCCGCGCATCACCGGGTAGCGTCCTTCCCGGATGCACTCGAAGTACTCCGAAATGCGGACCTGATTCATGAAGGCCCAGCCAGGCGCCTGCGGGGTGCCGAAGAAGAACGAGATGCCCGCGTAGCCCCAGCCCCAGGCGTCGAAGCCGATGGCGCCCTGGTCGTCGGTCTGGAACGGTTTGCGGAAAAGCTCCTCGTATAGATAGGTGCTCGTCAGCTCGGAGTCCTGCCGCTCGAAGTCGTATGGCGTGACCTGCCGATAGCCATGTGACTCCAGCACCGCCTTGCCAACCCGGTACATCTCCAGGTTCTGCTCGGTCGAGGGCAACTCGTGGCGATGGTGGCGCGAGAAGGCGGTGCGGCCGGCCACGTTGAGCTCATAGTGGGTGATGTGGGCGACACCGGTGGCCGCGACGGCCTCGAGGTCGCGTACCAGGTGGTCAAGGGTCTGGTTCGGCCAGCCGAAAATGAGATCGACGCTCGCCGGGAGACCCAGCTCCTTGCACGACTCGAGAGTGCGAAACACCTGCTCGGACCGTTGTTTCCGCCCGCTGGCCTTGATGAGCTCGTCGTCCAGTTGCTGGACGCCCATGCTGATGCGGTTCATGCCGCTCTGCTTCATTCCCACCAGCTTGTCGTGGGAGAAGGTCTGCGGAATGCCCTCGAGCGTGATCTCGATCTGGGGCGGAATCTCGAAGACGCCCCGTACGACCTCCATCAGCCGCGGGTACTGGTCGGCCTTGTAGAGGTTCGATGTCCCCCCGCCGAAGTAGATGCTCGCCAGTTCGGCTCCGGCGAAGTGGTCCCGGAACATATCGCCTTCGCGCTCGAGGTAGCCGAGGTATTCGTCCAGCTGGCGGTGGCTCGTGTAGAGCTCGCTCGGGAAAAGGCAGAAGCCGCACCGATCAGGGTCGGTGGGCAGGCAGTACGGCGTCCCGACGTAGAGATTGACCCGCTTCCGGATCTCACGATCCGCCGTGGCCCGGGCGGCCAGCACCTGGTCCATCGGTACCGGCTGCTCCAACCAGTGCACGGGCGACGGGTAGCCGTGGAGCACCTTGTTGCTCTGGCGGCGGCGCCGTTGTTTGTCCACGAAGGCGTGAACCGCCTCGATGCTGTGCATGCTGAATGCAGAAGGACCGGGGGCGCCGAACGGCGCGCCGTGGCGCTGGGAACTCGGCCCTTTGACGACTGGATTGTCGACCGGACCGGAGGGGTTGTCAACCCGAGCCAGCCGGCCGAGCCGAGGCTCGGGAATACGGCTCACCAGCGCCGTTTTTGGTGATGTAGGCGGAAATCCGTTACCGAATCTTCGCAAGTACGGCGTGGTGATGATTGAACTCGACCCGGCGCGGTCGGGCGGGGAGCGGCAGGTCCACCCGCACCTCGTCCCGATCGACCCAGATTTGCCGGATCATCGGCGGGTGGTCCTCGAAGGTCAGACGAATCGGGACCGGCATCCGGAAGTCGGCCGAGACGTCCTCCTGGCGGACCGTGCCCTCCAGGACGAACCCTGCGTTGTCGGCGCGCACGTCCAGGTCGACTCGGTAGGTTGGCACCTCCACGCCGTAGACCCACTGGTCGAAGAACCAGTCCATCGGTTCGCCGAACGCGTCGGTCACCGCCGCTTCGAACGACCGGGTCGACATGATCCCGCCGATGTGGGCCGTCGCGTAGTCCCGCATCATCTGGCGGAAGCGCTCGTCGCTCCCCGTCTCGGGGTCGAGCAGCATCGAGCGCAGCATGTGCAGGATGTAGGCGCCCTTCTCGTACACGATGATCCGATAGTCGAACGGTGTTTCGGTGGAGTTCAGGCGATAGCCGACGACCAGTGCTCCTGACTCGTGACCGTCGCTCCGCTGCAGAGCGCCGGGCGAGAACCCGTAGTGTCGCAGTCCGATACCCTGTCCTATCTGGCCTTCGCCAAGCACGTCGTGCCGCCAGGCGTCGATCATCTCGAGAAACTGGTCTTCATCGTCGAGCGCCTGGAGTGCGTACAACGCGGCGGCGTACTGGGCGAAGCCTTCGCTCATCCACTGGTCGCGATAATCCTCCCAGTCGATGGCGGCGCCCCACCACTGGTGGGCCACCTCGTGGGCGCGAAACAGCTCCGACTCGCCGGTGTGGAGCTCTCCGAAGGCCTGATAGGACAGCAGGAGCAGGCCGGGGAAGGCCTGGCCGCTCTGGGTTGGTGTCTCGGTGGTCAAGAGGGACGAGAACGGGAAGGGACCGAAGTAGTCGCTGAACAGCTCGATCGATGCGGTGAGATCCTCGACCGTTTTCTCCCGGTTGCCGGGCGCGAAGCCCAGATGGTTGTCGTTCCCGTAGACCGAGACCGCCGGCGGCGACTCTCGCTCGACCAGGGTGACATCGAACTCACCGAGGTGGAACGACATGTTCCGCACCGGCTCGTCGGTGACCCAGCGCATGATCCGGGTGTCGTCGACCACCGTTTCGTCGGTCATGACGCCGCCACTGGCCACCTGGTAGCGGTCCGGCATCCGGAACGTCAGGTCGAGCTGCGTGAGTCGGCTGTCGGGGTGACGCGGCTGCCAGTAGATGGTGTCCTTGAGCAGGAAGTCGCGGCTGGCGCGCAGGCGTTCGAGCAACTCGCCCTCGTAGGCCAGCTGCACGACGAAGCGCTCTCCTGCCTGGAATGTGCGCGGTAGCTCAAGCGTGACCCAGGGCTCGAAGACATCGTCATCCATGAGCCGATCGTCCCGTTCGCGGACGAACGGGACCGGTTCGCCTAAGATCGGGGTCGGTTCGTCCGGTTCGAGCGGGTCAGACCCAACACCTTCCGGCGGTGCGGCCAGCAGGGGCACTTCGGCCTGGATATCCGGCGCTGCGGCAAGCCTGACGTCGGTCACCTCCATCACCTGGCTCAGCAAGAGCCGCACACCCCGGGTCGGTTCCAGCGGCTCGATCAGCAGCGCCGCCGTGCCAGTGGCGTCGCCATTGCCCTCGAGTGCAAGATCCACCTGGGCGTGGGGTACGGCGATGCGTGGCCGCCAGGCGTCGTTGTCGCGTTCGAGCGGTCTGGCCGGAAGTCCGAGCGCGACGCCGGTCACCTCTTCGTCGTCCAGGCTGTCCGGGTCGACGGCGTAGCCGTCGAGCATCGTCGTACGGCGGTCAGGCGAGAAGTCGGACAGGGCGTCGACGCGGAGCCAGTAGTCTCGCACTCGCCGCCGCCGGTCGTGTTTGTACAGCGCGACTTCTTCCCGTTCGTCCGGGTCACGCGTGATGGTCAGCCAGCCCTCGTCTTTGGTCTCGATGTCGGCCAGGAGGAACGCGCCGTCGCTCCGGAGCGTACCGGCCTGTCGCCGGAGGAGGTCCTCCAGCAGCCGCGAGTCGGGATTGTCGAGCTGGTCCTCAAGCCGGTCTTCTCGGCGGTCGTCGAGGTAGCGAGCGGCGCGCTCGGCGTCACCCTCGTCGTCGGCGGGTTTGGCCAGCGCCTGGAGGCGGCCGAGCGTGTCACTGGCCGACCAGAGCACGAACCGGTCGAACTCCTCCTCGACATGATGGTCGTCGGAGAGTTTCTCGAGCTGGTGATACTCCACCGCGTCGGGCGCGAATCCCCGCACCACGCCGTCGCCGAGGTACACGGCGACCGGCGTCAGCCCGTCGACTTCCTGGCCGAGATAGAGTCGGCCGTCGGACAGCTCCAACTCGAAACGGTCCAGCAGAAGACGCTCGTCGAGAATGCGACCGGCGTAGGTGATCTCCTCGCTCCGGAGCGTCGAGTAGCGGGCCGGCGGTTCTGGTTCCTCGTCCTGCGCCAGGCTCGGGGCGGCCATCGCCAGCGTGAGCGAGAAGACGGCGAGCGGGAGGGTCATGGCTCGGCCGCTGGGCATGTCGCCAGCGTACACCAGTTATCGGGGACGGAGCGGAGGTGAGTAGTGGGGGAGGGGAGGTGGGGTCATCGGCCACGCAGATCCAGGTTGGCGCCGTGCGCGGAAAGTGGGCCGCTTCGCCCCATGGGCGCCTCACCCGGTCGCGTCACCGATGCCCCTCTTTCTCTAAACGCCCGGCACACGCGAACCGAACACCGATTCTCGCGGCACTTCCTCGACGGCGACCCTGAAGCAGTGTAGGCCGGCCGGATGCGACCAGAACGCATGACGCCCTCCCAACTGGGTTGACATGGAGAAACTGGCGCACAGCTCGTAGCTGTCGTCCGCAAGTGACTGGTAAGAATACGGTTTTCCGGATTCAGGGTCATTCAGGCTCAGCCGAGGCTCCTCCGCCGCCTCCAGAATGGCCAGCGTGGCCGGTAGCGTGCCGGCCTGATGCCAGTGCACGTCGATCGCCCGGGCCACGGCCCGGAGCTCGTCGACGCGCCGGGCATCGAGCCGTCGATCCCGTTCCTGGTCTGGCGACCCGAGCAGGCCAAGCCCGAGTCCGACCGCCGCCGTGGCCACGACGATCGCCGCGCCGAGTATCCACCTACCGGCCGACGTAGCCGCCCTGGCCGAGCTGGACTTCATGCCTCTGACTCCCGCTCGTCCGCGCGGAGGTCCGTCAGGTAGTACCAGAAACCACCTCCCGCCAGGGCTCCGACCGTGAGCACCTTGAGGAGGAACCTTGTCGAGAGCTCACCGCCGAGGAGGTTGTACACGAGCGTGGTGACATCGCCGATCAGGACCGTAGCGGCCACGAACAGCGTGAGATAGGTCAGCCAGCGCCGAACCTTCGATGCACGCTTGGCCGGGTCCGCGGCCAGCTCTTTGCCTACGAGTCTCGACAGTCCCACGAAGAGGGGGCCGGCGACGACGAGCAGCGAGACGGACCAGCGAATCAGCTCGCGCACGACCTGGGCCGGTCGCGAGTAGCTGGGGTCGGGGAACGTGTAGTTGATCAGCTCGAACAGGAGTTGGCCCAGGCTGAAGGCGCTCAGATAGAGCGCGGTGAACAGCAAGAGGTAGACGAAGGCGTCCCGGGCGGACAGGTACGGTTGGGGCCGTGGCACCGGGACCGGGAACTCCACGTCGGCGTAGCAGGTGAGGGCTCCGCGGATGTCGGCTCCACCCCAGCCGGCGTCCTCGAGCGCCGTCCGCAACTGGGAGCGTCCCACCCCACGGTTGAGTCCGTCCTTGACGAATCGACGAAGTTCTTCCGGAGCTGACATGACGTTTCTCCTCAGGTGTCGAGTCTGCGCGTGAGCTCGCGTATCGTGGCGACAGTGCGCTCCAAGTCGGACGCGGGTAGGCCCTCCGCTATCTGCGAGGCCCAGGCGTAACCGATGTCGGTCAGCGACGATTCGATCCGCTCACCTTCCGGAGTCAAGGCGAGCAGGGGCGAGCGGGCGTGGTCCGGGTTCGGGTCGTAGCGGACGATGCCGTCGTCGGCCAACAGGTCGGCGACGCGCTGCACGCTCTGGCGCGACATGCCCATACGGCGGGCGATTTGTGGAACGGTTCTGGTCTCTTCGGCCACGGCCCCGATGACCTGCCACCGGGCCTGGGTCTGGCCGAGTGGCGCCGTCAGCGCAGCACCGTGGCGTAGGAGGGCGCCGTTCAGCCGGAAGATCTCGAGCACCAGCTGCCGAAGTGCTTCTCCGTTCGCAGATCCGCCGAGCCTCTCTGATTGACGTTCCGTCGCAGTGCTCATAAGACAGCATTGAGTCATATTGATTGAATTGTGTCAATAAATGCATGGCTGAGAGTGTCTGGCGGGTCGAGAGGGGGTGTCGCAGGCGACTCGAGGCGCTGGTCGGCGCACGACCGGACAGGAAGGATGCGTCGATGGCGACGCCCGCAACAGTTCGTGCCATCGCGATCCTTGGGGGAGGCGCTCGCGAAGGCCGTCTCAGGGCGGTTCCCGCTCGGCGCGAGAGGCGCCGGACGGTTGGCGATGCAGGGCGCGTACTTCCATCGGCGGGGTGACTGGGCCCGGTGGCCCCGATCGGGCCAGGGTGGGGCGTTCCGGCAGGTCGGCGAGACGAAGGTTGCTGTCTTCACCGTCGTGAATGCCTATGGCACGGTTGTGGACCGCGCCGGTCGGGTCGTGCGTTGCGGGGCCGGTCCCACCGAAGATTGTGGGCAGGTTTCCGAGCTGCTCGCCAGGACCGGAGGGGGCCCTGACCCACCGGCAGGAGCAACTCAGAACACCACGATCACCCTCGTGGTGACCAACCAACGACTGGCGTTCGCGGATTTGGAGCGTCTGGCGATCCAGGTCCACACCTCAATGGGGCGCGCCATCCAGCCGTTCGCGACGTCCCAGGACGGTGACCTGCTCTATGCCGCGACGACCGACGATGTCGACAACCCAGACGTGTCTGCCTTCGATCTGGGAGTCTTGGCCTCCGAAGTGGCCTGGGATGCGGTGCTTGCGAGTGTGCCCGACTAGGGGCTGGGTCTCGCCTCGGCGTCTCGCTTTGGCGAAGAGGGTGGTGCGGAAGGGGGGATTTGAACCCCCATGAGCCATTGGCTCGCTAGCCCCTCAAGCTAGTGCGTCTGCCAGTTCCGCCACTTCCGCTCGGATGGGTGCGGTGCGTGTGGGGCACCGCCTTACTGTGGTTCGGCCGGTGCTTCCGCCGCGTCCTCGGTGGTCTCCGCCGGAGCCTCCACCGGTGTCTCCGGGGCCGGAATCTCGACCGGCGCGGTGGCAGGCGCGGCCGTCGGCAGACCAGGGCCGTCGACACCGCTCAACACCGACCCGGTGGAACGTTGCCCCACGATGGCGAGCGCCATCGCGCCGACCATGAACAGGATGCCGAGCACCGTCGTGGCCCGGGTCAACACCGTTGCGCCGGCGCGCGCGCCAAACGCGGTCTGACTGCCGCTCCCGCCAAAGGCGGCCGCGATGTCGCCGCCCTTGCCCTGCTGCATCAACACCACGACCACCAGCAGGAGACACACGACCACGTACAACGAGTTGAGAAGAATGCCCAGCATAATCGAGCCAGTATATCGCGCCTGACCGTCTAGCGGTCACCCGGGCGGCTGGCGGTCACGATCTCCGCAAAGCTGGTGGGGTCGAGGCTGGCGCCGCCCACCAGGGCGCCGTCGACGTCGGCCCGGCCCATCAACTCGGCCGCGTTGGCCGGCTTGACGCTGCCGCCGTAGATGATCCGGCAGGCCGTGGCCGCTGTTTGTCCAAAGGTCGAAGCCAGTTGCCCACGAAGGTGTCGGTGCGCCTCGTCTGCCTGGTCAGGCGTGGCGACCTTGCCGGTGCCGATGGCCCAGACCGGCTCGTAGGCGACGACCAGCTCGGTCACCTGGGCCGGTGTCAGACCTGACAGTCCTTCATCGATCTGTCGGTTCAGAACGTCGAAGGTGTGCTCTGCTTCGCGCTCGTCCAGGGTCTCGCCCACACAGACGATCGGTGTCAGGCCGGCATCGAGAGTCGCTCGTGTCTTGGCGTTGACGCCGCCGTCGGTTTCACCGAAGAGCTGTCGTCGCTCGGAGTGGCCGATGATGGCCAGTTGTACACCCGAGGCCTGGAGCATGCCGAGGCTGATCTCGCCAGTGAACGCGCCCTGCGGTTCGGCGCTCACGTTCTGGGCGGCGACCTGGATCTTGTGCTCGGCGAGTGACTCGACCAGGGCCGGCAGAGCGAGAAACGATGGCGCCACGACGATGTCGACGTCGGTGACCGTGTGGACGAGCGGCGTGAACGCGCTGGCAAAGTCCACCGCCTCGGCCACGGTCTTGTGCATCTTCCAGTTGGCGGCGACGAACGGCTTTCGCATGGCTCAGTCCACTCCTTCGCCGGCGTCCGGCAGGACATCCACTCCGGGGAGCGTCCGTCCCCCGAGCAGCTCCAGGGAGGCGCCGCCGCCGGTCGAGATGTGCGTGATGGCGTCGGCCACCCCGGCCCGGCCGATGGCGGACACCGAGTCGCCGCCACCCACAATCGAGCGCGCCGCGCTGTGTGCCACCGCCTTGGCGACCGCGACGGTCCCGGGCGCGAACGGCTCGACCTCGAAGACCCCCATCGGACCGTTCCAGACGATCGTCTTCGCGTTCGCGATCACCTCGGCGTAGCGAGCGACGGTGGCGGGCCCGATGTCCACGCCCATCCGATCTCCGATGGCGGGATCGTCGACGGCCAGCGTCTCGTGAGTGGCGTCTCCATCGAGCGACGGCGCGACGACATGGTCTCGGGGAAGAGCCAGCTGCACCCCGCGCTTCGCCGCGTCAGCGAGGATGCGTCGAGTTGTCTCGAGCAGGTCGGTCTCGACCAGCGAGCGTCCAACCGGGTGGCCCTGGGCCAGAAAGAAGGTGTAGGCCATGGCGCCGCCGACGAGCAGCGCGTCGACCCGGCCCAGCAGGTTGTCGATGACTTCGAGCTTGCCCGACACCTTGGCGCCGCCGAGGATGGCGACGAACGGACGAGAGGGCTTGCTCAGCAGCCCGCCCAGGTGTCTGAGCTCGGCCGCCATCAGGAGGCCCGCGGCCGCGTCGTGCAGGTGGTTGAGGATCCCGGCGGTCGAGGCGTGAGCGCGATGCGCCGCGCCGAACGCGTCGTTTACATAACAGTCAGCCGATTCCGCGAGTTGTCGGGCGAACTCCCGGTCGTTGCCTTCCTCGCCTGGGTGAAACCGCAGGTTCTCGAGTAGCACGACCCGCCCGCTACCGACCTGTCCGAGCGCGGTCTTGACTGGCGCGCCGACGCAGTCTTCGGCGAAGACCACGGGCCGGCCCAGCACCTGTTCAAGATGTGCGGCGACCGGTTTCAGGCTGAACGTCGGGGTGGCCTGTCCATTCGGTCGACCCAGGTGGGAGCCGAGGACGACGGTCGCGCCACGATCGAGGGCATGTTGCAGCGTCGGCAGGGCGGCCCGGATCCGGGTGTCGTCACCAATGACGCCATCCCGGATCGGGACGTTGAAGTCGACACGGATGAACACCCGCCGCCCGTCCAGGGCGAGGTCGTGGATCGTCCGCTTTGCGATCATCGCCTGCGCCGGCCGCCTAGAGGCCCTTCTCGGCGAGGAACTTCACCAGGTCGACACAGCGGGACGAGTAGCCCCACTCGTTGTCATACCAGGACAGCACCTTCACGAAGTCGCCATCCATCACCTTGGTGTAGTCCGCATCGACGATCGAGGAGTGCGGGTTGCCACGGAAGTCGATCGAGACCAGCGGGTCGGTGGCCACCTGGAGGATGCCCGACATCGGTCCGTCGGCGGCGGCGGCGAAGGCCGCGTTGACCGCCTCGGCCGTCGTCTCGCCGTTGACCTGGGCCACCAGGTCGACCACCGAGACATTGGGCGTCGGCACTCGCATGGCGATGCCGTCCAGACGGCCCTTCAACTCAGGCAGCACTTCGCCAACCGCCGCGGCAGCGCCGGTCGAGGTCGGGATCATGGAGACGGCGGCGGCTCGCGCCCGGCGCAGGTCCTTGTGCGGCAGGTCGAGCAGGCGCTGGTCGTTGGTGTAGGCGTGGACGGTGGTCATCCAGCCACGTCTGAGACCGAACGAGTCGTTCAGCACTTTGGCCACCGGCGCCAGGCAGTTCGTGGTGCAGGAGGCGTTCGAGATGATCTTGTGCTCGGCCGGGTCGTAGGTGTCCGAGTTGACTCCCAGCACGACGGTAAGGTCCGGCTGTTTCGCCGGTGCGGTGATGATCACCCGCTTGGCGCCACCCGCCAGGTGCTTGGAGGCGTCATCCCGCTTGGTGAAGATGCCGGTTGATTCGAGCACGACATCGACTCCGAGGTCACCCCAGGGGAGGTTGTCCGGATCGCGCTCGGCCGTCACCTTGAACTGGTGGTCGCCCATGCGGATGCCGTCGCCTTCCACCGCTACCTCGTCGCTGAGGTTGCCGAGAACCGAGTCGTACTTCAGGAGATGCGCCAACGTGTCGGCGCTGGTGATGTCGTTGACGGCGACGATCTCTACGTCGCCGTGGCCGCGGGCCGCCCGCATGATGTTGCGGCCGATCCGGCCGAATCCGTTGATTCCCAGTCGTGTTGCCATGAAAGAAGCCCTCGACGTGCGGGTAGGTGAACGGGGGGCGCCCGGAGGCGCGTCACAAACGAGCTATTGTAATTAGGGCGCCTTGTTGCGGTCAAACGAGCCACGTATACTGCCGGCATCGCGCCCCTCCTTGCAGATGTATCTGCTCTACCAGCTCGTGATCGCTCTCTATGCCGCGCTGGCCGCGCCGCGGCTGTTGGCCGCGACGCTCCGCCACGGAAAGTATCGTGGCACTCTGGCCGAGCGCTGGGGGCGGCTGCCGTCCGAGATCGATCCAGGGACGTCGACGTCGATCTGGCTGCACGGGGTGTCGGTCGGGGAAGTCCTGGCCGCTCGCGCCCTGGTGCCCGTCCTGCGTGACCGCTATCCAGGACACCCGATCTATTTGTCGACCACCACCGACACGGGCCGGCGGGTTGCCGACGGTCTCGAGGGGCTCGACGGCGTCTTCTTCTTTCCTTTTGACCTGTCCGGCACGGTGCGACGGGTGCTTGACCAGGTCCGGCCTATGCTCGTGATCACGATCGACACCGAGCTGTGGCCCAACCTGCTGCGTCACTGCCAGGCCCGCGAGATCCGCACCGTGCTCGTGAACGGGAGGATCTCCGACCGCTCGTATCCCCGCTACCGCATGGCGCGCTGGTTCTTCCGACGCGTGCTCCGGCATCTCGACCTGGCCTGCATGCAGAGTGAAGCGTCCGCCCGCCGGCTGATCGACATTGGCGCGCCGGCCGAGCGGGTGGAGGTGACCGGCAATCTCAAATTCGACGCCCTGGAGCCGGCGACCGGGCCAGTGCAACTGGGGGGCGACGGCGTGCCGCGGACGTTTCGGTTGTTGGACGGGCGGCCGGTCGTCGTGGCCGCCAGCACCCACCCGGGCGAGGAGGGCTACGCCCTCGAGGCCTATGAGCAGGTGGTCGCTAGAGATCCCTCGGCGGTCCTGGTGCTCGCGCCTCGCCATCCGGAGCGGGCCGACGACTTGGTGGCGCTGGCGGCCGAGCGGGGCCATCCAACGGTGCGACGTACCGAGTTGCCGTTCGACCGAGAGCCGCGCGCGCGCGTCATCGTGCTGGACACGGTAGGCGAACTGGCGTCCCTGTATGAGCTGGCGACGGTGGTCTTTCTAGGCGGGAGTTTGGTGCCGCACGGTGGGCACAACGTGCTCGAGGCGGCGGTCCGCGCGCGTCCCGTCGTGTTCGGTCCGCACATGCACAACTTCGCGGAGATTGCTGAGCTGTTCCGAGCCAACCGCGCCGCCCTGCAGATCGACGAGTCCTCGGCGCTGGGCCCGACGCTGCTTCGATTGTTGGAGGATCCGGTCGAATGTGCCTCTCTGGGGGCTGCGGCCCAGGCGCTGGTGATGTCCCATCGGGGCGCGACCGAGCGCTGTGCCGCGCTCATCGAGCGGATGCTCCCGATGACCCGAAGCGCCGACGCCGCCATCGTCATGCGTTTCCCCACGTGATGCGGCACCTGCTGTCCCGTCTCTACGCAGCCGCCGCTCGTCGCCGGCGCCGGCACTTCGCGACCCATCCTTCCGCGCGGCGTCGTCTGCGGTCTCCCGTGGTGAGCGTCGGGGCGCTGAACGCGGGGGGGAGCGGCAAGACACCGGTGACGGCCGAGGTGGCTCGTCGCTTGGTGGCGATGGGTGAGCGACCGGCGGTGCTGAGTCGCGGCTATCGCCGTGAGGAGCCGGTCGATGGAGCGGTGGTCGTGCGTGATCATGAAATGGTGCGCGGGCGGCTCGAGACCGCTGGTGACGAGCCCTGGATGCTCGCGCAGCAGCTCGACGGCGTCGCGGTGGTCGTCGCGCTAGACCGCCACCTCGCTGGAACGCTCGCCGAGTCTCGCCTGGGCGCCACCGTCCACGTGCTCGACGACGGCTTCCAACACCTGGCCCTCGAGCGTGCCGTCGACCTCGTCGTCGTGCGACCAGGCGACCTCGACGACGCCGTGTTGCCCGCCGGGAGGCTGCGCGAATCACTGACGACCGTCGTCGAGGCGGACGCGACGCTCATCGTTGATCCCGACGCTGGCGTTCGCGCTCGTGTGGCTGAACGACTCGGCGTCTCGACCTCGTTCGGTGTCACGATGACACTCCAATCTCCTCTTGTCCGATCCCCCGGTGCGGCCGAGGAGGAGGTGCCGGCCGGAACGCCGGTCTTCGCCGTAGCGGGGATCGCCGATCCGGGCCGTTTCGTCCGGGACCTGTCCGATGGTGGCTGGGCGCCGAGTGGCACGGCGTTCTTCTCCGATCACCACCCCTATACCGGGGCCGACCTCCAGCGGTGCGTCCGTCAGGCCGAGGCGGCCGGCGCGCAGGTGATCGTCACGACCGAAAAGGACTGGGTCCGTCTGCTGCGCTGGCTCCCGACGACGATCCCGGTCGCCGTAGCCCGCCTCAAGACGGACGTGGAGTCGGCGAACGATCTCGACCGACTCCTCGCCGACGGCCTGGCCGCCGTCCGGGAGCGCGTGGCGTGAGCGGCTCCTCCGCCGGGAGTCGGCTCCGCCCCATCCGGCATCGTCTCGAGTATGCGATGGTGGCCGTCGTACGGCTGGCGGTGCGACTCATCCCCCGGGCGTGGATGCTCAAGGCGGCGACCGGCTTGGGGCTGCTGTTTCACCGTCTGGATCGCCGTCGCCGCGAAACCGCGGTGAAGAACGTCCGAGCGGCGTTTCCACTGCGCACGGAGTCCGAATGCCGGGAGATCGTGCGGGGCGCGTTCACCAACCTCGGGCGTCACATCCTCGAACTCCTGCGTTTCGACACCATGAGCCTCGAGCAGATGATGGATGTCGTCGAGCTGGAAGGGGTCGAACGGGTCGAACAGGTAATCGCGTCCGGACGAGGCGCGATGTTCTTCACCGGCCACTTCGGGTTCTGGGAGCTCCAGATCATGGTGCACGCCGTGCGATTCGCGCCGATCGTGATGGTGGCGCGGACGCTCGACAATCCGTTGCTTGAGGCGATGATCGAACGGCTGCGGACGCGGGTCGGTACGCGAGTGATACCTCGCCAGGGTGCCATCCGTGGCCTGCTCCGTGGGCTCCAGCAGCACGAGTCGGTCGGCATGATGATCGACCAGCACATGCAGGACCGCAGCGCGATCGTCGTGGATTTCTTCAATCGTCCGGCGGCCACGACCTCTGCGATCGCCGTGCTGGCGCTGCGTACCGACGTTCCGGTGATTCCGGTGTTCGCGTTGCCGCTGCCGGACGGTCGCTATCGCTTGATCTACGAGGCTCCCGTCGACCGGCCGGATCCGGATGACCCGGACGCCGTCCGGCTGCTCACCCAGCGCTGCACCGATGTGCTGGAGATGTACGTCCGTCGCTACCCGGAGCTGTGGCTGTGGATGCACCGGCGCTGGCGGGTCGCCGATGAGGTCGTCGAGCCGCCTCCGACTGCGTCTGTCGAGTCGGCGCCCCCCGCGGCGGCTTGTGGAGGGAAGTGACACGGATGCGCTTCCTGGTCCGCACCCCCAACTGGTTGGGCGATCTGGTCATGGCCCTGCCGGTGTTCACCGCCCTGCGGGCCCACCAACGCGACGCCACGCTGGTGGCGGCTGCGCCAGCCGCCTTTGCTCCGCTGCTGAGCGCCGTCGGGTCCATCGATGAGATCGTTCCGCTCGATCGCGCCGTGCCCGGCGGCGTGGCCCGGCTGCGGGCGGAGGTGGCGACGCTTCGCGAGGGCCAGTTCGATCGTGTGCTGCTGCTGCCCAACTCCTTCGGGTCGGCCTGGGCCGCCCGCCGCGCCGGTATTCCCGAGCGCTGGGGCTACACCGGGCCGGTCCGTCGGTTCATCCTGTCCCGTGCCGTGCCACGTCCGCCGTCACGTCCGCATCGTCACCTGACGGCCTACTATCAGACGCTGGTCGAGGGGGTCGGCGTGACGCCCGCGGCGCCCGTGCCGCGTCTGGCGCCCACGGGCCGGATGACCCGCCTCGGCAGGATATTGCTCCAGGGGGCCGGGCTCGATCTCCGTCGGCCGCTGGTGGGGGTAGCGCCGGGTGCCGCCTACGGGCACGCGAAGCGCTGGCATCCGACGAGCTACGCCGACGTCCTCGGCCGGCTGGTCGCGGACCGTCACCTGCAGGTGGTGTTGGTCGGGAGCGCGCACGATCGCGATGCGGGCTATGCGATAGAATCCTCGCTCCCGCAGGACAGCGCGGTGCGGGACGGCGTCCTCAACCTGATTGGCCGCACCGATCTCTCCGAGCTGATCGGCGTGCTCGCGAGTTGTCACGCGTTCATCTCCAGCGACTCTGGGGCGATGCATCTCGCCGCTGCCCTCGGCGTCCGGGTGACCGCGCTCTTCGGTCCGACCGATGAGCGGCTGACCGCGCCGGTCGGATCGCATGCCGTGTTGAGTCGGTCGGTTCGCTGTCGTCCTTGCTTCTTTCGTGATTGCCCGATCGATCATCGTTGTATGCGTCGCATTACCACCAGCCAGGTCTTCGAAGCCGTGAGTGACGGATTGGATCAGCAGGCAGGAGCGTCGATATGAGGCCGGCGGTCTTCCTGGATCGCGACGGTACGCTCAACGAGGACGTTGGACATCTCGATCGGCTCGAGCGGTTGACGCTCTTTCCCTTTGCCATCGACGCGGTCCGTCTGCTGCACCAGGCCGGCTTCGCGGTCGTGGTCGTGACCAACCAGGGCGGTATCGCGAAAGGCCTGGTGGACGAGTCGTTCGTGACCGATCTGCATCTCCGGCTGACCGAGCGATTCGCCGCCGGTGGCGGGGTCATCGAGCGGTTCTATCACTGCCCGCATGACCCGCTGGCCACGGTTCCGGCTTATCGCCGCGACTGTGACTGTCAGAAACCGGGGCCAGGCATGGTGCGGCAGGCCGCGTCCGAGCTCGGCCTGGACCCGACGCGTTCGTTCGTCGTGGGTGACAAGTGGAGCGATATCGGCTTGGCGCGCAACGTGGGCGCCACCGGGATCCTGGTGCGGACGGGCTACGGGGTGACCCAGGAGCGAATGGCGGATACGAACGGGCTCCTGGTGACCGACGATCTGATGTCAGCCACGGTGCACATGCTGGCCGAGGCCGATCGATGAAGCTGCCGACCATCCATCCGGATCCCGGTGAGGCCTCGTTGTCGACCCGACTGGTCAAGCTCATCCAGTCGTTTGCGACCCCGCGGATCACGGTCGTGGGCGACCTCATCGCCGACGAGTTCATCTACGGTCGATTGGATCGGGTGTCGCGCGAGGCTCCGGTGCTCATCCTCCAGTACGATTCAACGGAGGTGACCCCAGGCGGGGCCGGGAACGCCGCGCACAATGTGGCCGCTATGGGCGGTCGAGCCGACCTGATCGGACTGGTGGGGCACGACGAGATGGGCAGGCGTCTGGCGGCCAGCTTTCCGCGCCGGGTCGTCCGACGAAGGCTCGTGCGGCCTGCGGGCTACCGGACCCCGACCAAGACCAGGATCCTGGCCGGTGGCATTCACTCGGCCCGTCAGCAGGTCGTTCGCATCGACCGGGCTGGCGTGGCTATCACACGTGCCCTTCGTGACGCGGTTCGAGAGCAGGCGGTCGCGGCGGCGGCCGAGAGCGACGCGGTCGTGATCTCCGACTATGGATCGGGCCTGATCACCCCAGCGCTGGTGACTGCCGTCAAGCGGGCGCTGCCACGACGGAGGCGGCGGGCGGCCGCGCCCGTGTTGCTGGATTCTCGCTACGCGTTGCTCCGCTACCGGGGGCTGTCGATTGCGGCTCCCAACGAATCGGAGGTCGAAGGGTTGCTGGGAGTCAGCATCGGCGACGACCCACGCGCGCTCGAGTGGGCCGGTCGAGAGATCCTCGCTCGGACGCGAATGCAGGCGACGCTGATCACGCGGGGCAGTCGAGGCATGGCGCTGTTCGAACCGAAACGTCCCACCCAGCACATCCCCATCTTCGGCAGCGACGAAGTGGCGGACGTGACCGGCGCGGGCGACACCGTCATCGCGACGATGGCCATGGCCCTGAGCGTTGGCGCGTCCTTCGCCGAGGCGGCGCTGCTGGCGAACTATGCCGGCGGGTTGGTCGTCATTAAGCGCGGGACTGCGACCGTCAGTGCCCAGGAGCTTCTGCACGCCGTGACCACGGATCTGGCGCCATGAGCGAGCAGCCACGGGTGGGCGAGGGCCGCGTGCTGAGCGAAGCAGCGCTGGTCGATCAGGTCGCCGCCGATCGCGCGGCGGGCCTGTCGTTCGTGTTCGCCAACGGCTGTTTCGACGTCTTGCACGTTGGCCATGTGCGCTATCTGACCGGAGCGGCGGTGGAAGGTGATCGGCTGATCGTCGCCGTGAATGACGACGCGTCGGTACGCGGGCTCAAGGGGCCGAGTCGGCCGGTGCAGGCTGCCGGCGACCGGGCAGCGCTGGTGGCCGCGCTGCGGGTGGTGGACTATGTCGTCGTCTTCTCGGATCCCGATGTCGAGCGCCTCTTGACCCTGTTGAAGCCGGAGGTGCACTCCAAGGGCTCGGACTACACGGTCGAGACGGTACCCGAGCGGCACGTGGTTCAGGCCTACGGCGGGCGGACGGTCATCGTCGGTGACAACAAGGACCATTCGACACGCGACGTCATCGCCCGGATCCTGGCGGGTGAGGGTGTGTAGCGCGAGGCGCGGCGCCCGATGCAGGCGATCCTGATCGTGCGGCTCGGCGCACTTGGCGACATCGTGCATGCCTTGCCGATGGCGGCCGCACTCCGCAGCCGGTTTCCGGAGGCTCGTCTCGATTGGCTCGTGGACGAGCGACACCTGCCGTTACTCGAGCTGGTACCCATCGTCGACCAGCGGGTGGTTTGGCGGTCTCGTGGCCCGTCTCTTCGACGACGGCTCTCGGAGCTCAGCCGCGGATTGCGCGCGACTCGCTATGACGCGACGCTCGATGCTCAGGGGTTGATCAAGTCGGCGGTGCTGGCGCGCGCCAGCGGCGCGGCGCGAGTGATCGGATTCGCGTCGAACGCGCTGCGAGAGCCACTGGCGCGACTGTTCTACAGCGAGAGCTATCAGGTGGATCTGTCGGGTCATGTCATCCGGAAGAACCTCGCTCTGGCGGCCGCGGTGGGGGCGTCGTCCCCCGACCCGGAGTTTCCCCTGACGGTTCCCGACACACCCGAGGCGGCGCTGGTCCGGGAGCAGGCACCCTACGCGGTCCTGAATCCGGGCGCCGCCTGGCCGAACAAGCGTTGGGCGCCCGGGCGCTTTGGCGAGCTGGCGCGGATGTTGGCTGCCCGTCACGACCTCAGATCGGTGGTGACGTGGGGGCCTGACGATCACGAGCGCGCGAACGCCGTGGTCGATGCCGCGGGTGGCGATGCGGTGTTGGCCCCGCCGACCGACATCAGAGCCCTCGTTGGCGTGCTCCAGGGGGCTCGCCTCGTCGTGTCCGGAGATACTGGTCCGATGCACTTGGCCGCGGCCCTGGGGACCCCGGTCGTGGCGTTGCATGGTCCAACCGATCCCGGACGGAATGGCCCATGGAGTGCGACCGATGTGGCCGTATCTCACCACGACGCCTGCCGATGCCAGAACCGTCGCCGATGTCGCCAGGCAGTGCCGTGCCTGGACGACGTGCCAACCGGCCGAGTGGCCGAGGCGGTCGCCACTCGGTTGGGCGCAGAGGAGGCCGGTAGTTGAGGTTGCCCACGGCGCCTGAGGCCAGGCCGGCGTCGGAAGTCACGCCGGTCGCCGTGTCGCCCTGGCTGATCCGGGTCGCCCGGCTGCGCGTGACCGGCGGTTTCCTGGTCGCGGTCCTGGCCTACTGGCTTGCGCAGCCGACCTGGTCGTCGCTGCTGGCCGGCGCTGCGGTCGCGTTGCTGGGAGAAGGCGTTCGCTTCTGGGCCGCCGGGCACCTCGAGAAGGCCACCGAGGTGACGGTGTCCGGGCCCTATCGATGGACGCGCCACCCGCTGTATGTCGGTTCGTCGATCATGGGCCTTGGCGTGGCTGTCACGTCTCGAGTGCCGCTGGTGGCAGTACTGGTCACGGCCTACCTGGTCGTGTCGTTGACCGTGGCGGCGCGCCTCGAAGAAGCGACGCTGAGAGCCAAGTTTCCCGGCGACTACGATCGTTACGCGGAGGGCGCGGTGCGTGACAACCGAGGATTCTCTTTCGCTCGCGCGCGTCGAAACGGCGAGGTGCAGACCGTGCTGGGGTTGCTGGCGGCGCTGGCCCTGATGGCGCTCAAGATCCCTGGGATTTGACCGCTGCCCCGAAGGCAACGGTATAATCAAATGTTTGGTGTGGTCGTTGGACACGAGCCCTGAGCCGGGCGGTTAGCTCAGCTGGTAGAGCACCGGCTTTACACGCCGGGTGTCACAGGTTCGAGTCCTGTACCGCCCACCACCGCGCAACCTGGCGGTGGGGCCCCGAGTGGCCACCAAATAGTTCGTCGACTACGATGCGGGGTCGTAGTTCAGTTGGTCAGAACGCCGGCCTGTCACGCCGGAGGTCGCGAGTTCGAGTCTCGTCGGCCCCGCCATTTGCTCTTACGAAGCCCGTCACTCGGGGAAGCCCCGGGCGGCGGGTTTTTCGTTTCCCAACCTTTCGCCCGTCTTCTGCGGTTCGACGTCGTGAGCGCTCCGGAATCGACAGACCCTCAGTACGCGGATAACGACACGCCCGGTGCGACCTATCGCGGGTGGGCCCGGGTCGGCGTGTATCTGATGGGCTTGTCGCTGCCGCTGTGGGTGGTCCTGCCGGTCATTCCGTTGCTGCCATTGTCGACGGCGCAGAAGGGAGGCGCCGCTACCGGTCTCATCATCGTGGCCGAAGTCGCCTTCTGGGGCGGGGCCGCGCTGGCCGGACCGACCGCGGCGCGGCGGATGCGGTCCTGGTGGCGCTCGTCACCCAAGACCGAGTCGGACTGAGCGTCTCGCCCCCCTCGTCGTCAACCAGAACATATCTCACCAGCGCGCCGTGAAGGATTTCGCGGCCGGACCTCCCCCGAGCGCGAAGTTTTCTCCGTGCTCCGCGAGTGCGCGGACCCTGTTGGCCACTGGCGCCTGATCTTCGGGGGGCATCTGTCGCCGGCACGAAGGTTGTTACAGAGTCTGCTGGCGGGCAGCGACGTCCGATCGGACACGGCCGGTTGGCCGCTCTCTCGTCGGGGGGCGTGATGTCGAAGGAATGGATGCAGGACTGTGAGCGGGCGCTCGAGGAGGCGTATTTTCACGAGCGGGACAACATGCTGATCCAGCGCCTCAGGGAGCAAGGGCGCATCGAGCGCGAGCGGCGCTCTCTGGCCCGCCGCCTGAGCCGATCCGAGGAGGACGAGTTCCTGACGCGGCTGCAGAGCGCCGGGTTTGGTGGCGATGGACTGGCGCTCCTGCATCTTGCGCCGCTGCTCGAGGTGGCCTGGGCCGACGGGGGTGTCAGCGATCGTGAACGGGCCCTCGTTCTTGCGCTCGCCGAAGCGCGCGGCGTCGCCCCCGATGGCGCGGTGCATGACCGCCTGACCTCCTGGCTGGACCATCGCCCGGCACCGGAGCTCTTTGCCGCCGCGTATCAGGGCGTCAGGGCGCTACTCGCGCAGTACGGCGAGACGCGTCGGGCCCAGACGTCGGCCGAACTGGTGGCGGCGTGTACCCAGGTCGCCGAGGCGACTGGCGGAGTGCTGGGACTGGCGCCTATCTCTCGGGAAGAGCGGGCATGTCTCGCCCGGATCGCCGACGTGTTGCACGGTGGCGGATCGTACGAGGCGAACGACGAGACGGCATCGTGAGCG
>MDTE01001110.1_pt1 | contig 36111 bp, 30 predicted proteins | sample 811231 | NCBI WGS metagenome assembly MDTE01 (sample SAMN05326651, study PRJNA326480) | marine metagenome | isolation source: seawater | place: Indian Ocean: Red Sea | collected 2010 | reverse complement strand
TAAATATATCTGAGGAAAGATCATCAATGATATCCTTCGCAACTTTTGTTTGGTCGAGCGTTTCTCTATATGGAAAATTTCCAACAAAATTACTATATTCAAATTTTGGTATCTTAAATTTGTAGCCTCTTCCAAATTCGCGTAATGCGCTAGCTTCAAGAAGCTCAACGGCGACATCATGAATCTTTTTTTTCGCTCGTTTTTTAGATTTATCCCAAACATCCGTGCCTAACTTATGAAGAGGAGCCGATTCTGGATCGCCTCCGATATATCGTGTTACCAGCTCCAGTGACAGTATTGGCACGTATAGACGATCAGAATTTTGATACTCTAATACTAAAAATTCAGAGTCATCATTTTCTATATTTAATACTTGTAAACCACGATAACGGCCTACTCCTTGCTCTTCATGAACTACTGGATCCCCGATATTTAGATCAGACAGAGAGCGAATAATTGATTCTGGATCGGTAGAGGCTTTTTTCCTAGATTTACTGCGTTCTAAGGTTTTTCTTTGAAATTGACTCTCGGCAATAATCTCTATCTGATCTTGGGGTAGAACAAGGCCTCGCTCTAATTGACTAACAATCAGGCCTATATGTTCTTGATCATCCTTAATCCACTGATGCCAGTCATCATAAAATTGGGCAAACATTCGATTTTGTGTTAGCAGCTCATCAATTGCCTGTAATCGACCCCGACTATCGCTGGTAATTAGTGTACGACTTTTAGATTTATGGAGGTAGCTGACAAGCTCGGAATAAGGTGATGTGGAGCCAGTTGTTGTAAATTCTGGTGGCAGCATACTAGAGAACAAATTAGATTTCTTTTTTGAAATTTTGTGTTTAAGAACAATATTTCTATAGCATTTGAGTTTGTCACTTATTGAGTTTGGGTGAAGATATAAAAGGTCTGGTGACAAAGGGTACCTTTCAGAGTTTAATTTTGCGATGTGAAAACGATCAATTATTTTCGCCCATAGACTTCGAGCTTGAAGGCTTGCGTTAGAGTCTAGAACCCATATTGCATCAGACGAAATATAATCAAATATTGTTGCCGATTTTTTAAAAAAAAGAGGAAAAAAAGACTGCAACCCAGAGGGAAGGTTCCCTTTGCTAACCTCTCTATAGATGTAATGATCTTGGGGATCACCTTCAAATTGTGCACGAAAATTTTCTCGAAAGCTGCTTATGCCTTCCTTATCGATTCGGAATTCGTGTGCGGGAAGAATGTCAATAGAATCCAAGGCTTCAATCGAACGCTGGCTTTCCGTATCAAAACGATAAATAGATTCTATGGTAGATCCAAATAGGTCAAGGCGGAAAGGATGCCTGAAACCTATAGCAAAAATATCAAAAACCCCACCACGAATTGCATATTCACCGGGCTCCATGACTTGGGATACGGCATGGTATCCCGAGTGTTGTAATTTTTGCCTGAAGTGATCAAGATTCAGCGTGTCACCTTGTTTCAACAGAAAAATTCGACTGAGAATATGATCCGAAGGAGGTAAACGCTGCATTAGTGTTTCAATAGTAACTCCTATGAGTCCATGTTCAAATTTGGGGAGCATGCTTAGAGTTCGGAGGCGTTCTGAGGTAATATCAAGGTGTGGTGAAAAGAGATCGTAAGGTAAGCAGTCCCAATCAGGTAACATAATCAACGGTAGTTGGGTATTGTTGGTGAGGTAGAATTGAATTTCGTCTCGTAGCTGTCGAAGTGTACGATTATCTTCAGCAACTAAAATTAGACATGAGGTAGTATCATTTAGAACATTTGAAAGAGCGAGCGCTAGCCCAGAGCCATACAACCCTGACCATTCGGTTGATGGCGCATCAGTTTCTGGGATGGGCGGTGAAAAAGGACTTACCAACTTTTGTTTATATTGAAATCGTGTTGACGGAGCATAGGGGGCATTTTAACCTACTAACAGTCATATTGAAGTTAGTTAGAAGGTTAGATACCCCATCAGCCTTTATTTGGGTGTGTTAAGTAGGAAATTGCGTATGAAAGAACTGAAGTGTTGGGGTTTAGTCCCGGCTGCTGGCATGGGATTTAGACTAGGATCTGTGATACCAAAACAGTATATAGATCTACTTGGAAAACCTTTAATCTGTCATTCCTTGGATACTCTTGTCGATTGTAAATATTTGTCAGGAGTTTTTGTAGGCATTTCGAAACAAGATCGTTATTGGCATGAAATAGTTTCGAATAAAGCTAAAGTTTTGGGAACTTATCACGGCGGGAGTAGTAGGGCCGAAACAGTACAACGGGGGCTTCAATTCATGGCATCTTATGCTAATGATGATGATCATGTGCTTATTCATGATGCGGTTCGGCCATGTGTTCGATTATCAGATATTGAAAAGTTAATTTTGGCTTGTCGGGAACAGGATATTGGAGCCATATTAGCAGTTAGGGCAGTTGATACCCTAAAGAGAGAAAGGAAAAGTGAGTTGGGATCGTTTGTTAAAGAAACGGTTTCTCGCGACAATATGTGGCATGCACAAACTCCTCAAATATTCCCATATAAAATTTTGCGAAATGCATTTGAGGCGTCTGACATAACTAATATCTCTGACGAAAGTTCAGTTATGGAAAAGGCAGGGTATAATCCAAAATTAGTGGTGGGACATAGCGATAATATTAAGGTCACAACTTCTGGTGATTTAATCTTAGCGAAAGCTATTTTGCGTGAACGTAATAGGAAAAATTATGAGAGTAGGGAACGGGTTTGATATACATAGACTCGAATCTGGCAGCCCTTTAATAATTGGAGGGGTTCGGATTCCATGGACGCAAAGACTATCGGGTCATTCAGATGCTGACGTTTTAATTCACGCGGTTTGTGATGCGCTTTTGGGCGCTATAGGTTACGGAGATTTAGGAACTTTGTTCCCCGAAACTGATAATGTAAACCAAGACCGTGATAGCCGTGAATTTTTATCTGCTGTATTTTTTAAATTAAACGAGCTCAATATAGAAATACAAAATATCGATTGCACAATAGTCGCACAACGTCCTAGACTCTCAGGCTACTTTCCTGAAATGAAATTAAATATTTCGAAGGATCTGATGATACCTGATAGTAAAGTACATATTAAAGCAAAAACATCAGATGCTATAGGCGTAATTGGCCGAGAGGAAGGTATCGCAGCTTTTGTTGTAGCCCTAGTCGAATAAATTTAAGAGTTTAATAAAACATAAAGCGCTCCTGCCCCACCGTGCTTGGGCATCGCAATGCTATATGCTAAAACTCGAGGCTCATTTCGAAGTTGAGCAAGCGTAGCCTCTCGAACTACTGAATAGTTATTTGGAGAGCTCTTACCCTTACCCGTTACCACGCGCACGCAACCAGATTTAGTTGTTGTAACTTTATAAATAAAGCTTTGTAAGTGACGAATTGCTTCTTTTTTTGTATAACCATGCAAATCTATTTCGTCACAGATTATAAGGCGACCTCTTTTCAAGTTTTTTAAAGTTTGCTTTCTAACTCCCGACCTATAAAATAAATTGCCATCGTCTCGTATTATTCCTTTATCAGTAGTGCATGGCTTCGATGGATTGTCATCAGTAGTTGATTCTCTAAAAATTTTATCTTTAATAAAATTTGAATCTAATTCATTGAAAGTTTCATCAATTGTTTGCCGAAATAAATTACTTTCTTCTGCACTGACCGCCTTTCCTGAAGAAGATTTTCGAGAGACCATTTAATTATGCTAAGACATAGATGCGAGAAACTTTTCGGCGTCTAGTGCAGCCATACAGCCAGTTCCTGCGGAAGTTACGGCTTGTCGATATACGTGATCCATCACATCGCCTGCAGCAAATACTCCAGGTCTGCTTGTAGCTGTAAAATTTCCATTATGGCCACCTTTCACCATTATGTACCCATCATTCATTTCAAGTTGATCTAGAAAAATTTTGGTATTTGGGTCATGCCCAATTGCTATAAAAACTCCGTGTACATCAAGGTTTGTGGCGTCGTCGGTGTTTGTGCTGGAGATTTTAATTTGAGTAACTCCAGTTTCGTCCCCAATAACCTCGCTCAATATGTGATTCCAACGTATTTCAATATTTCCACCACTTTTTGTTTTTTCTAATAATGCATTTTGAAGAATTGCTTCTGATCTTAAAGTATCTCGGCGATGAATCAGAGTCACTTTTGAACAGATTTTTGACAGGTAAAGTGCTTCTTCTGCAGCGGTATTTCCCCCTCCAATGACTGCTACAGGTTTGTTTCGGTAAAAAAATCCGTCGCAAGTTGCACATGCAGAAACTCCTTTTCCGAGGAAAATTTGTTCAGATTCCAAGCCAAGATAGCGCGCAGAAGCGCCTGTAGCAATTATTAATGCATCACACGAGTATTGATCCCGATCTCCAGTAAGGATGAAAGGTTGTTTATCCAATATTGCTGTATGAATTTGATCGAATATAATCTCAGTATTGAAGCGTTCTACTTGTTTCTGCATTCGATCCATTAATTCTGGGCCTTCTATGCCGTTAGGTTCGCCAGGCCAGTTATCGACATCAGTAGTTATAGTTAGCTGCCCTCCCTGCTGCATGCCAGATATTAGTACTGGATTTAAATTTGCTCGAGCTGAATAGAGAGCGGCAGTATATCCTGCTGGGCCTGAGCCCAGTATTAAGAGTTTCGAGTGTTTCATTTGTTCATATAGTAGGGTAACGATTTCGAGAAATTGCCATTTATCACATGTTTGTGCCAAATAAATGGCGTATGTTACGCGGTTTTTAGGCCGACTTAAAACTTTTTTCTAAAACGGTGAGTAATAACCGATGGTCGGATATAATTGGGATAGCGAATAGGACCGATTCCCCAGACTAAGGCTCTCTTTGGCTCAAGCAAAAAGACACACGACAACTATAAAAGCACTCCCTAACATACCCCCAAGACTTGCTCGTTTGGGTCGGGAGGTGCTAGTAATCGCTTATGCAGCACTGACATTATACCTTTTGATTAGTCTTGTCACTCATTCTGACCATGATCCAAGCTTTACGTTTACCGGCAACGGAGGATCAGTACAAAACATGGGAGGCAGTTTTGGAGCATGGTTTTCTGATTTATTTCTTCATGCTTTTGGGTATACGGCTTTTCTGTTTCCAGTTATTTTTGCTCTTCTAAGTTGGAGAACATTCAAGCACCAAAAGGAAAGACCAGCGAAATATGTAAAAGCAGCTCATGCGATTGGTTTGTTTCTCGCTTTGTTTGCCGCCTGCGGATTAGAACATATTCACTTTCCGAGGCAGGTGTCTATCCTGACATTTGAAGCCGGGGGATGGGTTGGTAGTCTTAGTGGTATGTGGTTATTGATGGTATTTGGAATTGTCGGAGCAACTGTAATTTTGTTGGTAATGTTTGTGGCGGCTATTTCATGGGCTCTTGATGTTTCTTGGTTTGTTATTATGGATTGGACTGGGAAATGGACCTGTAAAATTTTTGATTGGCTGTTGGAATATTTTAAGTCTCTGATTGAACAGAGACAGGGTTTTTCAAATCCGAAAAAGCGGGAAAAGGTACCAGCTAGAACAAAAATAGGATTGGATGGAAAAACATCAGTAAGAATAGAGCCAAAGTTATCTCCACCTAAAGCTGGAGCTCGTATTTATAGGGAAAAGCAAACACCAATTCCTATTTTTGAGGAAGATGCTGTGCCAAAAGGGGCATTACCTCCACTAGGGTTATTAGATTCACCAAAGCAACAATCAGGGGGTTATAGTAAAGAGACCTTAGAAAGGATGTCTCGCTTAGTAGAAAAGAAATTATTGGATTTTAATATTCAGGTCCGAGTAGAATCAGTGCAACCAGGCCCAGTTATTACCCGATTCGAAATAGATCCTGCGCCTGGCGTAAAAGCAAGCCAGATAGTAGGGCTTTCTCGTGATTTAGCGCGGGCGTTATCCGTAGTAAGCGTCCGGGTTGTGGAAAATATTCCAGGCAAAACTTTTATTGGGTTAGAAATTCCAAACGAAGAACGTGAGACTGTTCATTTACTTGAAGGGTTGGCCTCTGAAATTTATGAATCCAGCAAAAGTCCCTTAAGCTTGGTGTTAGGTAAGGACATTGCAGGGCAAACCGTCATCTCAGATCTAGCTAAAATGCCCCATGTTTTAATCGCGGGGACTACTGGCGCAGGAAAATCAGTTTGTATAAATGCTTTAATATTAAGTATCGTATATAAATCCACCCCGGAAGACGTGAGACTAATCTTGATAGATCCGAAGATGCTTGAGTTATCTACTTATGATGGTATACCTCATTTACTTACCCCAGTTGTAACAGATATGCAGAAGGCGGGCAATGCATTGCGATGGTGTATGAATGAGATGGATCGGCGTTTTCGTCTTATGTCTGCTCTTGGAGTGCGCAATATTATTGGCTACAACCGGAAAGTATTAGCTGCCGAAAATATCGGCCAGCCACTCATTGACCCTCTTCGGCCGGAGGGTGAAAATGAAGAGCCAAACAATGAGAGTGCTAATTTATCAAAAATGCCCTACATAGTAGTAATTATAGATGAGCTTGCGGATTTGTTCATGGTTGTAGGAAAAAAAGTAGAAGAGCTAATAACAAGAATTGCTCAAAGAGCTAGAGCAGCTGGAATTCATTTAGTTGTAGCTACTCAAAGACCTTCAGTTGATGTTGTAACTGGATTAATCAAGGCGAACATACCGACCCGAATTGCATTTCAAGTGAGTTCTCGAGCGGATTCTAGAACAGTTTTAGACCAAATGGGCGCTGAGCAATTATTAGGCCATGGCGACATGCTGTTTCTGCCGCCCGGTACCGGATTCCCGGTTAGGGTGCATGGATCACTGGTTTCAGATCAGGAGGTTCATAAGGTTACCGAACAGTTACGTAATAGCGGCGCACCGGAATACTTAGAAGGCATTTTAGATTCAAATAGCAACCCTGATGATTCCAGCAGTGATTTTAGTGGAGGCAATGGAGAAGAGGATCCATTGTATGATCAAGCTGTTTCTTTTGTAGCTGAGACAAGGCGCGCTTCAATTTCCTCCGTGCAGCGTCAATTGAGGGTCGGATACAACCGAGCTGCTCGAATGGTTGAGGCAATGGAAGCTGCTGGAGTAGTCAGTGGGAATGAGAATGGAAAACGAGAGGTTTTGGTGCCTCCTAGCGAACCAAGATGAGAAATTTAAGCATCAAGAACCAGACGCGCCTAATCATCACTTGGTTGCTAGCATTCTATGTAGCAAATGCAATTGGATCATCTGAAAATCTTCAACTTGATAGGTTTTTTTATGATCTAAAAACATTCCGCGCAGATTTTACACAAGTAGTGTTAGACCAAAATCTGGTTCCTTTGAAGGAAAGTAGCGGCCGTTTATGGATATCGCGTCCGAATAAGTTTCGATGGAATTATAGTTTTCCTTTTCCACAGCAAATTATTGCGGATGGAGAGCAGGTGTGGATTCATGATATCGATCTGGAGCAGGTTACGGTACGAAAACAAAAGACTGCTCTTGTAGGGACTCCAGCTATACTTTTAGCTGGAAACGGTAATTTAGAGGCCCAATATAGTATTAACAATATTGGAACACAAGGATCAGTATTTTGGGTAGTCTTAAGCCCAAAAAATAGCGATTCTAATTTTTCTGAAATCCAGTTAGGGTTTCAAGAAAATACATTACGTCAAATACAACTCCTTGATAAGCTGGAGCATATTACTCGGATTGTGTTAAATCATGTCGAAGAGAACGTACCAATTCCAAGCAATATTTATAAATTTGAGGCTCCCGTCGGCATAGATGTGGTAAAAGAAGATTACTGATGATCACAGTGTTTGCAGTAGGATTGGGAGGTGCAATGGGAGCTATCCTGCGATGGTGGATAGGTGTATTTTTTAGCTCCATGAACTTTGCTGGGTATTTGAGCACCTTGTCTGTCAATTTAATTGGTTCATTTATAATTGGCTTAGTATTTATATTTTTTCAGAACAAGTTTCCTGGCGGTGAACTACTACAAAATGGAATCATGGTTGGGTTGCTAGGTGGCTTTACAACGTATTCTGCTTTTTCCCTAGAAGTGGTGAACATGCTCACATCCGGTTTACTAGGTCGCGCCCTAATATATGCTTTAATCACCTTAATTGGTTGCATAACAGCCGCTTTTTTTGGTGCAACTATTGGCCGGGCGATATGAATATATACAATACATGGTAATAAGCAATGCTAGACCCACAAAAATTTCGGCAGAATATTGAAACTGTGGCAGAGCAATTGCTCCGCCGGAATTACATAGTTGATAAAAAACGAATGTTGGTATTGGAAAAGGAACGCAAAGAGCTACAAATCCAACAGCAAGACCTGCAAAGTGAACGTAATCGTGTTTCAAAGGAAATTGGCATTCAGAAAAAACAAGGTAACGAATCGGAAGAGTTACTTGACTCTATGAAACAATTGGGCGTTGAGTTGGGGAAAATCCAGGAACATTTAGCGTCAGTGCAGGATCAATTAACTAGTATTTTGGAGAGTATCCCCAATATCCCCCATGATTCAGTACCGATAGGGAAAAGTGACCAGGACAACGAGGAAATTGATAAATGGGGTGATCCCCGGCAATTTGACTTCCGACCAGTTGACCATGTTGAGTTAGGCGCAAAATTAAATATGATGGATTTTGACAGAGCATCGGTAATAAGCGGATCTCGATTTGTAACATTATCAGGACCATTAGCAGGATTACACCGAGCTCTTATTCAATTCATGCTGGATCTTCATACCAGAGAGCATGCATATCTTGAAGCCTATGTACCATTTCTGGTTAATGCCGATGCATTATTTGGGACAGGACAATTGCCAAAATTTCTAGATGACCAATTTTGCACTGATACAGACCCTCGATATTTCTTAATACCAACTGCGGAGGTTCCTGTAACTAACCTTTATCGCGAGCAAATAATTTCAGATGATATGTTTCCAATAAAACGTGTCTGTCATACTCCATGCTTCCGTCGAGAAGCTGGATCTTACGGTAAAGATACAAGAGGTATGATTCGGCAGCATCAATTTGAAAAAGTTGAGTTGGTACACATTGCTCGACCTTTTGAATCATGGGAAATGCTTGAGGCATTGACTACCCATGCTGAAAGGGTTTTGCAAAAATTAGAATTACCTTATAGGAAGGTTATACTTTGCACCGGGGATCTTGGTTTTGCTTCGTCTAAGACTTATGATCTAGAGGTATGGCTTCCTGGCCAGAAAGCATATAGAGAGATTTCATCTTGCAGTAATTTTCAAGATTTTCAGGCGAGGCGAATGCGTACTCGGTGGCGAAATCCAAATACGGGAAAAACTGAATTTGTTCACACACTGAATGGCTCTGGGGTTGCAGTGGGCCGAGCATTAGTTGCAATAATGGAGAATAATCAAAACGAAGATGGATCAGTTAATGTGCCTTTTGTTCTTAGGCAATATATGGGAGGAATAGATAAAATAGAGTAATGCTATCATTAATCAAGTAGAAAAAATGGTACGCTATTTCAGCAAGCACTCTTGCGCCCTCTGAACATCTTTGAATTTTTTAAACCAATGACAGAATCCTTACGGCGTTACTACACTAACACATTTTATAGCATTACAGAGGTGGGGTGGCAGAGTGGTTGAATGCACTGGTCTTGAAAACCAGCAAGGGTTTACGCCCTTCGAGAGTTCGAATCTCTCCCCCACCGCCAGTTTTTCATTAACTAGATTGATCAAAAGAAGGAAATGATGATTGTTAGTAGGAGTTGATAAGTTACCTCACCCATTCCATATTCTAGAAATCATGGTATGTAATATTTATTCTGGTTTATTGCTACAACTTTATCTTCGACCAACTTAATTAGGTGCGCTTCAAGTGACCATTTTGCAAAACGGTGTAAAGAAAGATCGATGTCATCGTACACCGAAGGTGTTAGTGAGTCTAGATCTCTTTCTCCAAGAGTTTTTAAGCAATTAAGAATTTTATTTTCACGATTTATACGATGACTTATTATCCAGTCGATTGTTTCTTTTGGAGTATTGATAATGTTTCCATGCCCAGGAGCAATATTTGAAATTTCAAAGTGCTTTAATTTTTTTAGTGAGCTTAAATAGTGGCGCATGTTCCCATCAGGAGGTCTAATTACAACCGTTGATCCTTGCATAATGTGATCACCCGAAAGTAATAAATTTTCTTCAATAAGTAACAAGCAAATATGGTTTTCGGCATGTCCTGGGGTATGAATCACCCTAAGGGTACATTCAGATGTTTCAAAAATTTGTCCATCGTGAAGAGAGCTAGTTGGGTTGAACGATCTATCTTGATAAGGTTGGTTGGACTTGAGCCCGTAGATCGGAACTCCAAGCCGGTCACCTAACAATTTCGCTGCTGGCGAATGATCTAGGTGAGTATGAGTAACGATTATGGCTTCAATTTTTTTCGTGGCGTTGATGATTGTATTGTAATGATCTTCAATTGCGGGGCCCGGATCAACAACGATTACTTTCTTGCTCCCCAAAAGATAGGTATTAGTACCTGGCCCAGTAAAAAATCCAGGATTATTTGCCGTTATCCTTCGAGCTCGTTTGGATATATGTTGTGCTACTTGAATCTTTAATTCCATTTCAAAAAAAAATAATAGCTTATTGAATTTTAAAGCAAAAGATCATGTGTTGTTATCCGAAAGTTTTGATATTTTCCGAAAGGAAGTTAGATTTACTATCTATTAGATTCTCTACCGTTTCGTAGCCAGATATTGCTTGCAAGCTTTGAACAGTCGGAGTGTACATTTGGAAATCACCCCGCGAGTACTTATCCAGCGCTGATTCAGGTTTTATCCACAAGCTATCTAGGATTTCCGAACTATGTTCATTAATATTTTGTCCAGCTGGCATTGGAGCGATAAAAAACCGGGTAGAGTATCTTTTTTTTGCACTTCTTGGAGTGACCCAATTACCAATATAGGTTAATTTCATTATCGCGGGTATGATAGCTTCATTTGAACAAATTGTTAGTAGCGTAGTTTGTTTTTTGTTTAGATTGTTTTGGTGTTGGATTAATTTTTTCCTATCAACGTGTTGAATATAGTCACAGGTAGTGGAATCATTGGTAGTTGCCAGAAGAACTCCTGTCTCCTCAAAACACTCCCTAATACAACCAATAAAGTAAGGCAATACACATCTGTTTAATTCTGTGATTTCAATTGCGATTTGTCCCCGGAAATAGTGTGACAAATGATGAAAATACGGAGAATAGTCTTCTTCCGAAATCACTCCGCCAGGGAAAGCGTATGCCCCACCAAAACTCATCGAATAGTGACGTTGAATAAGTAAGACCTCTATCCCATCATGAGCGGTGACGTTTCTTATTAAAAGCACAGTTGATGATGAGAGTGTTTTCAATTCAAAATTTCTGTCCAAACAGATTAGGAGTATTATGATAGCGTGGAGGAAAAAGAAGCATTTTAAGTTCTAGTATAACCAAAAAAAATACCTGATGATTCTCGACTGATTCAGATTCTACCTTTATCTAATACAATTGGTTTAGATTTTGCTAAAGAACTATAATTCTGTCCGATAAAGAAAGCCGTATGGATCAAGCTCCTGTGTTGCATTATTGAATATTCATGTCGGTGGTTAGTGATTTTACATATTAATGGAGGGGGTATTTATGCCAAGCCAATTTGACTTTGATTTTGAGGTAGATGCCTCTCTTGAAGTAGCTATTGATTATTTAACAAATACTCCTAACAAAATTCGTGACTTACCTTCGGAACTTCCAGAATCTGGAATGAATAAATATGAAGCTCTAGAGTTTTTGGCGCCACATATTTTAGGAAAATCAGCTAGGTTAGGGTCTCCTGAATCATTTGCACACATGGATCCTCCAACGCCTACCATTACATGGGCGATCACAATGTGGAATTCTTTTCTTAACCAAAATCTACTGCACTCCCAAACTTCACCTTTCGCTAGAGTAGCGGAGAAAACACTGTTTGATTGGCTGTGCCCACTGTTTGGAATGGAGGGCGGACATATGTGCTCTGGCTCAACAGTAGCTAATTTGACGGCTTTATGGACAGCACGCGAATCCAAAAATATAAAAAGAATTGTAGCGTCTAAAGCTTCACATATAAGTATAAAAAAAGCGGCGAACATTCTGAGAATACCATACCATGAATTACCTACAAAAAAAACGGGTGAACTAGAAAGATTTCAGCTGGGTGAAATATCTGATGCTTGTCTGGTTTTGAATTGCGGAACGACATCTACAGGTGAGATTGACCCTCTTGATTTGGCAGGGCAGGCCAAATGGACGCATATTGATGCAGCATGGGGCGGGCCTCTCAAATTAAGTGATAATCATGCTCATAAATTAAAAGGTATAGAAAGAGGGGATTCGATAGCAATATCAGGACACAAATTATTAATGCAACCAAAAGATTCAGCCTTGGTGATGTTTCGTGATATCGGTAGTGCTAACAATAATATTGGTTTCAATGCTGGTTATTTTATGGATACCAATGTAGGCATTCAAGGTTCAAGAGGGGCGGCAGCGACGGTTTTGCTCGGAACTCTAATTTTGTTTGGTAAAGCTGGTTTTAACGAGCTAATAGATCACCTGATGAGTCTTGCGGAATTATTAGCAAAAAGACTAATTTCTTCGGAAGCTGTTGAGGTTTTAACCTTACCAAAAACTGGTATTGTGGTATTTCGACCAAAAAGAAAAGATATTCATGAGGTTAGTAGGCAGTTGTCTAACGGTATAATTTCAACTTGCACAATACAGGGTGAAAAATGGTTTAGGGCCGTAGCTGCTAACCCATTCGCGAATATCGATCTTATTTCAGAGAAGATAGAAAAATCAATAGAATCCTAAGGATTAATAGCTATGCAATCAATTTCAAACTATTCGCCAATCTCGGAGAGAAACTGAACTAATTGATCATTAAAAGCCTGTGCTCCTTCAATATTAGACAAGTGAAGGGCATCCTTTACGATGAACAATCGCGCATTAGCAATTTTATTTTTAATAAGCTTATGTCCCGCAACAGGAGTGCCTGGGTCATGCTCCCCGACAATTAAAAGAGTAGGCAATTGTATTTCAGAAATTTGATCAAGTAGATTTAGTTCCATTATTGCTGCAGAACATCCGCTATACCCGTCAATGCTTGTTGATTCAATCATATCTCTGATATCTGCAACCGTAGATATATGTGAATTTTGGAATTCGGCGGAAAACCAGCGATCAAGCGTATCATTAGCGATAGCTTTCATACCTTTAGTTTTTACTTTAGTAATTCGTTTTTCCCACATTTCTAAAGCACTTGTCGGGGTTTTACTCGAAGTATCACATAATGACAATGAATTAAATCGATTTGGATTCATAAGAGCTGCAGTTTGTCCAATCATTCCTCCTAGTGATAATCCAACAAAATGGCAGGAATTAATTTTCAATTTGTCTAATAAACCAAACAGGTCATTGGCAAGTTGTTTTAATGTATAGCTGCCCTCTGAGGAGTCCGTTTTGCCGTGGCCTCTTATGTCATACCGTAGTATTTGAAAATCTTTTATTAAAGAATCAATTTGGGAATCCCACATATTGAAATTTGCTGCTAGAGAATGGCTAAATAAAACAACGGGGTTGCCGACTCGACCGAGCAGCTCATAATTGACATCAATATCGTTCACTCTAATTTTCATAAAATAAATAACACTCACAAATTTTTAATTTTAGAACTTTCAGCATTGTCAGTTCTTAACAGGTATATTTTAACTGGTACAGTCGGAATTATCCCAAAATATTCTATTAATTTTTGGTAGATCACGTAACATACGCGCCATCACTCCAATAGGAAAAGATTCAACATCCCCAACAGCTAGTACATAATTACCAATATTGCTCTCGTTTCGAACGCGGATGTAATAAGTTCCTGCCGGATAGGTTTTAAGGTGCCTGAAGTTTTGGCCCAGCTCAGGACCTACCCAGTACCATTTTCTCCCGAATTCTTCAAACCATGGCCACCAGTCAAAGTTATCCCCTTTTGCTGTATCCAGTAATTCAAAGTTAGAGTCAAGAACATCAAGGGAAAATGTTCTTCCGACCGAAACGCATGAATCTAATTTAGGTTTAGTTAAACCCGCATAAAAATTAAACTCTTTGTTACTTATGATGCGAAAAATATGTGGTGCACCAATTAGGCGAGAGTATATTGCTTTTGATATCTCCGGTTTCTCAATCTCGAATGGTGTTGCGAAAGTGTGAACACCATCTATTGCTAGTATAGGTTGATGAGAATACGCAGAGTTGGAGATTAAAAAACATACCCCACCAAATAATAAAATTAATATTTTTTTAGTCATTTTTGCACTATATTGGGTAAACTGTCAAAGTTATGTGAGTTTTTTAGCACATCATTGCCAAATTCACAAATGAAATAAATATGGGGCAAAGAGACTAGATTATGTACGTAGGTAGATTTTTGAAAGACTATTTAATTTTAAGCTATGCTTTTCATAAGTAGAATTTTTTGGACAGTGTAATGCCTCCTTCCAACATTGTTATTTTAGGCGGTGGTCAAGCGGCTGCCAATGCAGTTAAGGGAATTCGCAGCATAGACATCAAGTCACCTGTGAGCTTGGTATCAGAAGAAAGTTATTTACCATACGAACGTCCACCCCTTTCAAAAAAGTATATCGTTGGAACAAAAACTCTTGATTCGTGTGAATTTTTCCCTTCAAATTTTTACAGTCAAAACAATGTGGCGTTGTGTTTAGGCTCTAAAGTCACAAACATTGACTTTGCCGCACACCGCCTCGAATTTTCGGATAGAATTTCTTTGGCTTTTGATAAGCTAATTATTGCAACTGGCAGCAAGAATCGCAGGCTTCCGATTTGCGGGCTACCCGATGATGCAATTCTATATTTGAGAAATAGAGATGATGCCGAAAGAATTGCCAAAAAAGCCAAAGCGAGTACAAGCATTGCAATCATTGGTGGTGGATTTATCGGTTTGGAGTTAGCAGCTTCACTGACAACAATTGGAAAACGTGTCACTGTAATTGAAGCTAGCGATCGCCTGATGAGCCGGTCTATTCCAACTGAGATTTCTTTACTTGTTGGACAAAAGCATAAAGAGAAGGGTGTGGACCTCCGTTTTGGTACAAAGGTGGTATCGGGATCAGTCGAAAATTCTACGTTTTCGCTGGAATTAAGCAATGGTAGTCGATTGTCATGCGATATGATAATCGGGGGGATTGGTGTAGAGCCGAGTTTAGATGCTTTGAGCAGTGAGGTAATTGCAAAAGAAAATGGGATAAGAGCCGATGAATATGGAAAAACCTCGCTTGCGGATGTGTATACAGCAGGAGACGTAGCAAACTTCTGGCATCCACTTTATGAATCCTTCATTCGATTAGAGTCGTTTAGGCATGCGCAAAATCATGGTATTAATTCAGGGAAGAATGTTGTCGGAGCGAATGTAGTATATGATGACGTTCCGTGGATGTGGTCAGATCAATATGAATTGAATATTCAACTTTCAGGAATTGTGAGTAATTATGACGAATGCGTTAGTCGCGGCGATTCTCTTGCCGATGGATTAATTTATTTTTACCTAAAAAAAGGTGCAATCAAGGGAGTATGTGGAGTATCAATTGGCCCTAAAATAGGACGGGTTATAAGAGCCGCTGGTATGCTATCAGCCTCAAAAATAGTGGTTGAACCTGATGTATTAAAAAATCCAAAGTCAAATCTACAAAAATTTTTTCCTAAATAGATATCTAGTTGTTTTTGCCAACAAATTTATGCTAGTTCTTCAATCTATTTGATACTGATAAAATGCGTTGCATTTCTCGTATAACGGGCTTCTCGATGAGTTTGCCATTTATCACAGTGAGTCCACCATTTACAGCTTGATAAGCTTCTATTATCTTTTTAGCCTCAGCCACTTCAGCATCAGAAGGCGTAAAAATATCATTTATGGTTGAAATTTGGTTAGGATGTATCGCTCCTTTTCCAACATAGCCTAATGTTTTTGCCAGCGTCGTTTCTTTTCTCAGTCCATCTTCATCAGTGAGATCCATAAATGGGACATCAATAACATCAAGCCCTTGACTTGCCGCCGCATGAACCACTCGAGAACGCGCATAAATTAAAGGCTCCCAAGAGTTATGACACCGTAGCTCTGCTGCCATGTCTATGCCGCCAAAGAATAGAGCATCAATTCTTTCGCTAGCCTGAGCAATATCGTAAGCTCTTTCAAGTCCCTCATTTGTTTCAATAATCACATGAAGTCGTATATCTTTATTATTTTCAGATAACAAATCATCCAATAGCCGTATTTCGTCAGGTGTTTTCACTTTAGGAACCATAATTGTGGGCGGAGGATTTGTGGTGTCCAGGATGGCCTGTATGTCAAATAGACCTTCCTTAGATTGAAGGCTATTAATTCGAATAACATATTCGATTTCATCACTCATCAATTGATTTTTAAACAGGGATAGACCATTTTCTCTAGCGATATTTTTTTCTTGGAGTGGAATCGCATCTTCTAGCTCCACGCAAACGATATCTGCTCCTGAATGGCATGCCTTTTGAAATAGCTCTACTCGGTTTCCAGGGCAAAAGATAAAACTCCTACGGGATCTTATTTTTCGTGAATTCATATGATCGAAAAAGAAAGTATTGATTAAAGCCAGAATTGCTCTTGCACCGTGGAACTATATAGTTTGTCTTTTATTGCTAATTTTAGTTGGGTTCCAGCATTCCAGTGGCTTTTATTGATCATGCCAATAGCTACGTTGATTTGGAAATCTGGTGACCAAGTGACTGAAGATATTACCCCAGCATGGTTGCCGTCGCTATCTTCTAGTGATAGATAAGCATCGGTTCCAGGAATTTGTGGACCATCGATTGCCACCGGCCTAATTTGGCGATCCGGATATTGTTTTAATCTCAATGCGTTTACACCGAGACATTGTTTATTATAGTCAAGATCACAACACCATCCAAGACCAGCCTCAAATGGAGTATGGGTTGCATTTATATCTGTGCCATAGGACAGTAGGCCAGCCTCTATTCGTTCGATTAGATTGGGGCAACCAGCTCGGATATCAAGATCTCTACCAGCGTCGAAAAGTGTATCCCATAACGATTCTCCATTACCGGCGCCATCTAAATAAATCTCAAAACCGCTTTGATGTGACCAACCAGTTTTACAAATTATCATACGCCGCTCATTAAACTCAATTATTTTATACCTAAAGAATTTTGTGTTTGCGATATTCGCACCAAACACCTTTTCAATTAGATCTTTTGATTTCGGTCCTTGGATTGCAAGAGGATAAACGTCGGGCTCAAATAAGTTTACATCTAAACTAAATCCCGATGCTAAACCTTTAAAATAATAAAGCATATCGCTATCGGCGAGAGAAACCCAGTATCGTTCATCATGCAGTTTAATCACAATCGGGTCATTTAATATATAGCCAGAGTCATCAACGATAGGTATATAGCAACATTGATCTTTATCCATTCTGGATAGATCACGAGGTGTTGTGAGTTGTAGTAAATGAAGTGCATCACGGCCTTTAATTTCAACCTGACGCTGACATGAAACATCCCATAATTGGACCGCCTTTTTAAGATGCGAGTAGTCTTCTTCTATTGAATTGAAGTAGGAGGGAAGGAGCATATGATTATACACTGTATAGGCCTTTGCTCCGCTAGCCTCTACTTTTTTTGAGAACGGGGTCTTTCGAATTCTAATTGAAGATGTTAGATATCGCATAGATCTGCTATTTAGCTGGTTCGGCCTATCCATGAGGCGCGCTCTTATCTATTTGTCCTCATCTTGCTATGCTTTTGGGATGAGAACTTCGCCTATTAGGAATTGAGGATCAGTTAATAGTTTAAGATTTTCTTCAAGTTTTTTTTGTATCTCAGGTTCATAAAAGCCTTTTTCAAAACTTTCCATATCTGCCCAATCGATAGTTGTCATAAAACGGTATGGAGAATCTTGATTCACAGGCCAAGCAGAATTGATCTTCGTAAAGGTTGTGTCAATGACACCAAACATATTGCTATTAGAAACCTGATGTTCAGTCATTCGCCATTTTAAAAATTCGCTTTCATTGACCTCTGGTTTGAGCTTGTACAAAACGGTTAGTCTAATCATCGTAACCTCTTTTAAAGATAAGAAATGGGTGGAAATATTCGATAAGTTTTGATGGTATCCGATTAAGTCTATCTCACACTTCTACAACTATCTTGCCAAACTGTTGATTACTTTCCATTTTCTTGTGAGCATCAACAGATTTTTCTAATCCTTGAAAAATACTATCGATTACTGGAACAAAAATACCGTTCGATAGTCTTTCGTACACATATTGATGAGCTTTTTTTAGGAGAGTCGGTCGTCGCGTAACATCATACAAGCTATAAAATTTAATGCTAATTCGTTTTGTTAGGGCGGCTAACGCTGTGAAGCTAACGTTTTTTGGATCCAGATTGCCATAGCATACAATACGAGCTTCTGGAGCTGCAGCATCTACTAGATTGTTCGACGTTGCACCTGAAACAGGATCGTAAATTACACTCACTCCCTTTCCATTCGTGATATCCATTACATTGTTCACAAAATCACGATCTTCGTAGTTTAGCGCATAGTCAGCTCCTGCATCTTTCAGTCGGTCAATTTTATCTTTGGAACGGGTTGTAGCGATCACGGTAGCGCCCAAGTCCTTAGACAGTTGAATACCACCGAGAGCGGCACTGCTGCTACCTGCAGTGATTAACACTGTATCGTTATTTGTTAAGTACGCATTATGAATCAAGCCACCCCATGCCGTTAGGTATTGCATCCAACTTGCGGCACTTTGGGTAGATGTTATATTGTCTGGTACTCGCACGACTGCCTCTATGGGAACCGTTACGGATTCCCCATAGCAACCATATTTTCCTGTCTCATCTTTCCAGTATCCAAATTCATCAGCTAGTGCAAATGGAATAACTGCAACTCGTTCGCCCTGTGAATAGTCAACGACATTACTCCCCAAAGCGGTTATTGTGCCTGAGCCTTCACCCCCAAGACGACAAGGGAAGATCGGATCAAAAGCATATACACCTTGTCGCAACATACATTCGGCACGGTTCAATCCGAACGCTTTGATACTAATATTGACTTCAGTCGGCAATGGTTCTTGATCAGAACAATTGTCGACTTGTAGAACCTCAGGTGGCCCAGTTCTGTGAAATTGGACAATTTTTGAAGTAGCCATATTCTGCAACCTCCATTGGTTAAAGACGGCAAATAAATACGTTTAAAGACGTATTATTTCGGGCATTGCGATGCGGTATAAATTTGAATCTCTTAATTATTGGAACGATTAATTGTTATTCGATTGATGTTATGTGCTAATCCTCCAATTAAATAAGTCTACAACAATCTACGTGTTGTACACTAGGGTGACGGCTAAATATGAGAAACTAAATTCGGGCCATAATAAAATTCTTGGGGATCTTTATGACTAATATACTTTTTCATGATGTGAAAATCTGGGACGCTTCTCGCCAAGAGCCGGAACCAGGGATGCATGTTCTAATTGAAAATGACCGGATCAAAGAAGTTTCTGATCTTCCTATTTCTATATCCGAGGCGCAATTGATTGATGGGACGAATAAAACTTTGATGCCAGGCCTCATCGATGCCCACTGTCACGTCACTATGACGGAAGTGAACATCAGACAGTTAGAGGATGAACCACTCACACTAATGACGGCAGAGGCGTCGCAAGTACTTCGTGGCATGTTAATGCGAGGCTTTACGTCTATACGAGATTTAGCTGGTGCTGATTGGGGCATAGCTGAAGCTGTAGAACGAAAGCTACTTGTGGGTCCGAGGGTATTTTTTGCAGGTAGAGCTTTGACTCAAACTGGTGGTCATGGAGATTTCCGTCGCCGTACACAAGGTTTGGAACCGTGTGGATGCGGTAATGCGCTGTCTCACTCAGCAGTGATAGCTGATGGTGTTGCGGAAGTCCGTCGAGCTGCTCGAGAAGAATTAAGAAAAGGAGCTACTCAGATCAAGGTGATGGTATCTGGCGGGGTCGCTTCTCCATACGACCCAATAGATAACAAACAGTACTCAACGGAAGAGCTTAAAGCCATAGTAGAAGAAGCAAGCTCATGGAATACTTATGTTGCAGCACATTCGTATACACCTCGGTCATCTCAACATGCTGTTGAGTGTGGGGTGCGAACTATAGAGCATGGTAACCTTATCGACGCAGAGACAGCCTCCAGTATGGCAAAACATGATGCATTCCTTGTGCCAACCTTAATCACTTATGATGCAATGGATAGAAATGGTGCTGCCCTAGGATTACCTACGGCCAGCATTCATAAATTACAAAGGGTCAAAAGTGAGGGATTTAATGCTATTGAACTCTGTCGACAAGCAGGCGTTAAAGTCGGTTTTGGTACAGACCTGTTAGGTGCTCTTCAGTCAGAGCAATCCGAAGGATTTAGAACTCAAAGTGAGGTAGATTCTAATCGTGATGTTCTAGTTTCAGCTACTGCGGTGAATGCCGAGATATTAAACCGGGAAGACGATTTAGGTTTGATCGCTGCAGGCGCGAAAGCGGATGTTTTGTTGGTTGGAGGCGACCCTTTAGCTAACTTATCATTATTAGCTAATCCCGATGAGAACCTTTTGGTAATTATGAAAGACGGCGAGATTTACAAAAATATGGAAGGGGATTAATTCACTGAACGTGTTGTTTTACCGCTAGTCGCATCTTGTGTTAAAAGTTAACAAGATGCGACGTGACTTGATTAAAAGAAAAATAGAACGCACGACTGCAGGTTATGCGGCAGTTTGAATCCCGTCTTTTAGCGCATGTGGGTAATATTTTTTAGCATGGTCTAAGGAGATATAACCATTTTTCAAATCGTTAGCTACGGCATCCACTGATCGTGCATGCGGTGGTCCATAACCTCCACCTCCACCAGTCCGAAACTCTAACGTGCCACCTTCAGGAACAAGCAGTCCTGTTTCTTTTTTAACTGGTTTCTCGGTCCCGTCTGGCAAAGTGAGAACACCTCGATTTGACCTACCAGGCTCTCCTTTATCAATAGTCCATGGTTGCGATTTTTGCTGTTCTATAAACGCGGTAACGTAAGAATCATCCAGCATATGGTACGCAATATCGACGCCAAGCCCCGATCTGTATGTTCCAGCTCCGCAGGAATCTTGTGCTAGTTCAAATTTCTCTAGAATCCAGGGACATCGGGTTTCAAAAACTTCGGCAGGAGTGTTTCGTGTCGCAGCCTGCATTGGATGCATCATTGCGCTGAGGCCATCGCCATGCGCGCTGGCCCCTTGTCCTCCCATATGTGGAAATCCTTCGACCCACGCTTCTCCAGTGTCCTTATGTGTTCCCCACCAAACTGCTCCTTCAATATCACCATCACTGCCGGCAGTAACGTTATCTGGCATTGCTTTAGAAATCGCCTCCCAGATTGCCTCCATCGCTCGCATTGCAGGTATAAAAAATAGAAATGTTGGCGCTGGTTTTTCGGCATGAAATAACGTTCCAGGTTTAGAAATTACTCTTAAAGGCCTAAAGTGGCCTTCGGATGCCATATCGCCTCCGTTTGCTAGATACGTTAACGCCATTCTAGTTGCAGAGACTGTTGTGGCTATTGGACAGTTTAGTGGTCCTCCAGTAACCGGAGGTGCCTTTGAGTAATCAACTGTTATATTTGATCCTTTGACTTCAACCGATAATTCAAAAGGGATCTCTTCGTCGTCAATTCCATTATTATCGATTTTACCTTTTCCCACATAAGTCCCATCGGGGATTTTTTCAAGATATTTTCGAACTACTATCTCGCCATGATCAAACATTCTTTCCGTGCAACGATTAAAATCTTCTTGACCAAACCGTTCAATAAGGTTAACCAGTCCATTAGCGCCCGCTCTGACACATACGACCAATGCCTCGAGATCTCCCGCTGTGTAGCGTGGAAATCGTGAATTAGCTAAAAATAAGCGATGCATCTCCTGATTCAGCACCCCTGCTTTATAAATTTTTACAGCTGGGTATATTGTTCCTTCTTGAAATACATCCACGGTATCAGTACAGTAAGGCTCCTTGCCTCCCACATCAGGGAGGTGCGCTTTCGCAGTTGCATAACCGACAATCTCATCGTTCTTAAAAATTGGCATGACAACAGATGCATCTTGTTGGTGAGATCCTATTCCGAACGGATCGTTATAAAGAATCACATCGCCAGGTTCCAAATTTTCAACACCGCCATTTTCCGCAATGGCGCCCTCAATGCAAAAATTCATCGTACCCATAAACATAGGTAGGGTTTGACACTGTGCCAGCATGCGTACGTCTTTATCATAGATCGCAGCTGCAAAATCCAACACCTCGTAAATAACAGAAGAAAATGCAGTTCGTACAAGTGAACGTTTCATTTGGTTTGCTGCAACATTTAATGAATGCCTCACAATCTCCGTAGTGATCGGATCAGCATTTACGCTATCCGCCTGTTTACTAGCTTGTGCTTCGTAGACATATAGGTCAGACTCATTCATTTCCGAGTTCCTGTCAATTTTTGTTTCTAATAGGTTTAAGTATGTCTTAGGTGGGTTTTTAGATCAATAACCATCCATTTTTGGCTAAAATTAATGTTAATTTTTTAAAAAGACAGGATTTTTTGTAAATTATGCACAACAAAATGTACATAAACGCTGCCTTTAGGTAATATAGAATGTACATCAACTAGTGAGGGATAGCGATTTGAAATTCCTTGCTTTGAAGTAGTCTTACCTTGCATAACAATCTTTGTTTACATAAAAGAGTGAGGTAAGAGCTTAGAATGTTGTGACCCTTTTAGATGAAATAGTATAAATACGGAGGATTTACTATGCGGTATTTAAAGCGCCTTTTATTAACGGCGATGGTATTTTTGGTTCCTGCGACTGCTGTACAAGCTGAACGAGTTCTTCGGCTTAATGAGGTAGCAGTAGGTGAGCTGGATCCACACATTGCCTTAGATTACATTGATTCAATTTTGCTTGTGAATTTATATGATCCTTTAGTCCGACCTAAGCCTGGCGGTGGTTTTTTACCTGGCCTGGCAGAGTCATGGGATGTATCCGATGATAATCTAACCATTACATTTACGTTGCAGTCGGGAATCAAGTTTCATGACGGCAGTACCGTGAATTCGGACGATGTAGTCTACTCATTTGATCGCAACAAGGCTTTAGGGATGGGTTATGCGTATTTGTTTGCTAATTCCTCAGTTACGAAAAAGAGTGACATGGAAGTCGTGTTGACTCTCAATAAACCAGATTCAGCAATTCTAGCAGCTCTGACTCGGTTGGGTATTGTTAATAGCGATCTGGTTAAAGCCAATCATCAGGACGGAGATTTTGGAGACAACGGAGATTATGGAACTGCTTACCTATCTGCAAATGACGCTGGATCAGGAGCCTATCAGGTCGTTTCCCATAACATGCAAGAATTGACGGTATTGTCAAAATTCGATGACCATTACAGCGGATTCTTGCCTAAATCACCAGACACCATTCGAGTTATTTACGTTATGGAGACCGCAACTATTAGAACTCTCATGTCCAATAAAGAGCACGAAATCACTGCTCAGTGGCATCCAGGTACTATGTTTGCTGGCCTAGCTGCCGAAGATGGTTTAGGTCTTACAACAGAAGATGGTATCGCATACCTGGTTATGCCTATTCACACAGCTAAAGCACCTACAGATGATGTCCATGTTCGTCGCGCAATGATTGCAGCGACCGACTATGAACAAATGGTTGCGATTGAGAAAGTTACTGAGGATTTAACGGCAGCTAACCGAAGTCGCACAGCATTACCCGCGGCGTTAGCTGGATATGATGCCAGTGCTCCTGAATTCGAGCAAGATCTAGATGCTGCAAAAGCGCATCTCGCAAAATCCAAGTATGCTGATAATATTGGTGATTATGAAGTCGAAATTGCATGGATTGCTGAAGTTCCAAAGGAAGAGAAAATAGCGTTTTTATTGGCGCACAACTTATCTCAAATTGGAATGAAGGCAAAAGTAGTGAAGGTACCATGGGCAGTATACAGTGACCGAGTTACTCAACTAGATACTACGCCTCATGTAGGTCAATTGTATTTCTCAGCTACTTATCCTGACCCATTGTCTTTGTTAGGAGCGTATCACTCAAGAGTTCGTGGAAGCTATTCTTCTCATGATTGGCTTGAGGATGCTGAGGTTGATCGCTTAATTGATGCCGCCACTGCTGAGATGGATGAAGGCAAAAAGAATGAGTTATTGGTTGCATTACAAAGACGACTCATCGATGTTGGAGCAGCAATTTATGCTTATGAGACGCGAGCATTATTTGCCAAACAGGATTACGTCAGTGCTCCATTTCTGGATGACTCAACTAATACAGTAGCAATGATGGGGGGTAACTGGAGATTCAACACTTGGGAAGTTGACAACTAAATCAATCAACAAATAAGAAGTGTTTAAAAAGAGGGTCAAAGCTCTATGTCGCGCGGGCTTGGCCCTCTTTTATTGGTGCATGAAAATGATCTTGTTTAAAAAAAAGAGTATTTTAGACAATAATCTGAAAACGGACCGCGGGCACTGTTTTAGATTGGTAAATCCAAGTGCAGCTAACTAAATATTTTCTTAAACGTATTGGCGCCTCGGTTTTTGTTCTTTTTGGCGTCTCGATTGTAATTTTTTTGATCGCGCGAGCAATTCCGGGGGATCCAGCAAGAATGGCTTTAGGACCTCGTGCGAGTCCCGAAATGGTGGAGCAACTTCGTGAGAGACTCCACTTAAACGATTCTATCCCTGCACAATATTTTTATTTCCTTCGTGGTGTCAGTGAGGGTGATTTAGGAATGTCACTTTATACCAAACGGCCAGTTGTGCAAGATTTAGCCGAATATTTTCCGGCTACTTTCGAGCTTGTAATCTTCGCCGGATTGTTAATGGTTATTGTAGGTATTCCACTGGGCATTTTGTCAGCGAGACATCAGGACCGTTTAACTGACAATGTAGCAAGAATTTTTGCACTGCTTGGTGTTGTTACGCCGACTTTTGTGTGGGCGATTTTTTTTATGTTAATTTTTGCGTATATTTTCGATTTGTTGCCTATTATGGGACGGTTAAGTGAGGCGGCTGTGGCTCCACCGAATGTAACAGGCCTGTATACCGTTGATGCGTTGTTGGCTGGACAATGGCACACTTTTAAGGATGCTTTAGCTCATATCATTATGCCAGCTGGAGCGTTAGCACTTTCTGGCTTAGGACAAGCTGCGCGACTTACCAGAACCAACATGCTAGATAGTTTTAGTCGTCCATATAGTGAGATGGCACGTGCTTACAATTTTAGTGAACTGCAGACTTCGATGAAATATGCATTAAGACCGGCAATGATTCCAACATTAACAATACTTGGTTTAGACTTTGCGGTCATGCTAGGAAATGCTTTTTTAGTAGAAAAAGTTTTCGCGTGGGGTGGGCTAGCTCAATACGGAGTAGAGGCAATTTTTTATAAAGATTTAAATGCAATTGTTGGCACAGTACTTGTGATTGCGTTATTTTTCTTGATGGTAAACATGATTATTGATTTGGTTGTTGCTTATTTGAATCCACGTATCCGACTAGGGTAAGCATCAAAGAGACAATAAGAATGAAAAGGATTTGGAGAAAAATATTTAAGAGTCGAAACTGGTATAAGTTCAGTCGCAATCCGCTTTCCATTACTGGCGGAGCTATTGTGTTAATAGTAATTCTTGCGGCAATTTTTGCACCATTTTTGACGCCATACCCAGATCACAAAGGAGCTGCTCTTGATTTTGCGAACATGAATAGACCACCCGATTGGCAGTATCTGTTTGGTACGGATGGTTTGGGGCGGGATGTGTTTACCAGAGTAATTTTTGGCTATAGGGTTTCACTTTTATTAGGAGTTGTAGTCTTATCAATTGCAGTTCCTATCGGCGTTGGTTTGGGATTAATAGCTGGCTATTTTAGCGGAAAAACAGAGATTATCTTAATGCGGATTACCGATGTGTTTTTAGCTATACCTGCACTAGTGCTAGCTTTAGCAATAATGGGGTTTTTAGAACCTACCTTGATGAATGCCATGATTGCAGTGTCCGCAATGTGGTGGCCATGGACGACTCGACTAGTCTATAACGTAACTCGGTCGGTTAAAACGGAGGATTTTGTTGTGGCTGCAAAAGTTGTGGGGGCTTCCCACGCTCACATTATTCTTAGGGAAATTTTGCCCAACTGCTTGCCGACAATCCTTACAAAGATGACTCTTGATATGGGATTTGTAATCTTAGTCGCCGCATCGCTAAGTTTTCTCGGTCTTGGGGTCCAACCGCCGACACCTGACCTTGCTTCAATGGTTGCAGATGGTTCGCAGTATCTGCCAGATCAGTGGTGGTTGTCAGTTTTCCCGGGGTTAGCAATACTAATAATTGTGCTTGGATTTAACCTTCTAGGCGATGGCCTTAGAGATATGCTTGATGTCGAGATGTGACATGACAGACACTTTATTGAACATACAGGACCTCCACTTAAAGTTTGATTTATATGAAGGTTCTTCTCACGTTTTAAACGGGGTCAATTTGGGGATAGACAAAAGCGAACGCGTTGCAATTGTTGGGGAGTCAGGCTGTGGTAAGTCGACGGCGGTAAGAGCTATTTTAGGTTTGTTGAAGGGCCGGAATGTTAATCTTGAGGGAAGTATTCGTTTCACAGGTTTGGAGTTGGTAAATAATAATGACAAAAAATTATGGCGAGATATTCGAAGTCGTAAAATCAGTATGATTTTTCAAGATCCGACGGCTGCTCTTAATCCTGTTTTCACAATACGTGATCAGTTAGTTAATGTTATTCGGAGAGGATCAAATGTTAGAAACAAGAGGCAAGCATTAGATCTCGCAAGAAAAGCTCTTAAACAAGTTGCTATAGCTGACCCAGACCGAATCTTGGATACTTATCCTTTTCAATTGTCTGGGGGTTTAGCTCAGCGGGTCATGATCACAATGGCATTGATTAACAAACCGGAATTAGTGCTTGCGGATGAACCAGGGTCTGCATTGGATGTGACTGTACAAGAGCAGACCTTACACCTAATGAGAGATTTAACCAAAGAAGTGGGCGCTGCGGTTTTGATAATTACACATAATTTAGGGGTAGTTAGAGAATTTGCACAAAGAGTGTATGTTATGTACGCCGGCTCTATAGTAGAGGAAGCAACTGTTGAAGATTTGTTTAACAGGCCTAAACATCCTTACACCCAGGCTCTCATAAATGCAGTACCAAAACTAACAGGAGGTGATCTACCTACTGCGATTGAAGGTGTGGTTCCAGACTATATTAACCCTCCAAAAGGATGCAGATTCCATACTCGATGTCCCTTAGCTGAAGAAAGATGTCGTTACCCACAGAAAATGATCAATGTTAGTAGCAATCATAGGGTTGCTTGTTTTTTAGCCACCCAGGAAAGCGAGGTTTAGATACCTAAGAAAGTTATGAATAATAATAGATACCTAGCTATTAACGATTTAACTAAACATTATCGCGTGCATCAAACCATTGTAAAGGCACTAGATGGAGTGAACCTGGACATTAGGAGAGGGGATTGTGTTGGCATCGTAGGTGAATCTGGGTCAGGCAAAACAACATTAGCGAAGTTACTTTTGGGCGTGGAACCAGCAACCACTGGTAGTATAACCTTCAACGGGATTGATTTGCCCTTAAAACGGAACAGGTCGTTACGAAAGAAAATTCAAGTGGTGCAACAAAATCCAATGCTGACTTTGAACCCAAAGAGGACAATCAAACAGACGGTAGGATTACCACTACGTATTTATGGATTCAATGGGGCGAAGACGCTAACGCAGAAAGTAGGAGATTTATTAGACACCGTAGGTCTTGCGCGTGAGCTTATGGATCGATATCCATCCGCTCTATCGGGTGGTCAACGCCAAAGAGCTGCATTAGCGCGAGCTTTAGCCGCAGAACCAGAAGTTATTATTTTGGACGAACCTACATCAGCTCTGGATGTATCTGTGCAAGCTCGAATCCTTTCTCTACTCAAAGATTTACAAAAAAAGTTTTCGTTAACCTTTCTATTTATTACCCATGATTTAAGTGTTATCCGAAATATGGCATCATCCCTAGCCGTGATGTATAGAGGTCGGATAATTGAAGCAGGACAAACAGATTCTCTATTTAAATCTCCAAAGCACCATTATACAGCCATGCTGTTATCATCAGTTCCTGTGGTGTCACTCGAAGAACAAAATGCAAAGCCTCAATGGTCTTGGACACGAACTTTGTTTGAAGGTGAGGAAAGGCTTTCCGGCGGCTGTAGTTTTGCTCCCCGATGCCCCTCTAGCGATGAACCATGCTGGGAATTAGTACCAGAGGAGAAAAAATTTGGAGACACTCATGTCGCGAAATGTCATCATCCCCGATCATCTTTTTAAAAAATAACCAAAAAGGGTAAAATGCGTTAATTGGAGATTTAGAACTTACGTAGAGTACCTATCATTTCCAGACTTGCTGCGCTACTCTCTTGAAATTCCCACCTAGGATTCCTATTATATTTTCATCGGAATAGCCACGATCAATCATCATTTGGGTTAGTTCCAATAGTTGTTCTGGTTGGGCGTTTTCATGATCAACATGTGGTTTATTTTGATTCATCGGCCAAGCATCTGGACTGGTTCTTGCCGACGCCCAGAAAGCAGGTATATTTTTTACATAATCTAAACCAATCCCTACGTGTTCGGGACCAGTGAGTTCAACCATGTAATCAAGGTGACTAAACATAGATTCAGTTTTGGCGGCTTGGTCAATCAAAAAGCCACCAACGCCGTTAATTCCAATTACTCCACCTGTAGCAGCACAAGCACGAATTTGTTCATCTGTAATATTTCGATAGTGGTTGGCGACACCTAGGGCACAACAATGAGAAAAAATGAATGGGCTTTCGGTGAGCTCCATGGCTTCTAGCGTTGTTCGTCGACCTGAGTGAGTCCCATCAACCAACATTCCGATAGCATTCATTTTTTTTATGAGTCTGCGACCAAATAAGCTAAGGCCAGCATTAGTATCATCAGCGCATCCATCACCCACAAAATTTTTCTGATTGTACGCTAATAACATGTGTCGAACTCCTAAGTTATAATAAACTTCCACCATTTCTAGTGATCTTTCAAGTGGATTGGTTTCTTGAAGATTTAAAGTTAGCGCAAGTTCGCCTGCTAGCTTTGCTTCAATAATGTCGTCAACGGTTGAAATTAAGCGCATTTTTCCAAATTTTCGTATTTGACTTTTGACCCACGCGATTTGTAAAGTTGTTCCTCTAATGGAGCCTGGAAAATCATTTACTGTTAAGGATACAAGATCGATACCCGCTGATTTAAAACGTGGTAAGGTTACGTCCTCGTCAGCGTAGCCTTCAACCCATGGTAAGGTCATGTCCCATACTAGTGCTTTTTCATAAAGTGCTTGCGTTTCCGGCGAAATATTCTCAGGGTGATAAGACGGGCGAGGCCCTAGGTCTTTTAGCATGTCTAATTTCTCCATGTAGTTAGTAAAAATAAGCCGGGTGATTTACATAAGAAGCATTTCTTTCGTAAACTATAGCTTAATGGTAATAAAATTGTTGTCAATATCGAGGGAGAAAATAGTATGTCGACTCGCATAGGCGTGGATATCGGAGGCACATTTACTGATCTAATTTTTTATGATGATCAGACGGGAGCAACAATAATAGGAAAAGTGCCTACTACTCCAGATAGCCCTGATCGAGGAGTGCTAGACGCTGTAGAAAGCGCATTGTTAAGCGAGCAGGTTGATAATTCTCAATATTTTCTTCATGGCACAACCGTGGGACTCAATTCGTTATTGGAACGAAGAGGTGCGAAAGTAGGAATGCTTTGTACACGAGGATTCAGAGACGTCCTTGAAATTAGAAGAGGAGATCGTGACGAGGCGTATAACATGTTTTGGCAACCACCGCCCCTTCTGGTTCCACGTTATTTACGTATTCCGATTACAGGCCGATTACGAGCGGACGGTCAAGTGCATGAACCACTGAATGAAAATGATGTAAGAGACGCCGCTAAAGTTTTTTTAGATGAGGACGTGGCAACAGTTGCAATAACATTTATGAATGCTTATGCAAACCCAGAGCACGAGATAAAGGCAGAAGAGATTCTTAGAGATGAAGGTTTCAAAGGTGAAATATCTATTTCTCACCAAGTCTCTCGCGAGTATAGAGAATATGAACGATCAACTACCACTGTTATTGATGCATATGTTCGACCACGAATGAATCGATACCTTAATAGACTTAGAGAAGGATTGGAATCTAAAGGATTTTCGGGGAATCTTTTAGTAACGCGATCGGGTAGCGGATCAATGACTTTTAACGAAGCAATGCAAAGACCTTTTGAGACAATTATGTCTGGTCCAGTAGCGGGTGCAGAGGGTAGTGGCGAACTTGCTCGCACTCTTCAGCTTGGTGACATGGTCACGGCAGATGTTGGTGGGACAAGTTTCGATACATGCATGATAATTAATGGGCGTCCACAATTAATGTATGAAGGCCAAGTTGTTGGATTGCCGGTCCAAACTCCTTGGGTTGATGTACGTTCAATCGGAGCTGGAGGCGGTTCAGTCGCCTATGTAGATGAAGGCGGATTACTAAGAGTAGGGCCTCGTAGTGCTGGAGCAGATCCAGGACCTGCATCGTATGGCCGAGGAGGTAATGAGCCTGCTTTAACAGATGCTGCATTCATTCTTGGGATGTTGGGTGAAGGCAAACTAGCTTCGGGAATTGGTCTAGATCAAGCGGCAGCTGAATCCGCCTTCCAACCCGTTGCAGCTGCTCTGAATTACTCAATTGAGGAAACAGCGCGCGGCGTTATGACCATAGCTTCAGCAACAATGGCTAATACTATTCGTGAGATTACCATTGATCAAGGTATTGATCCACGCGAACTTAGTTTACTGGCATTCGGCGGCGCTGGACCCTTAATGAGTACACTGCTTGCGCGTGAATTGGATGTAGCACGTATTATCATTCCGCCATATGCAGGAAATTTTTCAGCGTGGGGATTACTTGGCGCAGATCTGACTCAAGCAACAGCACGAACTCAAGTCTTGCCGCTCTCCAATGAAGGATTGAAGCAGGGTAATCAGTATCTTCAAGAAATGTTTGGTGAGCTAGAATCTCGGCAAGAGCAAATTATTGATGCTGAAAGAATTCGAGAGGTATCTATAGACATGCGTTACGTTCGTCAAGAGCACTGGCTAACGGTGCCTATGCGGCATGAAAATGGAAAGATTCTAGCCGAAGCTGAAGAAATCTATGAAGCTTTTCAGAATGCCTATGAGAAATCTTTTGCTCACAAACTTGGAGAAGATGTTGAAATAGTCTCTCTTAGGGCAACTGTACGTGTGCCGTTACCTCGAAGAGAACATCAGATTACTACCGAATCGAATCCAACGGATACTACTACTGGTACTTTTGAGGCTTTTTCATTTGCTGAAGGGAGGAGAGTTCCGTTCAAGATTTACGAACGTTCTAATTTTCAGTCGGGCGAAGAAATATCAGGGCCTGCGATCATAACTGAAGCAACTGCTACTACTTATGTTGATGCGGACTATAAGATCGTTGTTGATGAGTCGAATTGCCTTATATTGACTTAGGCTATATAAAGTTAAAAATAGGTTGAAATTTAGCCAACATAGGTGTCGGATCCTAATGTAAAGCCAGCGACTGTTTGTTCTGTTGGCATTACTTCAATCGTATCAATATTTACATGTTGAGGCGTCGATACTATAAAGTGCACCACTCTTGCAATGTCCTCGGGATCCAAAGGTTTGAAGCTATTATACAAAGATTCAGCAGCAGTCACATCGCCTCGAAGCCGAGTGGCAGTAAAGTCAGTCGCGACTACGCCAGGCTCGACATTTGTGATTCGTATCTTTGTGCCAACTAGATCTGTCCTCATATTTAACGATAGTCGTCGGAGAAAAGCCTTCGTTGCACCGTAGACGTTTGAAGTCGGATAGGCATAATTAGAAGCGATAGAACCCATATTGATAATTTGTCCAATGTTCAAGGAAACCATAACTGGTAACACTGCATAGATTAGATTCATAGCTCCCCGGATGTTTGTATCGATCATTTCGTTCCAGTCATCTGGGTTGCCATCGTGAAGCGAGTCGCCGCCTCGACCTAGTCCAGCGTTGTTTACTAACACTTCTATCGGCCCAAAGGAATGAGGAATTTCAGATATAGCGTCAACTATTTTCTCTCGATCCCTAACATCTGCTGTAATAGTATGTATGTTGTTAGGGTAATTTTGTTTAAGTTCGAGTAACTTGTTTTCTCTCCGAGCAATGGCAGTAACTTTAGCATCTTCTGCAGCAAATCGTTTAACAACCGCCTTACCAATTCCGGAAGACGCTCCAGTTACCAATATTTTCATATTACTCAATGTGGACATAGCATGATCCTTCTACCGTAAAAATTAGAGGTATAGATTATCCTATAAGTGATTCAAAATGATAAAAAAAGGAACTGGAAAAACAAATTGGTTGGAATTCATAAAAAAATCTAGTTACCGAGCTTAAAATCTCGCATATACTGGCGTTTTATTTTGGACATATAACTTATCTGGTAAATTACATAATATGAAAATTTACTGTTAAAATTGATTCTCAAGGAGAACTCATGACTGTTCGGTCAATTGTAAGAGTTGCGACTGATGTGGGCGGCACTTTCACAGATATGGCATTTGTTGAAGTTTCGGAAGATGGGTCGCAAGTATTCAAAACTGCAAAAACAGATACTACACCACCAAATTTTGAAAAGGGCGTGCTTCACGTTTTGCAACGTGGAGGGGTGGATATTAAACAGGTTGGCTTTCTCGCGCATGGAACTACTGTCGTAATTAATGCGCTTACAGAGCGGAAAGGAGCGATTACAGGATTAATCACTACCCAAGGGTTTCGCGACGTACTCGAGATAGCAAGAGGAAATCGGCCTGACTTTTTTAATCTTAAATATAAAAAGCCCGCACCTTTTGTGCCTCGGTTTCTCCGCCGTGAAATTCCTGGACGTATCACATACCGTGGTGAAGAGAGAACTCCGTTAGATTTAACTGGACTCTCCAAGATTCTTGATGATTTTCGTCAAGAGAATGTTACTGCAATAGCAGTTTGTTTGCTGCACTCCTATACCGACTCAAAGCACGAAAAAGAAGTTGTCAACGCAATTAAGGAATATTGGCCTGAGGTTTCCGTTGTAGCATCTCATCAAATTAATCGCGAATGGCGCGAATATGAGCGCACGAATACAACTGTTTTTTCGGCATATGTGCAACCTATCGCAGAAAGTTATCTTAGCGGCCTAGAGGAAGCTATTGAGAAAGATGGATTTGCTGGTAACTTGTACGTAATGCAATCAAACTGCGGTGTTGATAATTTGTCTCAATCAAAACGTATCCCAATAACAATGGTCGAATCCGGGCCCGCTAGTGGCGTTTTGGCGGCAGCTGAACTTGGAAAAGCGATTGGAGTGCCAAATATTATTGCTCTGGACATAGGAGGAACTACTGCAAAATGTTCTTTGATCGAAAATTCGGAAGTAAAGATTGTTTCGGATTATTGGATTGAAAAAACACCAGTAAGTTCCGGTTATCCGGTAATGGTGCCCGTTGTTGATATTGTGGAAATTGGAAATGGCGGCGGTTCAATTGCATGGGTCGATGAATTTGACAAACTACATGTAGGGCCGCAATCGGCAGGAGCGGTGCCTGGGCCTGCTGCATATGGAAAGGGTGGCGTTGATGCTACAACAACTGATGCTAATTTAATTCTGAATAGAATCAACCCTGACTATTTCTGTGGTGGTGAAATTAATGCCGATGTCAAAGCAGCAGAAAATGCGATTAGAGGAATCAGTGATCAGTTAGGGCTTAAAGCAAATGAGGCAGCTCGCGGAATTATTCGAATTGCAAATAATAATATGACAAATGCATTGAAGTTGGTTTCTTTGAATCGTGGCTATGATCCAAGAGATTTTACCTTAGTGGCATTTGGTGGAGGGGGTGGACTACACGCGGTGGCATTGGCATCCGAATTAGGAATAAAGAATGTGATAATACCGAATGGGGCAGCGGTTTTTTCTGCATGGGGCATGATAATGTCGGATCTTAGGCGAGATATCTTTGTTACGAAACTCGTAGAGTTGGAGCAGGACAGTGCTGATATTTTGAACAAGCTTTTATCTACAATTGAATCAGAAGCTGTAAAACAATTTGAAGAAGAAGGAGTAAAATCCCAGCAAGTTCAGTTTCGCTATCTTGCAAAGATGCGATATCAAAATCAAGAACATTCAGTTGAGGTAGATATTACAGACCGCCCACTGACATCACAATCTATAGTTCAATTGGAACAAGATTTTCATAACGTGTATGAGCGTGAATACACTTATCAATTGAAGACACCTGTAGAAATTGTTGGGATGCATGTTGTAGTAACGGCAGACATAGGGAAATTGGAAATAACAAAAATGAATCCGGGGAAGCATGATGTAAGGCTCAAACAAAAAGGTAAAAGAATGGTGGATTATGCTCAGGAGGGGATACATGAAGCTGCGATTTATGATGGAGCTTTATTAAAAGCAGGTACGCAATTTGCTGGACCTGCAATAATTGAAGACGCAGGTTCGACAACGGTCATTCATCCGGATAATGAAGTTAAAATTGATGAATATGGGAATATCCATATCAACTTAGGAGAGAATTCTAATGGATAAAGATCCAATTACCCTAGAAATCATTCAAAATTCGCTACGATCAATTAGTGATGAAATGTTTGCAGCGATGAGAAAGACTGCCATGAGCGCGATAATCTACGAAGTTCTGGATATGGGTACCGCCATTACAACAGGGGATGGCGAGTTGGCAAGTTCTGGGGCAGGTATACCAGCCTTTTCGGCCATGCTTGATAAAAGTGTAAAAAGAATTCTTGAAATACATTCGACACCTCAATCAATAAAATCAGGAGATATATTTATTACCAACGACCCATTTTATGGCGGAGTTACACATTTGAATGATGTGGTGTTAGCGATGCCAGTTTTTTCAGATGATAAATTAATTGCGTGGACTGTGAATATCGCTCACTGGAATGATGTTGGGGGAATGGTTCCTGGATCAATGTCTACTGAATCAACAGAGCTTTTTCAAGAAGGTTTAAGATTGCCTGCAGTTAAATTAGTTTCGCAGGGAACCCCCATTGAATCTGTATTTAAAATAATCGAAATTAACTCACGTCTTCCAGAATTTTTAGTTGGAGATATGTGGGCAGGTATATCAGCAGTAAGACTAGGTAAACGAAGAATACTCGATGTAATACATAAATATGGACAAGAAGTGTTTGAAATGGCACTTGATGAATATATGAAATTTGGAGAAGAAGTTTCGTTGGCCGCAATAAGGAAACTACCCAACGGAATATATCAACACTCGGAGGAGCAAGATGATGGTGTCATTAATAACGTAAAAATAGAAATTACCGATAATGAATTCATAGTTGACCTAAGAGACAACCCAGATCAGCAAGAAGGATCAGTCAATTCAAGCCGAGATGGTGTTATGGTAATGGCTCAGCAAATATTTAAATCAGTTACCGATCCTTATACATCTTGTAACGGTGGCACATTCAGACCATTAAAGTTAATGACACGGCCAGGCTCAGTTTTTGATGCGGCAGAACCGTGTGCACAAGGATTCTACTTTGAGGTTATCATCCGCGTTTTTGATCTAATGTGGAGATGTTTGGCTCCACACATACCTCACTTACCTAGTGGTCATTTCGCTTCAATATGTGCCACTATAATCGGTGGATCACATCCTGATACAGGCCGCTGGTACACCATAGTTGAACCTGAATTAGGGGGATGGGGTGGTGCCTCCGGAATGGACGGCAATACAGCAATTTTTTCTGGCATTCATGGC
>MDTE01030924.1_pt1 | contig 36140 bp, 27 predicted proteins | sample 811231 | NCBI WGS metagenome assembly MDTE01 (sample SAMN05326651, study PRJNA326480) | marine metagenome | isolation source: seawater | place: Indian Ocean: Red Sea | collected 2010 | reverse complement strand
ATTCCAAAGCAGAGACGACGGCTACTCAGGCAATGGAAGTGTATGTCGATCAGATGAAGGGAAAAAGCGACTTAGGCGATTCTGATGCAGTCATAATGCCCGATCCAAACGGAGGTAGATTGATCGTTACTGCTAATAGTCTTCAATTTTCATTAATTAAGGAAGTTATAGAAACCCTTGATCAAAAAACGGTTGTTAGTGACCGAAAGACTGTGGTTTACCCGTTAAAGAGTGGTTCTGCAGCATCAATAATGAGTGTTATTGCTAATGTTTTTTCGACTGAGTTGGAACTAGCAGATGCTGATATGAAACTTTCAGTTACTGCCTCGGTTGATGATAAATCATTAGTGGTTTCAGGGCAGCAGGAGGATTTGACTAAGGTGGCAGAACTTGTGGATAAATTAGATGCTCCAACTTTGTCTGGGGAGGTTGAGGTTAGATCTTATCGATTGCCGGAAGGCGATACTGGTGACTTGGCCCAGGCTTTAAATAATATTTTTGAGCGTCCAGATGGGTCTCCGAGTGGTTCTATCCAGCCTAAATTTGAGGCTGATGAAGACACTAAACACTTATTAGTAGCAGCAACTAAAGATCAATTTCAGCGGATTGAAAAATTAATTGAAGATTTTCAGTCTGCTGCTGAGGTTACACATGGAATTAAAACTTTTCGTCTCACAAGAGGGGAGTCAGAGGATATTGCTAAGGTTTTACGTGAGATGTTGGGTGCAGAGGATAGTTCATCAAGCAGTAGTTCGCGAAGTAGTAGCTATTATCGCTATCGGTATGGTCGAAGCTCATCGCAGAACGAAAAGGCTAAGGTAACATCGGCTAAAGCAATTAATGCGGTAATTGTTCAGGGAAGCGCATCTCAGCTTTCCATGGCGGAAGAATTAGTGAAGACGCTTGATGAAATGGAACGCCCTGAGGCATCTGTCATGGAAGTTGTTCATCTTGAAGAAGCTGAAGCAGCTTCGGTTGCAGATGCTGTTAATCGGGCACTTCAAGGCGGTGATGGGGCGCGAAGCAGCTCTTCTAGGAGCAGAAGCAGCTCTTCTAGAAGTAGCTCAAGTGATGATAACCCTGAAGTTACCGTGACTCCTGAGGTGAACTCTAACAGTTTAGTTATTGTTGGGCCATTGGAATTAGTGAAAACAGTTACTGAGTTGGTGCGGCAGTTAGACATAAAGGGGGAAACTGAAGGAGGCGTGGATATTAAGATTTACAAACTTGAAAATGGCGAGGTGAAATCGGTAGGCCAAACACTGGAGGATATGATTGAGCGAGTGCTTATGTTAATGCCTGGATCATCTGAAGATCGTTCGCGTAGGCGCTATTCAGTTCGTGTATGGGGAGATGAGCCAACAAAGACATTGTTTGTTTTAGTTCCTCCAAGACAAACTGCTTTAGTGGAAAAGCTTCTTCCACTACTGGACCAAAAGACAGAGGAAGCGCTTCAAAGTGGTGAGTTAAAAGTCTATCCAGTTCAAAATGCTCGTGCCTCAAGATTAGCCAGTGTTTTAGAGGATATAATAGATCGTATGGCTCAATTAGCACCAGGTACTGAAGATGAGCGAAGAGCGCGACAATACTCGGTTCGCTTTTGGTCGCATGAAGAGAGTAATACTTTAATGGCTGTCGTTCCTCCTAGTCTTGAGGCATTGACGGAAAGGTTGGTAACGATGCTGGACACTTCTAGCGAAGTGCAAGAGCAGTTGGGTGAGATTCAATTATTTCCATTGCAATTTGGGGATGCGGAAGAGGTTGCAAATATGTTGGAAGACATGATGGAACGTCTGTTTTATTTAAATCCGAGACCTGGATTAACAACCAGTCAAATGGCAAGATTGGTAAGAATATGGCCTCATGTTGATACAAATAGCATTTTTGTTCTGGTTCCTCCTGATCAAATACCAATTGCAAAAAATCTAATCAGTATGCTTGATGTTAAGCCAGAGGATGCCGTGCAAAATGCAGAGATCCAGCTTTTTAAATTGGAGCATACTGAGGCTGAAGCAGTTGGTGAAATTCTTGAGAGCATGGTCGAACAGGTATTGTCATTGAATCCAAAATCGAAAATTAATAGCCGACAAATAAAAAATTTAGTGGAGATTTGGCCGAATCTAGACACTAACAGTTTGTTTGTATTGGTGCCTAAGGAACAGCTTCCTATGGTTACCAATCTTTTATCAATGCTTGATGCTAAGCCAGAAAGAGAGCCGCGTCAGATTCATTATGTCCTGCTTGAGAATGCTGATGCTGTTACTGTTTCAGATCAGATTATTCAACTTTTTGGGGGGTTAGATGAATCAAAACAGCCAATCATTACGGCGGATCTCTTCACTAATAGTATAACTTTAATTGCCACAGCAGAACAGATTTCTGAAATCGATGAAATGATTACAAGTTTAGACGAGGCGGCTGTTGATAAAACTCTACAAATTAGGGTGATTTCATCTGAGGGTGTTCCGGCTAGGGATCTTGCTGAAACTTTAACGGGGTTTTATTCAAGGCTATCAGGAGTGACTATAAAATTGGTGGAGGAGCTTCCTAGTGTAAATGAAGATGATCAAAACATTCAGAAAGATGATACAGAAGGAGATGGTGTAATATATATTGCAGTAGATGAAAAAATTAATGCGATTTTAGCTTCAGGAAAGGCTAATGAATTGGATCGTGTTTCTCGTATTGTAGATGACTTAAACTATACCATCATTGAAAGTGATGCTGAGTTTCGAACATATGAGTTGAAGGAAGCCGATCCTGAAGGATTGGCCCAGGCGATTTTGGATATTTATTCAAGACCTGAAAAAACAGTAATCGAAGATGGTAAGCCGAAAAAGGTTCCTCAACCCCCTAAGGTCGTTGCCGTTCCGGACTTACGAACTCGATCAGTTATTATTAGGGCAGAAGCGCTGGATTTCGAATACATTGATGTGCTGGTTGAAAATCTGGATAAGCCTAGTCTAAGTCAGATTGACATGAAGTTTTATGAATTACGAAATGCAAAACCCGAAAATGCTGTAGAATACCTTCAAGAGTATTTTGAAGAATTAAAAGTCACTAATCCTGGTGAAATTCTAGATGTGAGGCCAGATGCAAGAACGAAATCGGTAGTTGTATTGGCTAGGCCAGATATGTTCGATCAGATTTCCAAAATTATAGAACGTATTGATGTGCCTCCAGCCTTTGCTGAGGCTGATGTGGAAATTATGGAGTTACGCAAGGCTAATGCTGAAAATTTAGCTGAGATTGTGCAAACTATGATTCGGCCTGATGCCAGTCAGGGAGGGCTTACAGAAGAGGCTGAAAACTTGGTTGAGCAGATTCAGAAATTAAATCTTACCAATGCTGGAGGTGAGCCAATTCAATTGGATTTAACTCAGCCTATCAAGGTTTTTGGGGAGTCTGGAGATGGAATAAATCGACTAATTGTCACATCTACTCCAAACAATATGATTGCCCTGAAAGCGTTAGTGGAAATGATGGATTCGGTTTCGGTGATTGATGGGGTAGTTGTTCGGATTGTAGCTTTAAATTTTGCTGATGCAGAAAATGTACGAGATACTCTCGACAACATTTTTTCACAGAGTGAATCTCTTGGACAAGGACCCGGCGGTAGGGCAGAGCCAGAAGGGAGTGGGGGTAAGGCATTAGTCAGTGAATTAAATTTTGGGGTGGATGATCGTAGTAACAGTATCATCATGAGTGGGGATCCGGATTCAGTAGACTTGGCTGAGAAATTAATTGCTGATCTCGATAAGGATGTAGAGAACTTCGTAACTGAAGTGAAAATTATAAAATTGAAACATGCTTCTACTGATCAAGTTCTCCCGATGTTGCAATCGGTTTTTGATGAGGATAGTAACGATCCGTCTCGTGAAGGAATAAGTCGACAAGTGACTCGACTAAGGCTTCATATGCAAGAAGAAGGGGTTGTTGTTTCAGATGCCCCTGCAATTCGTAGCTCGTTAACAATTCAGGGAGATGATCGATCAAATACAATAATTATAGCAGCACGATCCGATTTATTGCCATTAATTGAAGAAGTAATTACCACGTTGGATATTCCGTCTGTTGCGGGAATGGATGCGATACAAATCTATCCTTTAGATCATGCTAATGCTGCTACTATTCAAAATATCATCGAGAATCTTTATCAAGGGCAATCAAGGGATCAGGTTCGACCGGAAGATCTTCCCAATATTGTTGTGGATGGACGTACGAATGCTTTGATTATTTCAGCTTCCCAGAAAACTTTGGCTATTGTGAATAGCTTAGTTCAGCGATTGGATAAGAAAATGGATAATCCGGGCATAAAGGTTGAAGTATTGCCTTTGGTTCATAATGACTCTTCACAGGTTGCTGGTATGGTTAACGATGTGTTTGCTGCTCGACGTCGTAATTTGCTTCAACCAGGTGAGCCTAGCCAGCCTCAGGAACGTGTAAATGTTGAAGCTGATGGATTAACTAATTCGTTAATCATTACTGCTAGCAATGAAAACTTGGAATTGATTAGGGAGCTTGTGGCAAAGGTGGATATTGAACCTACGGCAGAGACTAGTCAGTTAACAATTATTCCTCTGAATTATGCAGATGCTCAGAGGGCAGCTGCAATGTTGCGCTCTTTGATTAAGCAGGGCTTGTATCGCCCTGGATCAACTCGTTCTAGGGCTGCTCGAGCTAGTCGAGAGAGTATAGCTATTTCTGTGGATCATGCTACCAATACACTCATCATATCAGCCAGTCCGGAAAATCTGGCAGTTGTGCGTGAAGTGGTTAATCAAATTGACACTCAAAGCTATGCTAAGTCTGGCGCTTTAAAGCTTTATCAATTGAAACATGCATCGGCAACACGTTTGGCAGCTACAATTGAGTCTTTCTTTAAATCAAAAAGAACTGCAGAAGCTTCTGTTGGTGAAGCTGATGCTATTGTTCCTGTAGCTGTAACGCCAGATGAGCGTACTAATACTTTATTAGTAACCGGAGGGAAGGAGAGTTTCTCTATTATTGATCAATTACTTGAAAAATTAGATGCAGATGCGGTTGTGGCCCAGAATCAATACGAAGTAATTTCGTTAATCAACGGTTCGGCGGCAAAGCTAAAAACCATGCTCGATCGACTTTTTGCTGGTCGTACAACTCCACCAGGGGGGCAAACTCCGCAACCGGTTACTATTATCGCTGATTCTATTTCCAATGCGTTGGTTATAGGTGCTGCAACAGAGGATCTTCCAATGGTGCGTGATTTAATTCAACGCTTAGATTCTGAACAAACGGACCCGGATATAAATGTCGCTGTGTTATCTTTATCAAAAGCCAATGCGACTAGCGTTTCTCAGATTATTCAAGGACTCTATCGAGATACAGGTACAACTACAGGGCCGTCTGTTGCTATCAGTGTAGATGAGCGCATTAATGCACTTGTTGTTTCTGCCGGTGAAAACGATCTAAAGCGTATTAGTGAATTAGCTCAGCAGTTAGATACAGATGAAGTAAGTCGTGTATCTGAAATTCGAGTGTTCGGACTGAAACATGCCAGTGCTGTTGACTTGGCATTGCTCCTGAATACGGCACTTAATACTAAGCCTCAAAATCTAACTTCTCAAAGTGCTGATCGTCAGGAGTTGCTACAATTTATAACCCGTACTGTTGAGGATAATGAATTGGTTACGACTGGACTGCGCGAAGGTGTGTTGATTACTCCGGATCCGAGGACCAACTCACTTGTTGTCTCAGCTCCAGTTGAAAACATGCCGTTGATTGAGCAAGTCATTAACAAACTCGATTCCAGTTCGCCTCAGATAGCGCAAATCAAGGTGTTCCAATTAAATAATGCAGATGCAGCAAGGATGGCAGAAGTGTTGACCAATCTATTTCGTCTAGAGGCTGCAGGAGGTGATGCTAATAGCCGTTCTATTCGCTATACTTTAGTTAAGCCATCTAAACCATTAATTGAAGGCGAGAATGAGCCTACAATTGGTACAGCTGAACAGAACGCACTGACAGTTACTGTAGATATCCGTACTAATAGTCTTTTAGTGGGAGGGTCTGAACACTACGTTTCTCTAGCAATCCAGATTATTGATGAACTAGATTCCAGTCCGGCTCAGGAACGAATTACAAAAGTATATCGGTTAAAAAATGCGCAGGCCGAAGAAATTGCAGTAGCCCTTACTGCGTTTCTCGATCAGGCTCGCCAGAGAGTGCAAGCTGTCCTTGGTTCGGAGGCGGTGGGTACCGCTCAGAGATTGCTGGATGAGGAGGTTGCTATTGTGGCTGAACCTACTAATAACGCGTTACTTGTCTCTGCTAGCCCTCGTTATTTTGAACAGGTTTCTCAAATGATTGATCAACTGGATCAGCCTCAGCGTCAAGTGCTCATCCAAGTCTTGTTGGCGGAGGTAACTTTGGATGGTAGCAGTGATCAAGGTATTGACTGGGCGGTAAGTCGGGATTTGATTTCGGATGCTGCATTTCCGGGTGAAGAAGGGACGGGTAAGGATTTCTCTGCTGGCTCTAATTTTGGCAGTGAAGCTGGCTCTGCTCTTGGTGGATTGACGGCGACGATAACTAATGGTGATGTGGATTTCATTCTCAGAGCTATGCAAAGTGATGGCCGGTTGGAGATTTTAAGTCGGCCTCAAATATTAGCTGCTGATAATCAGCTAGCATCAATTGATATTGGTCAACGTGTTCCTTTTGTTACCGGTAGTAGTTTTAACGAAAGAGGAAACTTGGTTAACTCGTTCAGTTACGAAAATGTAGGTGTGCAGTTATCTGTTACCCCCAGAATTAGTCCGGATGGACTTGTAAAGTTGGATGTTGAGCCCACTATCAGTTCATTGTCGACTTCAAGTGTTCCTATTTCAGAGGGTTTTAATGTTCCGGTAATTAATAATCGTAGCGCAAGCACGATGGTTAGTGTTCAAGATGGTCAGACGATTGTGATGGGAGGGTTGATCAGTACTCAGGATAATGAGCGAGTTACCAAGATACCATTACTTGGTGATATTCCTTACATTGGAGCCGCATTTAAAAGGACGAAAAATATTAGAAACCGTACCGAGTTATTAATAATTATGACTCCTCAAATCATTGAGACACCTGAGGACATAGAAAAATATAGTAGAGAATCTATTGAGAGTTCTACATTCATGAAGCCTTTGAATGAGAGCAGGAGCAAGCGGAACGAAACACAAATGAGAATCCTTGATTCTATTAATCCGAAAGCTCGAAAAGAAAAAGGAGTTACGGTCCCGAAGTCATCCAGAAATAAACAAAGAGACAAAATCTAATGCATAGAGAATCCTTGAGATTTGTTGCATGGGATCAGTTGTTTAGAACATTAGTTTTTGTCGTCTTTCTGAGTCAAATAGCATGTGGGTGTGTGACTGATGGTGGAGGTGAAAATAAAGGTAGGCTTTCGCTTGGTCTATCCGGTTCTGGAACTGTGGATTCCATTCGTTTGTTTACTTCTTCTTCGGTTCTGAATTTTGACAACAAACCTGGTATCGATGGCTTTACAGCAAGGATTTATGCAATCCAGCAGGATAGACCTAAGCCTATAAAAATTAATAGTGGGGAGATTGAGTTTTTGCTATATGAGTCAACTATTGAAGGTGATCCGTTGCAGGTATGGAAATTTGATTCGAATAAATTGAAAAGGCATATGGGAGAAAGTCAAATAGGTGTTGTATACGATTTTCGCTTACGTTGGGATGCGTCAAAAGCGCCTAAAAGAAAGGCCGCAATTTTAGCCCAATACCGTTCTGCTGATGGAAAGCTTATTCAGGCAGTGCCAGTTGTTCTTCCAATTAGCCCTTGAATTGGGATTAAGTTACTTGAAATAAGCGGCAAAAAGATTGACCCGGTTTGGGCCTTGTCCTAGCGTCTGCCGCCGGTTGTTCAGGATTTCGTGATTTTTTGATGGTGCGGCGTTCTTTTGAGTCAACTTTTTAGCTATTTAAGGCCTAAATCATGCGACATACCATATCAGTATTGGTTCAAAATAAGTTCGGCGTGCTTACGCGCGTTGCTGGGCTCTTTAGTGGTCGCGGTTTTAATATAGACTCGTTGAATGTCGCGCCAACGCATGATCCTAGTATGTCTCGGATGACCATTATAACCCGCGGAGATGATGCTACATTGGATCAAATCGTTAAGCAGTTGAACAAGCTGGTTGATTCATTGGAGGTGCAAGATTTTCGCGATGGTGAGTATGTTGATCGCGAATTGGTTCTAGTACGAGTAGGTGTAGATTCCCATTCTAGGGCTGAGGTAATGCAGATAACGGATATTTTCCGAGCCAAGATTGTGGATGTTCAGCCATCAAGTGTTACAATTGAAATCACTGGAAGCGAAGGCAAGGTTGGTAAATTTCTAGGTCTAATGGAAAACTTTGGTGTTCAGGAGTTAACTCGTACCGGAAAAGTGGCATTACCAAGAAAATAATTTTATAAGAAAAAATATGGCAGCAAAAGTATATCACGACAAAGACGCAGACCTTAATGTTTTAAAAGGTAAAACCATGGCCGTTCTAGGTTTTGGTTCACAGGGGCATGCCCACGCACTTAATCTAAAGGATAGTGGTGTTAATGTTATTATCGGTCTCTATAAGGGAAGTAAATCGGTCAAGGTGGCCAGGAATAAGGGGTTTAAAGTTTATGATAATGCTGAAGCTGTTAAGCGTGCAGATGTTATCTTTGTTGCTGTGCCGGACACAAAACAGGCTGACGTTTTTAAAAATGACATTAAGCCAAACTTGACTAAGGGAAAGACGCTACTTTTTTCACACGGATTTGCTGTGCATTTTAAGACAGTAGTTCCTCCAAAGGATGTAAATGTTATTCTAGTGGCTCCGAAAGGGCCTGGGCATATTGTTAGGCGTCAGTATGTGGAAGGGAAAGGTGTTCCAAGTCTAATTGCAATTGAGCAAAACGCAGATCGTAAGGCTAAAAAAATTGCCCTTGCTTGGGCTAAGGGTATTGGCGGCACGCGTGCAGGGGTTATTCAGACTACTTTTAAAGAGGAAACTGAAACCGATCTCTTTGGTGAACAGACTGTGCTTTGTGGTGGAACCAGTGCTTTGATTCAGGCTGGTTACGAGGTTTTAGTGGAGGCAGGCTATCAGCCAGAGATGGCTTATTTCGAATGTCTTCATGAACTTAAGTTAATCGTAGACTTGATCAATGAGTCAGGTGTCAGTGGAATGCGTTTTTCAATATCTGAAACCGCGAAGTGGGGTGATGTCAAAGTTGGACCAAAGATTATTGATTCAAGTGTTAAAAAGCGTATGAAAGCTGCCTTGAAAGATATTCAAGACGGTAAGTTTGCGAAGGCTTGGGTTCGGGAATACAGAGGGGGATACAAGCAGTACAATAAATTACTTAAGGCTGGTGAAAAACATAATATTGAGAAGGTTGGCGCAAGGCTTCGTTCTATGATGCCTTGGATGCAGAAACGTACGGTCAAGGGAGCTCAAGCTGCCTACTAAAACTCAGTTATTATTATATATCAGTTTGAAATAGGTTATTTTATCTGAAAAAGCTTTATTTCAAGAAGCAACCATTTTGAAAAAGTGGTGTTTTTATTAGCTGTATGTATTTAAAATCAGGCATATTCAATAGAGTGCTCTTGATATTGTGCTTGTTTGGCTTCCTGATTATGGATCTTTCAGCTATTCAGGATGCTCAATCCAAAGGAAATCCTTATTCGGCTATAAATAAGAGAAATGCTTTTGATTTAGTGAATGAACCTCCTTCTCGAAAGGAGAATACCCCGCCACCGGAGCCTCCGAAGAATCTTGATCTCAAGTTTACTGGAATTTTCCGATTGAAGGGAGTGGAGAAGGCTTGTTTGGCTTTGATTGATAGTAGCGCTAAGCCGCCGGAGACAAAATATTTTCAGATTCCTGCTGGAGACAAACAGGGTGCAATTGAAATTAAGTCGATCGATGCTAAAGCTGGACTAGTTAAGTTGTTGCGCAATGGGCAGCTTCTTGAGCTAAACCTAAGCAACGATGAACACACCTACAAGACGGCTGTTGCCAAGGCTCCGTCGAAATCGAAAACGAGTTCACGTACATCTTCTTCCAGATCTTCCTCATCTCGTACATCTTCTAGCAGAAGTTCAGGTACGTCTTCTAGCAGGAGTTCAGGTACGTCTTCTAGCAGGAGTTCAGGTGCGTCCTCTAGGACTACTGGTGCTTCGGGTAATCTAAGGTCTGTTCCAGGAAGATCTTCGAATTCTATGAGGTCTGTGCCAATAAGAGGAGGTTCTACAAATCCTAATCCTCCGGTTATTCAGCAAGACCGTGATCCTGCCATGCAAGCGATTGAGATGGTGCAGCAGAAACAGGAGGCGGAAAGTGTTGGGGTTCCGATGCCGCCGCTACCGTTTCAAAATGAATTAAACGAGCCTGCAGCTGGCGGTAATATTGATCCGCAGGCACCTATGCGTCCTCCAATTCCAGGTCAAGGTCCTCCACTCCCTCCAGTGCCAGGCCAAGGCCCACCAATTCCTCCGGGACGCTGATATCAATATTTTTCCAGTAGTTTCGTTGAGTCAGTATCAACGTACAAGGTTGCCTGAGATTGGGTTCGTAAATAAGATGCCGGGCAATTCGTACTAATTGGACCTTCTACGAGAGCTTTTACTGGTTTTGATTTTCTTGATTCTGGAGCAACACAGATAATTTTTTTTGCTGAGCAAAGTGCTGGAACTGTCAATGTAAGTGCATATTTTGGTACCGACTCTAAATCTGGAAAATGCCCTTCATTGACCTGCTGCATCCGGCAGGCAACATCGAGTTCAACAATTTTAACCAATCGCTCATCATTGAAATTTGCTACAGGCGGATCATTAAATGCGATATGTCCATTCTCTCCAACGCCCATGCAGCATAAGTCAATAGCCTGATCCTTTAGTAGCGCTTCGTAGCGCTCGCATTCTGCTATTGGTTCAGAAGCATCCCCGCCGAGGTAATGAAATATTTTAGGGTTTACCTGGTTTTCAACACGCTCTCGCATGTATCTTCGAAAACATGCAGGATGATTTTCATCAACGCCCAGATATTCATCCATATGGAATAATGTCATTTTGCTCCAGTCGATTCCTCCTAAATCAGCAAGATTTCTCAGGAATTGAATCTGAGAATTCCCTGTTGCCAGAATAGCTGCTGCTTGGCCCTTTTGGTTGATGGTCTCAACTAGGTAATCATGAACTGTTTGGGCGACATCAGATGCCATATCACTTTCAGTGGCATAGACACGTACGGGTAGGGAGTCGGCGGTAAATGTTTTAATAGGTTCTATACTCATGTAAAGACGAGGGAACGTTGGCTTGAATATCCAGTAAATTCAAGATTTCTAAAATTGCTACGCTTAAGTTGACGCTGAAGCGCGCCGAGGTTAGTTTCTTTGTTTTGATTCGAGATGAGTGAAGATACATTAACAGAACAAATTATCACGGTTACAGAAGATGCAGCTAAGCAGGTGGCAATTGTTCGTCAAAATGAGCCAGAAAACAGTGATAAAACCTTAAGAATTTTTGTCGAAGAGGGGGGATGTAGTGGGTTCCAGTATGGCATGGTGTTTGACGAGAAACGTGAAAATGATCATGTGATTGAGTTTTTTGGGGAAACCGTTCTAGTGGATGATTTTAGTGCGAATTATTTGAGAGGGGCTGTGGTTGATTATCATGATGATCTTAATGATTCTGGTTTTAAAATAAAAAATCCCAATGCAAAGCAGTCCTGTGGCTGTGGGAATTCCTTTGAGACTTAATCGATTTCAATCTTAATCTTTTTAGATTCTCGTTTTGGTTTCTTATTTGTTATTCCAATAATCATCCCAGTATGTGTGATCTCAGAACGTTATAAACATCTGTGGAAAGCAACGGAGAAGAATCATCAAGTGTGTTTTTTTTGGAGATTAATATTGGCCAATCAGCTTGATTATTAGGCCTGCAACCGTGAGATCCTTTTACCAGGTTGTCGTTAAGTGGGATTACATCCATTAACATTCTGAAGCCGAGTTTTTTCTTGAGTAACTTGAACAGCACTCTAGGCATTGAACCTCTTGTTTGATCCTTGAATAGTTCGACGGGATCGTAACCAGGTTTGCGGTGGATATCCACACAGCGGGCAAAATCAGGAGCTACACTATCGTTTATCCAGTAGTAGTATGTAAACCAAGCGTTTTCGGCAGAAGTTGCAATTAGATGGCCTGCTCGATCATGGCAAATTCCATTCAATTTTTTTTCATCCTCACCCCAAACCGAGGAGATCCCAGGGGTTGCTTCCAATAGTGCGCGGACTTTGGATTCAATAGTTAAATCGTTGATATAAATATGGGCAACTTGATGATCTGCAACGGCGAATACTTTGCTGTTGCCGCAGTCAAGGCGTTCTAGTCCCAGTTCATCTTTGATTGTGAGCCATCCCTTTTCTCGGAAAAGTCTATTCAAATGAATCGGATGATTCACTGGAGTTATTCCGTATTCAGAAAGTAGAACCACTTGAACATCTCGATTTTCAAAAAAATCTATAAGATCACCCACTATATTATCTATCCGGATGAGGTCATTATCAATTTCTCGATGTTGTGGTCCCAATCTTTGCATATTGTAGTCAAGATGAGGTAGATAGATTAGATTAAGCGTTGGTTGTTGATTTTCTTCTATCCATTTGGCGGATTCAGAAATCCATTGACTGACAGATTCAGGTTCTCCTGCTGGTGATTTTTTCCCAGCCATTGGCCCCCAAAAGCAGGGGAATGGGAATTCACCAATTTTGTTTTTAAGGTCTTGGCGAATATCAAATGGCCAGCAGTAGATGTCGAAATGCTTACTTCCATCAGCCGGATAAGTAGGTCTTGGTGTGGCTGACCATTCAACGTCAGCGTACATGTTGTACCACCAAAACATTTTAGCGCAGGTAAAGTTGTTGTCTACATTCCTAATATCATGCCAAATTTTTGAAGTTTGTACGGTTTGATTAGGTTGTTTCCAGAATGTAACTTCTGCTAACTCTCGATTATACCAGCCATTACCTACAATTCCATGATCTGAGGGTGTTTTGCCAGTAAGGTAATTAGACTGAGCGGTGCAGGTAACGGCTGGAAATGCCGGGTCGATAGTTGTTGCTTGCCCAAGTGAAAGAAATTTTGATATCGCTGGAGTGTGTTTTCCAATACAGCGCTGGGTGAGTCCAACAACATTAAGAACGGCGATTCGATTCACGAGAAAAGTTTTTTATGCAGAAGCCGAAATTATTTTTTGTTCTCGGATTGCTTGTCGATTTTGTAGTTCATGAATTGAGTTAACAATTAATGGGAGATTCATTTCGTGAACTTCAAACCCTTTCCCAAGCGATTCTAAAAGAGTAATTGTGAGATTTCCGCCTAGGTGCTCACGAAATTCCTCTAGGCCATTGATGATTTGCAAACTGCCTGAATCATCTTCGTGTAATAGTTCATTCGTAAAAAGTTCGAATTTGAGTTTTTCGAGTAGGTTTAAAATTCGGTTAGTAGATTTTTTAGATAAATAACCCATAAGCTGGCTGTAAATGGCATCAAGTGCAATTCCTATAGCTACGGCTTCGCCATGTCGAATACGATATTCGGAAAGTTGTTCAAGTTTATGAGCAGCCCAGTGGCCAAAATCCAGTGGCCTAGCTGAGCCAAATTCGAAAGGATCACCAGATCCAGCAATGTGATTTATGTGTAGTTGGGCGCAGCGGTAAATTAATTGTTCCATTTCTTTTGAACTGAACTCTGCTAGGTCGCTGACGTTCTTCTCTATCCATTCGAAAAAATCATAGTCACGTATAAGTGCAACTTTTACGGCCTCAGCATATCCATTGCGCTTATCCCTGTTGTTTAGTGAAGTGACAAGCTCGTAGTCGTTAATAACAGCAAATGGAGGGGTAAATGTACCAATAAAATTCTTTTTACCAAAAGCGTTGATGCCATTTTTAACTCCTACACCAGAATCGGCCTGGCTTAGAGTGGTTGTTGGGATCCGAATGTGCCTTACACCACGATGTGCTGTAGAAGATGCCAGGCCAGCCATGTCTAAAAGTGCACCTCCGCCAATTGCTATTACATAGCTATGACGATCTATATGGTGCATTTCAATTTTTGATTGGATTTCAGAAACATGAAAATAAGAGTTTTTAGTTCGCTCACCGCCCTCGAATTGCATTGGATCGCAAACTAAGTGTAATTGTTTTTTTCGAATCGAAAAATAATGTTTAATTTTATCGATTAATTTAGGTTGTGATTTGCATAGTGCTTCATCCATGACAATCAAAACCTTATGTATTTGATCTTTTTTGGAATCCAGTAACGTGTTGCACAATATTTTGTTATCAGGAGAGAACAATCCTTTGGTAAAAAGAATTTGATGCCTGTAACTGACTTCAATTTGTTTCTCAATAACATTCATTGGCAGGGCAGAAATTGGGCTTTTCTTCTTAAAATTACCAGTTTTTTTGCATAACGAGATTACGGATAGTTAAAGGGGTTTTCCGCGAATTTGTTAAATGCTACAACAGCGGGGCAATGATCCGTTATATTTTTTATGCGTTAGTTTTTATTATTATTTCTCCGTTAGTAGAAGCGTCAGATTATGTTGTCGATTACCGTAATAAATGCAACGAACTCATTGCTTCAGCTAAGAACCTTGAAGAAGATCAAAGGCTTTGGCAATTATTTGAAGCTAATTGGAAATATCAGATGATGAATTCTCCTGAATCAGCCACGTGGCGTGGTTATCCAGGGCAAAATCATCGTTGGAGTGATCTTTCGTTGAAGGCATTAAGTGTGGGTAAGGAAGTTGATACAGAAACTTTAAATACTCTTCTTTCAATTAACCGATCTAAATTGTCTGAAGCAAATCAGCTTAATTATGATTTGTTTAGGCGTAATGCTGAAATGGCAGTTGAAAAGCAGGGTTTTCCTGGTGAATACCTTGTAATCAATCAAATGGAAGGACTCCCTAGGGATGTGCCGTCAATGATTGCAATGATGCCGAATTCAAGTGTTGCTGATTATGAGGCAATCATTTCTCGTCTTACTGGTGTTTCAAAACTGGTTGATCAGACAATAGTATTATTACAAGAAGGTTTGGCGCGTGGGATCGTGCCTCCAAAGATACCATTAAGGACATTGCCAGATCAGGTTATGGGTCAGATTCAAGAAGTTGCCTTTGATTCACCAATGCTCTCCCATTTTAGATCCTTTCCGGATTCCATTTCAAAGGAGGAAAAAGATCGGCTCAAACAATCCGCTGAATATGCATACATAGATGAAGTTAAGCCGGCAATGGAACGTCTACATTTATTTATTCGAGATGAATATGTGCCTAAATGCCGGGAAAGTGTGGGGCGAAGTGCTCTGCCCAATGGCGTCGAATGGTATGATTATATGATTCGTCATTATACTACCATGTCGTTAAGTCCTGATGAAATACATGATATAGGATTAAGTGAAGTCAAACGTATAAGATCAGAAATGGAAGCCATTAAAAATCAGGTAGGATTTAACGGCGATTTAGGTCAGTTCTTTGAATTTTTAAGGAAAGACTCTCGCTTTTATTATGATTCTGCTGATGAGTTATTAGCAGGTTATAGAGATATTTGTAAGCGCGCTGATCCTGAGCTAATTAAGTTATTCCGTAAATTGCCACGTCAGCCATATGGAGTTGTTCCGATACCTTCTTATATAGAAAAATCAGTTACCACTGCCTATTATCAACCTGGGTCAAACGAAGCTGGCCGTGCCGGATTCTTTTTTGCCAATACATATGATCTTAAGTCGAGGCCTAAGTGGGAAATGGAAGCTCTTGCATTGCATGAGGCTGTGCCTGGCCACCATCTGCAATTAGCTATTGCTGATGAGATTGAAGGACTACCCGAATTTCGTAAGTATGGTCGTTATACTGGTTATGTTGAAGGCTGGGGATTATATTCAGAAAGTCTCGGTGAAGAGATGGGATTTTATGCTGATCCTTATTCTAAATTTGGTCAATTAACATATGAAATTTGGAGGGCTATAAGGTTGGTGGTTGATACGGGTATGCATGCCAAGGGTTGGTCGAGAAAACAAGCAATTGACTTTTTTAAAGCCAATGCAGGAAAGGCAGAGCATGACATAGTTGTTGAGGTTGATCGATATATCGTGTGGCCAGGCCAAGCTTTAGCCTACAAGCTGGGAGAGCTTAAAATTAAGCAGCTTCGTGCTCGTGCAAGCAGTAAGCTGAGGGATGATTTTGATATCCGGTTATTTCATGATGAAATTCTATGGAACGGCGCATTGCCGTTAAGTATCCTTGAGAAGCGAATTGATAATTGGATAATTGGTCAGGAAAAATAATAAAAATTAGAAGATTGTTATTTGATTGATCGGCTGTATCCGTTTTTTTTGTATTCCTCTAGTTTGCCTTTTAGTTTCTTAACTATTTCTGGGTGGCTATTGTAAAGGTTTTTAGTTTCACTAGGGTCGTTTTTTAGATTGTATAATTGACCAGGAGCATCTGGAGCATATTCAGGCAATGCAAACTGTTTCATTCCCCATTCTCCTTCGCGTTCATAGTTGTTTCCTCCAGAGCCCTTATGATCAAGAAATTTCCATTCTTCATTTCGAATTGCCAAAGCAAGACTGATTGTTTGATGCAAGGTGTATTCTCGGATTGGTTTTTCTGTTTCCTCAAGCAGTGCAGGTAAAATGTCGAAACTATCTTCGGCTGCATTGTTAGGTAGTTTAGCTCCGGAAAGAGTTGCGCATGTAGCCATTATATCTGTTAAACAAATTGTCTGGTCAGATACGCTGCCTGATTTAATTTTTTTTGGCCAACGCGCTATAAATGGAATTCGATGGCCGCCTTCCCATTGATCCCGCTTTACTCCCCGCCATGGTCTAGCTCCATCGTGTTTATATTGTTTTCGCATGTCAATTGTTGTTGGGACTTCCGGACCGTTGTCACTCGTAAATATAATTAATGTGTTTTCGCCAAATCCTAATTGATCAATTTTTTTGACTAATGCGCCAACAATGAAATCCAGTTCAAAGATAAAATCACCATGAGGTCCAGATTGAGTAGAGCCTTTAAATGCTCTACCTGGAAAGGATGGTAAATGAACTGCTTGTGTAGAATGGAAGAGGAAGAATGGTTTGTTGGGTGAGTTTTTTTTGTGAGACTCCAAGAATTCTATACTTTTTTGGAGGAATACCATGTCGACCTCCTCAAGATCAAAGCCAGGAGCGATCATGCCTGGTCTATTGTCTCTGGAATATGGATGTTTGGGGAGTGGTTTGCGATCAACAATATGGGTAGGGGGTGTTGGAACTTTATCCCCATCTATATAAGCATAAAGCCAATCGGTGGTTGGGCAGCAGGCTGTGCCGAAAAAATAATCAAATCCCCTATGAAGTGGGCCATCAGTAATTGGCCTTGTGTAGTCAATTCGCTTAACTGCATCCAGCCCGTTCTTTAATATCGGTTTTCCGTCTTTATCGTAAAAAGTTAACCCAACATGCCACTTGCCGAACATGGCAGTGGTGTAATTCTGATCTTTTAACATTTTGGCAATCGTTAGCCTATTATTCTCAATTAAGCAGGGGCCTCCTGCTCCTGTAAAAACTCCCTTCATGCCATTTCGAAAGGCCATTCTTCCAGTAAGAAAACTATATCTTGTTGGAGTGCAGACTGTGGATGGGCTATGGGCGTCGGTGAACAGAATTCCCTCCTTGGCTAAAAGATCGATGTTTGGTGTTGGGATTTTCGAATCAGAATTGTAACAAGCTACATCTCCGTAACCCAAATCATCTGCAAGAATAAAAACGATATTAGGTTTATTCGCATGATGATCACCAATGACATTATTTTGCCAAATGGATAGGATTGGTAATATTAATATAAAAAAAGTTGGCTGACACCAAAAGGATTTAGAGTTCATTGATATGCTGTTGCCGTTTAACCCCGTGATTTTTCGAGGAATATCATCATAAGCAAAGCCATTAAGCAGCGTATTTCCTCGCTATCATCAATCTCGCTGAGTTTTTCTATTTTGAATAATCCACCCCAGAAACTTGGTTCCTTTGTTATTCTAAATAGTTCTTTTCCTTCCTCGGTGGTGATTATGTAGGATGGATTGAATATGTAGTTTACTATAAGTCCTACGCCGACAATCGACCCTAGTAATGTATCTACAACTTTAGCAAATGGATTTTCTTCACGAATGGTTGCGTAGTGATTGTTATCTGAGTCATTAAGTAAGTAAGTTGCTTTCCAGATGGACCGAAGGCCTTCTCGTTTAATTGAACCAAAAGGCCTCTCATTTAAATCGGTGAAAGAATATGCCGCTCGAAAGTCCAATACCTTATTTGCCTTAATGCTGCACACTTTTTTCGCCTTGGTTTTATCCTCAAATATCTCAAGTTCCTCCTTAAGTTTTAGAATTTTTTGTCTGGCATAAGCGATCGGTTTTGAGCTTGCATCGGTCAGGGTTGCCTGTTTTGCAAACGCGATCTTTTTGAAGTTTAAAGTTAGAGGGTACTGCATCTCGATGATCTTGTCTCCAGTTGTATTAATGGCAAGGAATAAATCTTTATAATGAAATTTGTTTAATAATATTTATCTGAGTGTTTTTATTTCAGGTTTTTAACGGATTCCTTCCATCCGTTTAGCAGTGCTGTTCTGGTTGATTTATTCATTTTAGGTTTGAATATCTTTGATGCTTTCCAATTTTTCTTGATGCTAGATTTATCCTTCCAAACATTTACAGCTAAACCAGCAAGGTATGCTGCGCCGAGGGCGGTGGTTTCAGTTATGGTTGGTCGAATAACTTGTGCTTGAAGTAAGTTGCTTTGCATTTGCATCAATAGATTATTCTGACTTGCTCCTCCATCCACTCGTAGCTCGCGAAGTGGAGTATTTGCATCTGATGACATAGAGTGGATTACATCGTGGACCTGAAAGGCAATTCCTTCTAGAGCCGCTCTTGCAATGTGGCTATTGCTGGTCCCTCGGCTAAGCCCGCTTATTATTCCTCGTGCATATGGATTCCAGTAGGGAGCTCCAAGACCTGTAAATGCTGGCACGAAATGAACTCCTCCATTGTCCTTAACTTGGTTAGCCAGGGATTCAATTTCAGCTGCTGATTTGATGATCCCTAATTGATCACGAAGCCACTGTACGGCTGCTCCAGCTGTGAACACGCTGCCTTCAAGTGCATATTCCATTTTACCACCAATTTTCCATGCTACTGTTGTTAGGAGACGGTTTTTGGATGGCATGGGCTTGTTGCCGGTGTGCATAAGGAGGAAGCATCCTGTGCCGTAGGTGCATTTTACCATTCCTTTTCGATGGCAGCATTGTCCGAATAGTGCGGCTTGCTGATCTCCAGCAATACCGGCAATTGGAATTGAATCCCCCAAGGCTGATGTTTCGTCATATATTTCACTTGAGGAAACAATTGCTGGCATCATTGAGCGGGGGATTTGGAATAGTTCGAGTAAACGATCATCCCAGTCTCCTGTTTCAATATTGAAAAGCATGGTTCGAGATGCATTTGAAACATCGGTTATATGGGTTTGTCCGCCAGTCAGCTTCCATATTAGCCATGTATCAATTGTTCCAAATGCGAGATGGCCAGCTTTTGCTTTTGCTTTTGCTCCCTTGATGTTTTTCAATAGCCAACGAATTTTTGTAGCGCTGAAATATGCGTCCAATTCGAGTCCGGTTAAACGGCGAATCAGTCGATGAGTATTGTCTTTTTTGAGTGATTCGCAATAGTCTGATGTTCGACGATCCTGCCAAACTATAGCGTTTGCAATAGGTTTCCCTGTGGTTCGGTCCCAGACCACAGTTGTTTCTCTTTGATTAGTAATTCCAATTCCAGAGATTTTTTGTGCTGATATTTTTGCTTTTCGAAGGGCTTGTTTGGCTGTGGAAAGTTGAGTTTTCCAAATGATTTCAGGATCATGTTCTACCCATCCTGATTTAGGGAATATTTGTGGGAATTCTTTTTGGCTAATAGCAACTACTTGGCTATTTGAATTAAATACTATAGCCCGTGAGCTGGTTGTTCCTTGATCTAACGCTAGAATATATTTTTTTTGATTCGACATGATTATATTCAGGGAATTTCCACTGTCCGATAAAATCTTTGTTTGCGAGATTGAGTTCCAGTTGTGTCAATGATTTCAGCTTGATCGGCATTGAGTGTTATTATCTTAAGACTCTTCCAATTCTTAACCTGTCCCAAGTCTTCGCTGTATTGAATCCGATAAGTTCGGCCTTGAACGCCATCTATGGTTATCTTAATGACTGTGTCTACGGAAATTTTTGTTTTGTATGGTGATTTTAAGAGGGCTTGCTTGACGTTTTTATATCCTTTCGGATCTGTAAGATCAGAATTTCTTTCACCAAGAAATGGGAAATAGTCTGTAAGCTCTCCGCGTTCGTTGTATATATAGAAATCATCCTTTCCTCCTTGATGTTTAGAGAATGCATCAATTTCCTCCGTGTCTTGAAATAAAGGAAAACTACATCTTGAGATAAATTCGTTCTGAGATTCTTTGCCAGACTGAATATTGATAACGACAAAATTGACTTCAAATCTATCATTCGAAAGATCTTTTTGGAGTTGCTCCATTTTTTCAATCTGACGTTGACAAAATGGGCACCAGGTAGCGAGTAGAGCCACCATGGTGACCCGTCCTCGAAATTGATCTAATCCGTATGTTTGATTGTGTTTTGGGCTTTTAGGTTGAAAGTCCAATAGTTTCCATTCAGGCCAAGGGGAGCCAATTTTACGAGGAGAAGCGGTCTGAGCTTGTATTGAATTTACGATCAAGACGATTAAAACTAGCGGGATGATCTTTAAGGTGAATCCAATATGTTTCAGGGTTTGCATCGGGGTCAATCATACGCATAGCTATAGTAATTGGCAATCTGATGAAAGGGCTGGTAGTGATTCGATAAGAACCTTAGCCTCTTTCAGATGCGACCAATAGTACTACTTCTATTTGCTATATTGAGCTGTGTTAGTGCGCTGACAGTAACTGTAGAGGCAGGTAAAACTGCCGAACGTCCCAATATTGTTTTGATCATGTGTGATGATATGGGGTGGAGCGATATTGGTTGTTATGGTGGTGAAGTAAATACTCCTAATCTTGATCGATTGGCAGCAGAAGGATTGAGGTTTACGCAGTTTTATAATAACGCAAAATGTACTACGACAAGGGCATCTATCTTGACGGGACTTTACCCGCGTAGGGGTAAAGGAGGTTTGTTGCGTGAGAATATGGTGACTCTAGGTGAGGCTATGAAATTAGCTGATTATCAAACGGCTTTGAGTGGTAAATGGCATCTAGGATCCGGAGAAAAAACACATCCGTACAGACGTGGATTCGATGAGTATTATGGATTACTCGATGGGTGTTGTAATTTTTTTAATCCAAAACAAAGAGATCCAAAGTATAAAGGAGGTAGAATTCGTAAATTTGGTTACAATAATCAGGATATAACTAAATTTCCCGATGACTACTATACGACTGATGCTTTTACTGACCATGCCATTGAGTGTGTTCAGAAATTTACCAAAAATAATAAACCATATTTTTTGCATATCTGCTATACGGCCCCTCATTACCCGCTGCATGCAAAGCCTAAGGATATCAAAAAATATATTGGGAAATATAAAATGGGATGGGAAGAGATGCGTAATCAGAGATATAGTCGTCTTAAAAAAATGGGGCTAATTGATTCCGGTTGGAAGCTTTCGGGCAAAGACTCTAGGTCATATGATTGGGATTCGGCTAATCAAGAGCATGAGGATTTACGTATGGCTGTTTATGCTGCGATGATTGATAGTATGGATCAAAATATTGGTCGGCTTATGAATGTAATCAAAAATAATAAAGGTGCGGATAATACTCTTGTACTTTTTCTTTCTGATAATGGAGGGTGCGCAGAGGAGCCAGGGGGGCGCTCTCCGGATATTATTCCCGGGCCGAAGGAGTTTTATGCGACTGTTGGGCCTTCTTGGGGGTGGGCTCAAAATTCCCCGTTCCGCCGTTATAAGAGCTGGGCGCATGAAGGGGGTATTGCCACTCCATGTATTGCTTGGTGGCCAGGTCGAGTTCCAAGTGGTGGAATTACCAAGGAGGTTGGTCATATTATAGATTTTATGCCGACATTTCTTGAGTTGGGAGCTGGTAAATATCCAAAAAAGTTTAATGGAAAAAAAATTATTCCAGTCGAAGGTAAGAGTCTTGTGAATGTTTTGCAGGGTGAAGGCCGTAAAGGTCATGATCAATTAGCTTGGGAATGGTCCGGTAACCGTGCATTACGCGAAGGAAAATGGAAGTTGGTTTGGGATAAATACGATAAGCAATGGTCCTTGTTTGATCTTGTCGCAGACAGAACCGAGACGACTAATTTGGCTGGAAATCATCCAGGATTAGTCCGGCGCCTAGCTTCAGATTGGTATGCATGGGCGAAACGCAATGGATTAAATCCTAGAAAGTAAAAAAGTTTATCTGATGCCAAATATTCGTAATGTTTGCGTCTTTTGTGGTTCTTCGAAAGGAAAAGATCCCATACATGCAGAGGCTGCCCGAGGTTTGGGTAAAATGATGGTTGCCCGAGGTTTTAATTTAGTTTACGGGGCGGGAAATGTCGGCTTGATGGGAGAACTAGCTGATTCTGTCTTAGAGGAGGGAGGAGATGTGTTTGGAGTTATACCTGATAAGCTAGTCGGGCGCGAGTTGGCTCATCAAGGGCTAACAGAATTGTATGTAGTTGAAACTATGCATGATCGAAAAGCAAAAATGCATGAGTTAAGTGACGCGTTTATAGCATTGCCTGGGGGTATCGGGACAATGGAGGAATTTTTTGAGACGGTTACATGGCGTCAGCTTGATTATCATTGCAAGCCAATTGCATTATTCAATGTTAATGGGTTTTACAATGGTATCGAAGAGTTTTTTGATGCCATGTTATCAACAGGCTTCCTGCGCCCTAAGCATTCTGAATTATTTTTTGTGGAAACTGATTTGGAACGATTACTTGATCGATTTAATCTTTAGTTTCTTGAACGGAAGAACTGTCTAGTTTCATCAGTTGGTATTACTGCTGGGCTTTCTTGGTTCAAGTCTTTCCATGGGCCATTGACATTAGGTGATGATTGTAACAATCCTTCAAACCTAATAGTAATTTCGTTTTTATTTCTTTCCAGGCTGATCGTTGGTTCAGTGATGTCATTAATTGGTTCTGGGATGAAGAGAGGTAGGCCAGTTGTTTGAACTCCACCGAGTCGGCCAGCTTCTTCAGCTGTAATTTCACGATTATAAACAGCAATAGAGTGAACGAATAATTCTCCATTTTCGCCATCATTATCATTAAAGAACCAAACACTATCAGTCATTGACTGGCGTCCATCTAGACCTCCATTTGACTGTTTGGAGTGGTATTTCCCATTCAAATATTTAGTATAGGAGCCAGATAAAAGATCGAATGAGAGAATAATTCTATGCCATTTTTCTGGGGTAAGTTTCACTTCAGGGTCTTCTGGTTCATATCCTCCTCCTCCTTGGCCTAAGCCTCCATCGTTTCTTCTCCAAAACACATCTCCGTCACCCTTGTTATCGAGGTTTGCAACTGATGCCCACCCATTACCTTTACCTGAAAAATAAATATCGTAGGCGATGCTGTATTGATTAACACGTTTGCCTCCGCCATTAGGTTCTATGTTGTGATATGCGATATAGCCAAAATTTGGATTGGATCCAATATGGCCCACCTTCATTATATTTAGTGTTTGCCCATCCACTCCCTCGATTCCAAATGACTCTGTTGTTCCGAAGTCAGTTGCGCCAGAGGTTGCGCCTTTAGGCCCGTCGAGAAATGTCAGTGATTGACCAAGAATTGCTGACAAGTCTGCTTCATTAAAGCTCCACAGACCTCGGACAGGTGTGGGCATTGGAATTCCAATAGCTGATGGAGTTCCAAGTGCTTTGGCTTCATCTTCACTGACTTTTCCATTGAGAATTTGGATCGCTGATACATAAATCTCACCGTTTTCTCCATCATTATCATTGAAAAGCCAAGAGGAAGATTTCATTGATTGACGACCGTCCAGTCCTGAATTTGCCTGGCTTGAGTGATATTTTCCGTCCACATATTTTTCATAGAGTCCTTGTGCAAGATCAACAGCTAGTACAATACGATGCCATTGTCCCTTATTGACCTTGATTTCAGGATCATCTGGTTCGTATCCGTTTCCTCCTTGGCCTAAGCCTCCATCGTTTCTTCTCCAAAATACATCTCCATCTCCAAGGCTATCCATGTTTAGTAAAGAAGCCCAACCGTTTCCTTCACCAGTGAACAGCACGTCAAACACGATTGAGTATTGGTTTACTTTTTTACCGCCTCCATTTGGGGAAATGCCATGCTCCATTAGATAACCAAAATTTGCGTTTGAACCAATATGGTTAACTTTCATCACTGAAGTGCTTTTACCGTTTATATCAGGTATTCCGAAATCTGTACTTGAGCCGAACTCGGTAGCTGATGCGGTAGCTCCCTTTTCGCCGTCTAGATATTTCAAAGGATTGCCAATAGTAGCATTTAATTCGTTGTTGAAATTCCAATAACCAGTAATTTGTATTTTGTCGCGGGCATCGACGCTAAAGCTCCATTCTCTTTTGATTGAATTACCTTTAGAGTCTTTAAATGTTATTTTTACATCGTAGTCTAGTTCGCTGAGGCTTTTATGCTCAGGCTGAAAGTTGATGAATGTGTGTTTGTCAATTTTTGATACGCTGGGCTTGGTTCGTCGGCGATTAACATAAAGTTTGACCGAACTAGGATCTACTTCGGTTTCATCATCTGCTAAGATAATAGAGATTGGGGTTTCCTTACTATTGCCTGAAGAATAGGGGGCTGGGCCTGCAATGGCGACATAGGGTAGTCGAGTGTCTTCTACTGTAGTAAATGCTTTGATTGAATTTTCGTTTTCGAGATCGTTGATGAGAATTTTTTCCTCTGTATTTATATCGATTGAGTAAAACTCCAAAGCGGCATTATTGGACTTGTTCCAGTATACAATGCGAAACGGGTAAAGACCTTCCTTTTCAACTGTGAAATCAAATGAACAGTCGTTGGCTCCCTCTCGATAGCCAAGTAATGTTAGTTCGAATTCGCCTATCTCCTGTGCAAATCTATCTCGAGGACTTGCGGCGGCGAATACTTTGAATCGGTCTTCGTCGTTTTGGTCTGGTTTTCCTACGTGTACAGTTATTCCTAGGCGATGAGTGCCTGGCTTAAGTGCAAGGTAAGTTAAAATCTCAGTGCTAAAATTCGTATCTTGTTCTTCTTCTCCAGGGATTCCGGGAAAGAAGTCGTCGAAATCAAAATGGCCAAATATTGATCCCTCTTTTTGAAAGTCGATAACTTCATAGACATCAAATCCATTCTCATTTTCACTTGGAATTGCGATGTTGTTGACGTTATTCCCTTCACTATCTTTAAGTAGTCCTTCAAGCTGGTAGATAGCTCTTTTGAAATCGTGTTGAATTGATGCTTCTGTTGGAGATTGGCTTGAGCGTGCAAGGAAGCCGGGATTGTTTCCTGCGTTAATTGGAAGCGCTATAGAAGCTGGTAGTTTTTGGAAATCGGTTACGGTAAAACGCCACCTTTTAGTGTGTTCTTCTCCCTCGCTATCATCAAACTTTACTAGCACCTCGTTGTTGCTTAATGGTTCAAGTAATGATTCAGGTTGTGCGGATATTGTAACAAGGTCTCCTGTTCTCTTAGTCGTGGATTTAAGTGGGTTATTATTCAGCCAGAGTTTAAGGGTGTTGTCTTTGAGTTTTGCTTGGCCATCTTTAAGGCTGCATTGGATCAATGTGCTCGGAAGAATATCTGTTGGAATTGGCCGTCGAAAAGGCGTTGGTTTGGGCAGGGTGGAAACTAGATATGGTTTGGCTGGTGGTTCCGATGGGATGCCATCAGCATTCGCTGTACCTAGCTCTTTAATAATTGATCCTGGTACTGCTTCATCCCTGTATTGAAGACTACTTATAAATCCTCCGTATGTTTCAGAAGTGTTTTTAAAAAGATAAAATACATCTTCCATTGCATATTTGCCGTCGTCGTCTTGCGCTTTTCCGATTTGTTCTGTTCCAACATGCTCGCCATCTATGTAATATTTGGCCTCTCCTGATAGATGATCAATGGTTAAGGCGACTCTGTACCATCGATTAGGTCTCAGTTTTCCAGAAAATGAATTGCTGCCAATTCCATTACTGGTTCCAATTAGAAATTGAGCTCCCTCAAAATCGTTGAGAGTCACTAATGCTCTTACCTTGTTGTAGGATCTAACAGAGTAATAAAGGTCTAAAATGATGGTATATTGATTCAACAGCCAGTCTGAGCCGCCATTAGGTTCGCCTCCATGATACACGTCGAGGCCTGTAAACTCAGACTCGAGATCACTATTTGGAAAACTCATTACCATGGGGTCCTTCCCATCAAGAGGTTTTAGTTTAAAATCACTAGCTTTGCCGAACTTGGCTTCGCCTTGATCAAAATTCCATTCTAGATCTTGGCCGATAGTGGCAGTTAGTCCTTCGGTGAAGTCCCATTGACCTGTAACCTCAGCTTTTGGAGACTGGTAAGCACCTAGTAATAATGAACAGCAGATTACAAGGCCTAAGCGAGAGATATGATGTGGAAGGGAAATTTTCATTAGTAGTTGAATTTGAGTGGAAATCTCAACCCGACCATCAAAAATTTCAAGGAACAAAATTCCAAATTCAGCGTTGATAGGGATTATCTTTAACTGGAGGAACGGCCAAGAAAAATGAGTATTCCTATGAAAATTAAGACAAAAACAGCAGAGTAAGCGACAGGAAATGTTCCTGATGAAAATTTTGCTATCAATTCTTGTTCTCGTTTCTTAATGCTATTCTTATCTGCATCGAGGGATTCCTGCCAGATTGGGCGAAGCAGAAATACAGTGATTGTTGCTGGTGCGACTACGATAAATTGAACCAGTGTAGGGAGGAATGTTTTTATAATGATATGTTCGGCTGCTTTATTAATGCTATTGAATGCTTTATCCATGCTCCAATAAAACAATTTTGCCCCTTTACGATAGAACCAATCGAAATCAATCGAGATAGTCGGTGTTCGTCTAAGCATGGGTAGAAAAAGAAAAAACGTTAAACCTGAAAAAATCAGCATTTGGAACATTGTGACTACATGGTCGAAGTGATAAACGTAGATCTCATAAAATGAATTTTTTTCACTCAAGATTTCATTGTTTGGGAGAATGCTGTATAGGTGATTAGGGTTTACACCTAGGTAGATGCAAAAAAATGCCATTAGCCCCATTCCAGCCACCATGGCACGTGGAGCCTCTTTAGGTCTAAGTCCACGGTCGACATTAAAAAAAACGAAAAATGGAAATTTGATGCCTGCGTGTAGGAATACCCCGGCTGAAGCGACTTCAAGTGCTAACCAGGCCCAAATTAAGTTTTGGCTTTCTGCGGAAGCAGTGATGAGTGTCTTGCTAATAAAACCGCTTGTAAAGGGTACTCCGGAAATAGCTAGAGCTCCTATAGTTCCCAATACCATAGTAATCGGCATTGTTTTATAGAGGCCTCCTAGTTCAGTACATTTGCTTTTTCCAGTTCGATATAGCACGGCACCAGCAGACATCCAAAGGAGGGCTTTGTATATAATATGGCAAAACGCGTGGGCGACAACCCCAGCAATTGCTAGCTTAGTTCCAATCCCAACCCCACAAACCATGAAGCCAACCTGATTGATAATGCTGTAGGCTAGGATTCGTCGCATATCATTTTCAAGTAGAGCATATATGATTCCGTAAACTGCCATAATACAGCCAATTGGAATCAAAATTTCTTCACCAGGAAAACCACGGACAAGTGTGTAAACAGCTGTCTTTGTTGTGTAGGCGCTGAGGATAATGCCCCCGAAAACAGTAGATTCTGGGTAGGCGTCTGGCAGCCAACTTGAGAATGGAACAGCTGCCGCATTTATTAAGATGCCAATAAGTATGAAATTTTTGGCTGTAGCGTTTTGGTAAATATTTTCCTTTGTAAAATCGATAGATCCAGATTCGTGAATTGCAAGAAGGATGCCTGTAAGAAGAACTAGCCCGCCGGCCAAATGAACAAGAATATATCTTTGTGCTGCCAGTCGAGATGTCTTGGTATTCCGAGCGAGCACTAGAAAGGTAGATGATATTGCCATTATTTCCCAGAAGAGATACCAGCTAATCATGTCTCCAGCGAATACTACTCCCAGTGCACTTCCGACGTATGCCAGTGCTGCAGTATTTTGTAGTCGGCTCTGTTCGTTCCATGAAAAAACCAGTGCTCCAAAAGCGCTTAAAGTGAATATATACCCAAAAGCTTTACTGGTGGAATCTACACGCAACAGCGTAAGGTCAAATCCAAGGAACTCAGGCAGGACTCTGCTACCTTCGCTTAGTTGTGAAATGGCGTAAAACCCGAAGCCTGCCAGTGCTATAGCCCCAATTTTCCGAGCTGAAGAAGGTAAAATGAGCAGTATGAATGCACCTATTATCAGTAAAAAAGCTGGGGGAATATTATCAAGGAGTGTCATCGTAATAATCCTCCTTTTCTTTCAGGAACACGCTAAGGCCTTTAGCCAAAAGTATGCAGCTGCTACATGCAAGTAATCCGAACATGCCATAGAATCCGAACCAATTACTCATGTTTCCTAATATTGATGATTCAAGTTCTTCGAAGTGTTTATGTCGATGAACGAATAACTCGAGTAGTACCGAAATAGAGCAAATAATCCACATCGCTTTCCAGAAAGAAGGACTTATATAAGGATTATCAATAGTAGGAGATGTATTTTTTGATGCCCTATTTTCGGGTTTTACCTTTTTAGTGGGTATATTTTTTCGTGTCGCTTTTTTCTTTGTTGCCATGAGTAGTTAGTTGTTTTGTGCGTACACTTTCAAAAATTGTTCCGCAAATTGGTATAAGGTATTTGAAAAGAAAAATACTAATACACAACCTGTTGCTGTAATTAGCATTGGGATTACCATTAGCTTAGATGGTTCAGTGGCTTTATTATATTTTGTTTCATCCGACGGGGATGCAAAAAACGCCTTATAAACAATCGGTAAAAAATATGCAGCGTTCAGTAGAGAGCTAATTAGGAAAAGAGCAAATGCCCACTGCTGACTGGAATCTAAAGTTCCATTAAGTAAGTGCCATTTACTGATGAAACCTCCTGTCGGAGGTAGGCCAATTACGCAAAGTGATCCAAGGAAAAATGCAGTCATAGTTAGTGGGATTTTACGTCCAATTCCGTGCATTTGACTGATATATTTGGCTCCGCAGGCTTCGTATATTGCTCCAGCACAAAGGAAAAGAGTGATTTTGCCAACGGCATGCATTGGGATATGTAGGGTGGCCCCGGTAATGCCACTATGAGAAGCCAGTCCAACACCTAGTATGATATAAGAGAGTTGTCCGATGGTAGAGTAGGCTAAGCGTGCTTTTAGATTGTCTTGAGTCAATGCGATTAGTGATGCAGTGATGAGAGTGAAGCCTGCGATGATACATATTATAGTTGTTAGTGATGGAGTGTTGGCTAAGCGATCAACGCCGAATATACCAGTCATTACTCTAATGATAGAAAACACACCGACTTTGACCACGGCGACCGCGTGTAGCAAAGAGCTGACTGGGGCGGGGGCTACCATGGCTCCAGGTAGCCAAGCGTGAAGTGGCATTAGCCCGGCTTTGGCGAAGCCGTAAAGGAACATTACCAGTAGTACTGTTAACAAGGTGATGCTGGTTTGATCGTTGAAAACTCCACCTTTATCGAAATCTAGACTGCCAGTTTGCTGGTAAACGATGATCATAGCCGGTAATGCCAATCCTACTGAAGTGGTTAGCAAGTAGGTGAGATACTTGCGCCCGCCCTTTATAGCTTCTTCGTCCTGATTGTGAGTGACCAGAGGGTAGGTGGATAACGAAAGTACTTCATAAAAAATGAACAATGTTAGTAGATTTGCTGAGAAGGCGACAGCGACAGTAGAGGAAATTGCAATTGCGAAGCAGGCATAAAACCGAGTTTGGGAATGGTCGCCATTGGGGCGCAGGAGTCCGATCGAATAAATGGTTACCGGAATCCACAATGTCACTGAGACTAAGGCAAATAAAAGACCTGCCGCATCCACCTTGAACGAAAGGCCAACATTGGGCAGGAGATTTATGATAGTAAATGAGTATAGTTTGCCGTTTAAAACCCCTGGAGATAGCGATAGAAGCAGCACTAGTTTTATGCTTGCTGCAAAAAAGATAATTGTCTCACGTAAGTTAGGATTCTTGCCACATATTGAGATCAATACCGCTGCTATCGACGAGATAAGTATGACCCAAAGTGGAATGTTTGATGCTTCTTCCATGGCTTATGGGGAGGGGATTTCTGGTAGAGCTTTAGCGATGAAATCCGAAACCAATGTGTCAGAGAACAGGCCAAGTAAGATTAGGCTTGATGTAACAATCAATGTAGGAGCGAGCATGCTGATAGGGGCCTCCTTTCGAGGGATTATCTTGTTACCTGCCTTTGCGGGGTTTGGCACCTTGTTGTATCCGATTTCAATAATACGAAAAAGTATGATTGCTTTGACTAAGCTGGATATCAATAGTGCTACAATGAAGTGCCAAGTACCTGCCTCGGCAGCGCCTTGTATTAGATAGAATTTACTAAAGAAACCGCATGTTGGAGGCACCCCAATTAATGCGGCCATGGTGACTACTAAAGCTGCGAAAGTTAATGGCATCTTATAATAAAGACCGTCTAGTTTTTTGAGTTCTGATTGTCCGATTCGGTAGATAATGCAGCCTATGATCATGAAGATCGCTGAGGTCATCGCTGCATCAGCGACTATATGGTATATAGCCCCTTTTAATCCTGGTTCGTTTGCAAGCCAAGCACCGCCAACCATGTAGCCAATTTCAGACACTATAAAGTAACAGGCAATTTTTTTTAGATTTGTTTGTGTTAGAGAAAAGAATGAACCTACCAAAATTGAGATGGTTGAGAGAAGTAGAGCTGTAGTCTGGATGTTTGGGGATTTCAGGATGTAGTCGATAGAATAGACTGTGACCATGATTCGTAGCATTGCATAAACGGAAACTTTTGTTGCTAAGGGAGCCAATAATGCTCCGCTAGCAGTTGGGGCATAAACATATGCGTTTGGCAACCAACCGTGCATTGGAAAAAAAGCCATTTTTGCCCAGGCCCCAACCATTATCAGTACGAATCCTACAAAGACTGCCTGAGAATTTTGCAGTGTCTGGGGAATGATTTGTGAAAGGTTTTCAATATTAAGTGTTCCTGTTTTTACGAATACGAAACCAACTCCAAGAAGGTATAAGCAGGCTCCCATCGTGCCCATGATGAGATAGTTGAAAGATGCCATGTATGAGCGTCCTTTGCCGTACGCGATCAACGCATAACTTGATAGTGCAGCGATTTCCATAAACACGTATAAGTTGAAGATGTCCCCGGTAATAGTGATGCCTAGCAGGCCTGTTACTGAAAGGGAAAATAGTGAAAAAAAGTATCGTTGTTGGCCTGTTAGTTCTCGTTCAACACTTCGTTTAGAAAAAACAGCGGTTAGTAAAGCGATAGTTGAGACAGCAGTCAGAATTAGACTGTTAAGATAATCGACACTAATCTGTATGCCGACAATACCATACTTACCCTCTTCAGGGGTTCCCCATCCACCGAGTTGATAGTGAATAACATCATATTCACTATTTGTAAGTTTAAATACGAGTAAGATTGAAGATAGGCATGATATAGCCAATCCAGTCGATACGATTGGAAAGGACAATTTTGGTTGGTACCAACCTGTTATCGAAGCAAATACCGATCCTAGAAGAGGTGCCAATACTATTAAAATGGGTAAGTGCTCAGTCATTTCGTCTGGTTATTGAGAATTTCATCCTCATCAAACGAGTTGTGTTGTTGGAAAACTTTTTGGGCTAATGCCAATCCAACACCCAGTGTTGCAACTCCAACAACTATTGCGGTTAGCATAAGGATTTGAGTGAGCGGATTAGTTATCTTGTCTACATCTGGATCAGGATAAGTATGATTAGCTGTTTCAGTGAGAATTGGGATTAGTGCATCATTTTTAGCTCCGATAGAGATGAAAAATAAAATTATTCCGGTTTGGAAAATGGCCATGCCGATGCATTTTTTTATTAGATTATTTTGAGCTAGCATTGACCAAAGTCCCGTCATCATTAAAATTACGACTACGATATAGTTGAATTTAGGAATAAAGTTTTCCATTTATTACAATCCTCGATCGAATCGGCCGTTTGAAGCCAGATTAATATAAATACCAATCATGCTGAACATGACTGTCATTCCAACGCCAATTTCAACCAGTAAAATACTGTGAGAACGTGCATAGGCCTCATCACCAGGAAGCAAGGGATTAAGAACTTTATAATTCAAGAATTCTCCGCCCATGATCATACAAGCTAAGCCTACTGCGGCATAAATTAAGACGCCTAGAGCAGTTAGGAGCATGATTTTCTTTTCTGTCCATTGACGAAGAACGTATTTTAGATCAAATGAGATACAAAGAAGGATGATGCTAGCTCCAAGAATTACGCCCCCTTGAAATCCTCCACCTGGGCTATAATGCCCGTGAGCAATAACATAAAGTGCAAAAATTTGCATAAAAGGTACCATGATCCGGCTAGCTTGTCGGATAATAAGGCTGTCTGTTGGGTCATAGGCTGGTGGGGGTGTTACGATATCCGGTTCTGTTACTTTCAATTTAGCGGCGTCAGTTCTAAGTATCGAGTATATAGCTATACAGGCTATAAAGACTACTGCTGTTTCAAGTAAGGTATCAAATCCCCGATAATCTGCTAGAACTGTAGTGACAATATTTGGAACATGTGCATCTCTGATAGTGTGTTCAATGTAATATGGAGAGATTGTGGAGTTTACCGGAGACTGAGGATCGCCCCAGTTTGGAAAGTCTGGTAGGGCGCTTAAAATAAAAGCTCCTGTCCCTAAAGCAACTAATCCTGTAGATAGCTTAAATGCTACCCGAGGCGTTTTAGGCTTAGCGCAAACGCCTGTATTATAAATTGTTGCAAAGATAAAAACGGTACTTACTCCTGCTCCGACTGCTGCTTCGGTGAACGCAACATCCACGGCGCCCATGGTGGTCCAGATTAAGCACATCAGAAAACTGTAAGCTCCGAATACAATTGCAGCTCCCATCAAGTTTTGCATTGCTAGTGCAGTGATGCCAAACAGCAGAGCTAAAGCTAGAAATAGTGTATCGTATTGCCAAATGGGTAGCTCAGGCATTACTTGCTGCCTCCTTTTCTTTTCCAAGGTTTAGCTCCCGCTCGATCGCCCACATCCATCATGGCATGTGTTGCTGTTGGGCTGCCGATAAAAACAAAATTGATAATTAGCAAAATTTTTAGGCTTAAAAGGAAGGTTAAATCCCCTTGGCTAAAGACAGCAAAAATACAGCCAAATAGGATTAAAACTGTTGAAAGGGTGTCACCTTTTCCGGCTGCATGCATGCGAGTGTAGAAGTCGGGAAACCTTAATAAACCAATAGAGGTTCCTAAAAAGAAGACCAGACCAACTACTATAAAAAAGTAAGCAGCGTATTCCATTAGTTAGTTTGTCCTTTCTGTTCAAGAGATCTTCTATGTTGGTAGTAACGTGAGGCAGCAATAGACACGATGAAGTTGAGTAAGCCGTAACCCAGTGCAATATCAACAAACATATCAAGTTGTTTGAAAAGTATGCCAGCGAACAAAAGTAATACGATAGATTTAGTTCCAATTACATTTACTGCAACAAGTCGATCAATCACAGTTGGCCCTTTGATTACTCGTACTAGTACAAGTAACATTAGAGCGATCAAGGCTACGCCTGCTGTTGTGATGAACGTGTTCAATTCTCTTTTTCAAATACATTAATGATTCTGCGTTCCATTTCGTCTGATTCCCCTGGAAGGCCAGAGGCTGCTTTTTTAGTCAGAGCGTGAACAAGAAATCTTTTACCTTCCACGCGTATTGTAACTGTTCCTGGGGTTAATGTAATTGAATTCGCCAAAACAAATTTAGATATCTCCTCGTTTACATCTGTGTCAAACCGAACCATCCTTGGCGAGATTAGATCGTGCATCCTTGGCGAGAGTGCGACTTTGAGGACGTGGACATTTGAAAGAACAATTTGCCAAAACAGCCAGCACATATATGGGATGAATCGGATTAGTCTTTTGCATAATTTACCTATCGAGATGTTCTCGTCAGAAAACAGTAGATCTTTGCACCAAAATGCTACTAAAGCCGAGCATAGTAAGCCCATGCCGACATGCATTAGGTCATACTTCCCTGAAAGTACTAGCCAAGGCAGAAATAAAATAGTGAAAGTGCTGGTAAACTTCATCTTTATTTCAAAAAACAAGCATAAGAGCTTGATTTATGCGCGGGGAAATTACGCATCATATATGATCACTTCAAGGATTTTGCCGTTATTTGCCTATACAAAAGCTGCTAAAGATCGAATCGAGTAAATCTTCAGTAGTTGTTTTGCCAACGATTTCCCCGATTGCGTTTGTGGATATTCTCAAATCGACTGCTATTAGGTCTAGAGTCAGGCCGGATTGGAGTTGAGAGAGTGCAGCTTCTAGTGAAGTTTTAGCTCGATTAAGTGCTTCCTGGTGTCGGGAGTTGATCATTACTTCAAGCATTTCAGATGTGACTTCACCATCCCAAACTGATACTCGAATAGCGTCTTTTAAAGATTCTATCCCGTTGCCAGTAATCGAGCTAACTGAAATAGTATGACACGAATTTATATTCGAATGATCAAGTTCTGGAGAGAGATCGTTTTTATTTAATACTACAATGCAGTTTCGGTCCGCTAATTCAGTCAAGGTTAACTTTGAATCACTGGTTAAAGGCTCTGAAGCATCAATCACATGCAGAATAAGATCTGCCTGATTAAGTGAGGCACGACTTCGATTTACTCCTTCCTGTTCTACTTTGTCATCTGTTTCCTGTAATCCTGCTGTGTCTATAAAAACGACTGGTATCCCGCGGATTTGTGCCTCTTCAGATATGGTGTCACGTGTTGTACCGGCAATATTAGATACAATTGCACGGTCGTGACCTAGTAGTTGGTTTAAGAGGCTAGATTTTCCAGCATTTGGCCGACCGATAATAGCAACTCGAATACCTTTTCTAATGAGTTGGCCGTCGTTAGCTGTTGCAAGTAGTTGGTCTATTAATAATTTAGCAGTTTTAAGGCGTTGAACCAAACCATCCATTGTGTCGGGTTCAATGTCTTCATCGGGAAAATCGATATGTGCTTCGATATGCGCAAGCACTTGCATTGTATCGTCACGCAGTTGATCTATTCGCTTTGACAGTTTTCCAGCTAACTGTTCATTGGCAGCATTTAGAGCTAGATTGGTTCGTGCATTGATAAGGTCAGATACTGCTTCAGCTTGGGTGAGATCAATTCTTCCGTGAATAAAGGCACGCTTCGTAAACTCTCCTGGGGTAGCAAGTCTTGCGCCTGCATCGAGCACTGCATCGAGCACTGATTTAGTTGTTTGCATGCCGCCATGGCAGTTGATTTCAATTATGTCTTCCCTAGTGAAAGTGGCGGGGCTCCGCATGATAGATACCATTACTTCATCGATAAGTTGGTCATTGTGAACTATATGGCCGTAATGGATTGTATGGGATTTGGCACTAGAAAGATGTTTAGTTGCTTTGGATAATGATCGGAAAACATTATCCCCGATACTCACGGCGTTTTCGCCGGAGATCCTTATGATCGCAATTCCTCCTTGACCAAGTGGCGTTGCAATAGCTGCGATGGTATCTTCAACCATGCTGGTTCTTATCGGAGGCATCCGCCTTTTTGAATTTCAGCGTGATGCCCTTCTAGGAACAGGCGAGCTTTTTCATAGCTTCTTTTTTGGAGGTAATGAAGTAGTTCTCCATCAGTTGTATTTGGTAATTGGGTTACTAATTCGTCTATTCGAT
>MDTE01124502.1_pt1 | contig 36177 bp, 32 predicted proteins | sample 811231 | NCBI WGS metagenome assembly MDTE01 (sample SAMN05326651, study PRJNA326480) | marine metagenome | isolation source: seawater | place: Indian Ocean: Red Sea | collected 2010 | reverse complement strand
GAATAACGTTGTGGTTATACTTAGGCCTCTATTGGTTAGAGGCTATAAAAGAATGGCTGAGAGAGAACAAGATTGGTTAGATTCTGGAGTTGTTTATCAATTTACATTTTCTAAGAATATGCTAGTAGCTCTGGCACGTGCATTGTACAGAGTGATAGTATCAATGATGCCTTCAAGGCCTGGATCTATTGATTATGCTGAGAAGAAGTCAGTTGGCGTGGAAGCCCTGTGGGGCTTAGATAAATCAAAGCAAAATGATTTTTTCTGGTGGAATTATACTGATATACATGGTTCGCGTCTTAAGTATCTATTTGATAGGAATGATTATCAACCAACTTTAGATATAGTGTCTAGAGCTCACGAACAGGGATTTACACCCATTGCTATGAATCGTAATGCTCTTGGGGAATTTCCCAGCATATATTATCGGCAGCGAGTGTCATTAGTGAGAATAGCACAAATGACAAGGACCTTGTTGAGTATTCTGATACTGTCTTTGAGGTCCGATATTCTGTCTAGGGACATATTATTTGTGTTGATGATTGAGATAGTATCTAGTCTCAAGCTAGAGAAACAATACCAAGCTTTAGGTCTAACAGCATTGTGGCATCATCGGGAATCTGGCCCAGACTATTTGTCTGCTGCTATGCATTTAGCTGGAGGGATTCGTGTAGGGACGCATTGGTCCTGTTCTGATAGCCCAAACACAAGTAATATGCGTACCCCGCATGTCTACTTTTTGTGGGGATCACATGATGCCAAGATTTGTATGGAATCCGGTTCAGTTTCTCAGCAACTTATAATTGCAGGTTGTGCAATTTCTGAGATAAATCTTTGGACTGCGCCTAGTGATTCAACATTGACCAAGTCCGCAAGCGTGAGAGATAAAGGGGCAGAGACTGTGTTAGTGCTGTTTGACAGTTCGGCAACTGTCACGAATTTTTACAGGTTTTTTTTGCAATGGGTGCTTGATGATAGTCGCATAGGCATTCTGATCAAACCAAAAAAGTCTGATTTAAGTAAGAAATATTCTGAGTTGGACGATTTGTTTAGTAGTGCTTCTGCTACTGGTAGGATGCATATGTTGGAAGAGAGCATTTGGCCTGGTAATGCTGCAAAGATGAGCGATTTTTGTGTAGGTATTGGTACTATATCTGCTGTGGCTGTTTCAGCATTAGCAGGTGCTCGTACTATTTATCTAGATTATGCAAAGTTGGATCATAATCCAGTTACCAAACCTTATTCCACACTTGCTTCGCTCGGACCTGATAGATGTGTGTTTTATGATCACGAAACCTTGCAAACCTCTATTTCACAATACTTGGATGATCCATCATCCAACCCGTACCTGGGGGATGCTACACCTGTGTTAGACCAGTTTGATCCTTTTAGAGATGGTAAGGCGCGACAGCGCATTGGCGAATATATTGAATGTTATTTGAATAGCATAGACAAAGGCAAAAGTAGAGATCGTGCTCTTAAAGGTGCTGCAATGAATTATGCTGAGAAATGGGGAGAAGATAAAGTAGTTTTAGGTTTGTAATAGGATATCTTTATTTGTATATATATATGGAGTAATTAGCTTATGTCACTAAATGATAAAGTTGTATTAATTACCGGAGGTACAGGTTCTTTTGGTAAGAAATTCACGGAAACTGTACTGCGTGAATTTTCTCCGAAGAAACTTATTGTTTTTAGCCGTGATGAATTGAAACAATATGAGATGAATCAAATGTATTCTGATTCAGCTATGCGATATTTCATAGGAGATGTTCGTGATTCGGATAGACTTAAGTTAGCTTTCCAAGGCGTGGATGTGGTAGTACATGCAGCGGCTATGAAACAGGTTCCTATCTGCGAATACAATCCTTTTGAGGCTGTGAAGACCAACGTTTTTGGAGCTCAAAATGTTATAGAAGCTGCAATGAGCTGTGGAGTACAAAAAGTTCTAGCTATTAGTACAGATAAAGCTGTCAATCCAATTAATTTGTATGGTGCTACAAAATTGTGTGCAGAGAAGCTATTTGTTCAAAGCAATTCTTATTCTGGTGTAAAAGCTACTAGATTTAGCTGTGCTAGGTATGGCAATGTTGTTGGCAGTCGTGGCAGCGTGATACCTGTTTTCATTCAGCAACGTGAGCTAGGCAGAATAACGGTAACCGACAAACGTATGACGCGGTTTTGGATTACTCTTGATCAAGGTGTACGCTTAGTGATAAAGGCATTGGATCAGATGCATGGAGGTGAAATATTCGTGCCTAAGATACCAAGTATGCGGCTAATAGATTTGGCCGAGTCCATAGCAGAGGGTTGTGAAATATCAACCATAGGTATCCGACCAGGTGAAAAATTACATGAAGTTCTGATATCACGTGACGAAGCTCGTTCAACTCTTGAGTTTGATGATATGTTCGTCGTTCAGCCAGAGTTTTCTTGGTGGGGTTCACATAATTTGAGCGGTGGTAAAGACCTTCCCGATGGCTTCGAGTATTCTAGTGATAATAATGAATTGTGGATGTCTGACAAAGAACTACGTGACGCTGTATTAGAAGGATAGTTTGAGCGATAAATTAGCTATTAATGGCGGAGATCCAGTGCGTGATAGTATGCTGCCTTATAGTCGGCAGGATATCAATCAAGCTGATATTCAATCTGTTGTGGATGTGTTGAAGACTAATTGGTTGACTACAGGACCAAAAATAAGAGAGTTTGAGAGTGAGTTTGCCAATGTTGTTGGTGCTACTGAAGCTGTCGCTGTAAGCAGCGGCACTGCGGCCTTACATGCGTCCATGCATGCACTGGAAGTAGGAGTAGGTGATGAGGTGATTTTGCCTGCAATTACGTTCGCTGCAACCGCTAATTGTATTTTATATCAAGGGGGAACTCCAGTTTTCGTTGATATAGACTCCAAAAATTTGTTGTTAGATATCAACAAACTAGAAAGTAAAATTAGCTCAAATACCAAAGCCATTGTAGCAGTAGATTATGCTGGTCATCCATGTGATTATGATGCTTTGCGGAATTTAGCTGATAAATATAACATTGCATTAGTTGCTGACGCATGCCATTCACTTGGAGGTATGTTCGAGGAACGTTCAGTGGGCTCATTGGCTGACATTAATGCTTTCTCTTTTCACCCAGTAAAGGCTATTGCTTGTGGTGAAGGTGGGATGATAACTATGTCTGACAAACATTTGGCTGAAAAGATTCGTGCTTTTCGCAATCATGGTATTACCACAGATCATCATCATCGTTCTATCAAAGGTGAGTTTCACTATGATATGGCAGGATTAGGTTTTAATTACCGGTTAACTGATGTGCAAAGTGCATTAGGACTTAACCAGATAAAGCGGTTATCTGGTTTTATCAAGTGTCGCAGGACAATTGCTGCTCAATACGATTTGAGCTTACAAGACCATCCTGTTATTGAGATTTTAAATGTTGACTCCAAGGTATTTCATCCCTATCATCTTTATGTTGTAAAACTACGGTTGGAAAATCTCAAAGTTGATCGAGATCATGTTTTTGCTGCTTTAAGAGCAGAAAATATTGGGGTTAATGTGCATTATTTACCAGTGTATCTACATTCTTACTATAGGACATTGGGATATAGTTTAGGGAGTTGTCCTGTAGCTGAAAAAATGTATGAACAGATATTAAGTTTGCCAATATTTTCGACGATGACAGAGGAAGATGTTGAAGATGTGATTGGCGCCTGCAACAAAGTATTGTCAGCTTATATCAAATAATTTATTTTACATAAATTTCTCTCAGTAGCTTGCTATCCAATAACATACTGAATTACGTATAAAAGATATTATGTGTGGAATCTTTGGAATATATTCTCATAATCCTACAATATTAGAGTCTCACAGCAATTCTGCGTCCGTAGATTTGTTGACGCATCGAGGACCTGATGATTCTGGGATTTATAATGAAAAGCAAGTTTTTCTGGGTCATAAAAGGCTTAGTATTGTTGACATTGATCTAGGAAAACAGCCAATGATTGATAGTCAGGGTAGATACGTTATTGTATACAACGGGGAAATATACAATTATCGTGAATTACGAGATGAGCTTGGGTCTATGGATGTCAAATTTAATACTACCTCTGATACAGAGGTAGTATTAAATCTTTACAAATATTTTGGTCCTGAACGTACTTTGGAAAAGATAGAAGGCATGTTTTCCTTTGGTATTTGGGATAAAATTGAAAAGGTAATGTTTTTGGCCAGAGATAGAATTGGTGAGAAACCTTTATATCTTGCTAGTACGCAAGATACAGTTTTGTTTGCTTCTGAGATTAAATCAATATTACGTACCGGACTTATTGACGGTCAATTGAATGTAAATGGTCTATATGAGTATTTTTGTCGTTCGAAAATTGCTGGTACTAGGACGATGTTTGAGCATGTTTACGAATTAAATCCGGGACATTATCTATTAATAGAAGATCCTTCAGACCCTTTGAAACAGCGCTGTTACTGGGATTTAACAACAGAATATAGATTAGCAAGTCAAAGTTATGTGACTGATGAACTTGAAGCTCATGCTCTTGTAGAAGGCAGCATAGTCAACTCAGTCAATTCTCGCATGATTAGTGACGTTCCTGTTGGTCTGCTTACTAGTGGCGGAATAGATTCCAGTATTGTTGCGGGGATTTTGGCGAAGAATGGTTACCAGGGCCTAAAGTGTTTTTGTGCTGGGAACAATAATGCCTCAATAGATGAGTCGCCATATGCCAAACATTTAGTGGAATATTTGAACAGAGAGTCAGGAGCAGGTTTTGACTTATCTATAATAACTAAGGATGTTGCATCCGTTGTTGATTCCATCAACGATCTTACTTATGTATATGACGAACCATTACAATTCAACAACTCTATTTTAGTTTATTATCTATGTAGAGCTGCGCGCGATCACGGTATCAAGGTGCTTATATCTGGAGAAGGGGCAGACGAGATATTTTGTGGTTATGATCGGTATGCACGTACTTATAGAAATGCTAGTAAGTTGCTCCGGAAAAGCTATAGTGTTGAACAGATACTTTATTATGGTGGCGGTATTGACAATGTTGATATTGTTGCTCAAATATGTGGTCTAAATACTAGTATGTCTGAGCCTGAACTTCTTGGAGAATCGTATGAATGGTTGCAAATGAATGGCGATATTGGCATGATGGAGCTTATCATGCTATATGATCAAAGATATAGAATGCAATTATTGAATCAACGTCAAGATAGGATGGGGATGGCTGCAAGTGTGGAATTAAGACAGCCTTTGTTGAATTATGATTTAGTTAATCTAGCAAATCGACTACATTTAGATTTGAGATTTAATGCTAGCACCAACGAGAGTAAGTACATTCTCAGGAGAGTAGCTGAGAAATATATACCGAAAGAGATTGCTGTAAGACCTAAAACAGGATTTCCTTCTGATTTAGGATTGTGGTTGCGCAGTGATGAGTCTTACGGCATTATTCGTGATTTAGTGCATGATAGCAATTCTATTTCCCAAAATTATTTAGATTTAGACAAAGTTAGCACCATAATCGAGTCGCATTTTTGCTCAGATAGACATTATGATTTTTTGGTGACCTGTTTGTTTCATTTGGAAGTCTGGAATAATACTGTGCACAAACCTATTCTTTAGATAGGCAAAATACTTTATGTTTAAGATAAACTAATGGAAATTGTTTCTTTGGGTAGACAATATTGGGAAAAATGGAACGAATTTTGCATTCAGAGTGATGATGCTTGGTTCTGGCATACTACCTGGTGGATGGAATATACATTAAAACATAATCCAGAATTACTAGCCACATCAAAATCTTTTTTCATAACTGATGGATCTAGAATTCTGGCAATTTGCCCATTAATTATGGAAGAACATGTATATCAAGGTCTTAGCCATAGAGAATTTTCATACAGTGGGTCTTATGGCATTTCGCCTGCTACTGCCAATGAGTTGTCCGCAAAAGGTCGTCGTGCGATTTTAAGATTGTTATTTGACCATATAGATAGTCTTGCGATAAATAATAATGTTGAGAGGATGTCTCTCCGATGTTCACCACTCAGCCCTAGTTATTCCATTTCCAATGCACCACAATCTAACTGGTTGATGCGTTACAACTTAATGGATGTGTCATTAAATACTCAAGTTATTGATTTAGGTGATGATTTAGATAATATTCGGCGAAGTATGCGCCGTGACATAAGAAAACAAATTGATAATGCTAGTCGATCTTTGACTGTGAAAATTTTTAATAATGAAAACATTACTCACGATATATTTGAGCAATATCGTGCATTACATTGTCTTGCTTCAGGTAGAGTTACTCGTCCAGCAAGCACTTTTGAGATGATGTACTCATGGATTAAAATGGGTTTTGCTGTTTTGTTCGGAGCCGTACTAGATGATGAATACGTGGGTTTTTTCTTTGTTACCACATATAAATCTGGAGCCTATAACGGGTCTTCATGTCGAGATCCAAATCATCATAAAATCCCAATTGGTCATTTTTTGCGTTGGGAGATTGCTCGGTGGCTCAAAGAACAAGATTTTGAGTATTATGAAATTGGCATTCAGCAATATAACTGGTTATTACATGATTTCCCTTCTCAAAAAGAAATTAACATATCAGAAGCCAAAAGGGGTTTGGGAGGATTGACTATTCCTCTGTTTCAAGCTGAAAAATATTATTCAAAGGAGTATTTTATGCAAATTCTCCAAAATCGTGTCGATCATTATGCGTCTAAATTGTGAACAGTATTACTGTATCAACATAATTAACTTGACAAATTAATTGACAATGTCTATTAAGTTGTGGCGCTCTACTCCAGTTGATGTACCGATATTAAACGGCACTAAATCTAATGAGAAGTACAGTCAGGCTGTTATTACTAGTGCGAGACAAGGATTGACTGAAGCGGTAAATCATCTAGGTCTTGAACGTACTGATTATGTTGGTATACCAGATTATGCAAGTCATTGTGTGATTGATTTTATCGGTCGTCGTGCCACCCCAGTACCGATAAGAATGCTCAAACAGGAATCGCCATCAGCAATATTGATATATGACCAATGGGGTTGGCAGAAGTCAGAAAAGGCACGTTCCGACATTAATTTGATGTATCCAGGTATACAGTTGATTTGGGACAGAGTGGATTCTCTCCCAAGGTCATATCAGACACTTGCTGAGTCTGATGAAAATCAAGCGGATGTTCAAGTGTTTAGTTTGAAAAAGACATTAACTGCTACTGGAGGCGGATTAGTGTGGTTGCAGGGGGAGCGATGGCTTCGTCGTGAATCCTCTAATGACCGTGAATTAGTCCAGTTGTTAGAGCAAGTGACTGAAAAATTTGCGAAAGGTCATAAAATTGACAACAAGCTTCAGACGTTTATTTTTAGGGAATGTGACTATCACTTGAGATTACAAGAGTGGTTAGACAGTTGTGCAATAGACAGTGTTTCGGCCTATGAACATCGAGAGCGAAGGGATAGAATTGATCATTTTGTCAATAAATTCTCTGTTGAAGAATTACCGCAATGGATGCGTGATCAAATTGAAAATGATGCTAGCCCCGCTCCAGGTATTTGGCCAATCCATAGTGTGGATGTGGATGACAACTTATTGGCCAAGATGCGCGATAAGTTTGATGTTGATGTGAGGAACTATCATTTTAATTTCAATGATAGTTATATTGATCAGCAATGGACTGAGGTATTAGCAGTTCCATTGCATTCAGAGATACAAATGGAAACACTTGAAGAATTGATTGATTGTGTGATTCATTCGTCAAGTTGATGACTCAGATTAATATCTCAATTTTATGAGCCATTTGTGGTTTGTTGAAAATAGAGCGCAAGCTGAATGGATTAGGGATTGTCCACGGGAAGTGGCATCCTGTGATGTTATTGCTCAGACAGCTGAGGCTTTGCAAGCTCTGGAAGAGTTTGGTGTCAATCATGTTGCTGTGGCTGAATATGCAGATACTCGTTTTATAGCAGCTCAAAGTAAGCAGTTGCAGTCAGATTGTTTTACTCTGATTAATGAGGCTGAGGATTTCATATTGAACAACTATGGTGATGCCAGAACATCAGATGTTGGTTATCTGACCACTCATATTTACTGGATATATCACGCAGTTAGCAGTCTTGCTACTCGTGCATATCTATGGCAAGAGACCATCCGTGCATGCCGACCTAGTACCGTATCGATATTTAAATCCGTTGCTGATGATGCTTATGCTTTACAAATATCTCAACCATGGTATTCATCTTTGCCAATGGATAATATATTGAGACAGCTTAAATCATTGTACTCACTGGATTTTGATGTGAGATCAAGTGGTTGGCCAAAGTCACATTTGACATATCGGTTTCTGACAAAATCATCATTAGGATATTTGTTGACGTCACCATTGCGCATTGGAAAACTATTAGCGCGAAAGTTCATAGACAATCTTTCCAAAGGTAATTTCGATATAGGTCATATTAAGGATAATGATGATCCACTAAATGTCTTCATGGTAGGAGGAGTGAATGATGAATGGCGTACTGTTATATCTAGTCTAGAAAAAAGAATATCTGTCTATGGACTATCATGGACTAACAATAGTTTTTTGATGAATGAGAAAGGGTTTCGAGGATGGTCATCTATTTACGACGATAGCATTATTTCCATAAAGGGTTCCTCATCGTTTGATTTTGACTTTGGCCAATACAAATTAGACGAGAACGAAGTAAATATAATTACTGATTTATATGATCAATGGACTAGCAGGGTGGATAGTACATCCTTGCTAAACTTTGGTAATCTTAGTTTAACAGAAGACGTGTTGGACATTGTGCGACCATTAGCGACTTATGGTATTTCCCTGTCCAGATACATTGATTCTGCAGTTTCAGATTTATTAGACGCGGGCAATCCTGATGTTGTATGTTTTCAGGGAGTTATACATATGGCAGACAAGCGCATGATCAGTGCATGTCGGAAGCGTGGTGTTCCCACAGTCGGTATTCAGCATGGTGGTTCTGTGGGTACGCATGAATACAGTATGATTGATATCAATGATGTAGGGTGGTGTGACTATTATTTGACATATGGTGAAGGAATAAGGACTTCAGATGTGTCTGTTATACCAAAAAGGTCCACACTAATTCCAGTTGGATCACCTAGTATTGATAGGCGACTGAGTCAATCACGCAAACGGTCATCAATTCATAGCAATCACATCAGAGTTTTGTGGATTACTGACAAGTCATATGGAAATACTATAGGACATGACAACCGTATGGAGGACACAGGTAGATATCTGTTACATAAGCGTTGTTTAGATATGCTAGGAAAATGTCCTGATCTTGAGTTGACATTTAGACCATTTAAGACAACGGAAGAAATGCTTGGAACAATCCGTTTGATAAACAGTGACCCAAATCTTGACGTTAATATAGATACTACAAGCACGTTAGATGATTTGATCGATAAACATGATTTGGTTATTACTGACAATACAGCTTCGACAGTATGGAACGAGGCTATAGTATTTGGTAAGCCTCTGATATTATTTTGTGATCCTGAGCAGACTTTTCTGATGGACCACTTTGTCTCTGATTTAGAACGTTCATGTTGTTGGTGCAGGACTGAGAATGAATTTGTAGATGCTGTAAAAATGTTAGTAAGAGAAGGGTCACAATATGTAAATAAGCTTAGTCAGATAGATACATCTAAATACATAGAAAAATACATCTTGCATTCTAGTAATCACAGACCTGTTGATCGTATAGTAAGTTTTCTGAATGAAATGGTATTTGATAAAGAGTTCCCAGTATTGCCACAGAATCGTTGTGATAATTAGGATACATTAATGGAATACAAGATATTGGGTGGTACAGATTTAAATGTATCAGTTTTGTCAATTGGTACAGTTGAGCTGGGCATGGATTACGGCATAAGAATCCCAAATCAGTTTGAACGTCCGGACGAATTCTCATCTATAGAACTGATACGTAGTGCTGTCAAATCCGGGATAAATTTTTTTGACACTGCGCCTGCATATGGAACAAGCGAATGTGTATTAGGGAAAGCATTGAGTAGTGAAAACAATTGTCATATCGCTACTAAAGTATTGGTGCCTAATTGTGATGAATGGTCAATAGGTTCAATTGACTGTGAACGCAATGTGATGGATTCCATAAAGAGTAGTTTGCGTAAATTGCAACGTGAAAGTTTGGAAATAGTACAGATTCATAATGCTGACACTGTTACTTTTCAAAATAATAAATTATTGAATGTGCTACAAAGCGCCAAGGATCAGGGGATGATCAATTATGTCGGTGCTTCGGTCTATGGTGTCGATAATGCTCTTGCAGCTGTTCGTTCTGAGAAAATAGATATATTACAGTTGCCTGTGAGTATTCTTGATCAGAGATTGATAAAAACGGTTTTACCAATTGCTGCTTCTGCTGATGTAGGTATTGTTGCACGTTCAATATTGTTAAAAGGTGCACTTACGTCAAAAGGAGAGCATTTGCCAGACCATTTAAGTTTATTGAGAGACGCAGTGGACAGATGTAGAAGCACATATGATATTTCCTGGGATGAGCTGTCACAGCTTGCTATTAGATATTGCTTAGGAATAAAAGGTGTGCAATCATTGCTTGTCGGTATTAGAACACAAACTGAACTTGATTTTGCGCTAGAAGCTGTGAGTGCCGGACCATTGTCCGAAGAGGATATGAGTCTGTCTTATGACTTAGCGCTTGAGGAAGAAAATCTATTAAACCCCTATTACTGGAATGCAAATTAGATATTTGCAGGTACGCTATGACTATATATGACTACTAGGAAGTAATCTTTCGTGTTAATTTATATAAAAAGTAAACTCCTGTTTTTTTTGCATACAATATTTTATCGCAATCGTTTGCATGTTTCAGGTGAGATGTATCGACCTACAGGATTAAATATAATTACTAGCAGATTTAACCAGTACCTTATTGAAAGAGGATATACGCCCCCTTGGGTTTGGAGCGAGGATGATTGCCGTAAGTTTTGGAGTACCGAAGTTAATCAATATGCTAATTCCAACGAACCACAGCAATATTCATCAAAATCAACTTCATTGATTGAGTTTATGGCTAAGTTTTGGAAACCATATGTTGAAAGTACATATAAAGTGTTGGAATTAGGATGTAATGCAGGTGCTAATCTCGAAACATTAAGATTGTTGGGATTTACAAGACTTGAAGGAGTGGAGATCAATCCTGAAGCTATAAAACTAATGAGCAGTGTATTCCCTGATCTATACAGAAATACCAACATTAATGTTGGAAGTCTAGAGGACAAATTGCCATTACTGACTACGGATAGCAGTGACGTAATTTTCACTATGGCAGTGCTAATGCATGTGCATCCCAAAAGCAAAAAGATTTTTCCAGAAATGGTGCGAGTGGCCAGAAGATATATTGTCACCGTGGAGCCAGAGTTTGCTAATGATGGATATGTTTTCGCCCGGAACTATCGTCGAGTTTTTCAGAGATTGGGATGTACACAATTGACCTCAGTAACACTTGGGATAGATGTAACTGATGATGCAATTGCGGAATACCACGGCATTATTTTGCGTTTATTTTCTGTACCAAATGAAAAAAGTAATCTTACTTACAATCCAGAGGGTTAGTACCAAATTGGTTTGAGCGCTATCAACTACAATTCTGACAACATATTTTGTATAGTGCAAGCTAGGATGGGATCAAAAAGACTGCCTGGCAAGATTCTAACTGATATATCCGGTAAGCCAATGCTTTGGCACGTTATTAATCAGGTGAAGGGTGCATCAACAATAAAACAGCTGGTTGTAGCTACATCAGATCATAGTTTAGATGATCCCATTATGAAATATTGTGCCAGTATTGGGGTAGAATGTTTTCGGGGTAATGAACTAGACGTACTGGATCGGTATTATCAAGCAGCTAAGTTTTACGATGCGAATCCGATAGTTCGGATCACAGGAGATTGTCCTCTAATTGATCCATCCGTAATTGACACGGTAGTAAAAAGGTTTTTTGAAAGCGGATGTGATTATGCGACAAATACATTACGATATACCTATCCCGATGGTTTGGACACTGAAGTTTTTTCTTTTGAAGCTTTAGCTCGTGCATGGGAGGAGGCGACCAAACAATCTGACCGTGAACATGTTACTCCTTATATTCGCACTTCTGACAGATTCTCTCTTTGCAACGTAGAAAATGAAGTCGATTTATCTTCGAGGAATCTGCGTTGGACTGTGGATGAAGAAAGCGATTTGGATTTTGTCAGGAGTGTTTGTGATAATTTGACAGATTGTTCACCAATACTTATGAATGATATATTAGGATTGTTGGATCAGAAACCAGATCTTTTGAATAGTAATAGTGGAGCTATTATGAATGAGGGATATTACCAATCATTGTATTCGCAAGCAATAGCAAAAGCGGCACCAAGACTGTGTTTGGATCAATCAGAAAAGTGGTTTGCTAGATCAAATAAAACAATTCCAGGTGGTTCACAAACTTTTAGTAAAGGTTACACACAGTACGTCCAGGGAGTATCACCAGTATTTCTTAAAAGTGGTGCAGGTTGTCTGGTTTGGGATGTTGATGGTAACGAATATATTGACTATGTACAAGGATTGTTGCCCAACATACTTGGTTATGCAAACCATGAAGTAAATTCAGCTGTAACTCAGCAAATTGCTGAAGGGCATAGTTTTTCATTGCCGCATCCATTAGAGATAGAGTTGGCGGAACAGCTTGTGGATTTGGTTCCTTGTGCTGAAATGGTTCGTTTTGGTAAGAATGGTTCTGATGCTACATCTGGCGCAGTACGGGCTGCTCGAGCTTTTACGGGTAGAGATAGAATAGCTTGCTGTGGTTATCATGGCTGGCAAGATTGGTATGTTGGAACTACCACCCGCAATTTAGGAGTTCCGGAAGTGGTTCAATCTCTTACACATAAGTTCGATTACAATGACTTGGACTCATTGTCTACATTATTAGAAAAACATCCTGGGGAGTTTGCGGCAGTCATCATGGAGCCTGTTAACTTTGTAGAGCCAGACCCAGGTTACTTAGAGGGTGTAAAGGAACTAACTCAACTGCACGGTACGTTGCTAATTTTTGATGAGATTTGCAGTGGATTTCATTTCGGTTTGGGCGGCGCACAGAAGTTTTATGGAGTTATTCCTGATTTAGCCTGTTTCGGCAAAGCTATGGGGAATGGGTTTCCCATATCATGTATTCTTGGAAAAACAGAAGTAATGACTATGTTTGAAGAAATATTTTTTAGCTTTACTATGGGCGGAGAAATAGCATCCATTGCTGCCGCACTGAAAGTAATCGATATTCTTAAAACCACTGATGCTTTAGATACCATCAAGTCTAATGGCAAGAAACTACAGGATGGACTTAATGTTATGTCCAGGGAAGCAGGTTTGCAGGACTGTATAGAGTGTGTGGGTCATCCTAGCTGGTCTCTTATTCGTTTTTCAGACATTGCTGATTGTGAGAGTGCAGTTATTAGAACCTTGTTTATTCAAGAATTAAATAAGAGAGGCATTTTGTCGCTTGGAGCGCACAATATGAGCACATCGCATAATCATGCTCATATAGAGCAAACTCTTCACACATATGCAAATGTTCTTAAGACTATTTCAGGTTGGCTTAATGAAACTCAACCGGAATCTTTTCTGGAAGGGCCAATAATTCGACCTGTATTTCAAGCTCGATGATCACCGCAGAAAGTATTACTGATTGTGACTAAATTTGTTGAGGATATTTATTCAACTTGTCGTTAGGGCGATAGTCCTTGTTGATCAGGGATAGACCAAGGTAAGTTATGCAATCTAACAATAATTCGACCAATAGGAATCCATATAACCCGATTTATATCGATGATACATCCATTGGCATAGGGTCCGACTGTTTTGTGATAGCAGAAATAGGTTCTAATCATGACGGAGAATTGTGGAGAGCAAAACAGCTAATTGATATAGCAGCGACTGCTAAATGTGATGCTGTCAAAATACAAATCCCACTTGCTGCTGAATGTTATCCTCCCAAGACAAAATATGGAGTATTTTATGGTGATGAAGAAATTTCTGAGGTAATACGCAGAAATGAAATTCCTAATGAATGGGTGCCGCAATTAAAGAGATATGCTCATGATCATGGTTTATTGTTAGGTGCATCTGCTGATGGATTTATTGGTTTACAGGCCATGATTCAAGGTGGTGTAGATTTTGTAAAGATCCCTTCATTTACTATATCTCACATTCCATTATTGAAAGAGGTAGCATTACAAGGGTTGCCTGTATTGATAAGTACCGGTGTGCATACATTGGGTCAGGTAGAAGAAGCTTTAGATGCTTTAGACGAGAGTCAGGTAGGTTTGTTACATTGTGTCTCAGCATATCCTACAGAAATAAACGAGGTACATCTATCAAATATACATCTTTTCAAACGGGCCTTCTCAGTTCCTGTAGGGTTCTCTGATCATTCTATTAATCCTATTGCAGCTCCAGGTCTTGCCGTAGCAATAGGGGCAGATATTGTGGAGAAACATTTTACATATGACAGGAGCGCCAAAGGAACTGATCATTTTTTTGCTATTGAGCCAGACGAGTTAGTAGCTATGGTTGATCAGATTAGAAAAATAGAAAATGATGATGAATATAAACAAAGAATTCTTAATGGTCCAGATACTAATAATTTACTTGGACATATTAGGACAGGTATATATGATGCAGAATTACCTTTCCACAAACCCACAAGGACTGGAATATACTTTTTGAGAGATGTGGAAGTGGGTGAGATTTTGAATGAGAGTGATGTGAGAGTTTTTCGTTGTGCTGATACTGAACCAGGTTTGCACCCACGTTATCTAGAGGTTGTGGTGGGAGCACGTGTTGTGCGAAAAGCAAAACAATTTGAATCATTATCATGGGCACATTTGATTGATCGCAAGTGACATAATGAAAATAGTTTTTTTTGGAAATCATATATATGGATATTACTCTCTTACAGAGATGATCAGCAACCAAATTATCCCTGATTTGGTAGTTACAAATATACCTCGCAAGCAGGAAATTGTCTGGTATCCATCTGTAGCTGAATTGGCATCTAGTAATAATATTGAACTAATTAGACATAACCGAATTGACTCAAGTGAAGAAGTAATCACAGCTATTGAAGATGTCATGCCAGATTTGCTTGTTGTTTCTTCATACAGAAATATTATTCCAGACAATATATTAAAACTTGCTAGATTAGGTGCTATTAATTTGCATATGGCTCCATTGCCAAAATATCGAGGGGTTCATCCGGAAAATTGGGCACTAATTAATGGAGAAGACTGGATGGGTTATACAGTGCATTATTTGGATTCCGGGATAGATACTGGGGACATAATTGCTCAAGATAGAGTTCCGATTTTACCGGAAGATGATATTTTATCTCTGACCTATAAAATCTCTGAAGCAGCTCCAAAGATACTTATTGAAGTTATAAATGATATTGGTGTCGGTCATATTGTAAGGAAAACACAAGATGAATCTCAAGCAACTTACTATCCTCCTAGAAAACCGTCAGATGGTTTAATTGATTGGTCTATGGAAGATACCGATATTCAAAATCTTATTAGAGCATTGACTAGACCATATCCTGGGGCTTATACGATTATTTCCGGCTATAAATTGACGGTTTGGCGTTCAAGGCTTGTGAATGGAGCAAATACAATATGCGAACCTGGCCAAATTATTGAACTCTCTTCCAGTGGGATTCTCGTTGGTACTGGCAGCAAGCCAATATTGCTCACAGACTTTATCTGGGATGGTGGAGAATTGCCTGACGATCTAATTGGAGAAACAATTGGTAGTGAGTAACGTTATTCCCCACAATTGCCCAAGTATTTTGCCTGAAGATACTATGGCAGTGAGCGAAGCGATTAGTACTAAGTGGTTGACGCAAGGACCTTTAGTATCAAAATTTGAAGATGCATTATGTCAATATCTATCTAACAATAATAGGAAAAATCCTCTCAGAGGAGCAGCAGTGTCGAGTGGCTCAGCGGCATTGTTCTTGGCTCTCAAAGCTCTCGAAATTGGTAATGGAGATGAAGTTCTAGTCCCTACTTACGCTTGTTCTTCGCTGCTTAATGCAGTGTATTTGGTAGGAGCTACACCAATAATTCTAGATATATCAGATATTGACTTTAATCCCACGGTGGATATGGTATCCAATAAAATTACTGATAATACGCGTGCTGTGGTTTTGACCCATACATTTGGTGTGCCAACTGATACAATGGCATTTAAGGAGTTGGGTATCAGAGTAATTGAAGATTGTGCTCAATCTATAGGTGCCAAATATAGAGGTGAAAATGTCGGTCGATTAGGAGATATTGCAACATTTTCTTTTTTTGCTACTAAGATGATTACTACTGGTCATGGAGGTATGGTAGTCTCGGATGATCATACTCTTGTTGAGCGTGTGCGCGACTACTGCAATTACGATGGAAGGAAAGAATATTATCCTCGATTCAATTTTCAAATGACTGATTTTCAAGCAGCCTTAGGTCTATCTCAACTTGATCGTTTGTCTGATTTTATCGCTAAACGCCTTAGTTGTAGTGGAAGGTATGAAAGTGCACTAGGCGAAAAACATAGTTTTGTGCGACAGACACCAGTGGGCCCTGGCTTGCCTAATGGATACCGATTTGCTTTGAAACTGGGATCAAATCTGGCAAACGCTGAGAAACTGATGTTAGACAGAGGCATAACGTGTATTCGGCCGATAATACCCGAGGAACTTCTTCATCGCTATCTAGACTTGTCTCCTTCGGATTTTCCGTGTGCTGAGTTAGTCGCAGCCAACACTTTGTCTGTGCCTATTTTTCCTTCACTATCTGAAGATCAAATAATCAGGATAGTTGATGGTCTAACAGCCTTAAAGGACACAATAGATTCCAAATAATAAACAAGATCAAACGCCGATTACCTGCTATACAGTTATTAGTATTGGAAGATGAGCTTTAGACTTTTACTAAAAGTGCTTCGATCAACATGATTTTGACCGCGCAGCAGCCAGCTTATTTGCCATGGATAGGACTTTTTCATAAGATAAGTCTCGCAGACTCATTCTGTTATATGGATGATGTGCAATATCAGGTAAATGACTTCAACAATAGAAATAAGATCAAAGGACCCAATGGTGCTTTTTGGTTGACTGTTCCAATTTATAGGAAGGATCATCTAAATTTAAAGATTAAGGAAACAAAAATAGTTGACAATCAGCCGTGGCAGAGTAAGCATTGGAAGTCTTTACTATCATGCTATAGCAAAGCTCCTTTCTTTTCACTGTATGCTGATTTTCTTGAGGATGTTTATCAACGTGATTGGACATATCTCAGTGACTTAAATGACCATTGCATGAAGTTTTTTTTGGATATGCTCGGCATCAAGGTTGAGTATCACAAAATGTCTAATCTTAATATCTTGACTAAGAAATCTGATTTGGTGCTAGATATGTGTTTGAAATTAAATGCGTCTACATTTATTTTCGGGAAATTAGGTCGAGATTATGCTGACGCTAGTAAATTCGAAGATAGTAATATAAAAGTAGTTTTCCAAGATTATTGTCATCCTAAATACTCTCAACTGTTTGGAGAATTCGAGTCACATCTTTCAATTATTGATTTGTTGTTTAATTGCGGTCCTAATAGTATGGAAGTACTTATGTCTGGCAACTTAACCAGAGACAAGATTATTGGCTCATAGAACTATGCGCGTTTTACTAACTGGAGCTGGCGGTTTGATTGGAAGATATTGCGCAAAAGTTTTAGCCACTGCTGGTCATGAGGTAATAGCCATAGTTAGAAATAACCCAGTGGACAAGTTTTGGGATTACTCGTCTGTTTCGGAGACTTGGGTTGTTGATTTAGCATCTAAGAATAGTGTAGAGCAATTATGTGATTTAAATAGTGGACTTACATTTGATTCGTTTGTGCATTGTGCTGCTGATATGAGCGCAATAACATCAGACAATCAAGATCAGTATGTATTGTATAGAAATAATATTGACAGTTTGTGGAACATTTTGAGCTTTCGACAAATATGCTCGGCACCTACCTTTCTATATTTTTCCACTTTCTTTGTAAGTTATTTAGAACAGAGTCAGCAAATGCAATTTGTTATGTCTCCATATACTCTGAGCAAGATGCATGGAGAATCTTTGTGTAGTATGTTTGTAGAAAACGATCATTTTAGACTTATGGTAGTAAGGCCTAGCTTTGTATATGGATTCGTTCCACAACATGATGGTCTTATATCAAAATGGTTGCAATTTGCACTTGCAGATGATGAATTGCATATAGCTGGTAATGGTGAGACGATACGTAATTATGTATACGTGGAAGATGTTGCTAGTGCGGTGCTGAAAATGCTAGAAACTAGGACCATTGGAACAACATTGATGATTAATCCAGAAGATATTAGTCTAAATTATGTAATTAAAGCAATTGAGTATGTTATGTCTCCCAAATTAGTGAGGCACGAATATGTTGATATGCATGTTAGTGGATTCCCCACTGATGGTTTGAGAGGTGCTCGTTTTGACCACTGTTTTATGACTATACAGCAGGGAATAACTCATATGAAGCGTATATACGAGACGCACTCAATAGATATACAGCCATGAAAATAGGCTTGTTATCAGATATACATGGAAATCATATTGCAATGGAAGCGGTTATGGAATTTTTGTTGCCTGAAGTTGATACTTTTGCGTTTTTAGGTGATCTATGTGGTTATTATCCCTTTCTATCTGAATGTCTGGATTTATATCCACGAGATAATGTTGTCGGTGTGCTAGGAAATCATGATAGTGTATTAATTGATTGCTATAAGAAACAAATTGTTCCTTCAAATCACTATGAAGATAAGTATGGATCTGCTATTAGCAAATCATTGTTAACTGTAACGGATGACAAATTGGAGCCTTTACTAGAATTGCCATTGACATTTTCAAGTAATTGGTGTGGCGTAGAAATTGCAATGTATCATGGTGCACCATGGGATTTTCTGCAGGGTAGGATTTATCCTGATTACCAAAACTGGGAACGATTTGCTGATGTTCCTGCGGATATAATATTGTTAGGACACACTCATTATCCGCTAGTCAAATTTGTTCATGGCAAACATATCATTAATCCTGGTTCGGTAGGTCAGGCACGAAATTGTTCAGGACTAGCATGCTGTGCTATTCTGGATTTGAGCACTACAAGTGTAAGCCTACACAACATTCCGTATCCTACAAAAAGTATTATAGAGTCCGCTAAAGTAAATGATCCAAACATAAAGTATTTGGTTGAGGTATTGGAAAGGTGAGAAAGAAATACAAGGTATTAGTCACAGCCCTAGGGGGAATCTTGGGGCCATCATTGGTCAAGGCACTTCAATTGAGCGAAACTGATTTTGACATATATGGTTGTGATGTTACACCTCAATGTTATGGTCAAGCATTTGTTCAGGAGTACCATCAGGTACCCTTGGCTTCAGATGCTGAGTATATCAAGGCAATAGCTGATTTATGCAAGACAATGGACGTGGATTGTGTTATTCCTGCAAGTGATCCGGAAATACAGACTTTGGTTAGATCAGACAACAATCTAATTTCCATACCTATAATTTGTCAACAAGAGAATACATTACGTATTTTTAGTGACAAGCTTGCAACTGCGGAACATCTAGATTCCTTAGTTATTTTGTCTCCGTGGGCTGATGGCAATGATAGAGAAGCTATAGAGCAGGTATTGCAACAAACTGGATATCCAGTAATCGTAAAGCCAAGAAGATCTAGTGGTTCACGCTCAGTGAGCAAGGTCGAAGATCAGGCCTCTTTGGATAAGGCACTGAAAAATACGCATGAACCATTCGTGCAAGCTTACCTAGATGATAATGGTGGAGAGTATTCGGTTGGTGTTTTTAGATGTGATGAGTTCGAAGAATCTATAGCATTTAAGCGTGAAATTCATCCCATAAATAGTGGTTGTTCGTGGTTTGCTGAGCTAGATCAAGTTCCAGAAGTTACTCAATATGCTATACAAGTTGCGCGGAGTATTGGTGCTATGGGTAGTATTAATGTGCAACTTAGACTTACCAGAGAGGGACCACGTCTGTTAGAAGTCAACCCGCGTTTTTCAAGTTTGGTCGCAGCTAGAGCTGCATGTGGATTTATGGATGCCGAATGGTCTATCCTTAATGCTCTTGGTATAAACATAAGTTCTCCGCAGCAACCATATAAACCCATTAAGTTCCATCGGTTTTTGCATGAAGTAGTTGATTATGGTGATGGGTACATGGGTTTATCAAGATGGTCTCCACATTTGTACTCAAATGCGAATGATGAATAAAAAAAGAAGTGATCAAGTTTAATTTGGTATATTTTATACTAACAATATTTAGACTAAAATCGATAATGAATAATGTAACGGTGTATTATGTCAAATAATAACAATATACTTGTAGTGGCTGCTCATCCAGATGATGAAGTACTTGGTTGTTGGGGAACCATAGCAAGTTTGGTGCAGGAAGGACGGGAAGTACATATAGCTATATTGGGTGAAGGAGCTACATCTCGTTATCAGGAACGTGATCAAGCTGATCAATCTAAAGTGGAGAGATTGGTGAGCGACAGTCAGAAAGTGTCAGATCTGATTGGTGCCAAGCAAGTTTATAATTTTGGTTTGCCAGATAATCGTTTTGATACATTACCTATGCTAGATGTCGTTAAGATTGTAGAGAAATTAGTTTCAGAGATTGAGCCTTCAGTGATATATACTCATCATCCAGGTGACTTAAATATTGATCATGGTGTTGTTTTTCGTGCTACTTTGACGGCCACAAGACCCTTGTCTGGATGTCCAGTGCGTGATTTATATGCTTTTGAAATTCCATCTTCTACAGAATGGTCTTTCAGCATGTACAAACCTGAATTTAGACCAAATGTCTTTGTGGATATTACTGACACCGTAGATGTTAAGATTAAAGCTATGCAGACATACGAAAGTGAAAGTCGTTCTTTTCCTCATCCAAGGTCACCAGAGGCTTTGCGTGCAATTGCAAGTAATTGGGGTTCGGTTGTAGGAGTGGAATATGCTGAGGCTTTTGAGTTGATTCGTTCTATTCGTTAATATTGTGACTAACATACTTTTTAGAGTTGATGCAGATCCAACTATTGGGTTGGGTCATTTACAGAGATGTATATCATTGGCACAAGCGCTTGAATCTATTGATGTAGAATCTGTTTTTCTTGCATACGATTATTTAGAAGCTATAACTAGAATACAACGTTTTGGGTTCGAAGTGTGTGAATTAACAATATCTGATTTGTGGAAAGAACAAGACAGTGCTTTTACTGTTGATTTAGCTTTTGAAAGTGAATGTGACGCTATAGTGGTGGATTCGTATATGGCAAATTCTGAATATATATCTAGGGTTAGCAACAATGACTTGGTGACTTGTGTTATTGACGACACGGCAGGTTATTCCTATCCGTGCCAGGTGGTGGTCAATGGCAATTTGAATGCTAAGGATTTGTCTTACTTGCCGACCCCCATGGATACTCTGTTTCTGTTAGGACCTCAATATCTGATGTTACGAGAAGAATTCTCGGACAAATCTAATTTTGTTGTGCGTCCAACAGTTCATAATATACTTGTGGTTCTTGGTGGGTCAGATTCATTGGAACTTATGCCAGATATATTGAGCATGTTGGATGACATGCAAGATGATTTTGTTATCAATGCAATAATAGGGCCTTTTGCTAACAATGAAAATAATGTCAGGCAAGTTATCGACAAATCAAGACATGTAATTAATTTGTTTCATTCTCCTGATGCAATACAAGAACTTATGATGCAAGCGGATCTTGCTATTTCGGCGGGCGGTCAGACGTTGTACGAATTGCTCTGTGTTGGTTGTCCAACTGTTCCAATTGAGGTTGCTCGCAATCAAAAAAAACAGTTGGAATCATTGGTTGAGTTAGGCTATCTTCATACTATTTGTGATGGTTCTAACAACAGTGTAATATCGACTATAGCCGATTCAGTTCACTTACTATTATCAGATTACCAGCTTCGTTCTAATATGAGTAGTGTAGGCCAACAATTATTTGATGGACAAGGTGCCTTAAGGGTAGCCAATTTACTAAAATCTGCTATTAGAGAATCTTCAACATGAGAATTCTTGTTACTCCTTCATCATTTGGTGAATGTGGATCTGAACCATTGCAATTACTTCAAGCAAGTGGTTTGGACATACAATTCAATTCCAAGAAGAGGCGTTTAAGTCGCGAAGAAGTTATTTCGCTTGGTAGTGATTGTGTTGGCATAATTGCCGGATTAGAAAAGTTAGATGCAGATACTTTGTCCTGTTTTCCGAATTTACGTGTTGTGAGTCGTCTTGGTAGTGGAGTGGATAACATCGACTTAGAAGCTGCTAAGCAGAAAGGGATCGTGGTAAGAAGTACTCCTTATGGACCGACCCGTGCTGCTGCAGAGCTGACTTTGGCTATGGTTATGGCATTGCTAAGAAACATTCCAATGGCTGACAGAAATATGCGTCAGGGAATCTGGCGCAAAGAGATTGGTCAACTGATTCAAGGGCGGGTATTAGGCATATTGGGTCTCGGTCGTATTGGTAGGGAGGTTGCACAACTTATGATTGCTATGGGTTGTACAGTTTTAGGTCACGATTTGGTGCCAGATGTGGATTGGTCAGACAAGTACAATGTGCGGTTGGTTGATTTCAACGATTTGCTTTTAGAGAGTGAGATATTGTGCATACATGTGTCTAGTTTAGATGATAATACTACTCTAATTGGAGCAAAGGAATTAGCCTCTATGCGTCCGGGTTCGATGTTGGTGAACATGGCTCGGGGTGGTATAGTTGATGAGGATGCACTAGTTACAGCATTGAAGAATGAAACTCTGAAAGGTGCAGCTCTAGATGTTTACAGTCAGGAACCTTATACTGGCCCACTTACTGAGATTGAGAATGTTGTTCTGACACCACATCTTGGCTCATATGCCAAAGATGCAAAGTTGGCAATGGAAATAGAATCTGTAGAGAATCTCTTAGAGTCACTCGATAAACAAAAATAGGAAAAATGCAAGAATGACACCTGTTCGATTTGCAATCATTGGTTGTGGTCGCATCGCTAATTTTCATGCTGACCCTATCACTAAAATGTCAGATGCTGAATTGACCGCCGTATGCGATCTTTTGCCTGAGAGACGCCAGGAATTTCAGGAAAAATATGGTGTTCCAGTGTATTCCAATTATCATACTATGCTTCAACAGGAAAACATTGATGTTGTGTGCATTCTTACTCCAAATGGTATGCACCCTTCTCATGCTATTGATGTTATTAATCGTTACAGCAAACATGTGGTGGTCGAAAAGCCTTTGGCATTAGCCTGGGACGATTTGGAAAGAATGAAGATTGCAGCTGATAATGCTGGTGTAAAGATATTTCCGATATATCAGAATAGATACAATAAGGCTGTTCGTAAAGTGCGTGCTGATTTAATGTCTGGAAAGTTGGGCAAAGTTGCATTGGGAACTGTGCGGCAGAGATGGTGTAGACCCCAGAGATACTATAATCTTTCATCCTGGAGGGGAACTTGGGCAATGGATGGGGGCACATTGGTGACACAAGGCATACATTTTCTTGATTTATTGCAATATTTGCTGGGAGATGTTAAATCTGTGGTAGCAAATATTGCAACTCAACTTGTTGATGTGGAAGTGGAAGATACAGCGGTGGCGATTCTAAAGTTCGAAAGTGGTGCATTAGGAGCTATCGAGGTCACTACTGCTGCTCGTCCAGACATTGTATATGAAGAACAACTTGAAGAGGCATCTATTTCAATCCTTTCCGAACATGGAATGTCAGTTATCACTGGAATTGCTGCCAATGTGCTGAGTATGTACACCTCTGATCCAGAGGCTGCAGAATTACATTCGGAAGATTTTAATCATGCGTATGGCACTGGTCATATACCACTTCTAAAGGATGTGGTTGCTGAAATTAAGGAAGGGATACCTCATCCGATTTCTTTCGAAGATGGGGTCAGTGCAATTAGATTGTTGAATGCTATTTACCGATCGGCTGAGGACAATCGCGAAGTATATTTGCAGGAGGAAGTCACCTCTAGAAAGCTTGGTCAACCAGATCAGGATCTTTCGGATGAATATACAGTGCTTCCAGAATAATTATGAAAATTATAGTGACTGGCGGAGCCGGGTTTATTGGGTCGCACTTGGTTAAACGTTTGTTAAATTTAGGTCATGAAGTTGTATTAATCGATAATTTTTCTAGTGGTAATCGTGACAATGTTCCACCAGGCACAAATTGTATGGAAATTGACCTTTCAGAAACTGATTTCATTACAAAACTACCTAATGGAAATTATGATGCAGTATGTCATCTGGCTGCACAATCTGCCGGAGCATTATCAGCTGCAAACCCTTTATATGATTTACAAACTAATGCTATGTCTACCTTGTTATTATCTCGTTGGTGTATTGATCAGGGAATATCACGCTTCTTGTATGCTAGTTCGATGGTTGCTTATGGTAACTCTGATAAGTCTCCAGTTTCTGAGGATGAATTGTGTGTACCCAGGTCTTACTACGGCGTATCAAAGCTAACATCCGAACATCTTCTGCGTTTGGCTGGCGTAGATGGTTTGAATGTGACTTGTTTTCGTATGTTTAGCGTATATGGACCGGGTCAGGATTTGGGTAATGTTAAACAGGGTATGGTTAGTATCTTCTTATCTTACATGCTCCGCGGAGTTGAAGTGCCGGTAACTGGTTCACTAGAGCGTTTCCGAGATTTTGTTTATGTTGAAGATGTAGTAGATGCATGGGTGAGTGCATTAGATATGCCTCATACACCTAAGCAATCATATAACGTCGGCTCAGGTCATGGAACTAGTGTGAGGGATCTGTTGTCTTCCCTAATAAGTGCACTCAATCTTTCTAGTGATTATCCAATTCGTGAACTGGAAGGTAATTTGTCTGACCAGTTTGGGCTTTATGCCGACATAAGTAATACGGTGCATGATCTTGGGTGGCAGCCACAGACTAGTCTTGATGATGGGTTGAGATTAATGGTTGACTGGGCTCGTACAGAGTACAATAATCAAAGTTGAATATTTAGAGAGTAATAATAATTCAGCAAAGTTGGCAAATTAGATGAGCGCAAATACAAACACAATTTTATGTAGGGTATGTGGTTCAATTGAACATACGTTGATTAGTTCAACTGTGTCTGGCGATTCTGACTCAGCAGTTTACCGATGTCAAAATTGTGAGTTGGTATATTTGTTTCCGATAATGACGGAAGAAGAAGAAAATGCTTTCTACGTATCCGAATTTGAGGATTATATGGAGGGTCGCTCTGGTCCTGGCTGGGAGAGTCCAGAGGCGCATTTTAGGTCATATCAGGCTGAAGGTGAGCGTCGCTTACCGCTTGTACGTCCTTACTTATCAAACGATGATTCTCTACTTGAAATTGGGAGTTCTACCGGTTACTTTTTGGATGATTTGTCCGGTTATGTTAGTTCAGTTGTTGGTGTAGAGCCAAGTATGGCTTACAGAGACTATGCTTTGAAACGAGGCATTCACACTGTAGAGTCTTTAGACGATCTAGATGACAGAAAATTTGATGTTATTGCTATTTACTATGTGCTTGAACATTTGCGTGATCCAGTAGGGTACCTAAGTCAACTGCAAGCAAGACTTCGTAAGGGTGGAAGGATACTTATTGAGGTGCCTAATGTTGATGATGTATTGCTGTCACGATACGATATACCTAATTTTGGACCATTTTATTGGCAAAAAGTCCATTATCATGTATTTTCTCGACAAACATTGACTGATGTAATTGTTCGTTCAGGTTTGGAAGTCGATGTATTTCCTGCACAACGTTATGACCTCTCTAACCATATGGTTTGGATGATGGAAGGTAGGCCAGGAGGTATGGGACGTTATACAGATTTCTTTTCCTCCGAATTAGAAAGTTCTTACTCAGCTGCGCTTAATAGACATTGGTTGTGTGATACTTTGTTTGCAGTGGCGACTGATATAGACTGATTTTTGAAACATAAGGTTGTTATTTATGAAAAATGAATTATCTCTCAAGGGAAAAACAGCTTTAGTTACGGGTGCTGGCGGTGGAATTGGTTATGCTGTTGTGGAGCGGTTGATACAAGCTGGTGCAAGGGTTGCTCTTCATTATCATAACAGTGAAGAAAGAGTGCTTCAATTGCATAACTTATATGGCGACAATATATGTTACTTGGCACGGGCAGATTTTACAGATACACACAGTGTTCAAGAATTGTTCGATGATGTGTGGTCGTGGAAAAATAAGATTGACATCCTCATAAATAATGCTGCATTAATTGAGCCGGTGGAATCTATACATGATATATCTGAAAAAGATTTAATCAAAGCAATGCAGGTCAATTTTATTGCCCCATTTCTATTGGCGCAGAAGGTTTTGCAGAAGATGAATCATGAAGGTTATGGGCGTATAGCAAGCATAAGTAGTATTGCAGTCAAATATTCAGGTTCACCACAGATGGCACACTATATGGCTTCTAAAGCTGCTCTTGAAGCCGGAATGTTGGCATTGTCTAAGCACGCATCTACTTCGGGCGTTCTAGTAAATGTGATACGTGCAGGAGTAACAAAAACTTCCGCACAACAGCGTATTGGGCGGGATGATCTTTCCGCAAGAGAGTCATTGATTCCTATAGGTAGGGCAGCGGAACCTAGCGAGATTGCAGAAGTTGTAGCATTTCTTGTATCTCCTCTCAACACTTACATGACTGGTGCAATTGTGCCGGTAGCAGGGGGAGAATAGCTATGAAAGAGGCCGATATACGACCTCTTGATCTTTTTAATAAATTTATAGAACTCTCGATTAGCGATATTGAGTCTTTTTTCAGTGACAAGACAGCATTTGTAGAAGTCAGTTGTCCTGCATGTGATAGTAATGATTCAGAAGAAGGACTTATCAAATATGGATTTCGTTATTTGATTTGTACAAACTGCGACTCGCTTTATTGCTCACCGCGACCGAATATTTTGCAGTTAGAAAGTTTTTACCAAACGTCTAAATCCGTTGAATTTTGGGCAAGTCATTTTTATCATAAAACAGTTAAAGCACGCCGTAAATTGATGTTTCAACCCAGGGCTCAATTAGCTCTAAAGATTAGTGAGCAAAATCATGATAATAGTTCCAATCTGGTTTTGGTCGATGTAGGTAGCGGATATGGTATGTTGCTTGATGAAGCGCAAGCCACGGGTAGATTCACTCGAGTTGTTGGAATAGAACCAAATAAAGATTTTGCTTCTATGTGTATTCAGCGGGGGTTTGAAATTATAAACAAATCTGCTGAAGACTTGCAGCCAAATGATGTGAATGCTCATGTAGCAACATGCTTTGAGGTTTTGGAGCATGTATATAATCCTTGTAAATTTTTGGCAAGTATTCGGAATGGACTTGGCATAGGCGGTCGGTTGCTTTTGACTACTCTGACGGTTACAGGCTTCGATATACAGATTTTGTGGGAAAACAGCAAGAGTCTAACACCTCCTCATCATCTTAATATCATGTCAGTTGATGGCATAAGATGTCTTATGCAAAGAGGTGGTTACCGAGTGTTAAAGATCGAAACACCTGGCAAGTTAGATTTAGATATAGTTCTAAATGCTTATCAGCAGAATGAAGGCATAGAAAGATCTCGTTTTGTGAATATATTGATGTCTAAAGACAATGGGCAGACTAACGAAGATTTCCAGAGATTCTTACAGAAACACTTGCTTTCCTCTCATGTTCGTGTTGTAGCTGAACGAGTGGACTGAAACAACATTGATTAATCACAATATATATCTATATGACACATACTTGTCTTTTAGTTTACTAGTTGGTACTACATTAATCGAATAGGGAGTGTTCAATTGTTAGATAGGATATTTAGAGTACTTAAGAGAATTGTTGTCAACGTAGCGAAGCGCGTCATCAGTCTTTCCAAGATATATTCGTGTAATGTTAGAAATCATATTATCTTACTTGATGTTGATTCAAACATTGAACAGTATAGAGCTATAACCTATATCTCTAAAGAGCCTGAGACCCTAGACTGGATTGAACGTTATTTTACCCATGGCGATGTAATATATGATGTAGGAGCTAATATTGGTTTGTACTCTTTATTTGCAGCGAAACATTTAGAGGGAAACTGTAAAATATTTGCGTTTGAGCCGGAAGCGCTTAATTATGCGAAGTTGAATGTAAACATACATCTTAATAAACTGACGGGAAAAATTGTACCTTGTTGTTTAGCATTAACCGATGAGGTTAACTTTGATAAGTTTTATTTGCACCCTAACAATTTTGAAGAAGTTACTGTTGATCATAATCTAACTGCCGGTTCTGCTTTACATAGTTTTGGAGTGGCAGAAGATTATCGTAATGAATCTTTCCAACCATTCCATGTGCAAGGGATGATGGGTGTATCACTAGATCACTTGTGGCAAGAATGGGGTCTCGATTTTCCCGATCATATAAAGATTGATGTGGATGGACTTGAGGAAAAGATTATATCAGGGGGTTCACAAACTTTATCAGATAGACGCCTGAAGTCGGTATTGGTAGAGGTTTCTAGTGATGATATTGCGCGCAGTCCTATTGTGCAAAAATTAGTAGAAGAAGATTTTGTGCAAGTAAAAGATTTCGAATTGCATTCCAGTGCTTCTCTAAAAGGCACTAATTTCGAGAACTCTGTGAACAGTATTTTTGTACGAGGCTTGTAGCTCGTCTTTTCAAATATCTTGGAATCATTGTATTAGAGTGTAGTAGTCAGATACTATCGTCAATTAATATTCTTCTGGAAAGCAATATGGTAAACAAATTAAAGGTCGGGATAGCGGGATATGGAGTGGTTGGGAAGCGTCGGCGGTTATTTATCGACCAGCACCACAGTTTACAGACTATTGCTGTGTGCGACAGGACCTTTCTTGACAATGATGCTCCGAAGGATGGTGTGAGATATTACACTAACTATGAGGATTTGTTGTCCGAAGATATTGACGTTTTGTTTGTTTGCATGACTAATGATATAGCACCTGAAGTGACCATATCAGGTCTAAGTCAGGGAGTTCATGTGTTTTGTGAAAAGCCACCTGGTCGTGACTTAAGCGACATTGCTAAGGTAATTGAATGTGAAAGGAGACATCCTGATCTTACGCTTAAGTACGGTTTCAATCATCGTTACCATGATTCCGTTCGAGATGCTTTTGATATTGTGAGAGAACAGAAGCTAGGACGAATAATTAATATGAGAGGAGTGTATGGAAAATCTAAATTGCTGAGTTTCGATTCCCAATCTTCTCAATGGCGGACGAAACGTACTTTAGCTGGTGGAGGCATTTTATTAGATCAAGGCATCCATATGGTAGATATGATGCGACTATTTGCAGGAGAATTTTCTGACGTCTACAGTGTTGTTTCCAATAGTTATTGGAAACACGATGTTGAGGATAATGCCTATGCTTTGATGCGTACCGATGATGGGATAGTAGCAATGTTACATTCTTCAGCTACCGAATGGCGCCATCGATTTCGTTTGGAAATAACATTAGCTCAGGGAATGATAATATTGTCTGGGATTCTGTCTGGATCAAAAAGCTATGGTGCCGAAACAATGTCAGTAGTTTATTCTGGTGATGATGATAGAGGAGAGCCGCGTGAAGTTGTTACTAACTATAGTCAAGATAATTCTTGGCGGGATGAAATAGCTGAGTTTGCTGATGCAGTTGTACATGGGAAACCAATTAAGTATGGTTCATCCATTGATGCTTTAAATACCATGCATCTTGTTTTTCGAATCTATTGTGCTGATGAAGAGTGGCGTGCAAAGTATGACTTGAGTGAGACAATACCAGAATATGAATAAGGTGAACATATGTCCAGTGATGTAATTGGTGTAATTCCAGCCCGAATGGGATCTAGCCGATTTCCCGGCAAACCCATTGCTTCAATATTAGGATATCCGATGGTATTTCATGTGTGGCAACGTGCCAAGTTAAGTGGAGTGCTCGATCGAATCATAGTAGCAACATGTGATGATGAGATTCGCGAAGTATCAGAGTCTTTTGGTGCAGAGGTTGTAATGACTTCCTCGTCCCACGAGAGATCAAATGATAGAGTTGCAGAAGTAGCAACCAAGGTAGAATGCCAAACTATATTGAATATACAGGGTGATGAGCCATTGGTGCATCCACAACTTATACAGGATGTAGTAAATGAACTTGATAACAACCCTGCTTATCAATGTATTAATCCAATTGCAGAGCTTACATCTGAAGAGGAAATGCAGTCACCTAATACCGTCAAAGTAGTGTCCAATTTGAAAAATCGAGTGGTTTATTTTTCTAGATATCCGATTCCATCGGCTCTGGTAAATGTACGTAGTTATCCCGTTATGAGGCAAGTGCCAATATTAGGTTTTAGGTCGGAATTTTGTATCAGATTGACCGAGCTAAATCCTGGTCCACTTGAATTACAGGAAGGAATTGATTTGCTAAGAGCAATCGACCATGATTTGCCCGTGCATGTTATGGAAACTGAGTTTCAGACGTTTGGTGTGGATACAGAAATGGATAGGCTAGTTGTGGAAGAACGCTTGAAAGCAGACAATATTACTAGACGCTACATGGATTTGTAACATATCTATTTTCACACATAGTTGATGGAAGAATTAAAAGACCAGTTGAATGATTTGTTGGAAATTGCCAAGCATGCCGCAAGCGAGGCTGGCCAATTCTTGGTAAGCTGTCCTCATGAATCCCGCTTGGTTGAAAAGCATTTGCTTAGAGATAGTAAAATTCTAGCTGATAGGGAATCAGAAAAAATAATTCTAGATGTTTTAAGTTCACAATCGGATTATTCTATATTGACCGAGGAGACAGGTTTGGTGCAAAACTCATCAAAGCCTGCATCTAACGATCCTTTTTGGGTGGTAGATCCATTGGATGGAAGCGTGAATTTTTCGAGATATATGCCTATGTGTTGTATATCAATAGGGCTTTGGAGTGGAAGTGATCCTATTCTTGGTGTTGTGTATGATTTTAATCGCGGAGAGATCTTTTCCGGTGTAGCTAACAGTAGTGCTTCTCTTGATGGCAAACATATTAAGGTCAGTGAGACAAGCAATATCCAAGATGCTATATTGTGTACTGGTTTTCCGGTAAACACAGATTTTTCAAACCGAAGCCTTTCAGATTTTGTGAAGCATATATCTGATTACAAGAAGATCAGGCTTATGGGTTCTGCTGCTCTGTCGTTAGCTTATGTTGCTTGTGGCAGGGTAGATTCATATATTGAAGAAGATATTATGTTGTGGGATGTGGCTGCCGGACTTGCTCTTATTCTCGGTGCTGGCGGGAGCATTGATTTGTCACCAGGTCGTCATAAATGGTCTTATAAGGTGTATGCATCTAACAATAATATTACTAAAGATGATGTCTAGATTAAACTACTATTTACAGAGTTATTTGATCCTGATTGATTTGCGCACATCTGGCAAATAACATTAGATGCACTATATGTAACTACAATTGTGAGTAAATTGATATTAGTCTCTGCTAAATCTAGTCCTTCCATAATAAATCGTTTTATGCAGTCGCAAACTGCTTACAACTGGATATATGCAGGCCATGATATTAGGTCGAGAATTTATTGGGAAAAACAGCTTGGTGCAGCACAGATACGCATTAATATGGCTAATGAATTACAACAAGCAGCAGATGATTTGTCGGAGGACTTTAATGAATGGATAGATGACTTAGGGAAGACTTATAATTCTTTGGGTTGGTGGATTGGGCAAATATCGGAAAAGAATCCATTTGTGTCGCCTCTATATTTTCATATTTGTTATTTGAAAATAATAATAGACAAGGTAAAAAATTCTTCCACGACAAATTGGCTGATTGTAGTGGAGAGTCACGGATTGCGCCGTGCTTTGAGTTTGTGCGCTAAGGGTGCTAATTTAGAATTGATTGAGATTGATAGATGGTCATCAGCTTTAAATTCGGTTAGAAAATCTTGTGCTAGTATGATTTATGGACTGTGGTCGCGTGTATCATTAATTAGAAGTTGGTTGGTCTTGTGCAGAGTAAGTCGCGCATTGTGTGACAGACAGTCTCAAGGAGACTTAGTAGTTGGTGATTATAAAGGCACTGTATTACTTCATTCTTGGCTTAGGGATGATAGTGTCAATGATCATGGGGAGTTTGTCGATAGGTTTTTTGGTGTACTGCCGGATTATTTGCAGGCAAAAGGATATGATGTTAAATATTTTTTCCTTCCTCTTACTATTGTTGCTAGGAAGTCAGCACTCTATGATTTACTGAAGCCCCTGTCAGAGTCGGGACTGTTATTTCCGTCACATCTTTATTTGCAATTCATTGATATTCTGAAAGCAATATTTTTTCCGTTAATTTTTTGTTGGCTTCCTAAACGTGTGCCTCAATTTAGGTCGTATTGTGTTCAACCATTGGTTGCCGAGGAGCGATTGAGTCAGGCGTGGTCATACAGGACAAGCGCTGCTTATTTATACTATGCTTTTGCTGTAAGATTGAGTAAAGATAATAGGCGATTTGACAAGGTTTTAGGGACTTTTGAGAATCATATTTGGGAGAAGGCTCTTTATTTGGGTATGCGCCAATTTGATGTTGCTGATGAACTGATTGGGTATCAACACACGACACTTAACTGGAATTACCATTGTTATTCACCGAAAGCATTTGAATTACAGACCAGTGTGTTACCAGATCAAGTGATATGTACTGGATCTGTATGGGCGGAAGAATTGTTGAGGCGAGGTTACAAGTCCGTATGTATTGGAGGTGCACTGAGATTTAACCCTTTGCCTACAATGGTGGATTCAAGCTATCGAGATAATGATAAACCCATAATTTTAGTTACATCAAATGCGGGTGAAAATCTTACTCTAGAAGTCTTGCGGAATATATACTTGGCGTTTGGCAAAGATACAGACAAAAAGATATGGATCAAAATTCATCCTCATTTGCATATTGATGATACACATTATGACTCTGTGTTTAATGGGCAGATACCCCAACATTTTCGTATTGTGGAAGAGTCCGTTTCAAAACTTCTCCCACAAGTTGATTTGCTAATTTATTCATCTACTTCAGTATGTTTGGAGGCTCTGTCTATGGGAATTCCGGTTTTATCTGTGGTTCCAGAGACTTTTATCGATTTGGATGATCTGCGAATGTTTGCACATTTACGTTGTGCTGCTGTTACGCACCGGGATTTAAATGTTGAAACACAGAAAATACTTATGAGATCTGGTGATGATTATCTCGATTGGTTGTCAAACATAAAGGAATCTATGAAAACTGTGTTTGCACCTGTTACACCTACATCTTTAGAGACATTCATAGTAAGTGAGGAGATCAGTGAAAAATAAGCGAATTCTTGTGACTGGTGCTGATGGAATGGTAGGCAGCTATGTCAACGATGTATTTTCTGACCATGATTTGTATCTGACAGATTTGGTGGATCTGAGTGGGGATTGTGTTTACCTTGATATAAGGGATCCTGCTGCAGTTATGGATGAAGTCCAAAAGATAAAGCCAGATTTGGTACTGCATTTAGCAGCGGCTACAGATGTTGATCGTTGTCAGTTGGAGCCTGATTGGGCACATTCTGTGAACTCAATTGGTACTCAGAATGTTGCTTTGGCTTGTCAGGAAACGAATGCATTGCTAGTGTACATTAGCACTGGAAATGTATTTTCAGGTAAAAAGGAAACAGAGTATAACGAGTTTGACAAGCCTGGTCCTATGAATGTTTATGGTGAATCTAAATTAGCTGGTGAGCGAATTGTCACCTCCTTGTTGAATAGATATTACATAGTACGTGCTGGATGGATGATTGGAGGTGGCGCTAAAGACAAAAAATTTGTTGGCAAGATAGCTAGCATGATTGTTGATGGAGATTCGTCTTTGAAAGCCGTAAACGACAAGTACGGTAGTCCTACTTATGCCCGTGATTTACTGAATGGTATCTCTAAACTAGTTGGTACAGGCTATTATGGTTTATATCATATGGTAAACCCAGGCATAGCTTCTCGTTATCAAATTTCAGAGGTTTTGCGAGATGTTCTAGAATATCCTGATCTAGAAATTGAGTCTGTATCGTCAGAGCATTTTCCATCCCCAGCTCCTCGTATAAGGATGGAAGCACTCCGTAACTACAAACTGGAACTTTTGGGATGTGATTGGATGCGGCCTTGGGAAGAGGCTTTGCAGGACTATGTTATAAGTGAGTTGCTGCCAATTCTGTTGTGACAATAAACTTATTTTACATTATGTAATCAGATTATGACTTTAGTTACCGTATTGATGCCTGTATATAACGGCACAAGGTATTTAAGGGAAGCTATCGACAGTATCCTCAAACAAACGTTTGAGGATTTTGAGTTTCTCATTATAGATGATGCTAGTACTGACGAATCAGCAAATGTGATTTTATCATACTCAGATAAGCGGATTCGTTTTGTTCAAAACGAGTCAAATGTAGGTCAGGTGCGATGTCAGAATATAGGGTTAGATTTGGCTCGGGGGAAATATATTGCTAGACTTGATCAAGATGACAGCAGTCTTGCAACGCGATTGCATAGACAGGTTAATTTGATGGAGTCAGAACATAGACTTGCAGTGGTGGGTACCTGGATGTCTAAAGTCGATGATAATGGTCATGAGATCGACTTATGGCGAGGCAAAGTGGATGATCCTGCAGACTATTTGTTTACTAGCTTGACTAATTCTTTGCCACTCTATCATCCTTCAGTAATGTTTAGGCGCGATGCAGTAATGAGTGTGAATGGTTATGACGAATCACTTCCTTATTGCGAAGATCAGGATTTATGGCGTAGACTGGCATTAGCAGGTTATGAAGCTCGGGTGATACCCGAACCATTAACGCGTTACCGTATTCATGTGGGTCAACAATCAGTAAGCAAAGCTAATATTCAAAGTGATAATCTGATATTTGCATTGGAGCGTTTTATGAAGGCCTTTGTTGATGAAGATGCTGTAAGACCATTACGTTTGTTAATGACCTGCGAATCGATATTGGGAGCCGAATTTTGGGATATGTGCTCTTCTCCAAAGGTGACTAAGGAGTATTGTCAGCATCTGATTGAAATGTTAGGTGAAATAGGGTGTAAATTGAAATTGACACATACGCAATATAGTAAGCTAGAGCATTTAATTAGGTGTCATACTGCATATGCGAGTTTAAGAGCTTGGAGAAGTGGTATATCGAGACAATGGAGTGCTAGTCTACCGATGTATATTTTTGCCCTTCAGGGAGGGTCTTCAACAATTTTCAAATATCATATATGGATTTATCCAGTTATATATATTATGGCACCAGTATTGTTGTTTTTACGTACTGTAAAAAGACTAGCTTTACGATCATTTTATATACAACGTTGTTACAGTTCAATTAAGCGGATAGCTAAAAGATCAGATGCTATACGGTATTGGTATAGAAAAATTAGGTACTTCAACACTACATAAATATATCTGTAAGGGAGTTTAGATAATTAGTATTGATCAAATGCGTTCAAACAATGTTATCGGCTATATTACCGAGGGTTTTCCCGGAGTAATGACTTTTCTTGAACGTGAAATTTCAGGTTTGATCCAGCATGGTTGGGAGGTCTCGGTGTTTGCCTTACATAAGGAGTCTGCTGTGCATTATGCAGCAGAATTAGATCAGAGTCTTGTTAATACACATTATTGTCTTAACCGTAATATATTGTCTTTTAAGATGCTACAATCACATATTCGGATACTTTTCAATCGCCCAAAAGTCTACTTTCAATCGATACTATTTTTGTTGCGCACCTATGGGACATCTTGGTATTCTCTTTCACGTGCTATTTATGCTTTTATGAAAGCAGGTTATTTCTATGCTAATGCAAAATCACGAGGTGTTCAGCATTTGCATGCACATTTT